>JAESGH010000080.1_pt1 | contig 351480 bp, 262 predicted proteins | sample 9269641 | NCBI WGS metagenome assembly JAESGH01 (sample SAMN14515345, study PRJNA621665) | algae metagenome | isolation source: Phormidium tanganyikae FI6-MK23 and co-occurring heterotrophs from granitic... | place: USA: Fort Irwin, California | collected 1998-05-24
CTTATTGATGGTGGTTTTTCCGAGGGTGTCCACCTCTTCCCATACCGAACAGAGAAGTTAAGCCCCTCATGGCCAATGGTACTGCGCACAAAATGCGCGGGAGAGTAGGTAACCGCCAATCTTATTCCAATACAAATAGCCTTACCAATAAAATGGTAAGGCTATTTTGTATTGGAGGAAGAGGTAGCGAATTGATTTATGGCAATGCCTGTTCGTTGCGTTTCTTTTCTGCTATACCTGATAATACCGATTCCCGCCAGGCTTTGTCTAGCCACTTTCCGTTAAGCAACACTCCCTCTATCCTTTTTATACGATCAATTTCTTCCAAAGGATTGGCTTGTAATAGAATTAAATCAGCAGGTGCTCCTTTTTGTATGGTTCCCATATATTGCTTTCCGTAAAACTTGCCTACTGCAACAGTTCCAGAATATAAGGCTTGGTAGGGCGATAATCCAGCATCCACGAGGTAACGCAATTCATGGTGGGTGGAAAAACCAGGTACATTAAACACCTGTGGTGCATCAGACCCTAAAAGCAGAGGTACACCAGCATTCTGGCAGGCTTTAATCAACTGGTTGCGCAATTTTATATACCCCGGCATAGCATCTTTTTTATAACCTGCTCCAGCTTCCATATTATGTTTGGTTTGTATCCAGCCTGCAACTGTTTTGGGCGACATATACTTCATTTCCGGCTCTGCGGCCCGTTGCGCAGCATTCTGTACCGGCGATAACCATCTTACTGCCAATGCCTGAGTGGGCACCACCCAAATTTTATTTTTCTTCAATGTTGCTATCAGTTTATTTAAATGGATGGTATTGGCCTCCTCAAAAATGTTGGTGGCAAACAGTCCATGACTGCCTTCATTAAACCGTTCTTTTCCCGGAATGAGGGCTTCTACAAAACCATCCAGATGGTCGATGGTCAAAATGCCAAGTTCTATTGCATTCCAAATGCCCACATCAGAAGGCACATGACCGGCAAACGGAATATTCAGTTCCTTTGCGGTAGCTGCCATTGCCTTAAATGCATCCAGTTTGATGCCCGGGTGAATTTTTAAAAAATCGTAACCAGCTGCTTTTTGCTGCCGAACCAGTTGGGATGCTGCATCCGGCGTAGGGGCGCTGTTGCCATTAAAAGAAGGCCCCGACGTATAAAACGCCGGGCCAATGACAACCCCCCTTTTAATATCTTCCCTGAGTTCAATATGACGCGGATGACCCAGCATGCCCCTGATGCTGGTAATGCCATTTACAGCAAAGAGCAACAACACTTCTTTCATAGCTTCCACATCATTGGAAGGTGGCACGTGGGCATGCATTTCTGCCAAACCCGGCATCAGGTATTTTCCCTTGCCGTCAATTTCTTTTGCTTCCTTGCTCCACTTTACTTTGCCTTCATCACCTATTGCATGGATTAATCCATTGCGCACCACCACCGTCTGATTTTTCAGAACCACTTCCCTGTCCATGGGAATCACATTGACCGAACGGAATACCAACTCCTGAGTGGGTGCAAGGGGAGGGGCCTGGGCCGCAGATTGTATATAAGAAAAAGCTGCAAGAATAAAGCAGCAGAAAACTGCTTGGAAAAAGGGCAATCGTAGTTTCATGTTTTTGGCTTTGGGTACCAAAAGTTACAGCAAACTAAAGAAAGAAGCGAACTGAAGGAGGCAAAACGAGAACTAGAACCAGCGGTTGCGCCTTTTATCCCAAGTAGTGAATCCTACTTTTAATTGCACCGGATTGTGAAATTGGTTGGCCATGGAGCCCACCACATAAATACCCAGCTTGAATTTATCGAGTGGGTTAAAAGGCGATTGAAATGCCCGCTCAATGCCTGCAAACAATTCGGCATAGCGCAGGTTTCGTTCAGGCGCCACCAAAAACCCGGCGCCTCCCATTTCGCGAAGCTGCAGCCTTTTTAACAACGGAATTTTATTGAGCAGCAATCCATTGAACTCATGCACATAGTGTCCTTCCACATAGCGGTTGAACAGTGCAAAAGTGGAATCCAGCGCCTGGAAAGATTTGTGTGGGTTGAGGAACAAAATGGGGTCGCCGCGGCGCTGAAATTGGTAATCGATCAGGCGTAATTGGGGGCGGTGAAGAAAAGATCCTGATTTTACCGTGTATTTGCCCAGCCCCATCAAACCCAGGTTCAGGTGCTGCTCGGCGCTATACTCAATAAAATCAAAAGATACTTTGCTGTTGAGAGTGCCGGGAATGCCTTTGCGCCACAAGGCGTAAAATGTGGGCCATTTGGAACCCAAAATCAACTTTTCCCTGGGTTCGCGGCGAAAGCGCTGGAATGGCGTGTATTGCAATTTTACCTGTCCGTACAATGCATTATACGGTGCAAAAGCTACGGCAAAATTATTATCCAGCACGTTGCCAAATACACTATCCACCAGGTGGCCCGTGCGGTAGCCGGCCACCGACCTGCGGAAAGCCGTTTCCAGTTCGGTATGCAGCATCAGGCCGTTGACCAGTTCCAGGCCATGTGCCACCTGCAGGTAATTATTGAGGTACACATTGTTGCGCTTGATCATGTTGATCCATGCGTCGCCTTCGGTAATGGCCTGGAAAGCCCGCCCACCGCTGATTTCATAATAACCCCGGTTAAACGGATTGTACGTACGCCGCAGTTTTACAAAGCCATTAAAGTCGTTGTTGCGGATGCCGTAGCTAATGTTATTATCCAGGAATATGTCTTTGCGGGAGGTGGCCGTTTTTTTAAAAGCAAAAGCCACGTTGATGCGGCCGCCGCCAAAGGCCACAGGCTGGTACAGCGAAACAAGGGAAGGCAGGTGCCAGTACCTTTCTTTTTTGCGGGCCCAAAAAGACTGTCCGAACAGCCCCAGCTTTTGCCAGGTAATGCGGTTGATCTGGCGTTCCAGCGAATCGAGGTAGTGGTCAGATTGCATGTATGTATTCATGCTGTCGGTATGGCGTACCAGGCGCGCCTCCCGGCTGTTTAGGGGCGCCATGCGGGCAGCGGTCCAAAAGGTTGTATCCTGCTCATATGCGGTGCCCGCAGTGCTGCTTACTTCCTGGCCAAAATACCGGTCGGGAAACTGGCGGTTGAGTTGATACTGCGCATAAAATACTTCGGTGCGGCCAGCAATAGTGTTGCGGGCTCCCTTTACATGGTAATTAAATTGTTGCCTTTGCACCATCCAGGCCTTGCCGGCCACAAAACCGTATTCTTGTTCTACCTCAAAAAAACTGTATTCCTGCAGGTGGTACTCCGGGAACCGAAATTTTGTATGTAAAATAGCCCAGCTACTATCCGAAACCGTTAGTTCGCCTTCCAGCGTAGCATTGGTCAGTTGGCGCGGCTCTACCCTAATTGTATAAATGCGGTGCTTACCGCGGCGCACCGTTTTGATGGTTTTAAACTTATATGCCAGCAGCCCGGCGCTGCTCACCGGCGATACAAAAGGAGTAGGGGCAATGCCGGGAATTTTGATCTGGTTTTTATACAAATCGAATGAGCCTTCGGTGGCCGACAGGTAGAACAGGCTTTTGGCATTTCCGGTTCCTTTTACCCCCAGTCGTTCTTCCTTGATTTTTGTTCCCTGCACATCCAGTTGCACCAGCACCTCGGACATCTGCATGCCTTTTAAATCGTTGGGCAAAGGCACATTTCCGTTTTGCTGGCGCCTAAGTTTCCTGGCTGGTTGCTGCGCCGAATCCTGCCGGGTAGCTTTTATATACAGTTGCACCGAGTAGGGGCCCGCAGCAGCACTAATCGAATCTTTTTTCTGCACCAGCGTACGCATCACTTCTTCGGCACGGTCCTTTATTTTGGCCTGCACTACCACTCCCGACAACTGCTGCGAGTTGTCGTCATCCATGGTGATTAAAATAGCAGTATCGCGGTTGATGGTAATAGGGATCTGTGGACTGCGGTGGTTAACGCTGCTGGCACGAAGGGTATAAGTGCCCTTTTCCACCAGTATTTCAAAACTTCCGTCTTCCTTGCTGATCGATCCACGGCCCAGCTCAACTACTATTATGCTTACATACGAAAGTGGAACGCCTTGTGAATTGGAAACTTTGCCCCGTAGCTGCACCTGCTGTGCTTGAACAACACATGAAAGCAAAACTAATATGGTGGTGAACAGGTGGCGCATGTAGCTGCTGTTTGCGGCATTCGGCGGAACGATCAATTTAATGCTTGCTGTAAAATGCCACGCAAAGGTCCAGTTATTCGGCTGGGCCAAAAGTGGTTTTCATTTTTTTTATGAAGCAGCAAATTGATACCTGACCAAAGCGGCCCGCAAGGTACAGCCTAATTTGGCCCGGATGCTTTCCTTTCGATGAAAAAGAAACGCCTTTCGATGAAGGGCATTAAAAGGGGATGAATGAAGAAATGAATTAGCGCAGCAGGGTAACGGTGCCTTTTTGCAGGTGAGGCTTGCCGTTAAAATCAATAGCCTTTACCAGCCACACATACACGCCAGGACCTTGTGCCCGGCCGCCAACGGTGCCGTCCCAGCCCTTACCATCACGACTGCTGAACACCAGTTGGCCCCAGCGGTTGTACACCGAAAATAGCTCCAGCTGGCGCATACCGGCCGCTAATGGCCGCAATACATCATTCAGGCCATCGTTGTTGGGGGTAAATCCGGAGGGTACAAATACATTGGGACCAGTTTCGAAAATGCGTACCGTTAGGGATGCTGTATCGCTGCAGCCCTCAAGTGTGGTTACCTTAACGGCATAACGAATGCTGCCTCCAAAACTTTCGTTGTATTGGGCCACCGGATTAGCCAAGCCAGGGTTAGATAAACCATTGGCCGGGCTCCATTGGAACAAGTCTCCGCCGGTCGCATTTAATTGCAAGGGTTGCCCCACAATTACCGAGGTATCCCTTCCGGCAAATGCTTGCACAGGTGGCTGTACCTGCACCACTACTGTATCATAAGCAGGTTTAGGGCATCCTTTATTACCCACCGCAGTAAGCACATAAGCCGTGGTGGCCGTTGGCCGGGCAGCTGTTGATAAACTCGTAGGGTTGGAAAGGGTAGCTGCCTCAGACCAGGCAAACCTATTGCCATCGCTAAAGCCCTGCAGCGTTGCTCCACTATTGAAACATATGATCGTATCGGCACCTGCATTTACCAAAGGATAAGGAACAGCATACACGTTTACAGTAGCAGTTTCGGTGCAGCCGCCTATTTGGCCCGTTACCCGGTATTGGGTAAGTGTGCTATTGGGAACAGCAAATGGATGGGCCACATCGGTTTGCAGCAAAGTTGGGTTGGGCTGCCAGGTATATCGCAATGCATTGGAAACTGTTCGTAAACGGATGGTATCGCTCAAACAAATAGTGGTGTCCTGACTAACCTGCAGGCGTACCCCGTTTTCTACCCGCACCAAAAGTGAATCCTGGTTGGTACAGCCATCCTGGTTCAGCCGGGCAACATACAACGTAGTGGCTTGCGGAGCTACAACAGGGCTGCCCGTGGTGCCCCCGCTGCGAATTCCGGTTTGTGGTGTCCATTGGTAATTGCCGCTGCTTCCCGCCTGCAGTTGCAGTTCATCACCAATACAAATAGTAGTGTCTTTAAACAAAAGATTCAGGGGCGGTTTATCGGTAATGGCTACTGCCTGGATAATGTTTGCCGTACAACCCAGGTCGGTAGCTATTGTAAGCCTCACCTGCCTTGTACCACTGCTTCGAAAAATAAAACTGGGGGTAGGTGTGGACAGCATGGCCTCATCTTCGCTGTTGCCGCCAAAATCCCAGGTCCAAGAGTTTATCTTACCGTAAACCGTGGTGCTTTGATCGGAAAAAAAGGTAGGCCGGCCGGCACAAACACCTTCGGTAGAAAATTTAGCAGCCAAACCTGGGTAAACCCGTACCGGGGCCTGGTTGGAATCCGAACATTCGCCACCCCGGTTTACTACCAGTTTTAACTGGTACATACCGGTATCGGCAAAACTGTGGTTGAATGCAGTAGTGGAGGCAGCCGTAACCAATTTACCCGAACGGTCCATCAGTTCCCAGTTGTAGGTGCGGATCAAGGGGCTTGTGCTGCCATTGGTGGCGGAAAGCGTTTTGGATTCCTCGCAAAGCGAGTATTCTGTTTGCAGCGAAGCCGATGCAATCGTGCAGGAAGCAATAAATATTTGCAGGTCCTTTCGTTGCACGGCAATCACCCGTCCGCCACGAACTTCGGCTACACACACGGTTACTACGTACACACCTTCATCTGGCGCAGTGCCGGTAATAAGCCCGGTGCTGGTGTTGATTTTTACATTGGGGCCCAAAGGCGAACTTCCCGAAAAGGAGCTGTTATACGGAACCGACGAGTAAGGAGGAGGATCGGGTGGAACCGCGCTACCGTTACGGAAGTTGCCGCCCTGGTAGGCTTCACAAAAAGAATAGCGCAGCTCATCACCATCAGGGTCGGAGGCTGCAAAAGAATACGAAAAGTTGTTGTTGGCACAAATGGCCACCAGGTCGGAGCCAACAAACCTGGCACTGCTGTTGGCTGCAGCATTAGCGGTATTGGCAGGGATTTCGGCTGTATAGGTAGCGCCTACGTTACTATAAAAAGATACCAGGTTGCGGATGCCCGCAATCCGGTAAACAAACTGTGCTACGATTTGGTAGCCGCCAGCCGAGGGAGGTAAGGTTACCACCAGGTCGTAATATCCAACATTGTAACAAACAAGCGGCGGATCGGTAATGCATTTATTTGGGTCTGTTAGCTGGATGGTTTCGGTGCGGGCAAGCGAAACACTATTGTCGGAAATGCGAACCCGGGTGTCTTTGGCAAAAATGGAGATAACGGCAGGGTCGTTAAAAGTACGGCCGCTGTTGCAGCGCATAAATACCTTGGCGGTAATGCGGTATTCGTAATTGCCATTGCTATTGCCGAGCAGGGTATAAAAAATTTCGCCACCGGTTATATGGTCTGCCCATGCAACAAACGGCATCAGCAACAGCCCCCAAAAAATCAGCAGCAACCGGGTCATATGATTAGGTATGGCAAGAAAAAGGTGAAGGTTTTTGCCGGCAACGGCCCTTGCTTTGAATTTACACTTAATTGTGGAAAATGGATCAAAGCGGGATACATATTTATTTCTATACCACCACAGCCGTAGCCCCAATCTTACTTGGCAAGGAAGTTGAATAAAGAGAAAACATATTCATCAACTCTTAAAAAGGGAGGATTATTTTATGCCTACAAATCTTAACCCCGAGCACAAGGAAGGAAAGGTAGCATCAGCTATTGAGGAGCAAACAGCAAAGCTCCCATCCGATTTGTTTTTATGGGCAGCCCTGGGTTCCATGGCTGTATCGCTGACCCTGCAAATCATGGGCAGGAAAAAAGAAAGCTTGTTTGTTGGACAGTGGCCTGCACCGTTTCTGCTGTTAGGCTTGTACAACAAAATCGTAAAGCTGGAAGGTCACGATTAGTTGGACCATTTTTACAGTTGGTGCCCTGCACCATACAAAGAAAATGCACGGTTAGCCTTAAGGGTTAGCCGTGTTTTTTTATGTGGGTAAGTACAAATAAAAAGCCTTCGGCCCCTTCCCAGTTCCGTTGCATTCATTTTAATCCCTGTAGGGTACAGGAAAATACATACTATCTTGTAGTGGCCCTGATTTGAAGCTGTTGCATCTTTTGCTCATTGGGGAAAACCAAGCTTATTTATGAATCATTATTTTTCCTTTTTATTGCTGGGGCTCTTATTTCTTTCGGGGTGTAAAAAAGATAAGGATTCCGGCACTTCCCTCACCGCTTTCCAAATACAAAAAGCTGTGGCGTATGGCACCGCAGCCAACTGGCTGGGGCAGGACCAAAACCTGGAGCTGGATGTTTATTTACCACAAAATGACCGACCTGCCAATCCCTTGCTGGTGGTAATGCACAGCGGTGCCTTTTACACAGGCACCCGCGATGAGCTGGACCCATTTTGCCAGTATTTTGCCCAGCGCCATTTTACCACCGTACCCCTTTCTTACCGCCTGGGCTGGAACCTTGGCTCGGGCACCAATATATGCGGTGGCGATCCTTATTCGGTTATCCAGGCGGGTTATAGAGCCACGCAAGACCTGCATGCCGCCCTCAGGTTTTTGGTGGCCAATGCAAAAAAATACAACATCGATACTGCAAAGATTTTTATTGGCGGCGCCAGTGCTGGTGCTATTACTGCCCTTAATGCTGCATTTGTTACTCAGGCGGAGTTTCAGGAATTTTACCCGGCCCTGCAAAGCAGCCTGGGAGGCCTGCATAGCTCCGGCAATACTTTGCCGGCCAACTACCGCATCCGGGGCGTGCTCAATATGTGGGGTGGGGTAATGAACCCTTCGGTAATGGATGCGGATGAAAATATCCCGGTGATCGGGTTTCACGGCTCGGCAGATGCGGTAGTGCCATATGCCCAGGGGCCTTTTGTGGGTTGTACCAATTATCCCTTGTTTTTTGGTTCCAAATCGGTGTACGATGCGCTGCAGGCAAGGGGCGTAGCTTCGGTGCTGCATACCGAAAACAGCTCTAACCATGGTGTATACAACCTCCAATACCTTGCGCAAAACAGTTACTGCTTTTTGCAGGCACTACTCAGCGGGCAAAAACCATCGGGTTCCTTTACCAACCAGCCAGCCACCTGCCAATAATGTACCTCTTCCGTCTTAGGACTTCCGTCTTCCAACTTTACTGATACAGCCATACCCGCAGCAACGACAGCAACTGGTCGATGTCTACCGGCTTGGTTATATAATCCGATGCGCCGGCTTCAATACATTTTTCCCGGTCGCCTGTCATGGCTTTTGCCGTCACCGCAATAACCGGCAGGTTGCGGTACCGGGCCACCTTTCTAATTTCCCTGATGGCTTCGTATCCATCCATCTCGGGCATCATCATATCCATCAACACAAGGTCCACGCGGCCGGCACTTTCCAACTGCTTCAGGGCGTCACGGCCATCCATAGCCGAAATTACCTGTACGCCTTGTTGTTCCAGTGCCTTGGTGAGGGAAAAAATATTGCGGACATCGTCATCGGCAATCAATACAGATTTGCCGCGCAATACCTCTCCAAATATTCCCATCCGGCTGTTGCGCAAAGAAGTTCCGTCTTTTTTATTTTCTTCAACAAGGTGCAGAAAAAGGGATACTTCGTCCAGGATACGCTTGTAGGAGTGGGCTGTTTTTACCACGATGGAGTCGGCAAACTGCTTGATGCGCACCTCTTCGTTATACGACAGGTTTTTGCCGGTAAAAATGATGATGGGCAAATTTTCGAGTCCTGGAGTTTTTTTAACCTGTTCCAGAATTTCGTAGGAGCGGTTTTCGGGAACGCCCATGTCCAGGATCACGCAGTCCACATCCTGGCGGTTCAGGGCCGAAATGCCTTCCGAAACGGAATTGCGGATTTCGGTATGCACGTCAAAATTTTTCAGGAAAAACGAAAGTGCTTCTGCATGCTTTTGATTTTCCTCCACGATCAGCACTTTTTTGGGATGCCGGCTGAGCGCATCTTCAATTTTGCGGAACACGCCGGTTAGTTTTTCAAAGGCCACCGGCTTGTTGATAAAATCAACGGCGCCCTGTGCTATACTTTTGGTGCGTGCCTCCTGGCTCGACATAATATGCACCGGAATGGATTTCGTGGCTGCATTGTTTTTCAAGGCATCCATCACTTCCCAACCGCTTTTTACCGGCAGCTGCAGATCGAGCAATATACCCAGGGGGTGAAATTTTTCGGCCAGCGTGATGCCTTCGTCTCCCCGCACCGCAACAATTCCCTTATACCCGTTTTTACGGCTATAGTCGAGCAATGCCTGTGCAAAAGGCGTATCGTCTTCAATGATCAGCAGCACCCGGTCGCCGGGCCTGATATTATCGCGGTCATCGGGAATGGCGGCCGGAATTATCCCGGAACGGAAGTGTTCCGGATTGGCTTCAGCGTCAGCTTTTTGCTCTATTTGCTGTGGCTGGGGCTGATCCGCTTCGGGGTCGGCTTCAAGTGCTGCAACCGAAGGTAGGGCCGGGGTTGCCGGTGCTTCGGCTCTGGAAATGGGCAGCAACAAGGTAAAGGTGCTGCCGGTGCCTTCCGCACTTTCCAGGGTAATTTCCCCGCCCAGCAGCCGGGCCAGCTCGCGGCTGATGGAAAGCCCAAGACCCGTACCACCATATTTGCGCCGCGTGGAGCCATCGGCTTGCTGAAAGGCTTCAAATATGGTGTGTTGCTTTTCCGGCGCTATGCCAATGCCCGTATCCTGTACGGCAAAAGCAATATGCGTTTTATTGGCCTGCGAAACCTGAACCTGTACCGAACCTTTGGCGGTAAATTTAAGTGCATTGCCAATCAGGTTGCGCAGGATCTGCTCCACCCGGAGGCGGTCGGTTTCCACCAGGCGGGGCATTCCTTCCTGCATGGTTACACCAAACGCCAGCCCTTTTTCTGCAGCAATGGGTTTAAACATTCGCTGCAGGTCCTCTACCATTTCAGGCAGCGGCACAAAATGATATTCCAGCTCCATTTTACCTGCCTCTATTTTGGACAGGTCAAGGATCTCATCGATAAGGGTAAGCAGGCCATTGCCCGAACTTTGAATGACCTTGGCATATTCAACCTGGTCGTTGTTCAGGTTTTGGTCGTTGTTTTCGGAAAGCAGCCTGGAAAGCAGTAAAATAGAATTGAGCGGGGTACGCAGTTCGTGGCTCATATTGGCCAGAAACTCCGATTTGTAGCGGGTGCTTTGTTCCAGTTGTTCGGCACTGGCTTTTATTTCCAGGTTGCGTTCCAGTATCAGCTGGTTGCGTTCTTCCAGCAGGCGGCTGCGCTCTTCCAGTTCCTGGTTGGCCTGTTGCAGTTCTTCCTGTTGCACTTTTAGTTCTTCTTCCGATGCCTGCAGTTTTTCTGCCTGGGCTTCCAGTTCGGTGTTGATGTTTTCCAGTTCGCTATGCTGTGCCTGCAGTTCTTCCGATTGTGCCTGTGTTTCCTGCAGCAGTTCCTGCACCCGCAACCGGCTGTACGCAGTATTGAGGGCTATGCCAATATTATGTGCGGCCGCATTTAAAAACACCCTGTCTTCAGGAGAAAAGGGCTCCATCGATGCCAGTTCAATAACGCCCAGCACCTTTTTTTCAAAAGAAATGGGCAGTGCCAGCACATGACCCGGGGTAATGGCCCCGGTGGCAAAAGACAAAGAATAACGGTCGGGGGCCACACCCTGCAACTCGGTAATTTTTCCCGATACAGCACATTGGCCGGCCAATCCTTCTCCTAATTGTAGCACATGGTTGCGGTTACTTACTGCCAGGGCATAGGCGCTATTGATACGGAGCTTGTCGTGTTCCAGTAAATAAAAGGCGCCTGCCTGGCTGTGCGCATAATTGGCCAGGTAGTTAATAACCTGGCTGGTTAAAACGGGCAGTTCCTTTTCACCTACTATTACATCGTTGAGGCCGGCCATACCGGTTTGGTGCCATTCTTTTTGGGCCAGTTGGTTAAACGAGTCTTCCAGCGAATGGGCCATTTTATTAAGCGAACCCGCCAGTGAGCCCAGCAGGTCGCTGTTTTCATCACTCACCCGGATGGTGTAATTGCCGGCAGATACTTTTTCGGCCACATCCTGGATGATGTTAAGGCGTTGGGTGACTTCAAGGTCTTTTTGCTCTAAGGCCTGTTGCAGGCTGAGCCGCTTATTAAAGTCGGAAAGCACCCGGAAAAAAGAAACAATCGTTACCCCAATGGCAAGCAGGGAAGCCACCACTATAAACAAAGGCGTACTGTCTGCAAAGCGGCGCTGGTTGGCAGTTCGTTGTTCCAGCAGGTATTCTTCCCGCTGGGCCATGCGTTCTACAATCATGCGGGCCTGCTGCATGGTTTGTTGCCCGTTTACAAATCCTTCCAGGAACAGGGGCTCATTGCGGTATTTTTCTTCCAGGCGTGCCTGCAGCGAATCGAGCCGCTGGCGCACCACCGTGGTGAGCAGTATTACATCTTTTTGTTGGTCTGTGTTGTCCTGCGTTAGTTGCCGCAGTTCCCTGATGCTGGGGTCGAGTTTTCCTATGGAAGCATCATAGGGTTGTAAAAAAATATCGTTGCCGGTAATTAAAAAACCACGCTGGCCGGTTTCGGCATCTTTAAGCAACGAGATAATATTTTCGAGCTTTAAAATTACTTTGTTGGTATGGCTGACTTCTTCGGCACTCCTAAGCAGCCCCCTGATGGAAACAAATGAAGCAATGGCGCTTAACAGTAATAAGGATAAGGACAGGGTGTAACCCGTGAGCAGGTTGCGTTTAAACGTTGCGCTCATAGCGTAGTGTAATCTTTTTTAAGGGAAGACTGGCTGGACCTCGGCGGAAGGGCATTTTGAAAAAGGGGCAGGAAAAAGATAAAAGTAGCACCAATGCCTTCGCGGCTATGGGCTAAAATAATGCCCTGGTGCTGATCGACGATCTTTTTTACAATGGCAAGCCCAATGCCGGTGCCTTCAAATTCTTCGCGGCCATTGAGCCGCTGAAACATGCCAAATATTTTTTGCACGTAGGTTTCGTCAAAGCCGATGCCATTGTCCGAAACCGAAATGCGGCACCAGTTGCCGTCGTTGGCGGGCGGTGCATCTTCACTGGGGGTTTTTACCCGGGTGCCGTTGATCTCTATTTTTGGCGGCTCGTCTTTTTTGGAAAACTTAAGGGCATTGCTCAACAGGTTTTGAAAAACCTGGCGAATTTGCCCCGGTGCCACTTCTGCAGTACATAATTCAGAAACCGTCACCTGCGCCCCTTTTTCCCGAACCACCAGTTCAAGGTCTGAAAGCACATCCTGCACCAACTGACCCAAGTCGGTAGGTATAAAATCAACAGATTGGGCCACCCGCGAATATTGCAGGAGGTCGTTGATCAGGGTGCGCATCCGTTCGGAGGACGCAATGATCCGGTTCATCAGCCGCAGTGCATCCCCGTTTTCCTGCAGGTACTTTTCCGAAATCATGTGGCTAAAGGTCATGATCTTGCGCAACGGCTCCTGCAGGTCGTGGCTGGCCAGGTAGGCATATTGTTGCAGTTCGGTATTGCTGGCTTCCAACTCCTTATTGGCCTGTAATAGTTCTTTGGTCCGCTCGGCCACTTTTTGCTCCAGCGTGGCATGGGCTTCGTTGAGGGCCTTGTTTTGCAGGAACAGGCGTTGAAAGGTTTTTACTTTCAGCAGGAGCAGGTCGGGGTCAAAAGGCTTGGTTATATAATCTACCCCGCCGGAGGCATACCCCTGGGTGATAAACCGTTTATCGATATTGACGGCAGAAAGAAAAAGGATGGGAATGTCTTTGGTTTTGCTGTAGCCGGTTATTGTTTCGGCCACTTCATAGCCATCCATCCCCGGCATTTGCACATCCAGGATAATCAGTGAATATTCCTGACGCAATATTTTTTTCAGCGCTTCCTCGCCGGAAGCGGCCGTATCCACCTCAAACCGATGTAGTTGCAGCAGGGTTTTAAGAGAGAACCGGTTTTCGGTAGTGTCGTCAACAATCAGGATCATGGTAAGTGCATAAAAGAAAATGACCTGACAACTTTTTATGGCAGCAAATTCAATGGGTGTTCACCAAACCTAAAAAAGCTGTGGTTTTTGTAGCAATGCCTGCCTGAACAAACAACAGGCAGGTTTAACAAACAATAAAAGTATTCTGCGACTGGCTCAGGTGGCGCAATGTTTTTTCAAGATTGCTGCCGGTATTATTGGCCAGCGAACTTAAAATGATGCGCAGCTCGCTGATATGCGACGGCTTGGTGATAAAGGAAATGGCCCCGTTTTGCATGGTTTCTTCAATATCGCGGGAATGGGACGACGTAGTGTACATAATGACCGGGATATGCTGGAGCCGTTCGTCCTGTTTGAGGGCCAGCAGGCATTGCTTGCCGTCCATTTTAGGCATGTTGAGGTCCAGGAAAATAAGCTGGGGCAGGGGTTGCGCCGGCGCCAAAAGGCTTTCGATGGCTTCCTGCCCGTTCACTGCAGTGCGCAGCGCTACCTGTGGCGCTACCTCCGATAGCACTTCCCTGAAAAGAAAAGTATCGTCTATGTCATCGTCTACCAGCAAAAAGGTCTGAGGTTGGGGCATGGGTTATAGGGTTGAGTGATACCGTGGCACCTAACAGCCAGGGGGTATTACAAAACTAAAAAAAACAAATGGACGGCGATTATGTTTTCAGAACTTGTTTAGAATTGCTTTTGTGGGTTATTGGACAGAGGTTTGATGACCGGATGGTCGCACCTGTTTTAGAACCCAAATCCAACGCGAATTTTTAAAAACAAGCCTGCTGGATGGACATGATATTTCCCACCTACAGCCATCCCATTTTTTCAGGCCGCAGGCCCACCGAAACAGGAGTGCCCGGTTTCAATGCCGGATCGAGGCTAAGTAAGGTGGCCGAAAACTGGGGCATGGCTACGGTAAGTTCATAATGGCTGCCCAAAAAGGTTTGTTCCAACACTTGGCCCATAATGACTCCATTGGCAGGCGGCTGCAGGGTAAAGCTGCCTGGCCGCACCAACAATTGCTTATTGGGCCCGGGAGCCAACACACCGAAAAGGGCTGCCTGCGTGGGGCTCAACAAGGAATAGTTGCCAAAAAGGGCTGCCACATATTCATTTGCCGGCTGGTAGTAAACAACCTCGGGCTGTGCCCGCTGCACAATTCGGCCTTCCTGCAAAACAATAAGTTCATCGGCCCAGGAAAGCGTATCCAGCGGATCGTGGGAAACCAGGAGGCAGGTAACGCCCAGCAGTTCGCTCATGTGCCGGATAATGCCTTTCATGACGCTCCTGTGCCCTGCATCCAGGTTGGAAAATGGCTCATCGAGCAACAGCAGCCTTGGCCGGGTGGTAAGCACCCGGGCCGTAACGATGCGTTGTTTTTCGCCACCAGACACTTCGTTGGTACCCCGGTGCAGCAGGTGCGCTATGTCGCATATTTTATAAATAGCATCCGCTTCAGCCTGGGGCAATTTGTTGGCATAATCCAGTTCTTCCCCGATCGTGTAATTATTGCGCAGCTCAAAATGCTGCGACAGGTAGCCTATGGCTGGATGGCCGGGCAACAGTTGTTCGTCGGGTCCCAAAATCCGGGCTCCTTCAAAAAGTACCTGGCCTCCATCGGGTTGTACCAGCCCGCCAATGATCTTCAGCAGCGTGGTTTTGCCCGAACCTGTAGCACCGGCAATGCCCACTTTTTTTCCTTGCGTTACCGAAAAAGAAAGCGGGTGCAGCGTGGTGCTGTCCTTTTGTTTTTTGTGAATGTCTATTACCTCCAAAAATTTCATGCAGGAACGAAGGAACGCATTTAAGTAAAATACAGGCCCGAAAAAATAGGTGCCTAATATTGGTCGACGCTTGGCTATCGCTTTTTTTGAAAGGATGCCATTGCCTTCCAGGCAACAGCAGGCATCAAACCTGGGAATGACCAATCCGCTTGAGCAGCTTCACCCAATTGTCTGATAATTGTCAGGTGCCGCCACTGTGGCTAAAAATACTTTTGAATCTGCAATAAATCCTAATACATGAGCGCACTGGTGGTCCTGATCGTGGTAAGCATGCTGGTTGCCGGCGGGTTTCTCTGGCTCTTTATTTTTTCGGTAAAAAAGGGCCAGTACGACGATGATTACACCCCATCTGTGCGAATGTTATTTGACGACGGCGTTACCAACGAAACAAAGCAATCCTAGTTCTAAACAATACCGATCACAAAGAAATGGAAACAATTAAGCAAGAAAGCCTCGCTTCCGAGGTACTGCACCGGCCTGCCACCGGCGGCAGGAGGGAAACGTTTTTTTACGACAATACTATTGTCAGCCAATTTGCCTGGGCTACCGTTATCTGGGGCGTAGTGGGCATGCTGGCGGGTTTGTGGGCAGCCCTGCAACTGGTGCTTCCCGAAACAATGAACCTGCAGCCTTATTTCAACTTTGGCCGGCTGCGTCCGCTGCACACCAATGCGGTGATTTTTGCATTTGTAGGAAACGGCATTTTCATGGGATATTATTATTCCCTGCAACGCCTGCTGAAAACAAGGATGTACTCCGACAAGTTGAGCAAAATTCACTTCTGGGGCTGGCAGGCTATTATTGTGGCTGCAGCTATTACCCTGCCACTAGGCATTACCACTTCAAAAGAGTATGCCGAGCTGGAGTGGCCTATTGATATTGCCATTACCGTGATCTGGGTTGTATTTGGCTGGAACATGTTTGCCACCATTCTCAAGCGCCGCGAACGCCACCTGTATGTAGCCATCTGGTTTTACATTGCCACGTTTGTTACGGTTGCGGTGTTGCACATTGTTAACTCGCTTGCCATTCCGGTAAGTGCTTTCAAAAGCTACTCGGTTTTTGCTGGTGTGCAGGATGCGCTGGTGCAGTGGTGGTATGGCCACAATGCGGTTGCATTTTTCCTGACCACGCCTTACCTGGGCCTTATGTACTACTTTCTGCCCAAGGCTGCCAACCGCCCGGTGTATTCTTACAAACTTTCCATTATCCATTTCTGGTCGCTCATTTTTATTTATATCTGGGCCGGTCCGCACCACCTGCTGTACACTGCCCTGCCCAACTGGGCACAGTCGCTGGGTATTGTGTTTTCGTTTACCCTTATTTTCCCTTCCTGGGGTGGTATGATCAACGGGTTGCTTACCCTGCGGGGCGCCTGGGATAAAGTACGGGAAGATGTGATCCTGAAGTTTATGGTGGTAGCCGTTACCGCATATGGCATGGCTACGTTTGAAGGTCCAATGATGTCGCTGAAAAACATCAACGCCATTTCCCATTTTACCGACTGGACCATTGCCCACGTACACGTTGGCGGGTTGGGCTGGAACGGCATGCTCACCTTTGGCATCCTGTACTGGCTGATGCCGAAACTGTTCCGCACCGAATTGTATTCGAAAAAGCTGGCCAACGTACACTTTTGGCTGGGCACATTGGGCATCCTGTTCTATGCAGTGCCTATGTACATCGCCGGGTTTATGCAGGCCTCCATGTGGAAGCAGTTTACCCCCAGCGGACAACTGAAATACCAGTTCCTGGAAACCGTAACCTTTATGAAGCCGTTCTACGCCACGCGTAGCTTTGGCGGGGCCCTTTTTGTACTCGGTGCCATCATTATGATGTACAACCTGTACAAAACTGCCCGTAAAGGAAAACTGCTGCGCAACGAACAGGCTGAAGCACCTGCACTGGAGAAAAATGTACAACCACACGCCGGCGAACACTGGCACCGCTGGATTGAGCGTAAGCCCACGCCATTGCTGGTAGCTACTCTGCTGGTGATCCTGATTGGTGGCGCCGTGGAAATGATACCTACGTTCCTTATCAAGTCGAACGTGCCCACCATAGCTTCGGTGAAACCTTATACACCACTAGAGTTACAAGGCCGCGATATCTACATCCGCGAAGGCTGCTATACCTGCCACTCGCAAATGATCCGTCCGTTCCGTTCGGAAACAGAACGCTATGGCGAATACAGCAAAGCAGGTGAGTTTGTATACGACTTTCCGTTCCAGTGGGGCTCCAAGCGTACCGGTCCCGACCTGGCCCGTGCAGGTGTGGGCAACAACCGCAAATCGAACACCTGGCACTACAACCACCTAGATGATCCGCAGGCCATTTCTACCGGTTCGGTGATGCCGCCTTATTCGTTCCTGATTGATCAGAAACTGGATGTGGGCAGCACACCAGGTAAGATCAAGGCCATGCAAACACTGGGTGTGCCTTATCCTGCAGGTTATGCCGAAAAGGCCAACGAAGACCTGCAAAAACAAGCAGGGGAAATTGCGGCCGATCTGAAAAAGAACAACATCAACGTGCCTGCTGACCGCGAAATACTGGCGGTAATTGCCTACCTGCAACGCCTGGGTACCGACATCAGCAATAATAAAACAGCACAATTGAAATAAACCGAGAAGGGATTTACGATTTACGATTTTGGATTGACGATTTAATGGAAAAGCGTCAAATGAGAGATCCACAATCATAAATCGTAAATCCCCAATCGTAAATCCAACGAACATGCTTAAATACATCAAAAATTACGCGGCCTCAATCAGCGGCATCGATATATATCCCTTGATTTCGCTGATGATCTTCTTCCTGTTCTTTGTAGCCGTTTTGTACTACGTGAAAAGAATGGACAAAAGCTTTGTAGCCGATATGAACCACCTGCCGCTGGATGGAGGTGAAGTAGCCAACCCTAATGCACAACCTTAAAACTTAGCTGACAATCATGAGAACGATAAATAAATACATCGGTGCAACCATAGTAACCTTGTTGCTGCAGGCACCCGCATGGGCTCAGGATGCTGCCGAAGCAACAAAAGAGGCAGAGGCCAATGGAGGCTACTTTTTCTGGGGGGTGGCTACTTTGCTGCTATTCCTTGTGTTTTTCCTGTTTACAGCATTGGCTCGTTTTTCTTCGGTAGGTAAACATGAGGAAACAGCGGTGCCCGGGGAAAGTCTTTGGACCCGCCTCGATCGCAAGTTTTTTACCAAGGCCATTCCGGTAGAAAAAGAAAAGGACCACCTGCTCGACCACGATTACGATGGCATCCAGGAGCTGGATAATTCGCTGCCGCCCTGGTGGAAATATGGGTTTTATTTTACCATCATTGTAGCCGTGGTTTATTTCCTGCGTTTCCATGTGCTGGATATGGGCCCAACGCCTGAAGAAGAATACAAAACGGAGATGTCGCTGGCTGCCGCGCAAATTGAAGAATACCGGAAAAACAGTGGTGAAATGGTGGATGAAAAAACCGTTACCATGGCCGACGCGGCCGGTATTGAAGACGGCGCCAGGGTGTACGCACAAAGCTGTTTTGCATGCCATGGCGGTAAGGGCGAAGGGGGAGTAGGCCCCAACCTTACCGACGATTTCTGGCTGCATGGTGGCAGCATCAACGATGTGTTTAAAACCATCAAATTTGGGGTGCCCGACAAAGGCATGCAGGCATGGGAAAAAATGTTGTCGCCTACACAGATCAAAAACCTTGCGTCATACATAAAAACCCTGCGGGGCACCTACCCGCCCAATGGAAAAGCACCTCAAGGTGATGAGTACAAGGAAGAAACTGCACCGGCAGCCGAAAGCACCGCTGCAACCAGTAAATAGTTTGATCGTAAATGGTGTTTTTAAAATAGCCCGGCCAATTCTGACCGGGCTATTTTGATTGATTTTGCTGATTGTAATAATCAGCGTTTGCTATACCGAAATTTCTTCAGCATTACCTTTCAATACCCAAGCCTAACCAGAACATGGAGAAACTGAATAGAGTTCTAAGTGGGAACTACATAGGTAATAAAAGAGCATCTGGATTAAACATTATAAGCCAGGGCCTGTAACACCAGCTATTGCATATTCCATTTGAGCCCTTCTTTTTGCCGAAATAATCCCCGACCAAACATAAATCATGTAGCCGCTGTCCCCATCCTGACCAAACTCAATTTTTTGCTTTTCTACCCTTTGTTCCTTTGTTGATTAGCAGATCCAACAGCCCCAAACAACGGAAACCATGAACAACGATTACAACGAAACATTGGACCTGGCGGAAAAGAAAAAGGAGCTTCTCGACCAAAGTTTTCGCGACTCTGTTGCCACCATATCCAAGGAAGGAAAGCGTAATTTTTTGCAGCCTAAAAAGCCAAAAGGCAGGTTGCACCGCTTACGCACCATAGCCACACTCGTATACCTTACCATTTTCTTTGGGTTGCCATTTATTAGAATAAACGGCCAGCCCTTGTTCCTGTTCAATGTGCTAGAGCGGAAGTTCATTTTCTTTGGACAGATTTTCTGGCCGCAGGACTTTTTCATTTTCGCCATCGGCTTTCTCACCTTCATGGTGTTTGTTATTTTGTTTACTGTTGTTTTTGGCCGTGTTTGGTGCGGCTGGGCCTGTCCGCAAACGGTATTCATGGAAATGGTGTTCCGGAAAATTGAATACTGGATCGATGGCGATTCGGCCGAGCAACGCCGGCTCAAGGAAATGCCGATGAATGGCTATAAGCTGCGCAAGCGTTCCTTAAAGATTGCCGTGTTTTTTGCACTGTCCTTTTTGATCGCAAATTTTGCGTTGGCTTACTTGGTAGGCATGGACCAGGTGCTGCTGATGGTAAGCGAAGGCATTGCCGCCAACCAGGGCACCTTTGTATCGCTGCTTGGATTTACTACCGTTTTCTTCTTTGTTTTTTATTGGTTCCGGGAGCAGGCCTGTATTGTAGTTTGTCCTTATGGGCGCCTGCAGGGTGTGTTGCTCGACCGCAAAAGTATTGTGGTGGCTTACGATTATGTTCGCGGCGAACCTAGAGGGAAACTTAAAAAAGTGGCACCTATTGAAGATAAGGGCGACTGTATCGATTGCTTTGCTTGTGTGAAAGTTTGTCCTACCGGTATCGATATCCGCAATGGAACGCAATTGGAGTGCATCAACTGCACGGCCTGCATTGATGCCTGCGATGCCATCATGGAAAGGATCAACAAACCCCTGGGTCTTATTCGCCTGGACTCGGAAGAAAATATAGCCCAAAAGCGACGGTCAAAATTCAACTGGCGGCTGGCGGGTTATTCGGGTGTGCTTACCGCTTTGCTGGGCATACTGGTATTTTTACTGGTGAGCCGCGACGATGTGGATGCCACCGTGCTGCGCACTTCCGGGCAAATCTTTCAGGTACAGCCCGACGGCCGCCTGTCAAATTTGTACAACATAAAGCTGGCCAACAAAACCCGTAAGAACCTGCCCATGACGCTGAAAGTGGAAAACATGAAAGCAGAAATTATGGTCATTGGAAATCCTATTGTTGTTCCCGGTGAATCTTACTTTCAGGCGCCGTTTTTTGTGAAGATGGACAAAACCCTGATCTCCCGCCGGAAAACCGAACTGGTGATTGGCGTGTATGAGGGAGGCGAAAAAATAAAAACCGTAAAGACCACGTTTATGGGACCTGGTTTTTAAGGGGATGATGGATGAAGGATGGTGGATGGTGGTTGATCGTTGACAGTTGATAGTTCGGCGTTCAGAGCTTATATCGTTGCCATCATTGACAAGCTTGTACATTTTTTGTTTAGACATACCTACAGCCCGTGGTTTCCACCACGGGCTTCGTCATTACGAGGCGCCGCAGCATCACGTTTTCAAATGGTATTATTGCGCCAAAGCAATCTCCAAAAACCTTTGATGCGCCAGCTTGTACAAATTAGTCGCGTCTATTAAGCGTGAATTCCTTACTACACCCACGCCTGCATAAACCTTGCATTATCAATAGCTGCACCCGATGCCGTGTTATCAAAAAACACAAATGCCTCTTTTGAATGGGCCAACTGCTGCCCGATCTTTTTCAGGTATGCATCCCCGTAAGGCGAGTGGTACAGGTGGGGCACCCCGTGCAGCCGGTAATAACTAACCGGCTGGTTTTGTGGAAATGTATCGGGCAGGCCGGGGTAGGAGGTGCCCGACACCACTATGTTGTTCTCCAGCAATGCTTCCCACACTTCGGCGCGCCACCAGCTTTCGTGGCGAAACTCCACAACGTTTACAAAATCGTGGCGCAAATGGCTGATGATACTTTCCAGCGCTTCCTCGCTGTATGCATAGGAGGGCGGCAACTGAAACAGCACGGCGCCCAGTTTATCTGCCAGTCCCATGCGCAGGGTTTTGTAAAAATCATCCACTTCCTGTTGTGCGCCTTTCATTTTTTTTAAATGCGTCACCAACCGAGGCGCTTTGGCTGCAAATAAAAAACCCTCCGGAGAGCGGCGGTGCCAACCTTGCATCATTCCCAGTTGTGGAAACCGGTAAAACGTGACATTCAGTTCCAGTGTGTTGAACTGGGTGCAGTAGTATTCAAACCATTTGCCTGCGGCTAGGCCTTTGGGATAAAACCGGTCCTTCCATTCTTTGTATGAAAACCCCGAACAGCCAATATGCCAAACTGTTTGTGCCATATGTGTGCTGCTGCAAAGGGCGGTCCAGTTTGAGTTGATAGACGAAAGTCCGGAGTCCGAAGATGAAAAAAGGAAGGCCTTAATAAAAAGTAGTTATTTATCATCCTCTGTCTTCCGACTGCGGACTTCCGACTCTCAACTACCCCGGCAGCCACAACCTGGAAATACATTCCGTCAGTTCAATCATTTTATTGAACGTATCGGGTTTGGTGATAAAACAATTGGCACCAAGGCTGTACGCATTTTGCCGGTCGCGTATCGATGAAGAAGTAGTGAACACCAATGTGGGGATGGACCTGAAGCGGTCGCTGCTTTTGATTTCTTTTAATGCTTCGCGGCCGTCCTTGCCGGGCATATTCAGGTCAATAAGAATCAGGGAGGGCATTTCGGCGGGCACAAATGCTTCCAGCAACTTCATTAAACGGTCGCCGTTTTCTACAAACACATAATCATACTCCGGGAATTTGGATACAAATGCATCCCGAATGATCTCGCGGTCATCAGCATCGTCGTCCACAATAATAATCCTGGGGATTGGTTTCATGTGCCATTTTTTCGGTTCAATTAATCGTTGCGTTCTGTTTCCTGTTATTGCCCGTTTGCAGGCGGTTGTGCAGGTAGGATAATGGTGAATACTGCTCCTTTGCCTAACTCGCCCTGTGCATAAATAATGCCGCCGTGGTGTTCCACTATTTTTTTACAAATAGCCAGCCCTATGCCCGAACCCTCATATTCGGAGCGGCCATGCAACCGTTGGAACAATAAAAATATTTTTCCTGCATGTTCTTTTTCAAACCCGATTCCGTTATCCCTTTGTTCAATTTTAAGATAACGTGGAGCAGGGGCCAGTTGAAATGCCGAAACCTCGCTGGGTTGCAAAAAGCTATGGGTGATGTGGATTTCCGGCTGCACGCCTTCGGCCACAAATTTCAGCGAGTTGGAAATAAGGTTTTGAAACAACTGCCTGAATTGTGATACCACAATGCTTGCCTCCGGCAATCCCTCGGCAATGACCTGTGCATTTTTTTGCTCTATTTTAAATTCAAGCGTCTGCAGCGTTTCGTTCAGAACTTTTTGTAAGCTGTAATTTTCATATGCCCTGTTACCCGAAATCATGGAAATGGACAACAGGTCGGAAATCATGGTTTGCATGCGTTGCGATGCATCAATGATCTTGGACAGAAACATCTTGCCTTCGGGGCTTAACTTTTCGGCCTGGGTAGCTGCAAGGCGGTCGCCAAATGTGGATATTTTGCGCAGCGGCTCTTTTAGGTCATGCGATGCAACATAGGCAAACTCCTCAAGGCTGGCGTTTGATTGTTCCAGCATAAAAGAGTTTTGCAGCAACGTCTTTTCCATTTCCTTGCGCTTGCTTATGTCCAAGGCAGCACCAACAATTTGAACGGGCCTGTCTTTTTCATCGGTCCGAAACACTACCTCCCGCACCAGGAACCAGATCCATTCGCCCGATTTGTGCCGCAGCCTGCATTCGTATTGTATCATCAGGTCCGATTGCATGATGTGGCGGTCGCTTTGGGGCCGTTCGGGCAAAAGCGCATGTTCTTCGGGGTGGTACAACTGGCTGGTTACCTCGGCACCCATGTCAATTATTTCCTCGGGGGTGTAACCCAAAACAAAATACACTTCCCGGTTTACATAAGCCAGGTGGCTGCCGGCCACATCGTATACATACAAAATGGTTGGAGAGGCCTCGGCGATGTTTTGAATGAATTGCTCCTGTTCTTCTATTTTCAAAGAGGCTTCCTGCTGGCCGGTAATATCCAGCATTATATGCAACACATGTTCTACGGGCCCGGCAGCGCTGCGGTCAAAAACGGTGGCATAGCTGTGAAACCACCGGTATTCGCCGTTGCTGTTTTTGATGCGGTAGGTGGCTTCTACTACAATATCATTGCGGTCGGGATTCCTGTTGGCATCCGATAGCAGCACCTCGGTCTTTGCTTTAAAACCTGCCAGGTCTTCGGGATGAATAAGCCGGTGGATGAACGCAATACCGCCTTCGGTAGCTTGTTGCAGGTTCCACCCAAGCAGCTTGTGTATTCCCTGGCTCATAAAGGTGTTCTTCCCGCTATACACATTATACGCCGCTATAGCGGCTGGGGTGGCATCGGTAATGCGGCGCAGAAAACTTTGGTTTTCTTTAAGTTCCTGCTCTATGCGGTGTTGGCTTGTAATGTCCTGGAGCGTACCGGCAATTTTTACCGGTTGCCCTTCATCGTTAGTTATTACTTCGCCCCTGGCCTGTACGGTTTTCAGGGTGCCATCGCCCACACGAATGCGGTGGTGATTGGAAAAAGTAGTTTTGGTTTCTATTGCTTTTTTTACCGCCTCCTCCAGCAGGGACAAATCTTCGGGATGGGTAAATGTCATTACTTCCTTGGAGGTTAGGGGCGGGGTTGCAAGGCTCAGTCCATAAATGCGGTACAGCTCTTCCGACCATATAACCTGGTCGGTGGCAAGGTCCCAAACATAATGGCCAATATGGGTCAATGCTTCGGCCTGGCGGTACCGCTTTTCACTTTCCTGCAGTTTATAGGAGGCTTCTTTTTCAGCCTGTATATTTAAAATGTTACCAATGATTTCAGAGGGTATGCCTTCGGCATCGCGTTTAAAAATGCTGAAGTAGTTGCGCATCCAAACATAGTTGCCATTGCGTTGTTTCATGCGAAATTCCAGGATGCGTACTTCGCTATCCTGCGCACTGCTTATTTCCCGTAAAAAATGAAAGGTTGCCGGCAGGTCTTCGGGGTGAATCAATTGCTCAAACACCGATGGCCCCATGTCAATAAGTTCCCTATTGGTGAAGCCGAAAAAGGTTTCCGCCGTTTGGTTGGCATATAATACTGAATAGGGCCGCAGGCTGAACAGGTAAATAATACCTGGTGATGTATTGGTGATTTTATGGGTAAGATAAGATTGGTCCTCTATCTTTTTGCTCAGGATTTGAAGGTAAGTTGAAAAGGAAGCCCCTTCTGCTTTCATCGAATAAAAGTCGATTTCCTGCACCAGTTGCATCCACTGCTCGGTAGCGGTGCAAAATGCCGGTACAAATTGCAGCAAGGCCTGCTTGCGTACATAATTCAACAGCGTAATATCGCTGTGCGTAATGGTTTCTTTTTGTATTTCGGGCAGCATGTTTTGTTTCCACCGCTGCAAATTGATTTCTATGAGTTCGGCTGGTTTGTTTTCTGCCAGGTAATGCAGCACTTCCTGTACACTTTGCCGGTACAAAGCAGTCCTTTTTTCCTCGGGCAATTGCTGCAATACCTGCAACAGCGGCAACTGCAGCAGTTGTGCATATTTTAATTGGGCGGCAACAAAGTCGTCGAGGCAGGTATCGCGCAGGTACCGGGCAAAAGCCGGAAGCTGTTGCAATTGGTCAAGGCTGGTTATCGGCAAAAAGGTTGTCTCCACGTTAGCTCTTCATTTTAAAAACCTCAGGCTGCATTACAGACTGAAAGCGATAGGGATGATATTAGGTCAAATATAATGCTGTGCTTTCATTTACACATGCATCCTTTTGCTATTTGAACCCGCAGTTGGATGTTGGAAGGTTACTATTTTCCAGCATGCCAAACAAGTAGCGCTAAATAAAAAATGTTTACCTGTCCCTATTGGGAAGTTTTTGTTGCGGGTATTTTGATTCAAATACTAATTGGTTAGTTGTTGCCTGGCCAATTGCTGTTTCCCCGATGGTGGAACATTGTATTTTCAGGTAGTATAAATTTCAATTTCCTGCTGCTGCTGAAAATAATCTCCTTGCTTGTTTTTTGCACCGGTATTTCTAACCCATATCCTTACACTACAATCAGCTTAATGTCTGAAAAGGCTGTTTAACCTTTTTCCTTTATTTTTAAAAATACTTTTACAAAATAAGCTGTATATCAATAATTTACGCAATTATTTTAGGTTCGTTTAGGCTTATGATGCTATAAAATTTAGTAATTTTGGCCTTCAACGCAACACATGAATGAACGGGTTTTGGAGAAACTTTCCATACTTGCCGATGCAGCTAAATATGATGTTTCCTGCTCCAGCAGCGGCAGCAAAAGAAAAAACGAAAACGGCGGGCTGGGCAATGCGGAAGGTATGGGTATTTGCCATGCATACACCGAAGACGGCCGTTGTGTTTCCTTGCTAAAAATCCTACTTACCAACCATTGTATTTATGATTGCGCCTATTGTGTCAGCCGCAAAAGCAACGATATCAAACGGGCTGCTTTTACCGTACAGGAAGTTGTAGACCTCACTATAAATTTTTACCGGCGCAACTATATCGAGGGCCTTTTTTTAAGTTCCGGTATTTTTTCCGATCCCGATTTTACGATGGAGCGCCTGGTGCGCATTGCCAAAAAGCTCCGCACCGAAGAAAAGTTCAACGGTTATATTCACCTCAAAGCCATCCCCGGCGCATCTGATGATTTGATGCGGGAGGCAGGCCTGTATGCCGACCGGTTGAGTGTGAACCTGGAAGTGCCTACCGAACAAAGCCTGAAATTGTTGGCACCCGATAAAAACAGGCAGGAAATGGTGCAACCCATGAAGGTATTACGGAACGAGATCAAGGCCAATAAAGAAGATAGAAAGTCATTGCAGAAAGCGCCGCTTTTTGCACCGGCAGGGCAAAGCACCCAGATGGTGATTGGGGCTACCCCCGAAACCGACTGGCAAATATTAAAACTATCGGACGGCCTGTACAAAAAAATGGAATTAAAGCGGGTGTATTATTCCGGGTACGTTCCAATTTCTAATGACAACCGGCTGCCTGCTATGGGTACACCCGTACCTATGGTTCGTGAAAACCGCTTGTACCAGGCTGATTGGTTGCTGCGCTTTTATGATTTTGATGTGGACGAACTCATTTCTCCCGAAGATCCTTTTCTGGATATGCAGATAGATCCCAAACTAAACTGGGCCCTGCGCCACCTCGACCAATTTCCGGTGGATATAAACCAGGCCGACCTGAATTTGATTAAACGCATACCAGGCATTGGGGTGCGGACTGCTGAAAAAATATGGAAGGCCCGGAAGTTCGGCACCCTCAATTGGGAGCATTTGAAAAAATTCAACATTGCTGCTAACCGGGCCAAGTATTTTATCAATATGAAGGTGGACGATTTTCAACGCAAAGACTATACACCCCAGCAGATCCGCAATTTTATTTTGCAAACCTCGCAGAGTAAATATGCGCCCAACTACACACCGCAATTGCAATTGTTTTAAATGAATAATGTTTGATGTTCTGGATTAATTGAGTGAAGCAAAAAGGTTTATAGAATGGGTGCAGCCTGTATGGAAAACTTCGCAAAGTAAGCTTTGACCCTTAAATCACAAGCCATGCAAACAGTGCTCTACGATGGTTCCTGGGATGGTTTTTTGTGTGCCGTATTCGATGTATACGAATACAGGTTTTCTGATGCCCAAATTGTTTCGGAAGCACACTTTAATGGCAACCTGTTTGGGGCCGTACACCAGGCCCGCTTTGATGCAACACATATCAACCGTGTGTGGAAAGGGCTGGAGCGTATTTTGTCATCGGAAGCAACCACGGCGCTGTACCGAACATTTTTGTCTGAAGAAAAGGGTAGGGAAGACCATTTGCTGGCCTATATAAGGTATGCGTTTGCTGCAGGCGGTAATATGGAAGATGACCTCGGCAACAACGCTGTTTTGTATGTGGTGCAAACGGCAAAAAAAGTATGGCGGGAAAAGCACCGCATGGAGGCTTTTGTCCGGTTTCAGGAAACCGCCGATGGGTTGTATGTTTCGTTTATTGAACCAGACCATGATGTGCTTCCCATTATTGGGCCGCATTTTACCGCCCGCTATGCCGACCAGCGCTGGATGATCTACGACACCCGCCGCAGGTATGGCTTGTATTATGATGGCCATACAACAGCAACTGTATCTATTTCTTTTGATGAGTCGGTGGATGCTCAAAATATAGCCCACACGTATGCGCCAACGGAAGCGGCTTACCAGGCCTTGTGGCAGCAGTATTTTAAAAGCGTAAATATTGCCGCCCGGAAAAATACAAAGCTTCATGTGCAACATATGCCCCGCCGCTATTGGAAAAACCTGCCTGAAAAGCAACCGGATATTTCTGCGGTATCTCCAAACAAAAAGGTGTAAACCTTTTCCTGCCTTTGTTATAGCATTTTACGATGCGTCTGTTCTGCCAAATTTTAGTTTGCATCACTTATCTGATGCATTTCTCAATAGAACAGGAGGTGCTAATGGAGTTCGGCTGGACAGCTTAAATATTATAAAGTTATTTGTCAAAGCAGCCATAATACAACAGCCCGCAATTACCAATTGCGGGCTGTTGTGCAAACCCAAATACAGCAGGCGGCCTTTCAAATTTTATTATGGCCGGGGTGTAGTCACTTCTGTAATTACGTTCCCGATGCTGGCGTTGGGCATTTGAATCTGGAGCAATGCAGCCAGCGTTGGTGCAATGTCGGTCATGTAGGTTTCGCGGTTCAGTTTGCCGGGTTTGATGTTCCAGCCAAACCATACCAGCGGAATATGCGCATCATAAGGGTTCCACAAGCCATGGGTGGTGCCTGTGTTCCAGCCGTCAAACCATTGCGGCTTGTAAATGTACTGCACATCTCCGCTCAGCCGCTGGTTATACCCGTTTACCACCATCGTGTGCAGTTTTCCGGGCAGGTTGCCTGCGGCAATATTTTCCAGGTCAAATGCCTTTGAAATGGCTCCAGTTTTCAAAAGCTCCCGCATGATGCCTGCTTTTACTGCCTGCCGGTTCAGGCCTGCTTTCGCCACTACATCATTATTTAAAAAAACCTGGTCGTTGGTAATGGTCAGTACCAGGTTTTGCGCATTGAATTCCAGTTGCAGCGCATCGTTCAGGGTTTTGCGCAGATTGCCTTCCGTGGTGACGCCGCCTGGTATCTGGTGCTCTTTTACAAAACCAGGAATATGTGCCACGCCGTGGTCGGCGGTTAAGAACAGCAGGTACTGGCCTTTGCCCACTTTTTGGTCCAGGTATTTCAGGAAAGCGGCAAACTCCCGGTCAAAGCGCAGGTATGTGTCTTCCACTTCAATGGAGTTGGGCCCAAACGTATGCCCTATGTAGTCGGGAGAAGAAAAAGAAAGGGCCAGAAAATCAGTAGCCGCACCTGTACCCAGCTTTTCCCCTTCAATGGCCGCCTTTGCCATTTCAAAAGTGTAGGTGTTGCCAAATGGCGTGTGCCGGAATACTTCATAACGGTTGGCAGTAAGCGCTTCAGTGGTGTGGTCAAACGTATTGTCCTCGCCGCTGAGCTTGCCTTCGTAAGGTTTATTATCGGCGGTACTTTGGCGGTAGGTATCTATGGGGAAAAGGGTTTTCCAGTTTCCTTTCAGGAATTGGTCGGGTAGCTTGCGTGCATTAAATTGCTGCACCCATTGCGGCAGTTCCTGCATATAAAAGGTGCTGCTGATAAAAGCGCCATTGGCATTGTCAAACCAGTAAGCGGCATTGGCCGTGTGGCCTGCAGGCAAAATCGCCCCCCGGTCCTTTAAAGCAATGCCAATGGTTTTGCCCCTGAAATTGTTGGCCAGGCGCAGTTCGTCCGTAATGGTGCTGGCCCACATGTTGCGTGGCGATTGTTTGCCCGCATTGGAGGCACTGCCCACTGTACGCACCGAATCGTCCTCGGTGCAATACACGGATCGGCCAAGTTCGCGGCTGTACCAGTTGTTGCCTACAATGCCATGTAGCGAAGGCACCGAGCCGGTGTATACGCTGGTATGGCCCGGGGCAGTATAAGTAGGTGTATAAGGTATCAGGGTATTTTCGCAGCTAAAGCCTTCGCGTAGGATGCGCTTAAAGCCATCAGTAGTATAACGGTCTGTATAGCGGTACAGGTAGTCCCAACGCATTTGGTCCACCACCACGCCTACCACCAGTTTGGGCTTTTGAGCGGCAACCGATAAGGTAATGATGGAAAATAAAAGGAGGGAAAAGAACCGGGTGCGGCTGATCATCAGGCAATTTTTTTGTGGCCTCAAAAATACGGCTGCATGGGTTAACGGTTGTACTACCCCGATTTTGATAAGAAAAAGTTTAAATCGAACCTGTGTTTTGATAAAACAGCCCTTTTGTTGGCCTGCTGCACCGCTTTGTGCAACGCCTGTTCCGACGCTCCGTTCAGGGTTCCCTTCGCTGTGGTGCTATTTCGATTGTACTTATTTAATCCGAACCCATCCAAAACTTTTGCAGGTACAGCGCAGCTAAAAGAGGCAGGAAGTTTTCACAAATGTTGTGTACAAATAGGAGTGCAAGTCACCAACACATCTGCTACAAATGCTTATTTTTGCGCCAATTTTCCGGCAGGGCTTAAACCAATCCGGAAGTTTTAGCATCAAACACCTTCAAATTTCCCCTATATGGCTGATATCTTTGAGCGACTCGTGAAAAACTACGGCCCGTTGGGTCAGCACCGGGAGCGTGCCCATGGTTATTTTGCATTTCCCAAACTGGAAGGCGACATTGGCAGCCGCATGCAGTTTCGGGGCAAGCCCGTAGTGGTTTGGAGCCTCAACAATTACCTGGGCCTGGCCAACCACCCCGAAATCCGTAAGGCCGATGCTGATGCCTCTGCAAATTTTGGCCTGGCTTACCCTATGGGTGCCCGCATGATGAGCGGCAACTCCAACTACCACGAACAACTTGAAAGGGAACTGGCTCAATTTGTAAGTAAAGAAGATGCCGCCCTGCTCAACTTTGGGTACCAGGGTATGGTGTCCATCATCGATACGCTGTGCAGCCGCCACGATGTGGTGGTGTACGACTCCGAAAGCCATGCCTGCATCATCGATGGCCTGCGCCTGCATGTTGGTCATCGCTTTGTGTTCAAGCACAACGACCTAGAAGATTTTGAAAAGCAAATGCAGCGGGCCACCGCCCTTGTTGAAAAGCAAAAAGCCGGCGGCATCCTGGTGATCACCGAAGGCGTGTTTGGCATGGCCGGCGACCAGGGCAAGCTCAAGGAGATTGTTGCCTTGAAAGATAAATTTGAATTCCGCCTGTTGGTGGATGATGCCCACGGCTTTGGTACCCTGGGCGAAACCGGCGCTGGTGCCGGCGAAGCCCAAGGCGTGCAGGAAGGCATCGACCTGTATTTTTCCACGTTTGCCAAATCAATGGCGTCGATCGGTGCCTTTGTTGCCGGCGACCGCACCATCATTGATTATATCCGTTACAACATCCGCAGCCAGATTTTTGCCAAGAGCCTGCCCATGCCCATCGTTATCGGCAACCTCAAGCGCCTGGAAATGCTCCGCACCATGCCCGAACTGCGCAGGCAGCTTTGGGAGAATGCACTGAAGCTCCAAGCCGGGCTTAAAGAACGTGGGTTTGACATTGGTAAAACCGACACCATGGTAACACCGGTGTATATGTTGGGTGGGGTAGAAGAAGCCACAGCCATGGCTATGGATCTGCGCGAAAACTATGGCATTTTTGCTTCGGTGGTAATTTACCCGGTTATTCCTAAAGGACACATCATTTACCGCCTGATACCTACGGCAGTACACACCGATGCCGATATTGAAGCAACGTTGAATGCCTTCAGCGAAACCAAAGCAAAGCTCGATGCCGGCGATTACAAAGTAGAAGCCATCCCCGATATGGCCGAAGCCCGATAAAATTTCCTTTGAAAATGGATAAAGCCTTCGCAATAGCGGGGCTTTTTTGTTGCGGTCAATGTTTAAATAACGAACGTGAAGCAAAAAGTTGACACCTTCCTGCCGAAGCAGGCCAGCATCTTCCTTTGGTAACCAATGCCTATTGGTGCAGGGGTTCCGAAACAGGTTCGCCATAACATACCTGACAGCAACACCATCGCATCTTGTGGCAACGATGCAATAAGCGAGGTAGAATGCTTTAGAAATAATGCCGTACGCCTAGTTAACTGGCTTTAAATGTTGAAGCTATAGGGTGTATGCTAATGGCAGGATGCAGCACCGGCACTGGCCAACTCGGGCAGTTGCGGGCTGATAAAGGGAATGCCCAGGTTCATGCCGCGTAAGATCAGCAAAGTGCCCATTAAAAAAAGGAATAGGGGCACTGCTTTGCGCAGCCGCAGCCTTAACTGCAGGTTCATATAATTGCCAAAAAAAACTACCGCCAGCATGGCCGGGAAGGTGCCCAGGCCAAAAAACGCCATGAACAGGCTTCCTTTGATGGCACTGCCGGTAAGAAATGAAGAGGTAATGGCCAGGTAAACCAGGCCGCAGGGCAGCAGGCCGTTTATTACACCCACCAGGTAGTGCGCTGAATAATGCCTGGCGCCAAAAAGCGCTGCCAATGCCCGGCGTAATATTAAAAAAGGTTTGTTGGCCGCTGCAGTAAAACCGCCCACTGCTTTTAAGGATACCGGCGCCAGCACATACACCAGTATGCCCGCACCCAGAACTATGGAAAAAATTTGTTGTGCTTTTCCCGAAAGCAAAGCCTGCCCGGCCAGCCCAAGTAGCAGTCCTAACAAGGCATAAGTAGTAATGCGCCCCAGGTTGTACAGGGCGCCCCCCAATGCCCGCCCACCCGCAGACCGGTGCCCCATGGGAAGGGCAAGTGCTAGCGGGCCGCACATGCCTATGCAATGGAGGCTGCCTACAGCACCCATCACCAGGGCCGACGATATGATTTGGAGAACGGTCATGCAGGGAGGAGTGTTGTTTTCATCACTAATTGTTTTCCTGTTGCCACCACCTAATGGATTGTGTTAAACCCAGCAGCAGGATCGGCAGGGCCAACAGTGCATACAACAGTGGAGCTACATTTAAAAAGGGAAAAAGCAGCAATGCACCGCCTGCAAACAACAGCAGCAGGTTGCCTACCAGTTCCACTTTTCGCAGCAACAGCAGGGCCCCGGCAGCAGTTAGCAACAAAGCCAGAGGCGATGCACCGCCCAGGGCATAATCGGTGGTGAAATGCAGGGCAAAGGCTGCGGTTAACGAAACCACGGCCAGCCATTGCAAAATATTTTTAGGTTGCAGGGCTTTCATGGCTAAAAGAAATGTTTTTGCTCTTGAAAATAGGTTTTGCCGCCGCTTTTCCAGGTTAGCTTAATGTCGTAAAGGCCCTGAATGGCAGGAGGCAACTGTAGGGCAAAAGCACCGTTGTTGATAGAAAAAGTCCGCCGCAGGTCGTTGCGGTCGTCGGAAGGGCAGTAGAGGTACAATTCGCCTTCAGTTACGGCGTTGTCGAATTCAGCAGGAAAAGTAACCAACAGTTTGCCGCCCGACACTTCCACACTGGGTGGTGCCGACAGTCTTGCCATACGGTCTTTTTGGTCAATAACGGTTTGGTATTTCAGCTCTTCGCCGTAGTAATCTTCAGTTACCAGGTCAAAGTCTTCATTGTTGGCCCGGTATACCAGGTATAAAATGCCAATGACAAACAAAATATATACGGCTGCTATGCGGTAGCCCCAACTGATCTTCATGATGAAGTGGTTTTACGTTTCCAGGCAAAAATGTGGAATAACGGGGCACCTGTAGTTGAGTAGGGGCAATGCCGAAACTGATTCTGGTCAGGTAGGGAGCTGCAATTTTTAATTTACGATTGACGATTCACGATTGGGGGCAAAAACAAAGAGCCACCCCAAATTCGTCAATCGTCAATCGTTATTCGTAAATTTTTATCACGCATTGTTATCGCGGTTGGGTCCCGAATAAGGATCTTCCTCATTCTGGTCCTGGCGGTCGCTGCCCAGGCTGTAGTATTTATTTTCCTCATCGCCCTGGCCCATCGATTCGGTGTTCGTTTCGTCCACTTCGCCGGGCACATCCAGGCCTGCGCCACTTACGGTGCTGCCAAAGCTTTCCTCGTTCAGGGGTTCCCCTTCAAAATCGGTATCGTCGAGGCGTGCGTTGTGCAGGTTGTCCGCATCGTTTGTAGGCCGGTAATAGGTGGCATCTTCCAGTACTTTGCGTTCTTCTTCCGAAACATCGGCCTCAGTTCCCGGACGCATTTCTATATCTTCTTCCCCCGATGCCCGGTTGGGTTCGCGGGGAGCATCGGTGTCGGGACCGTCGGCGCCGCCGGGTACTGGCTGTGCTTCGGATGAAAAGCGCTGGCTTACACCAGTCCTGTTTTTTGAATTGGGAATATTTTCTACATCAACCGGTTCACGCTCAAAGCCATTGCGCTGGTCCATAATGTCTTCTTTTGCAGGATAGTGCGGGTATCCCGGAAAATCCTGGTCTGTTTTTTCATCCGGCGAATTTTCAACATCCTTCCGGCTATCCATGGGTTTTGTATTGCTTTCGTCAGGAATACCATTGGCATTGTTGCCACCGGTACGCTGGTTGTTTTTATTTTCTTCCATAATTCCTTTTACCTGACTCCTAAAAATGTTGTGCCGGGCTTTGCCCGGTAGGCTTAATGAGTGCCAATGCATCTGCACTTTAATAGGTCTTTTTTTTTACAAAACCCCGCATCGATGGTGATGCGGGGTTTGAATACTGGGAAAAGAAGATTTTATTTTAAAAATGCGCCATACATCCACACCAGTTTTTCCTGTTGCCGTATGTAGTCGCTCATCAGTGCCGAAGTACCTTCATCTCCGGCTTCTCCGGCCAGGTGCAGGATGTCGCGTTCCACTATCAGCAAAGCCTGCAGGTTTTCTACAATGGTTTGCACTGCTGTTTTAGCATCTGCAATATCGGTGGCCTCCGCAATATTCGATTGCTGGAGGTAGCGGGTAAAGGAGTGTACAGGCGTATTGCCGAGGGTTAAAATCCGTTCAGCCACTTCATCTACCTTAAGCAGCAGGTCGTTGTACAGTTCTTCAAATTTCAGGTGCAGTTCAAAAAACTTTTCACCGGTAATATTCCAGTGCAATCCGCGGGCATTGATGTAAAACACCTGCAGGTTGGCCAGTAAAACATTCAGCTTTTCCGAAAGCTGCCCCGAGAGTTGCGTGTCCAGTCCTATCTGGTTGATTTGTGCCATGGTTTCTATATTTTTTGGGTGCAAAAAAGTTTCAAATTTCAGACCGTTATTTTTAAAGGGTGGTGGATACGTCATTCCATTTGTCGGTACGGAACGGCACTACCGGAAGCCCGTTTTCTCCATACAAATTGGGTTGCGGTGCATTGGTAAATGCAAACCTGACAGCAACGGGTTTTGTTACTTGTTTGCTTAATACCACCACCGTCTTGCCTTCAATTTTTGCAACGGCAGGATAAAATTTGCGGTCATCACCGGCAATGTAAAATTCAGTAGGGGCGCCACCTTTACTAGTAAGCTTGCTTACACCATCACTAAAGTGAATGCGGATGCGGCCTTTTTCCTCGGTGTGGTGGCTGTACCGTGGGCTTTGAAAAGGCGGAACCTTTTGCCCATAACTATCACCCAATGCCAGTTGGGCCAGCCGGTGGGCCACTTCCCGTTTCATTTTCGGGTGGATGTCGGCTATGTTGTCTACCAGGTCGGTGGTAACTACAATGCCGGTTCGGGGCAGGGTCAGGGTAGCCGTTTGCGCTTCCCGCAGCAGGGCGCTGCTCATGTTGTCTTTACCATAACCGCTATAAGGGGCTATTTGTACAAAATAAAAAGGAACCTGTTTGCCAAATACCTGGCGCCAGTTTTCTATCAGGGCCGAAAATAGTGGCGTATATGTAGCCGCCGTGCCCACATTAGATTCGCCTTGGTACCAAAGCACGCCTGCAATGTTGAAGGGTGCCAGCGGAACAATCATGCCGTTGTAACTGGCACCGGGCCTGATGGGCCACCATTGTTGGGGAGTAAGTTTTTTGGCGGCTGCAGCCAGTTCGGTGTTGCCGGCTACGGTGCTTTCGGGGGTCCACACTTCGGCGGGTGTACCGCCCCAGCTTGCATTGATTAAGCCAACCGGTGCCCGCAAGGCCTCGTTCAATTCTTTTCCAAAAAAATACCCGATGGCGCTAAAGCGTTTCATGTCGTCGGGGTTACACACCACCCATTGCGCTTTTACATCATCCTGCGGGTAGCGCGATGTGGTGCGGGGAACATGAAAAAAGCGGATTTCTTTTTGGGTAGCCTGCGGCATTTCGGCAATGGTTTGCGGCAGGCCGTTGTCGCCGCTCCATTCCATATTGCTTTGCCCGCTGCACAGCCATACTTCGCCAATCATTACATCTTCGAGTTCTATTTTGTTATTACCCTGAATAGTGATGCGGTGCGGCCCGCCTGCAGCCGGTGTTTTCAGGGCAATTTGCCAACGGGCTTCGGGTGTGGCAGTGGTAGTGTAGGTGGTGGTATCCCAACTGGTGCGGATCGTGATCTTTTCCGATGCGTCGCTCCAGCCCCACAGGGAAGCAATGCTATTTTGCTGCAGCACCATGTGGTTGCCGATGATAGCCGGTAGCCGAACGTTGGCCGTGGCAACAATCGTTAAAAATAGAGCGGAAAAAGATAGGGCAAGCGGTCGCAAATATTGTTTCATGGATGCATTGATTGTGGGGGAAAGTTAAGGAGGAAAAACTGTTTGCCTGCTGACGAAGCGCAGGCCGGACCATTTGCTCCAAACAGATTGTATGCAAGTAAAAATCCATAGAAAAAAGCACCACCACTAATTTTGAAGTTTAATTTTTTGCTGCTTGGTGCATCCTGTTATCTTTAAGCAATAAAGGGCGGTTAACACCAAATATTTTGTTGCAGCCCTGCACCTTAAACTTTACTTGCAGCCATGTTCCCATCCCGCTTTGTATCCGCAATGTTTTATTGCGCTGTTATCTGCGCATTATTTTTTGGTTGTGCCGCCCAAAAAGGGCTGCCTCGAAATGGTTGGAAAACCCTTTTCAATGGTAAGGACCTTTCCGGCTGGACTATAAAAATCAAAGATCATCCGCTCCATGAAAATTATGCCCAAACTTTCCGGGTGGCCGATGGCATGATGCAGGTGCGCTATGATGGGTATGACGATTTTAAAAGGCAATATGGGCATATTTATTTTAACCAGCCATTTTCGGCTTACCTGCTGGAAGTGGAGTACCGCTTTGTTGGAGAGCAGGCTAAAGGGGGCGAAGGATGGGCTACAAGAAACAGCGGCGCCATGCTGCATTGCCAGCCACCAAATACACTGGCATTGGAGCAGGATTTTCCTATTTCCCTCGAAATGCAATTTCTGGGTGGCGATGGAAAGGCCAACCGCACCACAGCCAACCTATGCACACCTGGTACAAATGTATTTGTCAACGATAAATTGTTCCTGCCGCATTGTATCAACAGTACTTCTAAAACTTATCACGGCGAACAGTGGGTAAAGGCGCAGGCATTGGTGCTGGGCGATTCGCTGGTGCAGCATATAGTAAACGAGGATACCGTATTTACTTTTACCCGGCCGCAATACGATGGCCGCGACCCGTGGGTTAAAAAGGCGGGTTATGCAGATGGGGCGCCTATTACCGGAGGGTTTATTTCACTTCAGTCGGAAAGCCATCCTGTAGATTTTCGCAATGTGCGGCTGTTTGATTTATCGCCTTATATGAAGGATGGCGGGCAGCTGAAAGAGGTATTGCAGCAATTGCGGTCGCGTACCAATTGATGCCTGGCTAAATTCGTGTACGCATGGCTGATATATAGAGCCATTTGATGGTCAGCCATGCCTGTGTTGTTGCAGCTCCTGCAATAGCAGTTGGTAATTTTCTGCATCATAGCAAACAAACACTACCCGTTCCATTACAGAAGGGGTTGCCGAAAATTGCAATACCGATTGCATGGCCACTTTGGCTGCAGCAGGTTTTGGATAACCGTACACCCCGGTGCTGATATTGGGAAAGGCAACGGTACGGCAATCGTTGGCAACAGCCAGTTGCAGGGATCGGGTATAACACTGGCCCAGCAAAGCGGCTTCGCCCTCTTTGCCTCCACGCCATACCGGCCCAACGGTATGAATCACAAACTTTGCAGGTAAATTGCCCCCCGTAGTAATTACTGCACCACCCGTGGGGCAGCCGCCCTGGCGGGCCACTATTTGTTTGCATGCCTCCAGAATGGCGGGGCCGCCAGCGCGGTGTATGGCACCATCTACACCGCCCCCACCCATCAACGAATTATTGGCTGCATTTACAATGGCATCCACTTCCATGCGGGTAATGTCGCCCTGCACAATTTGAATTTCCATAAGCTTTGCTGTTTGGCTAAAAAGAAAAGCACCGGTTACACTAAGACAACAATATGAATTGTTTTCTTAGTGTAACCGGTGCCGGATTTTTTATTTACCGCATTAAACCGTAACGCCGTTTACCTGCTTCACTGTTGCGGCTTTAAAAGCAGCTTCAATGTCTTCCTTCAGGTCTTCGATGTGCTCGATGCCCAGGGAAATACGCAGCAGCCCGGGCTCAACACCCGCCGATTTTTGTTCGGCTTCGGAAAGCTGCTCGTGGGTGGTAGTGGCCGGGTGAATGATCAGGGTTTTTGCATCGCCCACATTGGCCAGGTGGCTGATTAGTTTCAGGCTGTTTACAAACTTGTCGGCTGCTTCTTTTCCCCCTTTTATCTTAAAGGAAAGCACACCGCCAAAACCATTGCGCAGGTATTTTTTCGCCAGTTCGTGGTATTTGTTGCCTGCCAGTCCGGGGTAGTTTACATATTCCACATCATCCCTTCCCTGCAGCCATTCGGCAAGTGCCAAAGCATTGTCTACCGTACGTTGTACGCGGAGGCTCAGGGTTTCCAGGCCCTGCAAAAACAGGAAGGAGTTGAACGGGCTAACGGCTGGTCCCAGGCTGCGCAAACCGGTAACCCGTGCCCGAATGATGAACGCAATATTGCCAAACGGACCATCCGATCCAAACACTTCCCAAAACTTCATTCCATGGTAGGCTTCATCGGGTTCGGTAAAATAGCCAAACTTGCCATTGCCCCAATTGAAATTGCCGCCATCTACAATAATGCCACCGATGGAATTACCATGCCCGCCGATCCATTTGGTAGCCGATTCAACAATAACGTTGGCGCCAAAATCAAACGGCCTGCACAGGTACCCTGCTGCACCGAAAGTGTTGTCCACAATCAGTGGTATACCTGCTTTTTGGGCAATTTCTGCCAGCCGCTCAAAATCGGGGATGGAGAAACCGGGGTTGCCAATAGTTTCCACATACAGGGCACGGGTGCGGTCGTCGATTTTTGCTGCAAAATCATCGGGGTTGTCGCCATCGGCAAACTTAACGCCGAAGCCTAACCGCTTTAAGGTAACCTTGAACTGGTTATATGTACCACCGTATAAATAAGAGGAAGAAACAATATTATCGCCCTGCTGGAGGATGTTTTGCAATGCAATAAACTGCGCCGACTGTCCCGATGCCATGGCCAATGCACCCACCCCGCCTTCCAGTGCCGCAATACGTTTTTCAAAAACATCGGTGGTCGGGTTCATCAACCGGGTATAGATGTTGCCAAATTCGCGGAGGCCAAAAAGGTTGGCAGCATGTTCGGCCGAATCAAATACATAGGATGATGTTTGGTAGATGGGCACCACCCGGGATTTGGTAACGGGGTCTGGCTCCTGTCCTGCATGTACCTGCAGGGTTTCGAAGCGGAGGTTTTGCTGTGACATTTGATGGGTTGTTTAAAATGAATATGATAAGGTAATACAAATTAGGAACAGTGCCGCTATTGCCATGTAAAAGGCCAATGGGTGGAAAGTTGGTGCGTTTTATTAAGGCTTACTTTTTCTATCATAATACAGGTTGCAGCACCCCGCTATGCACGGTCAGAGATTCATCATGCCTGAATACTTTCACCATTAAAAAGCACCAAATACCAGCAGTTGTTTATTACTCTACAAATATAGTAGAGAATTGATGCCGGCAAAATTATTTGTACGGCGAAGCCTTATTTTACGTAAAAATCAAAACTGTTTACCTCATTAAAACGGCATACATAGGGATGGCTTTTTTGCCTGCAAAAACCAGTTGTCTGCAGGTGTGTTTCAGTAGGTTTATTGCGGCAGCGTGTCTTTGTAGGTAAGATAAGCAGCCTTTATTTTTTTGCGCTTTGCCAGCAACAAAAGTCCGGCAACAAGCACCAAACCCGCATTGATGGTGATGGCGGTGCAATATCCCAGCCGGTCGCTTAAAAAGCCCACTTCAAAATTGCCTACCGGCGACATGCCCAAAAACATCAGCACATAAATGCTCATAACCCTGCCCCGGAACTGTGGCTGCACCATGCTTTGAATCATGGTAGTGGTCATGGCGCTTTGGCTGATCAGTCCCATACCCACCAAAAAAAGGAGCGGTAGCGCTACCCGTACCGAACTGGTTTGTGCAAACAACATCAGGCTGATGGAAAAAATTACCGAGCCGCCTACTACAAAATAGGTCGGCCGTATTTTTTTGGACCCCGCACTTACCAGCAGGGTGGCCAGTAGCGAGCCAAGCCCGGTGGCAGTGTACAGCCAGCCCAACCCGGTGGCACCAAGGCCAAAACCCCTTTGTGCAATGATCGGCATCAGTGTGGAATAGGACCAGCCGAAAATGGAAAGCGTGGCCACATACAGGAGCAATACCCGTATGATGGGATGGGAGGCAGCATATTGAATACCTTGGCGGATAGCAGCTACTGCCTGCTGGGGCGGGCTGGGCGGTGAGGGCTGTACCTGCATAAACCGCAGGGCCACCAATACTGCAGCATAGGAAACGGCATTGGCTATAAAAGCCCATCCGGTGCCTACCACTGCAATCAATATCCCGGCTATTACGGGCCCAATTACCCTGCCTGCATTAAACACTGCCGAATTAAGCGCTACCGCCGAAGCCAGTTGCCCTTTGGTAACCACTTCCGGAATAAAAGCCTGGCGGGCCGGAGCGTCCAGCGCATTGACGGTGCCCATACAAAAGGCCAGCACGCAAATAAGGGGAATGGAGGCCAGCCCTAAAATAGTAAGCACCCCCAGGGTCATTGCCAGTGCAGTGTTGGTAAGTTGGGTAATAAACAAAATGCGCTTTTTGGGAAAACGATCTACCACCACACCACCAAAAAGGGAAAATAGCAGCGAAGGTGTAGTAGCCAGCGCCGCCACCAGGCCAATTAAAAAAGCCGACTGGGTAAGTTGCAACACCAGCCAGCCCTGCGCCACTATTTGTAGCCAGGTGCCGATCACCGAAACCAGCTGGCCCGAAAAGTAAATGCGGTAAGCCGGGTTTTGCAACGCCGGAAAAGCGCTGCTGCGCTTTGGTGGGGGTGGGGCGGTGGTTTGGCTTGCTGTGTTGTCCTCTGCCGGGTTCATGTGGCCGAAAGGAGGAAAAAACTATGCCTGTATGCTCAAGGAAGCAAATTTCTTAAGCAGGGTTATGGCACAATCTTTCGGGGAAAAGAGCGGACCGGCGGGTAAAGCTGGTCGTATTTAATCACCTTAAAATAACCATATGAGTAACCGTAACAAAGACGGGCAAGACAGGCTCCGGGAAAATACCAACACGCCAAGACACAAAGGAGAGGAGCACAACAACCCGCAAAAAGGTGCACAAGGCGTGAGCCATAAAAAAGGCGAACCCCATCGCAAGGATGAATCGGACGGTGCAGAACGGAACACTACCAAAAAAGGAGAGAACAGTATTTAAGTAATGGCTGTTTTATTGCCAGCTTTTTTTGGAAAACAGGTAACGGGCGACAGGCTATTGTAATAATTTACACCAGGCTGTCGTCCGTTGTTTTTTTATCCCAGACAGAAAGGTTCCGTTTCAAATTATTGTTCCGTAAACGGGTGATATCTTTTTTTAGCGTACCATTGTTCGCGGTAAAAATTGCCGCTGATGGTTCTTTTTATTTTAAACCAGTTGCACCATGAGTACCGCCCCTTTGTCCATAGCAAAACCGGCCGCAAAAAGTTCGGGATTGGATATGGAAATCCGTTACCACCACAGCCAGAAAGAAGTTAGCCGCATGACCACCGCCGAATTGCGCCAGCACTTTCTGGTTGAACACCTGGATGTTGCCGACAGCATACAGCTTACCTACTCGCATTACGACCGGGTAATCATTGGCGGAGCCCGCCCGGTGCACCATGCCCTGAAACTGGAGGCGCACCCCGAATTACAGGCTGAGTTTTTCCTGGAGCGTCGCGAGTTGGGTATCATCAATGTGGGCGGCAGCGGCCGCGTGGTGGCCGATGGTACCACGTACGACCTGGAAAAACTGGATGGGCTGTATTTGGGAAAAGGCACAAGGGATTTGGTATTTGAAAGTGTGGATGCGGCAACGCCGGCATTTTTTTACCTGCTTTCCGCACCGGCCCACCACACCTACGAAAACCGCAAGTGTTCGCGGGATGAAGCGCTGCCCACCACAGTAGGCGATGGACTAACTTCTAACAAGCGCACCATTTACAAATACATTCATGCCGAAGGCTTGAAGAGCAGCCAACTGGTAATGGGCCTGACCATACTGGAGCCCGGATCGGTGTGGAACACCATGCCGGCGCATGTGCACTCCCGGCGCATGGAGGCTTATTTTTATTTTGATGTGGCCCCCAACCAGCGGGTGATGCACCTGATGGGCGAACCGCATGAAACCCGCCACCTGGTGGTAGCCAGCAACCAGGCCATCATTTCCCCGCCGTGGTCCGTTCACTCGGGTTGCGGCACTGCCAGCTATGGTTTTATTTGGGGCATGGCCGGCGAAAATTATAACTATACCGACATGGATGCTGTAGCCATTGAAGATCTGCGCTAATTATTTTATAGCTTCCTGAAAATAAATCAGCCTAAGGTTCCGGGCTGTTTCAATTAAAGTAACCCTTTGTGCTATGGAGATAGTACAAAGGGATTTTTATCAACAATGGTCTGAAGTTGTTCACCACTATAATACAAAAGCTATAATATGGAACCTTCCTGCAATTGTGCCATCATTAATTGCGGGCCTCCTTTTTAGTCATTTTTATTACCGCAAAAAAAGGCCTCATTGAAGTGCATGCTTTGCTAAACTCTTGTAAGGAGTTTTCGAAAAGTACAACAGCTTAAAAATAATGTACCATTCCTAAACCTATATTGCCCTGCTGGTAAATAGGAATCACCAATGTCTGCGTGTTTTTATTTTTGAAAACAACATTTTTTAAAACCGGGTACAGCCAATAAGCAATGCGGGTGGAGAGAATGCCTACCCCGGCACCTGCCACTACATCGTTTAGCCAGTGCTTGTTGTTGTACATGCGCAAAGCGCCGGTGCCTGCAGCCACTGCATAACCTGCCACACCGTACCAGGGCGAGACCTCTTTATATTCCTGTCGCAAAAATTCGGCGGCAATAAAAGCTCCGGTGGCATGCCCCGAAGGAAAAGAAAACCGGTCGGAAGAGTCGGGGCGCTGCACCATGGCCAAGCGTTTGGCAGACGCAGTAATACCGCCACCAATTACGTTAGCCATGCCATACAGCATAGTGCGGTCCACCAGGTTGTGTCTGCCTTTTACACCGGCCAGGTTTAAACCATATACCGCCACAGCAGGCAGGTATTTGGCATAACTGTCAAAGCCAATATGCTTGCGGGTAGCATTACCTCCCAGTTCTTCCCAAACTGTATGATTCAGGTTTTGTAACTCCTTGCTGGAAAATGTCACCGCTCCATACGAGATCAATGCTGCCGGTACCACCACGCTGCGCAGGGATATCTTTTGGGGTTGGATGGGTTTTTTTATTTGCTGTATCAAATTTGAAAGAACCTTCCCGGAAGTATCGGAAGGGGCACCGGTACTTGAAAGGTTGCCGGCAGTAGGTGCAACAAACTGGGTGCTATCTTGCGCAACAGATTGGAAAGCCTGCAACAGCAATATTGCCAATAGTAGGGAGGTTGTTTTTATAGGCATCAATTGGCGTGGTGTGAACGGGATGGTGTTATTTTTCGCTGCGCAAATTACATTGCTGCGACAGAAATACACCAAATGGTTTTTAAACCGGTTGTGTGTAAGTTGTAGGGCGTTAAAATTTAATATAGGAAGGGCTGGTTGTAGCTTCAACTTCCCACCATCATTACCAAAGGAACAGGCCCAATAAAAGGTTGTAGTAATTCTTGCCGCTTTATACCTAAACCTACATCAAAGGCAAAATGCGCCATTGCCATTACTAAAGTCCATTGTCTGCCACGACTACTCCTGCACCAGCTGTTTGTCAAAACCCAAGGCCACCAATTGCTCATATGCCTGCCAAACATCACCGGGTATTTCCTGGTACACCTGAAAGCCTTTTGCGGGATAAATTTTAATACGCTGCAGGTCGCCCACCATGATCTGTATTACCTGTTCCATGCTGATTTCTTCGGTGGGGTATGCCTCGAAGGGAATTTGTGGTGAGGTAACAACAAACTCTTTTCCGGGCCAGCCTTTTTTGAACGTAGCATAGCTGCGCCGCTCCATATAAGGCTTTTGCACTACAATAAAAGTTGCGGGATCGAGTCCTTTTTCCTGGAGCAGTTGTTGTACCAGCCGGATGTTTTCCCCGGTGTTGGTCGAGCGGTTTTCGGTAAGGATGGCCGATGCCGGTACCCCCATAGACTCGGCGATGCGGGCAAAAAGTTCAGCCTCGCTTTCTTTCCACATCCCTTCGGTAAGCCGGCCCAGCCCGCCCGAAAAAACAAGCAGGGGTGCCCAACCTTCGTGGTATAATTGCGCAGCCCGTTCTGCCACGCGGGTGTCGTGGCTGCCAAGCGTCAGTATGCAATCTGACTGGCGAAGGGTGTGGTTTACATGGTGGTAATCCCAGATTTTCCGGGCCAGGCTTAGTACTTCTTGGGTGATCATATTGGGGGTTAAATTAAGGGCTTTTGGAGAAATGGGTAAGTTTCATGGTCTATATCCCATTGGCAGCACCTGAGATAATACAGGTGTACCGCATGACGCAGGTCAAAATTTTTGGCAGTTAAAATGCCGCTCTTTGTAGCCATCATCCTAAAACCGGAAAATATGGACGCAACCATTGTAGCTTACCTGAACGAGCAAAAGCTGGCCACGGTATGTTGCGTGGATGCAGATGGCTTTCCTCATTGCTTTAATTGTTATATAGGTTACGACGAAGCTGAAGGGCACCTGTATTTTAAATCTTCGCCCCAATCGGAGCATGCCCGCATCCTGGCGGATCACCGCCATGTGGCAGGCACCATTTTGCCGGGCAAACTATCGCCCCTCGATACGCGGGGCATCCAGTTTACTGCAGAATTATTAGAAGAAAGCCAATTCTCTGCAATGCGGGCTGCCCGGTTGTATTACAAAAGGTATCCGTTTGCCCTCGCCATTCCCGGCAATTTATATGCAATGGAACTAAAGAGCATCAAACTTACTGAAACAACCAACGGCCTGAAGAAAAAATGGCTGTGGAAAAAATCCGAACATGAACTGGCAGGTATTAAAAGTGATCATTGACCTTTTGCTGCGCAAGGACTGAACAATTGTTGTAGCATTTTCATACCGGTGCAGGCGTCTTTGCCTGTAACCTTTTTGTGCCCCATAAGGCCGCAGGTATTAGATAGTTTTTGTGCGCAGTATGGCGCTGGTATTTACCTTCGGTCCCGTTTCAATCAAAAAGAAAGATGCGTTCATTCTCCATTATTTTTTTATTGTTTATATCCTTGTTCCTTGCGGGTTGCACGGTGTCTAAACAGGCTGGCTCCAACAACCAAAGCCTTGATGCCCGGGCCTTGCACCCTTTTGGTCGAACCAATTTCACCAGTGCAGGCCAACTGCACCTGGTGGGCTCCGCCGCTCATTTTGGTTTTACCTTTGAAGGCACCGAATGCCAGGTTTTTGCGTCGCTGCCTGCGGCGCAGGGCCACAATTACCTGCAGTTTGAAATGGACGGCCAATACGGTCACCGCATAAAGGTTTCGGGTGGTGACCGTACCCCTATTGTGTTGCGGGCCCCCGCCAGCGGACGCCACACGGTATGGATATACAAAGCCACAGAAGCACATACCGGGCCTGTGGTGATTGAAAAAATTGTGGGTGGCAATATCCGACCCTTGCAAAGGCCTGAGGTTCCGGTCATTGAATTTATAGGCAACAGCATTACCTGCGGTGCCGCGGCAGACCCTTCGGAGGTTCCTTGCGGAACGGGTGTGTACCACGACCAGCACAATGCTTATTATGCCTATGGCCCGAGGGTGGCCCGTGCATTAAAAACCAATTATGTATTGAGCAGCGTAAGCGGCATCGGCATTTACCGCAACTGGAACAGCGATGGTCCCACAATGCCACAGGTGTACCAATCAACAAGTTTTCAGCCAAGGAGCAACGATCCCTGGAATTTTAAAAAACACATCCCACAAGTGGTGAGCATTGCCCTTGGTACTAACGATTTCAGCAATGGTGATGGCGTAAAAAAGCGGCTGCCTTTTGACAGTGCTGCATTTGTATCCCAATACATTCGGTTTGTGCAACAGGTGCAATCCATTTACCCCAACGCACAAATAGCTTTGCTGAGCAGCCCTATGGTGAAAGGAGCGGCACGGCAAACTTTGCAAAACTGTATCACTGCGGTAAAAGGGGAGGTAGATGCAGCAAACCCTAAGGGTAAAAAGCTGGCGGTTTATTTTTTCAAACCAATGGAGGCACGGGGATGCACGGGGCATCCCAGCGTAGCCGATCATGAAGTGCTGGCTGCCGAAATATTGCCTTTCTTCCAGGCCTTGATACAATGATTTTTTGCAGTAAAAAGAATTTGGTACCCAAAGTATTGTTTGCCCCTGAATGAGTGGGGCAACAATTACTTTGCACTGCTCCATTATCTTTATTGCCAACAATCGTTTTTATTTTTTGCCAAAACCTCAACCAACGACCATATGAACCTCAACTTAAGCAACAAAGTGATTATAGTAACGGGCGGAGCCAAAGGCATTGGCCAGGGCATTGTGCAGGTGCTGGCAGGCGAAGGGGCAATCCCGGTTATACTTGGCCGTAATGCCGCCGACAATGAAGCTGCAGTAAAGGAAGTACAGCAGGATGGTGGAACAGCCCATGCCATAACCGTAGAATTAGGAAAGCCAGAAGACGTAGAACGGGCCGTTGCAGCCGCTGCTGGTATTTACGGCCGCATCGACGGGCTGGTGAACAATGCCGGCATCAACGACGGCGTAAACCTGGAGCACGGCTCCTACCAGCGGTTTATGGAATCGCTGCACAACAACCTGGTGCATTATTACCTGGCGGCACATTTTGCCCTGCCGTATTTAAAAACGGCAAAAGGCGCCATTGTAAACATCACTTCTAAAACTGCCGAAACAGGCCAGGGCGGCACATCGGCCTATGCCGCAGCCAATGGGGGCCGCAATGCACTTACCCGCGAATGGGCCGTGGAGCTATTGCCCTACAGCATCCGGGTAAACGCAGTAGTGGTGGCCGAATGTTATACACCCATGTACGATTCCTGGATCAAATCGATGGAAAACGGCGAAGCAAAGCTGCAGGAGATAACAGCCCGGGTACCATTAGAGCAACGCATGACCACCGCAACGGAGCTGGCCAATATGGTGGCCTTTCTGCTTTCCGACGCATCGAGCCATACCACAGGGCAATTGATTCATGTTGATGGCGGTTATGTGCACCTGGACCGGGCCATAGGCGCTGGCAATAAATAACCGGCGGGGCCGAACAGTGTAGGGTATTTCGTCAAGTATTTTACTGATAAGCGTTACCTAATGTTAGGTAGCCGTTTGATTTAAGTAAGGGTTTTTGGTTTAGAATTGGTCTAATCTTGACCCTTTGGAACAGGCATTTTTTACCAAGTAAAACGGTGCTGAAGGTGGGTGCATACAAACATCCTGGCCTTGCATTTCAGGTAAAAAGTTGTCCGGTTGAACGCTTTCAGGTAAAATGAATTTGGCGAATGATGACCCGGCTGTTTGTATTGTTTATGGTGCTGTGTTTGTGTGCTGGTTTTCAGCACAACAAACCCGCTGTGACCCGCTGGGTGATCACCAATGGATGTTCGCTAAAAGTGGACGGCAGCACCAATGTCAACAATTTTAGTTGCGTCATCGCCAATTACAACCGGCCCGATACCATACTGGTGGTAAAAGGCGGAAAGCCTCATGTGCAGCTGAACGGCAGCATTAACCTGGATGTGCAGCAATTCGATTGCTTCAATCCCGTAATGACCGCCGATCTCAGGAAAACATTAAAATCGAAAGAATTTCCAAAGCTCACCATCCGGTTTGTTTCTATCAACAAATACCCGGAAACCGGCACCCGGCAGGCTTTTACCAAGGGGTTAGTGCACATTGAACTGGCTGGCGTTTCCAAACAATTTGAGGTAGCCTACAAAGTGGTTGCTGCCGATAAAGGCGTGCTCCACCTGGTAGGTTCGCAGCAGGTGCAGTTTTCCGATTTTCATATTACGCCTCCCCGCAAACTGGGCGGCATGATCAAGACCAACAACGAGTTGGCGGTCGTATTTGACCTGCGGATAAAAGTGATTGAATAAGTTTAGAAAAAATCTTACGGGTTAATTTTGGCAAAAATAATTCCGGCCAATACGGCTTGTACCAGGCCGTAAATAAACCAGCTGGCCACCATCAGGAAGGTGATGTCCAGCGAGCTGAACGTGATCCACATCACCGGCAATAAGGCCACCAGTGCATACACAAGGCCAAACTCCAGTCCCCGCAAAACAAATGGCCCCGGAAACAAACCTTTAAAGCGCTCCCAAAACCACGACAAGGCAAGGGCAATAATAAAGGCATGCAGGTAAAAAAGCAGGTCGCGGCTACCATCGGAATTGAACAACGGATTATTGTACATCACAAACAGTTCGGGGAAAAATTTAATGGCGAGAAACAATCCGCCATAACTAATAACAAAAAGGAGCAAGCCAACGATCAGCCCGGAAGTGATAACTTTTTTCATGCCTGTGTAAGAAGGCTAAAGATAGCAACCTTGCCGGGAAGTGCCCGGCCAATCTTCTGTTTTGGTTTGTATTGCCGCACCAAGAAGTATCAAAAAGGAAGAAACTATCTTGCTTATGCGTAAGTATGTTTTTAATAATTGCCGCCTCCTTTTTTTGCCGTGAAAAAATGGTCCATCCGTGGCCCTTTGCAGCGGCTATTGTATCTTGGGGAGGCAGTTTAAACAAGCGGCTGCTTTGCCATGAAACCCATATCCCGTAAAAAGTTTGTTCAAACCTCCGCGCTGTTGTTGGCGGCACTTGCCGGCGGCAGTGCATTTGCTGCAAAAGGAAAGGAACCACGTTTGTCGTTTTCTACTTTGGGTTGCCCCGATTGGACGTTTGAGCAAATAGTGCGATTTGCTGCGCAGCATGGATACAAGGGACTCGAAATTCGCGGCATACAGCGCCAGATGGATCTGCCCCTTGTTCCTGAGTTCAGCACCATCGAAGCCCGGAAAAAAACATTGGCGATGATGAAGGCGAAAGGACTTTCGTTTGCCGGGCTGGGGTCTTCCGCCAACCTGCACCATCCTGCAGGTGCCGAACGGGAAAAGAACCTGCAGGATGCCAAAAGCTTTATCGACCTGGCGCAACAACTTTCCTGTCCGTATGTTCGGGTATTTCCGAACAATTTTCCAAAAGAAGGCGGCAAGGCCCAAACCATCGATCTGATTGTGGCGGGGTTGCAGGATTTGGGCCATTATGCAAAAGGCAAAGGCGTTACCGTATTGCTGGAAACCCACGGCGACGTGGTGTATATCGACGATTTATTGCAGATTATGCGTGCCACCAACCACCCGCAGGTAGCACTTATTTGGGATGTAACCAATATGTGGGTAGTAACCAAAGAACCGCCGGCGGAAGCATACAAAAAATTAAAGCCTTACATCAGGCATGTGCACATAAAGGATGCAACACTAGTGGGTAGAAAGCCAGCTTATACCTTGCTGGGCCAGGGCGAAATTCCGGTGATGGAAGGCATCAATGCATTGGCTTCCGGCGGGTACAGCGGCTATTACAGTTTTGAATGGGAAAAACTTTGGCATCCCGAAATTGCCGAACCTGAAGTGGCTTTAGCACACTATCCTGTTGCCATGAAGGCTCATTTCAGCCGGTTGTAACATCATTGCAATACAGCAGCAAGGGCCTGTTGTAAAAATTTAAATCTAAAAAACATTTAGTGCTATGCCAGGTGATCCACCCTACCTCAATACCGAATCGAAAAAGACGAATACATACGACGCCATTATTGTAGGCTCGGGCATCAGCGGTGGCTGGGCCGCAAAGGAACTTTGTGAAAAAGGCCTGAAGGTGCTGCTCCTAGACCGGGGCCGCAATGTGGCGCATGGAGATTATCCCACAGCCACCAAGGCGCCTTGGGAGTTTCCCCACCGGCTAACCCTTTCAGCGGAAGACAGGAAACGCCATTTTATACAAGCCCGCCACTATTCGTTGCGAGAAGACAACAAGCATTTTTATATCAACGACGAAGAAAATCCATACGAAGAAAAAAGCCGCTTCGACTGGATCCGGGGCGATATTGTTGGTGGCCGCTCCATGCTTTGGGCAAGGGCCTGCTACCGCTGGAGCGACCTCGATTTTGAAGCCAATTTAAAGGACGGCCATGGCGTAGACTGGCCCATCCGCTACAAGGACCTGGCGCTCTGGTACGATTACGTAGAATCTTTTGTGGGCGTTAGCGGCAACAAGGATGGCATTGCAGTGGTGCCCGACGGAAACTTTCAGCCGCCTTTTGAAATGAACTGCGTGGAGCAGCATTTTGCTGGGCAGGTACGTAAAAAATATGCTGATCGCCATGTGATCATTGGCCGCACAGCCAACCTGACGCAGCCGGTAAAAGGCCGCGGCATTTGCCAGGCCCGCGACTTGTGTCACCGTGGTTGCCCGTACGGTGCATATTTCAGCACCAATGCCAGTACCATCCCTGCAGCGTATGCCACCGGCAACCTCACGGTGCGGCCGCATTCGCTGGTCAACAAGGTATTGTACGACGAACAAAAAGGGAGGGCAACCGGTGTGGAAATCCTCGACACGGTGAGCAGGCAAACACAGGAATTTTACAGCAAAATAATTTTCCTGAATGCATCTACTGTGGCCACTGCATTTATACTTCTAAACTCCGTTTCGTCCCGCTTTCCAACAGGATTGGGCAACGGCTCCGACCAGATAGGCCGCAACCTGATGGACCATTTTAAAGGGCTTAACATCAGCGCAGAAGTGGATGGTTTTGAAGACAAATATTATTATGGCCGCAGGCCCACCAATATTTATGTGCCGCGGTTTCGCAATGTAACCAGCCAGCACCCCGATTTTTTGCGGGGCTATCATTTTGGTGGCAGTGCATCAAGGCCGGTGCAATCGGGTACCGCACCAATTGGCGCTGCTTTGAAGGAATCGCTTTCTGTGCCGGGGCCCTGGCGTATTGGGTTGTATGCTTTTGGCGAATGCCTGCCTTATGCCAATAACAGGGTTACCCTCAACAGGACTAAACAAGACCAGTGGGGAAGGCCTATAATTTCCATTGATTGCAGCTTTAAAGATAATGAGCGGACCATGTTTAAAGACATCGGTACCACCGGGGCCGAATTGCTGGAAACAGCCGGATATAAAAATGTGAAGGTGCAGGGAACCATTTCCTTTCCCGGCAATGCCAATCATGAAATGGGCATAGCCCGCATGGGACGTGATGCCAAAACTTCGGTGCTGAACCAGTATAACCAGATGCATGAAGTGCCCAACGTGTTTATAACCGACGGTTCGTGTATGACATCGGGGTCTTGTGTGAATCCTTCCATTACCTATATGGCATTAACGGCAAGGGCTTGCGATTATGCAGTAAAAGAATTAAAGCGCATGAATGTGTAGCCGCGGTAAATGAACAGCGCTTTTTTAAATTATTATCGGGAGGTTTATATGGATATGCTTCTTATTGTACAACAAATGTTGGGCAGCCCTCAAACCTGTTGGCAGCTATAGGGGATTATTATATTGTTAAGCGTAGCCTAACCCCGCTTGGTTTAGCCTTTGTCCCTACGGCCTTGCTTTTGCAATTCTTAGTGCACAGGGTTGGGCTACGCCCAACATCTTGCTAAGATGTTTTAGGCTACCAACGGCAATGGGCTATGCCCATCATTCAGGAAAAAAATTATTTCGTGCAGCTTTATTCTTGGATACCATTACAAAGGCCAAAGCATTTGCTTTGGCCTTTGTAATGGACAACGGGTAGCAGAATTGAAAACAGCAAAAAGCTTATTTTATCGCTGAAGAATGTTCTGCTGTTCTTAACCACAGTAGTCGCTAAACCTTACCGGGGAACCAACTTGCAATGGGGCTGTTTTTACTTGTGATATCCATTTTTAAGGAGTCAAAAAACTAAAGTCCCAAATAAAAACGATGCACATTATAAAGCCCCTTATTAATTTACCCAACAGCAAAACAAGGTAAGAAATAAGACCAGAGACCATGCCTACGAATAAGCTAACCTGCTAATGTTAGGTTGTGATTAAAGTTTTCAAATAATGGTTAAATGAAAGCATTACAAGAATAAACCCACTGCCTCTTGTGTTGCAGCAAAATTATTTATAAGCAATAGCTGCACTTGTGGGCCCTGCAAGGGGCAACAATTTAAACCTGCTAAACCCAACTGCGGTACACAGGTCGCGAAAATCACTGTAGGTAAAATCGTAGCCATCGCGGGTTTCAATCAGCATATTCAGCGACATCAGCAGGCCAAATACATTCTCTTTGCGGTTGTCATCAATAATACTCTCCACCACCACAAAAGCACCGCCTTCAGGTAGGGCATCATAGGCGGCTTGTGCAAGCTTTACTTTGCTGTCGTAACCCCAGTCGTGCAGGATGTTACCCATGGTAATAACATCAGCCTTTGGGAATGCATCCTTAAAAAAGTCGCCGCTTTGTACCCTAATGCGGTGCTCCAGGTCGAAATTGTTGATCCATTTTTTAGCCACCTGTTCCACTGCGGGTAAATCAAACGTGGTGCATTTCAGGTGCGGATTTTCCTGCGCTGCCTGTATGCACAGCATACCCGTGGCACCACCAATATCTGCCAGCGTATTATACCGCGAAAAATCAAACGACCTTGCCAGGGCCCGAAACGCTCCCAATTGTATGCCCACCATTGCCTCCATAAATTGCTCCACGCGTTGAGGGTCATCGTAAATCGCATCAAAAAGGTTGGCCTCCGAATGGCGGGCTTCATTTTGCGGTGCACCGGTTACCAGTCCTTCTTCCAACGTGCCCCAGAATCGGTACAGCCGGTCGTTGCACATTTCCAGAATGCCACCGATATAAGTGGGTTTTTCATGATCGAGGAAAAAGGCGGTGTTGGGCGTGTTGCTGTACCGGGCTTCCTCGTACAAACCTTCGCGGTGCAACAGGCCGAGTCCAACCAGTGCATCCAGAAAATCGTAGATGCTTCGGGGATGTAATCCCAACGATTGCCGGATCGTTTCCGCCGAATGGGCACCATCGCCCAAAAACGAAAACAGTCGGAACTTAATGGCGGCAAAAAGAACTTTGGAGGCCCAGAAGCCGGTTCCAATTTGCATAATAGCCGCAGCGTTTGGTGCTTCAGTAGCCTTTGTGGCAATGGATGCGGCAGGAGTTTCCAGAATTTGCATAAGCATTGTTTTGTTTGGTTAATAAAAGGGTGGAAGCCCTTGTGTTGTTAAAACAAAGTTGCAACATGGATTTGCTGGATAAAAGCCTGTTGGTGATGAATTGCAGCAAGTAGGAAATGAATTGAACCCCTTTAAGGCGCCCAATTGTATCAAGCACGGCGGTTTGCTGGTATGCTTAAAAGGTTGATGTGGAGTAATTTTCGGTTAGTAAAAACTATAGTTGTTGCTCCATGCAACTGGGCTATGGCAAAACAGATTAAGCAATTAAATTTCCTCGTTTTATTAATTTTTTATGGCTACGGATGGACGCTGTCATTTTATGTCCAAGCCTATTGCATATGATGATCCGGTGTTTAACAAATGATATGGGCATCAATCAAAAAAGCTTTGCGAAACGAGTGCTCACAAAGCTTTTTATTGGAAAGGTTTTTAAAATATGAACTTAAGTTTTTTGCATGATCCTTTGAATGATGCGCAGGGGAATGATCACTTTTTCGGGCCGGTGCGCCAGTTCGTAATTAAACCATTGCAAGGCATTTTCCAGTAAAAAGGTTTGGATCAGAATATCGAAATCTTCTGTTGCTTCCGGAAGAATGCCCGTACCACTGGTTTCCGAAACATAGGCTTTCATAAAAAAGTTGCTCATATAATGCGCCCAGAAATCCGCAAAAGACAACAGGCTGGCCTGGTCTTCGCCCTGCAGGTGTGCCGAAGTTAAAAAGCCTTCGTAAGCCACATAATAAAACGAGCGGATCATGGTAGCTACGTCCCTGATAGCTGATCGTTTCAGCAGGCGTTCGCTGAAGGGCCGCATGGGGTTGCCTCCAAAATCGTGAATGACCAGGTCCTTGCCGGTAAGCAGCACATGCGATAAACCAAGGTTGCCATGAATCCTGATTTTGGCAACGTCGAATTTTTTGCTGTAAATCCTGCGCAGCCTTTCCAGAATTTGTTCGCGCTGGCCCGCTATCTCCTGCACTTCGGCGGCAAGGTGGTCGGGCAGGCCTTTACTTTTTTGAATGGCCTGTACTGTTTCCCGCACCAGGGATGTCATGGAGGAAAAAAGCGACCGTTGGTAATGCAGCGAAAAATCTTCGGCGGCAAAATTTGATTCCATGCTGCCGGCAAGCGTCTTATGAATCTGGCCCAGGCAGTGGCCGGCATTGCGGGCCAGGTCGGAGGCATTGGTGCCGATAAATTCCTTTAATACTTCGGGCAGCTCGTCAAATGCTGTTGGCTGGGTAAGTGTGCCCAGTTGTGGATAAGATGCCAGCACCGAACGGTCTCTTGCAAGGATCCGTTCAATAAGATTGGCAATACGTTCCAGCATATACCGGTGCCCGTCGCCATGGTTTTCTTCCAGGCGTTCGAGCATGCCCAAGTAAAATTCCGTCTGGCCCAGGTGCCACACAATACTGCCCGCATATTTGGTGGTGCGGCTATGGGCATGTGTGGTTAAATAACGGGTCATTTCCACGTCGGGATGTATGCCCCGGTCTATCCTGCGGTATACTTTTAAAAAGTACCGGCTGTTGTATACAATGGCTGTGTGCAACTCTGATGTGATGCGCACCTTGGAGTGCAGTTCCGTGCCTTCCGATAAAAACTGTGCTACTTCTTCTGTTGCCGAAAACACAAGCGAACCACTTTCCATATACTGCTTGCTGGTAGACAGGGCCGCCAGTATCTGGTGCTGGTACGCAGTGGTGTAAACCGCATCGCACAAAAAGCCGTCATATTCACCACCGCTGATGCGGGCAATGATTGCGGCCGGGTAATCAGCAGATAGTTCCTTTCCTTCTTCGTAGCTGCAGTACACTACAGGCAATTGGTAATATTCGGGAAGGGCGCTTTCAAAACCAACCTCCACGAGCAATACATCCACATCCTTTTCGCCCATGGGCAATGAAGTACGGGCCATGATGGAAGTGCTGTACAGGTTTTTGTCTTTCCCTGTAAACCAGTCCATGCGTTGTATGTACTGGGGCAAAATATTGTTTTGCAAATCATCCAGCAGGGTAATGTTCATCAGGTTGCCGCCTTCTTGCACCGAAAGGTGCGGGTGCCGTATTTCGGTAGTGGTTTCCGTTCCCTTGTTTTGCAACACAAACCATTGAAAAGAGTGGGGTGCCAGTGTAAAAAAGTAATGATACCCATCCCTTACCGCCGGAAATTTGTTGCGGCTGAATGCCTCTACCGGTATGTGCCCCTTAAAATCATTGAGGTCTATTTCGGCAGGCTGCGCATACTTCGAAAGGTTGGTAACGATCAGCAGGGTTTCGTCTTCGTAAGTACGGGTAAATGCCAGCACTTTCGGATTGTCTACCTGGATAAACTTCATGTCGCCGCGGCTGAAGGCCTTGAATTTTTTGCGCATATTAATGATGCGCTTCATGAACCAGAACAAGGACGACGTATTGGCCCGTTGCGTTTCCACGTTTACCGATTCGTAATGGTATTGCGGGTCGAGTATAACCGGCAGGTATAGCCGCTGGGGGTTGGTGTCCGAAAAGCCGGCATTGCGGTCGGGCGACCATTGCATGGGCGTACGAACCCCATCGCGGTCGCCGAGGTAGAAATTGTCACCCATGCCGATTTCATCGCCGTAATAAATTACAGGTGTGCCCGGCAATGAAAACAGCAGCGAGTTCATCAGTTCAATTCTTCTGCGGTCGTTTTCCATCAACGGTGCCAGCCGGTGCCTGATGCCCAGGTTTATTTTTGCCTTGGGGTCTTTTGCATACACTTTGTACATATAGTCCCGTTCTTCGTCAGTCACCATTTCCAGCGTTAATTCGTCGTGGTTGCGCAAAAAAATGGCCCACTGGCAATTGTCGGGTATGTCGGGTGTTTGGTCAAAAATGTCGGTAATGGGGTAGCGGTCCTCCCGCTGCAGCGCCATAAACATGCGGGGCATTACCGGGAAATGATAATTCATGTGGCATTCATCGCCATTGCCAAAATAAGAGGCCGAATCTTCGGGCCACATATTGGCTTCGGCCAGGAAGCAAACGCCAGGGTAACGTACATCAATATGCGCCCTGAGCTTTTTCAAAAAATCATGCGTTTCGGGCAGGTTTTCGCCATTGGTGCCTTCCCGCTCAAACAGGTAAGGAATAGCATCCAGCCGAAAGCCGTCTACACCCATCGTGCACCAATAGTCCAGCACGTTGATGATCTCTTCCTGCACCCGTGGGTTGTCGAAGTTCAGGTCGGGCTGGTGGTGAAAAAAGCGGTGCCAGAAATACTGCTGCGCCACCGGATCCCAGCTCCAGTTCGACGCTTCGTAGTCGGTAAAAATGATGCGCACATCTTTATACTTTGTGGGGTCGTCGCTCCATACATAGTAATCACGCTCCGGCGAACCCTTGGGTGCCCTTCGGGCCCGCTGAAACCAGGGGTGCTGGTCGGAGGTATGGTTTACCACCAGCTCGGTGATTACTTTCAGGTTGCGTTTGTGGGCTTCATCCAAAAATTGCTTGAACTGCTCGATGTTGCCGTAGCGTGGATTGATGCTGTAATAATCGGCAATATCATACCCGTCGTCGCGCAGGGGTGAGGGATAGAAGGGCAATACCCAAATGGCCGTTACGCCCAGTTCCTGCAGGTAATCGAGTTTTTGCAACAGGCCCTCAAAATCGCCGATGCCGTCGCCGTTGCCATCAAAAAAAGCCTTGATGTGGAGCTCGTATATAATGGCATCTTTATACCAATGCAATTTATCGTCTAGCGGGGTTCTTTTTTCCATAAGTATTCAGGCTGTTCCCAATAGTGCATAATTAGTGTGCCATAGAGGGGGCATTCAGCAAAATGGGAAATAAAAAAAAGGTAAAAGGGTAAGGATGGAGGGTTGCAGGTGGCTATCGTTAGCGGTTAGGCAAGCTGAATATATAATAAGCTTTCCACTGAAATTTGGGTTTGCCATGCGGAACGTTTTTCGGCAATCCCTATTTGTTGATAAACCCTGACTACTAACGGGGATGCCAAAAAAGTTCGGCAGGACCGAAACTTTCTATTTACAGGAACATTGCCTTTTTGAAAACGGAGGTATTTCGTTGTCCACACAAAAAGCAGAAACAGAAAGCTTTGATCTCATTACTGTTCGTCAAGAAAAGTGCTGCGCTATTTTTTGCAATTCAGTTTCTATTTCTTTTTGTTTTTGCTCGCCTGCCAACAAAAAAGATTGCTTGGTGGTATTTAGTTTGTCCTTGGTTACATTGATCTCCAGGGTAATTTGGTTGATCTCTGCTTTCAGGGCATTGATCCGCTGGGTGAGTTGCTGCAGTTCTTCCGCTTTTTTTTGAATTACGGCTTCTTTGGTGCGTACCTCTTTGGAATATTGCAGGGCATGTGCTCCCTGAAAGGCATTCATGTCGCGCCCCACCAGCGCCAGGTATTCGCGGCCCGTGGCCAAAAGTTTTTCACGGGTAAGGCCAGTGCTTTTCAGCACATTGTAGGCAGTGCGGTACCGGAGCGCCTCGTCTGTAATATCATCTATATCCAGCTTGCTGTCAACAAACTCTTTGAAATCTGTGCCCTGGAAAATGGGCTGCGTCCTGTTGGCTTCGTCAATCAACTTTTCAAAATACTGCACATGTTCGGGCAAAGGCTCGCTGAGCGTGCCCGATGCCGAATAGGTGGGCAGTTGCGTGTCTGCTGCGGGTGCAGGCGCATGTCCTGTAATCAGCGGATGCTCTGTTGGCTGCGGTGGCTCGGGTGCGGCTGCCGGGGCAGCGGGGGCTGGTTTTGCCTGCGGCTGTGGCGCTTGTGGTGCCTGCCTAGCTGGTTGCGGCCCCTGCTGCTTCTGGTCTGCATCAAACTCAATAAACGGTTGCAGCAATTGTTTTAAAAAACTCATGGAAATAAATTATCGGTTAAGCCCCAGCAAAAAACCAATAGTGAAGTTGGCATCCCAGTCAAACACAAAGGTGTCGGTATTGGTAGCGTCGGCTATTGCTTTATAAATGGTCAGGCCAGAGGCCATTTTTTTATCGGCAGCTTTATAGCTGGCAGGTGCCCGCAACACGGTGTAGCGTTCTTCGCCTTTGCGGTGTTGTTTGGCCAGGGTAAATGGTACACCTCCCAGGATGAACCCGACATTTCTTTTGTTTTGGGGCACCTGGCTCATTTTTTCTTTCACCTCGTTGTACACCGCATCATCGGAGGTTCCTTTTTCGTAATACTTGGCACCGGGCAGTTCCATTGTTTTCAGCGTGCCGCCTTCATCCCAGGAGATTTTTGTATTGCCCGATCCAATATCGATCATAAAAGAATTATCCAGGAAGGGCGGCGGAATGGTTGCCCGCAGGGCATATCGTGCTTCCTGGTCGGCATTTACCAGGTTGACTACATAACCCATTTTTTTCAGTTCGTTGGAGATGATGCCGGTTTTTGGCTCTTTCTGGGCCCCCGAAGAAATTACAAAGTGCATGTTGTTTTTCGATACGCCTTTGTCGAACATAGCCGACAGGTATTTTTTCAATCCCGCCCGGATGTCCTCCGTTGTAGCCAGGCCTTCGTAAGCCAGCGACTCGCCAAAATCTTTGGATACAATTTCCCAGCGTTTTTGCGCATCCATGTTGATGACAAACGAGTTGAAACCGGTAGCACCCACTTCCACCACGCCCCGCATGCTTCCGTTTTCGGGTTTTTCAGGCGTGTAATTAAACTCGCGGTCTTCGCTGCCACCGGTGCTGGCCGTAGTGGGTTGGGGCGCAGTGTTGTTTTCTGTAGTGTTGGCAGATTGGTTATTAGCAGTGCCGGGCAGTTCGGTGCCGTTTTCGCTGCGTATTTCCGAAAAGCGAGGTTTAAGGGCGAAATAACCCAGTACGGCAATGATCAGCACAATGATGAAAATGCCTGCAGGTTTCAATCTCATGGTGTCGTAATTTTTGTAAATGAATGCTATTCCCAAAGCACCTTCAAGGTGCTTGTGAACCTTGTTTTATTTATTGGCCATGGTAACCACCACAATACGGCCGCCTTCCTCGCTGGAAAGCAACAGCCTTTTTCCGTCGGTGATATCAACCATGGTGCCGGTCGGAATTTCTTTGTCTTCGGTCAGGTCTTTTAAGGTATCGAGTTTTTGGTTTACCAACACCCACCTGTTTTGGTGAAACGTAAAATAACCCACCGGCACTTTTTGTTCGGCGGTGAGGCGTTCGTTGCGCACCACGTGCCGGTTTACATGCCACTGAAACAGGTACTGGTTGTGGTACACCATCAGGCGGTGGTTTTCGGGCCGCCACACTGTTGGTTTAAATTGGTAATACAGGTCCAGCACCGGCAGTGTGCCTTTTACCGGCGTACCGCAAAACGGGCAGCGGGGTTTGGCCGTATTGTCAAACACAAACCATTTTTGCTCGCAGGCCGGATTGCTGCACGGCTGCATCAGGTCGGTAGTTTTCAGCAGGGCCTGCTCCCAGTTATCGGCGTTGGGCCTCAGGTTTGGTTCGTGCAGCCCGGTGATGAATGCCTGGTCAAAAAGGGTTTTAAGGTATGGGCCGGTGATGGTGTAGGGAATCTTCGTAACATCGGCCCAGGGCAGTGCCCATTTGGACACCTGGTCCAGCTTGGGCCGGTTAGACTTATCCGTTGGGTGCTCAATAAACAAGGCTTTTTCCCCCATCGACAACAGGTCGTCCTGTTCCGTATCCATCGAGTTTACTTTGCCGCCTTTTAAGGGATGGCGGTACAGCAGGTACATATAAATCATCACTGCCAGCGCATGCAGGTCGGTGGTGCGGTTGGCGTGTTTGCGTGCAGCATCCCGCAGCTTCAAATGTTTTGTGGCCAGCACCTCCGGTGCAATAAAATCGGCCGTGCCAATAACGTCGGGCGGGTACAGGCCGGGCACCACCAAACCATCAATGTCGATGATGGTGGCAGAGCGGCTTACAGGATCAACCAGCACGTTTTTATAAGAAAGATCGGAGTGGGCCAGCCCGGCGGCATGCAGCCGTTTTACACCACGGGCAATTTTTACGCAGATCTGGAAATAACTCAACCAGTTGCCCAGCTCACTTTCATCAAGCCGCAACGAAAAGCCGCGGTTGCGAAATTTGCCGGAGGCAAACCAAAGGCCCTGTTTTTCTTTGCCCTTGATGCCTTCGCTGGTGGCATATCCTTTTTTAAAGAAAAAAGCCTTGTTGTAGGTGGGAACCACCAGTCCCACCTTGCCATCGTGTTCCACCATATCAGTGGGCCAGCAATACAGCTCTTTATAATAATCGCCGCCTTCGCGGTTGAAAAAAGAATCGTAGTACTGGGTCACAATTTTCTTCAGGCGGTCCTTTGAATTATAGTCTTGTTTGTCGCGGTAAAACGCAATTACATACGACCGGTCGGGCCCGAAATAAACATCCTTCATACCGCCACGCATGGGTTCGCCATTGTCTACATACTGGTAGGTTTTGCCGGGGTGCACCACCGAGGAAACAGTTTTTACTCCAGTAGTTATGTTGCCTGTATAGTTGCGGGATTGGTTCAATTCAGCGTTTTATTTTTCCGGTCAAAAAATAGATAAGTAGGCATTATTGCCCCCTAAAAAACAATAGCCAGTGTACGGTCGTCGTGGTTGCCGGGGCTCCAGAAATCCATCCATGCCGAAAGCTGCTGTTCAATGTCGGGGTTGTCGGCAGCCAGTTGCACTGCTGCCCCTTCCGCATTGGCCCCACCGAGGTCGGCTAAAAACTCCTGCCATTTTTCCACTTTTGGCAAAGCCGCTTCCACTATAAATTTTGGATCGTAGATGCCATCGGACATCAGGATGAGGTAGGAAAAATCTGCCACCATTTTAAACCCAAACCGCGTGGCAAACTTTTCATTGGCAAAAATTTCGGGCATGGTAATGAACCGGGTGCCGCCTCCAAATTCGCCCACATCCAGCCAGTTCATCATAGTTACTTCGGTTACCTCTTTATTTAATAGCGCAATGGGACAATCGCCCACACCAAAGCTGAAAAATGCATAACCTGCATCCAGTTTTTTCCAGATCGTAAAAATGAGGGTGGCGCTTAAATCCTTTAGCGCGGCGCCGTTTTCGGCCGCAAAAGCTTCCAATGCTTTGTGGGTTGAAAAAGCCGCTTTGCCCAAGCAATTGTATACGGCCTTGTTCAGCTCTTTTTCCTGTCCCCCTTGCTGCACCAGGTTTTCGAGCTGCTCCAGGTCCGTTGCTGATTCCGCATGGCTGAAAAAATCAATCACCGAATTGCAGGCAATGGCCGAACCTTTGCGCGACAGTTTTGCGCTGCCTGCGCCATCCGAAACCACTACGATGTTCCAGCCGTTTTCAAGTGATGCAAATGCAAAATCATCTTCGCGAAAGGAGCCCACATTCGCATGGGAGCGGCCCCTTTTTGAAGATACCAAAATATGCCGGTTGCCCAGGGGCGCAAACCGGGTAACATTGTCTTCTTTCCAATACGGGTCGGAGCGGTCGCTGTCAATGGCTTTCCACAGACTTTTCGGGTCGGGGTTAATGGTAAGGTGAAAAGGCTTTTCGTTAAAAGGGGCATCTTCCGACCCGCCTTCCATTTTAAAGTGGAAAATTATTTTAAGCTCACCGCTTTGGGTAGGCGTTCCCGAAATCTGTCGCGTTGCGGCATCATAAGCCAGCCCCAGTTCCTCAAGGCCGGTAAAATGGGCCTGCGCAATACCGGTCCAGCCCAGTTGCTCAAAATCAAGCGTGGCCGTGTAGGGCTTGCCCACCGTAGCATTGGGAATGCGCACCGGCTGCTGCACCATTTGTCTTATTTTTTCCTCCCTTTTCCAGCCGTCCATAAGCATGTTGCCTGTTTGCATGATTACTTCAATAAGCGCCTTGTTTCTTGGTGCACCCAAAAACTGGCGAAATAGCGCATCCCGCTCCGCAGGAACAGCCACACCTCGTTCTTCAAAAATCCTGCGGATTATTCCAGATTGGTCCTCCATCAACTTGAATATTTTGCTGCACCCAAACGCTGCGCCTCAGATTTGCAGGCATCGCCCTTATTGTTTAGAGGTGTTTTACACTACTACATTTAATTCAGAGGGCGGCGGCGGCAGTTCGCCGAGGCCGGAAACTTCCTTGCCCGAATCTTCCACTTTGGTAGAGGTAACACCGATAGATGCACTGACCCAGGTAAAGAATTTAGCGATGCTCTGGCTGTCGGCAGTGTCCAGCGAAACAACGTTTTCTGTGATTTGTTTCAGCAGGTTGCTGTCGGCGCCGCTGCCTGCGGCACAGGCTACGGTGTAGGCTGTTTTCCGCTTTTTAAATTCTTCCAGTCCGCTCTGCCAGTCATCGGTGGGTATGCCATCGGTCATGATAAAAACCAGCGGCTTCCAGTCGCCTTTTTGCTCGGCAGTGGTTTTGGTCACTTCATTGTCGATGGAGGTGGCCACCAGCCGCAAGGCAGCGCCCAGGCTGGTGGTGCCTGTTGCCTTTATATCTACCATTTGAAAAGATGCCAGGTCGGTAAGGGGCACCAACTGGCGGGCATCGCTGTCGAACGTGATGATGCTGATATACGCGGTTTCAATGGCCTGCGGGTTTTGGCGCAGCGAACTGATCATCACCTGCACGCCGTTTTTAACCGCTTCAATGGGTTCGCCGGTCATAGAGCCCGAAGTGTCGAGCAACAGATAAACTGGAAGTCTTCTCATTATGTAAAGGCATTTAATTGTTGAAATAAAAGGCAAAAGGATTGCGGCCCGATGGGTTGGCCCGCATCAGTGGTGCTATATATGCAAATCCTACGCCTTATGTTTAACCGCCGTGCAATTGCCAATTATTTTTCTTAAGCAAAGCAGGCAACCTGTGGGAGAAATTTGCAAGGCACCCCTTTTATCAGGGGCACATCATTTGATGAAACCCCAGCATGCAGCAGGAAAACAAAAAGGATGGCTTTGTACATGTGCAGGGTGCCCGGGAACACAATTTAAAAAATGTCAGCGTTTCCATTCCCCGCGATGCGCTGGTGGTGTTTACCGGAGTTTCAGGATCGGGAAAATCGTCGCTGGCGTTTGGCACGCTGTATGCCGAGGCACAGCGCCGGTACCTGGAATCGGTTTCGCCTTATGCCCGCCGGCTGTTTCACCAAATGCCCATTCCGGTGGTGGACAGCATTGAAGGGCTGCCGCCAGCTGTGGCCCTCCAACAACAACGCGGCGGCGCCAGCACCCGTTCTTCGGTAGGTTCGGTTACCACCCTTAGCAACCTGTTGCGCATGCTGTACAGCCGTTCCGGCGATTATCCCAAAGGGCAGAACATTATTTATGCCGAAGGCTTTTCGCCCAACACACCGGAAGGTGCCTGCCCGAAATGCCACGGCCTGGGCCGGATTTACGAAGTAACCGAACAAAGCATGGTGCCCAACGACCGGCTCACCATTCGCGAACGGGCCATTGCTGCTTGGCCGCTGGCCTGGGGCGGGCAAAACCTGCGCGACATACTTACCACGCTGGGATATGATGTAGATATTCCCTGGCGCGACCTGCCCAAAAAGGACCGCGATTGGATCCTGTTCACCGACGAGCAGCCACAAGTGCCCGTGTACCCCGGCTTTAACCGGGAACAGGTAAAAAGAGCGATCAAACAAAAACTGCCGCCCGATTATATGGGCACATTTACCGGTGCCCGCCGCTATGTGCTGCACACTTTTGCCAACACGCAAAGCGCCCTGATGAAGCGGCGTGTGGCGCAATACATGATCCCGTCGGAATGCCCCACTTGCGGCGGAAAGCGGCTGCGGCAGGAGTCGCTGTCGGTGAAGTTTTCCAGCATGGACATCACCGAACTATCGCGGCAGCCGCTGAAGCAGTTGCATACTATTTTTTTACCTTATGCAAAAGGCACAGCGGCCGGTATAAAAAAGCACGAAGCCGAGCACCACGAAGAAAAAGCCATGGTGGCCCAGCGGATAGCAGAAGATATGGTGGGCCGGCTGCAGGTGTTGTTGGACTTAGGCCTGGGTTATTTAACACTTGAGCGGAGTACACCCACGCTGTCGCCTGGCGAACTGCAGCGGCTGCGGCTGGCCACACAGGTGCGCAGCAATTTGTTTGGCGTGGTGTATGTGCTGGATGAGCCTTCCGCCGGTTTGCACCCCGCCGATACCGAGGCCCTGTTGCGGGCACTGGATGGTTTAAAGGAAGGAGGAAATTCCCTTTTTGTAGTGGAGCACGAACTGGATGTAATCCGCCATGCCGACTGGATTGTGGATGTGGGACCAGCTGCCGGGGAAAGGGGCGGAGAGGTGTTGTACAGCGGACCACCGGAAGGTTTGAAAAAGGTAACGGCGTCGCGTACCCGAAAATATCTTTTTCAAACAAGCGTTCCCGATGCGCGGGTTCCAAGAAACCCACAAGGGTGGCTGCAGCTGAAAGGCGTTACCCGCAATAATATCAATGAGCTGGATGCAGCGTTTCCGTTGGGCGTGCTCACCAGCGTAACCGGTGTATCGGGTTCGGGGAAAAGCAGCCTGGTAAGTGGAGCGTTAGTAGAATTGGTGGCCGATCACCTGGGACACCAATTGCCCACGGAGGAAGAGGAGCCCGATGTTTTGGAAGCCGCTACGTCGCAAACATTGGGGGGAAAAATTACCGGAGGCATGGAAGGCATCAAGCGGCTGGTGCGGGTAGATCAAAAACCCATTGGCCGGACGCCACGGAGTAACCTGGCCACCTATACCGGCCTGTTTGATACGGTGCGCAAACTGTTTGCCGCTACAAAAATGGCAAAATCAAGAAATTATGATGCGGGCCGGTTTTCGTTCAATGTAGGCAAAGGCCGCTGCGAGAATTGCGAAGGCGAAGGTTTTGTGATGGTGGAATTGTTGTTTCTGCCTTCGGTGTATGCACCTTGCCCGGTGTGCGGTGGCACCCGCTTTAATGCAAAAACGCTGGAAGTAACTTATAAGGATAAAAACATTGCGCAGGTATTGGGTTTGACCGTAGATGAAGCCGCCGATTTCTTTAGCGATGACCCCGGGGTTAGCCGGGCACTACATGTGCTGCAGGAAGTGGGCCTTGGGTACCTGCGCTTGGGGCAGCCAGCTACAGAACTATCGGGCGGTGAGGCGCAGCGCATAAAACTGGCTACCGAACTGCAACGACTGGGCAAGGGCAACACGTTGTATATTTTGGATGAACCCACTACCGGCCTGCATCCTTCGGATGTAGTTAAATTGATTGTGCAGTTGAACCGGCTGGTGGATGCCGGAAATACGGTGATTGTAGTCGAGCACGACATGGATGTGGTGGCTGCATCCGATTGGATAATTGACATGGGCCCAGGTGCAGGATCCGAGGGCGGGACCATTGTCGTGCAAGGGCCGCCGGAAAAAATTATTCAGAATAAAAAGAGCAAAACGGCTAAGTACCTAGCGAGCAGGTTGGGGCGGTAAATGAGGCGTTAAATTAGTGCTGGAGTATTTTTTTAACAACGGATCAGGTGCTTTATAATCCGCTGCTCGCAAAGACACAGACACTTTGCGTATGTCATGCTGAGCACAGCGAAGCATCTGAGTGTTGTGTCGAATGCTTTTTGTCAAGCTAAAGGTATATTCAGAACGAAAGTTTTCAATGTTCGGTAGTTTCTTCATAACAATGTTATTGCTCAATGCCGTTTCAAAGAACTTGAAAGAGCATTCTTTTTGGCAAACACAATTGTTACAGAGCCAGATGCTTCGCTACGCTCAGCATGACAACATCAACGACGCTGCGATTCTATGCAGCAGGTATTATAAACTTATAATGAAATGAGTGTGCACATAGGAACATCGGGGTGGAGCTATGACCACTGGCAGGGTATTGTTTACCCGCATGGCGCAAGGCTTTGGGATCGTTTGGGCTATTATGTACAACAGTTTCAAACCGTGGAGTTGAACAGCAGTTTTTACCGGTGGCCCAAAGAGGCTGCCTTTAAAAGCTGGCAAAAAAGATTGCCGCCTCATTTTTTAATGAGTGTAAAAGCGCCGCGCTACCTTACGCATGTAAAAAGGTTGTATGCGCCAGAAGCGGCAATGGAGCGCATAAAAAACTGCTGGCATATCTTAGGCGATAAAAGGGCGGTGTTGCTGGTGCAGCTTTCTCCAAAATTTGCGCTGGATTTTTCCAGGCTGCAGTATTTTCTGCACCGGGTGCCCCACTGGATGCGGGTTGTCATTGAGTTTCGGCACGAAAGCTGGCACCGCGATGAAATCTTTGCTTTGCTGGAGCAATACGGTGCTGCTTACTGCATCATGAGTGGCGCATACCTGCCATGCATCTTACGGGCAACCGCCCCCTTTGTGTACATCCGGCTGCACGGACCCGACCACCACCATTTGTATGCCGGCTCTTATGCGGATGCTGACCTTTGGTGGTGGGCACAACGCATCAGGGAATGGGAAGTGCAAGGGAAGGATGTGTTGGTTTATTTTAATAACGACGGTGCGGGAAACGCTGTGCGGAATGCAGTATCCCTCAGGAGCATGGTGGCCTGCTTACATTAGGAATATTCATTTGTTGAAATTCTGTTGCGTGTTGGGTGCGCAGCCCTTTAGCTCTTTTCCACTTGCGGATGAAACACAAGTTTGTTCGCCAGGTCTATTTCCTCTTGGCTGATGGTGTGGCCCATGCCGGGGAAAATTTTTTCCGTTACAGCAGCGCCCATCTCTTTTAATAAGGAGGTTGTTGCTTGCACCCGCTCCACCGGTACATGCGGGTCGGGGTTGCTGGTGCCAATGAAAACAGGGGTGTTTTCAAAAGCACCTTCGTAATTTTCGGCGTATATCTGATCGCCAATCAAACCACCGGTAAAAGCCACAACGCCACCATATTTTTCTGCATTGCGGGCAACAAATTCAAGCGTCAGGCAGGCACCCTGCGAAAAGCCAAGAAAGTACAGGTGCTGCGGTTCTACACCTTTTTGGTACAGGTCTGTAACTAGGTCTTCCAATACCTCTAGTGCCGATGAAAGCCACGGCTCGTTTTGCTCTGGCGGTGCCAGAAAAGAATAGGGGTACCAGGTGTTACCGGTAGCCTGCGGTGCTACCAGCGCAAAGTCTTCTACATCGAGGTAGGCTGCTAGTGATAAAATATCGGCTGCGCTGCCGCCGCGTCCGTGCAGCATGATCAATACCTTGGTGCCGGGGGCTGGCTCCTTGCCGGCTGCTTGTATGTTTGGTAGGTGCATGGTTTTGTTGTTTTATGGTGCTTACAAAAGAAATTTGCAACGTGCTTCCCAATATTTAGGATTGTTTAGTTGGCACTTACTTTTTTGCTCCTGCAAAAAGGGGCCAAAAAAGCAGGCCCGGAATCAATGACAGCCTGATTCCGGGGCCTTACCCGGATAAAGCTTTGGTGCTGCTGTAGTCACCAGCAGTAGATCATTAATCACTATTCGATACGTTACCGGCTACTTATCTGCACACTAATTGTAGCGTAGCCATTGCTGCAAGCTATATGCATTAACGCAGCACCGGCAATACCGCTTCAATCTGCTTTCTTTTGCCTTCGTATTGAGGCGGCAGCATCAGGTGCGTACCCAGTTCATCCACGCTTTCGTCGGTAGCAAAGCCCGGGTTGTCGGAAGCCAGTTCAAACAGGATACCTCCCGGTTCGCGGAAATACAGCGAATAAAAATAATTCCGGTCGATCTTTTCGGTAATGTGCAAACCTGCGTCCAATACTTTTTGCCGGAATGTCATCAATATTGCATCGTCTTGTACCCGGAAAGCAATATGGTGATTGGTACCGGCAGCATTGATGGCCCCGTGTCCTGCAGGCTCTTCTACTATGTCCACAATATTTGCCGAAGCGATGGCATCGGTGATAAAACGGTGCCGGTTGCCTTCTGTTTGCAGCAGCCGATAGCCTAACACATCTGTCAGCACTTTTGCAGTGGGTGCCAGGTTGCGTACCGTAAGCACAACACTATGAAACCCGCTTGTAGCTACCTCTGTATCAACATCTGCAGTGGTCCATGGTTTCCGGCTTTCCGCAGCACTGGTTTCAATTAAATTCAGGAGCAATCCATCTCCATCCTCCAGGGGCAGCAGTTGCTCGCCAAACCGTTCGCCAACAGCGCCTTGTTTTACTCTTTTCTCTTTAAATCGGTCGGCCCAGAAGGAGAGGCTTCCTTTCGGTACCGCATAACCGATTTCGGTTGCCATTCCTGTGCCCACCTGTCCTTTACGAATGCCCTCCCAGGGAAAAAAGGTCAGGATGGTACCGGGCGATCCTGTTTCATCACCATAATAAAAATGATAGGTGCCCGGATCGTCGAAATTGACGGTCTTTTTTACCAGCCTCAATCCCAGTACTTTGGTATAAAAGTCATAGTTGCGTTGCGCATCGCCGGCAATGGCCGTGATGTGGTGCAAGCCCAAAATTTTTGGTTCCATGTGCTTTGTTTATGCGGTTTCTAAAACAGCTTCCTTAACCAGTTGAATTTCCGACTGGAGTTTAATTTCATCGCTAACCACCACGCTTCCTGCTTCGGTTACGGCGCTCCAGGTCAGGCCAAAATCTTTGCGGCTGATTTTTCCGCTTACGGTAAAACCTGCTTTGGTTTGGCCATATGGGTCTACAACAATGCCGCCAAATTCAACATGCAAGGTGATAGGTTTGGTAATGCCGCGGATGGTGAGGTCGCCCTGCAATTTGGCCTCATCGCCGGCACTTTCATATTTGGTACCCACAAAGTGCAGTTGGCTATGCGTTGCTGCGTCGAAAAAATCGGCCGACTTCAGGTGTGTGTCGCGCTGTTCGTTGTTGGTATCAATAGAATCGATATCAGCGGTAAACTCAATTTTTTTCGCGGATGCAAAATCATCAGTTTCGGTTTCTACAACTGCATGAAACTTTTTAAAGTAACCGGTCACAGTTGTGATCATCAGGTGTTTTACCTTAAACAGAACTTCGGAGTGTGTGGGGTCAACTGCCCATTTAATATTTGCCATTGTGTTGTTGTTTTTATGTTTATAAAGCAAAACTACAACCGCAGGCATCCCCCTTCCATTGAGGTGGCGCAAGAAAAATTCGTGACTTAAATCAAGATAATTGGCCCCTTCAAGGGTATTGCAACATAGTTATGGTCGTTAGTGTACCTGCAGCCATGCATAGTTGCAGGTACACTAGCCCTGAAAGGTGTCCTTGTTATTGTTTAGTAAGTGAAGGTTCAGCACCCGAAGGCATCCTTTGTGGGGTAGTGGTTGGCCCGGCAATGGTAATCCTGCCTTTGTCTACTTTCATGCGGTCTATAAACACTACCCGTTCGGCCCCGGTCTTAGCTGTTCGGCCATGATACACGCAAAACATTTCCTTGCCATCAGGCGAATACGCTATACTGTTATGGCCCGTACCCGAAACAGTGCCACCCTTGCCTGTGTTTTTTTGCAGTACCGGGTTGTTAGCAGCTTTTTTAAAGGGCCCCAAAGGCGAGTTGCCGGTGGCATAGCCAATGGCATAGTGCTGCCCGCCAAAATGGTTGGCCGAATACATGATGTAATAAAGGCCGTCTTTTTTAAAGGTTACCGAGCCTTCTGTCCAGCGGCGGTTTACTTCCCTTGAAGTTACCGACCTGCTTTCCCATTCCGCTTGTTTGTCGCTAAGGCTAACGGGTGGGCGCAACAGCAAAACGGGCTCCCCTATAACTCCGGAAAAATCGGGTTTTAGTTCTACACCATACACCCAGCTTTCTTCAATTTCCTTGTACCAGCCTTTATCCCTGGCCATTTTTGCAATCTCACTTTGTACCGGGTGCTTGTAACAGGCACGGGAGTAATACAGGTAAGCTTTTCCATTGGTATCAAAAAAAACATTGGCATCAATAATGGGATAGCCGGGATCGAACACCGGCCTGGTAGCAAGGTCTGTAAACGGGCCGGTAGGCTTATCGGCAACGGCTACACCAATGCGAAAATTTTCTTCCTCCCTGGTTGGGTTTTCTTTCCATTGCGCACTATAAAACATATAATATTTTCCCGCCACTTCGTACACTTCAGGTGCCCAGTAAGCGCCTCCCCATGCAGCTTTGGGATCGCTCCATCCATTGGGGTTGTTATGAAAGTAAACCTGTCCCTCCGGTTTCCAGTTCACCATATCGGCTGAGGAGTAGGCTGCAAAACCTTTTTCTGCACCGCCACCGGTGCCATACATAAAATAGGTGCCATTGGTAAACAACACATACGGGTCGCCAAACTGCACCTGAAGGGGATTGGTGTATGTGGCTGGCGTGGCAGGTTTAAGCTGCACCGTTTGCGACTTTGCGGGGGCCACATTTAGTAGTGCACATATGGAAAAAATCAGGAAGCTATGGTTCATAAAGTATTGCTTTTTGGGATCAATAAATTTAGGCAAATTGTAGGTAGCGGAGCCAATGGCATGCCCGGCAGTATGATTTTAATTAGGCGGGTCATATTTATAGCAAAAGAATTATTGAAGTTACCTTGCTTTGTGGTGTGAAGGGTGCCTGCAGCTGTAGGGTCCACGCTTCCTATTATAAAAACGTTTGTTATGACCAGAGCATTGCTTCTTTGTTTATTCTTTGTTTCTGTGGTGCAAGGCCAGGAACTGCAGTCGCCAGATAAAAATATAACACTACAATTTTCCCTGCTTGAAGGTGGTGTTCCTGCCTATACGCTTTCCTACAAAGGCAAACCGGTGATAAAGCCCAGCAAACTAGGGCTCCAGTTGAAAGGTGATGCCAAATCTCTGCTGGATGATTTTACTGTTGTTGATACAAAGACAACTGTTTGGGATGAAACATGGAAACCTGTTTGGGGCGAAGTAAGCACCATTCGCAATCATTACAACGAGCTTGCCGTTACGCTAAACCAAAAGCAAACCGCACGGCAGATGATCGTTCGTTTTCGGCTGTACGATGAGGGCCTTGGATTCCGCTACGAATTTCCGCTGCAAAAGGGCCTGGCTTATTTTGTCATTAAGGAAGAACGCACCGAATTTGCCATGGCTGGCGACCACACTGCGTTTTGGATTGCCGGCGACTACGACACGCAAGAATACGATTACACCACATCAAAGCTTTCGGAGATCAGGGCGCTGATGGCCAAATCAGTAACCGATAACCTGTCGCAAACTTCTTTTTCGCCTACCGGTGTGCAAACATCTTTGATGATGAAAACAAGTGATGGATTGTACATCAACCTGCACGAAGCCGCATTGATCAATTATGCGGCTATGCACCTTAATTTAAACGATACGTCGATGGTGTTTCAATCGTGGCTTACCCCCGATGTGAACGGCGACAAAGGATACCTGCAGGCGCCTTGCACTTCGCCGTGGCGCACGGTAATGGTAAGCAGCGATGCCCGCACCATCCTGGCCTCCAAGCTTATTTACAACCTCAACGAACCAAGCAAAATCAAGGATGTTTCCTGGATCAAACCCGTAAAGTATGTAGGTGTGTGGTGGGAGATGATCACCGGCAAATCGGCATGGTCGTACACCGACGAATACCCCGCGGTGCAACTAGGTGTAACCGATTTTTCAAAAGCAAAACCGCATGGCCGGCATGGCGCCACCACAGCCAATGTAAAACGCTATATCGACTTTGCTGCACAGCACGGATTTGATGCGGTGTTGGTAGAAGGCTGGAATATAGGATGGGAAGATTGGTTTGGCAACTCCAAGGATTTTGTATTTGATTTTGTTACGCCTTATCCCGATTTCAACGTGCAGGAAATTCGTGATTACGCCGCATCGAAAGGAGTAAAGATGATCATGCACCACGAAACTTCTTCATCGGTACGCAACTATGAGCGGCACATGGATACGGCCTACAAGTTTATGAATGCAAATGGCTACGACGCTGTGAAAAGCGGTTATGTAGGCGACATTTTGCCGCGAGGCGAAAACCATTACAGTCAATGGATCATCAACCATTATCAATATGCTCTTGAAAAGGCTGCGCAATACAGGATTATGGTGAATGCCCACGAAGCGGTGCGGCCCACAGGCATTGCCCGAACCTGGCCCAACCTTATTGGCAACGAGTCGGCACGCGGCACCGAGTACCAGGCCTTTGGCGGTTCCAAACCCAACCACGTAACCATTCTTCCTTTTACCCGGTTGCAGGGCGGCCCTATGGATTATACACCGGGTATTTTTGAAATGGACATCAGCAAACTCAATCCCGAAAACAAGTCGCATGTAAATAGTACGCTGGCCAACCAGCTTGCCTTGTATGTAACCTTGTACAGCCCGCTGCAAATGGCAGCCGACCTGCCCGAGAACTACAACCGGTTTTTGGATGCGTTCCAGTTTATTAAAGACGTGGCCGTTGATTGGGACGACAGCAAATACCTGGAGGCCGAACCCGGTGCATATATTACCGTGGCCCGCAAAGCCAAAGGCACCGGCAAATGGTTTGTAGGCAGCGTGGGTGGCAACGAGCCGCGTACCTCCAACATTAGTTTCGATTTTCTGGAAGGGGGCAAAACCTATATAGCCACCATTTATGCCGATGCAAAAGGCGCCCATTACAAAACAGCTCCGCAGGCCTATAACATTCGCAAAGTAGTGGTGACCAGCAAGTCGAATTTAGGCCAATGGGTGGCCGCCGGTGGGGGTTATGCCATCAGCCTGGAAGAAGGGATCAAGGCGCAAATAAAAGGGTTGAAAAAGCTGTAGGCTGTGAGTTGTGCCTATACATAAATGTGAAGCATGAAAAAGCAAATTATTTCCGTTTGGGTAATTGGGTTGCAGTTGCTGGTCAATGGCGTGGCAGCGCAGAAAGCACCTTTGGGCCAGGAACCCTACAAGGCACCCGAATGGGCCAAGGGCGTAGTGTGGTACCAGATTTTTCCAGAGCGTTTTCGCGATGGCGATACCACTAACCAACCTACCCGGCAGCGGGCACAGGGCCCCGAAGGCTGGCGGCCTTCCGTATGGACTGCGGACTGGTATGCTATGGAAGACTGGGCCAAAAAAGGGGCAACTGATTTTTATACTTATGTAAATAACCGGCGTCATGGTGGCGACCTGCAGGGTGTGCTCGACAAGCTGGATTATTTAAAAAACCTCGGGGTGGGGGCCATTTATTTTAACCCTGTTTTTGATGCGCAATCGCTGCACAAATATGATGCATCTTACTTCCACCATATCGACCGGAACTTTGGACCCGACCCAAAGGGCGATGAGGCCCTGTTTGCTGCAGAAAATGCCGGCGATCCCTCCACCTGGCGCTGGTCTGCAGCCGATACTCTGTTCCTGAAATTGATAAAGGAAGCCCATAGCCGCAACATAAAAGTGGTAATAGACGGCGTGTGGAATCATACCGGAACACAGTTTTGGGCTTTTCAGGATGTATTGAAAAGGGGAATAGAATCGCCGTATAAAGATTGGTATGTGGTTACGGCTTTCGACAACCCCGGAACTCCTGATAAAAATGAGTTTGATTACGAAGGCTGGTGGGGTCATAAATCCTTGCCGGTATTTCGCGAAAAGGAGGAAAACCTGGTATTGCCCATCCGCGAACACCTATTTGCCGTAACCCGCAGGTGGATGGATCCCAATGGCGATGGCAATCCCGAAGATGGTATTGATGGCTGGCGCCTAGATGTTGCAGAAGAAGTAGGGAAAGCTTGGTGGAAAGAGTGGCATGCGCTGGTGCGTCAACTCAATCCGGATGCCATAACCGTTGCAGAAATATGGACTGAAAAGGCAAAAGAATTTATTGCAGGGGATATGTTTACCTCGGTGATGAATTACCGCTTTGCCTATGCTGTAAAAGATTTTCTTATCGACGACAGCATTAATACAAAGGAGTTTATCAGCAGGTTGCAACAGATAGAAAGGGATTATCCCGCAGGTGCAGGACATGTTTTACAAAACCTGATGGACAGCCACGATGCTGCACGATTGGCTTCCATAATTGTCAATCCCGGAAGACAATACGACCGCCTGGGTCATCCGCGTGATGGGTTTGATGTAAGAAAACCCAATAAACGCGAACGCGATATACAAAAGCTTGTGGCGCTTTTTCAATTTACCTGGAAAGGCGCACCCATGATTTATTATGGCACTGAGGCCGGCATGTGGGGCGCCGATGACCCCGACGACCGCAAGCCCATGGTGTGGGAAGATTTACAATATGCACCCGAAACGCACCATCCTTTTGGCGGCCAGCGCCCTGTAGATAGCAACAACTTCGACCGGGAACTTTTTACCTTTTACCAATCGCTTGCACACATGCGCAACAGGGAGCCGGCGCTGCAAAAAGGAACGGCTACCATATTGTTTGATGACCCTGAAAAAAAGCTGGTACTTTTTAAAAGGCACTTGGGAAGTGATGAAATACTGGTGTTGTTAAACAGGTCTGATGCAGTGCAAACAATTGATGTAAGCAAGTGGACCAGGAAAAATAAGTTCAGGGAATTATTGTTGCAAAAAAACATTCAAGGAACAAAAATAGGGGTGCCACCCATGTCTATATTGGTGGTTAAATAACCTGTTTGTTTTATTAGCGCTGCGAAAAAACTACAGGAGCAAAATTTTGTATCACACGTTTGCTTACACCTAATTTGTTGTTCAATAAAGTTGTTAAACACTTTGTTTTTTGGTGGGATTATTCTGGAAAATTATTGCTGTGAATTGTTAAGGCTTTGCTTGCCAAGATAAAGCAAAAAGGTTTTACTGCCCTGCAAAAGCGCACAACTTTTGACCACTGTGATTACCGCTAAATAAGAAACCTGTTCCTAAAACCCGCCACTGTGGCGGGTTTTATGGTATTTAAATAATGCCGCCCAAAAAAGGAGCATTTGTGATGGTAATGTTAACAGCCCCTTTTTTTGGCCCCTTCGGCACAAACTTTGGCCTCTTGTTACCGAGGGTGCACATAGCCCCCTTCGCGATTTGCCTGCTATAGTAAATAGCAGGTTTTTTTATAGCCTAAAACGAAACAAATGAAAAAAGGATTTCTTATAGATATGGACGGGGTCATTTACAAAGGTGCGGAACCCATTGCCGGAGCACTTGAGTTTATCGACATGCTGCAAACCAAAGGATACCCGTTTATGTTTTTAACCAACAACAGCCAGCGCACCAGCAGGGATGTTTGTTACAAACTGCGCAAACTTGGATTTGATGTAAGCGATGAACACATTTTTACCTGCGGCATGGCTACGGCACAATACCTGGCATCCAAAAAGCAGAACGGTACCGCCTATGTAATTGGAGAAGGCGGTTTACTGAATGAACTGCACCAGGTGGGTTATTCCATTGTAGATGACCACCCGGATTATGTCATCATTGGCGAAGGCCGCACCATCATGCTCGAGTCGGTGGATAAGGCCATCAACATGATCATGAACGGCAGCAAACTCATAGCTACCAACCTGGATCCCAATTGCCCCATCGGCAATGGAAAATACCGCGCAGGCTGCGGTGCTTTTGTATCGATGCTTGAATTTGCCACCGGCAGGAAAGCATTTAGCGTAGGCAAACCCAGCCCGGTAATGATGCGCATGGCCCGCAAAACCCTGGGGCTGGCCACCGCAGAAACAATCATGATCGGCGATACAATGGGAACGGATATTCTTGGTGGCGGCGCTATGGGTTTTACTACGGTTCTCACTTTATCGGGAGTGACGGCGCAGAGCGACCTGGAGCAGTTTGCATACGCACCAGATTTTGTGGTAAGCTCCGTAAAAGACTTGCTGGACAAACAACTTTTTACACAGGTACTGCACCATGCAGATGAAGTATTGATGCCCCTGCAACAAGCGGTATAACCAACAAGTCCGTTGTCGTCTAAAGGGAGCACAATTGAAGCTTCCCTGGCAACAACTATTTTAATTAAAAAACAAACAACATGAACAACACCATTCTGAATAAACAAGCTACAAGCAATAAAAGTAAAGTGACCATCATCAAAACAAAAGGAAGAATAGAAACAGCTGCCCCTGAAACATCTGGCGTCCAATCCAATGCAAAGAATAGGGACAGGAAAATACCATCCATAAAAGTGTGGGCAAGTCCCAGCTTCTTTTTTAATTATTAAATAAGCAGAGTTCGGCAAAATGAGCAGCTCCTGCTAATTCACCTTTTAACAAATAAATATGCAAACAATAATGTTTATAAAACGAGCCCTCACCAACCTGTGGCTGGATAAGAGCCTCGTTGGAAAAATAAAGAAAACCGGAATCGATAATGGGCATTTGTACCACCAGGTACTGAACGGCCGCATTACGCTGCAGGAATACCTGCGTGCAGCCCAGCCAGAATAAAGACTATGACTTAGGGCAGCAGTTGGTATAACAAAAGAGCACTTGCCAAAAATTGCAAGTGCTCTTTTTATGTTGCAGCAGTCCGTTTTAATTACCGTTAGTTGTACGAAACCACCGGTAACCAAATGCTGTGATGCTGATGGTGAATTTTTGTTCTTTGCTTTCCAGTAGCGGTTCATTGTTTAAGAGGTCCGCCAGTCGTTCTGCTTTTTCCTTATCGGCAGGTATCACCACCTCCTGTGGCTTGTCGCCAAAATTGTGCACAATAAGCACTGAGTTGCTTTTCCAAGTATAGCGCATTGCCAGCACCGATTGGTTGCCTGCAGGAATGATTTCCCAGGGGCCCAGTCCAATTTCGGGGCACTCCTTGCGCAGCCGGATCATTGCCGTCATCCAATTAAGCAGCGAATCGGGGTCGCGGCGCTGGTCTTCCACGTTTACATGCTCATGAGAAAAAAAGCCTTTGCTGATAACCGGGTGCACCAGTTTGGGTGCAGCTGAAAACCCGGCTCCTTTTTCGTTCGACCATTGCATGGGCGTACGAACCGCTGCCCGTTCTTTTAGCGATAGATTATCGCCCATTCCTATTTCATCGCCATAACGCATTACAGGGGTGCCCGGCAATGAAAACATCAGGCTGTATGCCAGTTCAATTTTTGCCCTGCTGCCCAGCATAGGTGCCAGTCTTCTGCGGATGCCGCGGTCGTACAATTGCATGGAAGGGTCGGGACCAAAATGAGCAAACACCTGTTTTCTTTCTTCGTCGGAAAGGCGGCCCAGGTCCAGTTCATCGTGGTTGCGCAAAAAGTTGGCCCACTGGCTGATGCCGGTTTCTATGCGGGTTTCCTCCAGGGCTTTGATCAGGGGGGCGGCATCGCCGGTGGCAAGCGAGTAAAAGGAAAATTGGTTTACATAAAAGTTGAACATCATGTGGATGCCTTCGGCTTGTTTGCCAAAATAAGCCATGGTTTCCTTGGGCAGTACATTGGCTTCGCCCAGCAACACGGCATCGCCGCTGCGCCATTGCAGAAAACTGCGCATTTCGTGCAGGTATTCAAACTTCATCTCGGGGTTCTTTTTGCCCGGTTCCGGCGATTCCAAAATAAAAGGAACGGCATCTACCCGAAATCCCGAAACGCCCAGCTGTAGCCAGTATCCCATGATTTTACGGATCTCTTTCCGCACATCGGGATTGTCGGTGTTGAGATCGGGCTGGTGTTCGAAAAAGCGGTGAAAATAATAAGCACCGGTTTTTTTATCCTGTGTCCAGGTTGCTTTCTGCACCCCCGGAAACACCATGCCTTCCTTCCAGTTGGAGGGGCGTTTGTCGGACCATACATACCAATCGCGGTAAGGTGCGTCTTTGCTGCTGCGGGCGTTTTTAAACCATGGGTGCTGGTCGGAGGTGTGGTTTACCACCAGGTCGATGATTACCTTGATGCCCATTTTTTTGGCCTGGTGCATAAAGGAAACAAAGTCGCCGCTGGAGCCGTGGCGGGGGTCTACGCCATAATAGTCAATAATGTCGTATCCATTGTCTTTATTGGGCGTGGGTTGAAAAGGTGCCAGCCAAATGGTGTCTACACCCAGGGCCTCCAGGTAGTGCAGCCGGTTGCACAGGCCTTCAAAATCACCCGTGCCATCGCCATTGGCATCCATAAATGTTTCCAGGTCGAGGCTGTACACCACAGCGTTTTTATACCACAGTTCTTCAGTCATATCCATGCGTAAAATTTTAAAGGATGCCAGTTGCGGGCAATATCTTAAACAGCTTTTTATAACACATCAATGTTCTCAAGTCCTTTTCTAAACTGATGTTTTCATTGAACCCACCTAAGTTATTGGCAAGGGTAGGTTAGAGGTCAATAAAAGTCAGCAGGCATTTGCGGGTTTTTTTAAAAGTAATTGTGCACCAAGTATGTTAACAGGTAATCACCTAAAGCACCTGTTGAAAACCTTTACAAAAACCGCTGCTGCATTTATTTATAAAAACGCCATACCCGGCATTGCAAACAAGCTCAAGGCTACGTACAGGTATGGCGGTCATCGAAAAGAAAGCATGCATCAGGGCGTCAATACCACTTTTACACAGTCTTCTTCTTTGTCTTTAAAAATCTTGTATGCATGTGCCACTTCGGTTAGGGGTAACCGGTGGGTGATGATGTCATCCAGCCGTACTTTTCCTTCTGCAACATATTGCAGCAAAACGTCGATGTGCTTGTGTGCCGGGGCCTGGCCACCTTTCAGGGTAATGCCTTTGTCGAAAAACTGCCCGATGGGAAAATTGTCGTAAGTGGTAGGGTATACGCCCAGCACCGAAACTATGCCGCCCCTGCGCACTGCACTCATGCAAGCTTCCAGCACTTTTGGCGAACCTTTCTCGAGGTTGATGACCGATTTGGCACGGTCCAGCAGGCTGCGGTCGGGTTCAAAGCCAACGGCTTCTACGCATACATCGGCACCGCGGCCTTCGGTCATGGCCCTAATTTGTTCTAATACGCCTTTGGCCCCGTCTTCCCACAAAATAGTTTCGCAATTTGCGGCAGCTTTTGCCTTGTCGAGGCGGTACTGCAACGTATCCACAATTACTACCCGCGCCGCGCCGCGCAGCCAGGCGCTTTTAGCCGCCATGATGCCTACCGGCCCCGATCCGAAAATGGCTACAGTTTCACCACCCTTTACTTCGCCCCAGTCGATGCCTGTATAACCGGTAGGAAAAATATCGGTTAAAAAAAGCACTTGCTCATCGGTGAGGCCCTCAGGTACAATGCGGGGACCAAAATCGGCATAAGGCACCCGTACAAATTCGGCCTGCCCGCCTTCGTAGCCGCCGTACAGGTCGGTGTAGCCAAACAGGGCGCCGCCTTTTTCGGTAAGCAAACCGCCCTCGGGGCCGTAGTGCTCGGGGTTCGAATTTTCGCAGTGACCCGGCAGGTGGTGGTTGCAAAAAAAGCAATGCCCGCAGGCAATGGGAAACGGCACCACCACACGGTCGCCGCGTTTAAGGTTGGTCACTCCTTTGCCCACTTCTTCCACAATGCCCATAAACTCGTGGCCCAGCGTCATGGGCCGAGGCTGCGGCAATCCACCCGAATATATATGCAGGTCGGAGCCGCAAATGGCCGTAGCCGTTACTTTCAGAATAATGTCCCGGTCATCCTGTAGTTTGGGGTCATCAATGTTGTCGCACTGTACGTTTCTTGGACCGTGAATCCGTGCTGCTTTCATGGTTATGATTTAAGGGTTAAAATGAAAGGCGGCAGCTTGCTGGTGCCGCATGAATCTGCAATATTTTTTTAAACAATACACCCAGTTGTTTGGTTGGGCGGTTTTGCAAAGGGCAGCATGGAGCAGGGTTAACAAGGGATGGAAAGATGCCGCAGGCCATGAAACAGCACAATGCCTGCAGGTTTATACAGCGGTTACATTTGGCAGAGGGCAGCAGGCATTGTTCCAAAAAGCGGGATGCCTTGCAACAGGTTGCTTATCCTGCAGGCTGCTGGTTTATGGAAGAATTGGATCCGGCATCCGAAAGGTGTTTTTGTAACAGCGTTTCGTCGGTCAGGTCCAGCCGCAGGGGCGTAATGGAAACATAATCATTTTCCACGGCCCACCGGTCGGTTCCTTTTTCGGCTGGTTCCAGCGGAATAACGGTAAACCAATAATGTTTGCGGCCCATGGGATCCACGCTGGGCACAATCTTATTGTCGTACATCCGGTTCGATTGCCTTGTCCATAAGATGCCTTTGGGTTTTGGTGGAAAGTTTACGTTGTACAGCGTCAGGGCATCGTCTGTGGTCAGAATTCTCAAGGTTTCCGCTACATATAATTCCAGGCTGTTAAAATCCGGCTCCTCTTTACCCACTGGTGTACTGAGCGCTATACCCTTTACCCCCAGCAATACTGCCTGTTTGGCCGCAGCGAGGGTGCCCGAGTGCCACATGGCATTTCCCAGGTTGGGCCCCATATTGATGCCGGACAATACCAGGTCGATCTTGGATAGGTGCAGCCCCAAAGCGGCGCAATCCGCAGGCGTTCCGTTTACCTTAAAAGCCTGTACGCCGGGCACATCAATGTTTGCTTTTTTGTACGAAATGGGCAGGTGCGATGTAATGGCATGCGATGCGGAAGATCGTTCCACATCGGGGGCCACCACGGTAACCTCACCAAAGCGGGTAGCCACTTTAGCCAGGGCCGCCAACCCAGGGCTGTAAATGCCGTCGTCGTTTGTGATCAGGATTTTCATAACACCAACTACAACATTTTTGTGCCATGATTTGGGGTGGTATGCTTTTGGACTGGCTACAGAAAAATTTAATGATGGCAAAGGTTCTGTTGATCCATAATCCTACGGCAGGCGATGAAGAACATAATAAAGAAGAGCTGACACGGGCCCTGAATGACGGGGGCTGGGAGGTAGAATACCATTCGGCGAAAAAAGATGACTGGAAAAAAGAGAACATAGATTCCGACATCATTGCGGTGGCAGGCGGCGACGGTACTATAGGCAAGTTGGTGCGGCACCTGCTGCAAAACCCCGGGCAGCCAGCGATACCCATTGGCATTTTGCCCTTGGGCACAGCCAACAACATTGCAAAAACATTCAATGCCAATCCCGACATTAAAGCTGCTATTGAATCTTGGAACCATTCGGTTGTAAAAAAAGTGGATGCAGGGAAGGTGTCGAATATTCCGGAAGTAAATTTCTTTGTGGAAGGCATGGGCTTTGGCATTTTTCCATACCTGATGAAGCAGATGAAGGAGGCCAAAAAAGAATACGAATCGCCGGAAGCCGAGCTGGCTGAAGCCCTGAAACAGTTGCACCAGGTTTTATGGAATTACGAGCCCAGGCATTGCCACCTGGAAGTGGATGGAACCGACCATTCGGGAAAATTTTACATGGTGGAAGTAATGAACATCCGGTCTATCGGGCCCAATGTAATGTTGGCGCCACTGGCCGATCCCGGCGATGGCGAATTTGAAGTCGTGCTGATACCGGAATCGCACAAGGAAAAATTTTCTACTTACCTCGAGCACCGGATTGAGGAAGGCAACGATGCTTTTCATTTCCATACTTTAAAAGGAAAAAACATCACGATCAAATGGGAAGGTACCCGCATCCATGTAGATGATAAAATGCTGCAACTGGAAAAAGGAATTGAAGTTTCCATTGAAATGGTGCCGAGTGCCCTTTCGGTAATGGTGCCGGCAAATACGGATTAAGGGCTTAAAACAGGGTGTGGAAAAGCAAAGGGGGCAGCAATAGCAGGAGATGCCTATTTTACAGGGATAATGAAAACCTTTAAAAACAAGGCCGCTGTTGTTTTGTTCCTGCTGCTTTCAGTAGCAGCAGTGTCGCAAAAAAGCACCCTCACCATAACCAACCCGATGCCTCAGGCCCGTGAAGAAATAGTGGCGATTTCATGGAATATTATAATCAGTGCCTTTCCCGGCCTCGACACCGCGCAGTTTAAGGTAGTACATGCATCCTCCAAAATAGAGTATCCATACCAGTTAGAATACAGGGGAGCAGCCCAGGTACAAAACCTCCTGGTACATGTTTCTGTTGGCGCAAGGGCCAGCATTCGCCTGCAGTTGGTAAATGGGCGGCCACAAAAATTTGCTGCAAAAACATATGCCCGTTTTGTACCCGAACGAAAAGATGATTTTGCCTGGGAAAACGACCGCATTGCCCACCGGGTATATGGAAAGGCCCTGGAAAAAACGCCTGCAGAAATGGCTTATGGCATTGATGTGTGGGTAAAACGTACCGACAGCCTAGTGATCAACAACCGGTACGGCAGGGGAAATTATCATGTGGATGCCGGCGATGGGCTGGACTACTACCATGTAGGCCTTACCCTCGGTGCCGGGGGCATTGCACCTTTTATAAAGGATACCATCCGGTACGCTACCACGTACAGCACCTGGAAAATACTGGACAACGGCCCCTTGCGGTCTACCTTTCAACTGGGTTACGACGAATGGATGGCCGGAGATATAAAATTGCGCATGACCAAGACCGTTTCCATTGATGCTGGAGCCTCATTCAGCAAAACAGAAGTGCATTTTATTACAGATTCAGACAAGCCGTTTCCTGTGGTGGTGGGTATTATAAAAAGAAAGGAAGCAGGTTCCATGTTGCTCAACGAAAAGGATGGCCTGCTGGCCTATTGGGAGCCGCACCAAGGTGCCGACGGCACTACCGGTGTGGCCTGCCTGCTGGCTACACCAGTGGTGGGCATGCGGGTTACCGCCGAACATTTACTGGCAGAAGCAATAGCCCAACCGCAGCGGCCCTTTGTTTATTTTCATGGGGCAGCATGGGATAAAGCGGGTAGCATCGTGTCGGCGGAAGGATGGTTTGAACAGGTGAAAAATTTTAAAGCAACCCTTCAAAATCCATTGTTGGTATCCATTAAATAAGGGAAACAGTATGAATATTTTGAATCAATTCCGCCTGGAAGGAAAAGTAGCGCTGGTTACAGGCTGCAGCCGGGGCATTGGAAAAGCCATGGCCATAGCATTGGCCGAAGCCGGTGCCGATATTATTGGTGTTTCGGCCTCGCTACCGTTGCAGGGCAGCAATGTGGCCGCGGCAGTAACAGCGCAGGGAAAAAACTTTTTTGCCTACCAGTGCGATTTTACCAGCAGGGAAGCAGTGGCCCTTTTTATACAACAGGTACAACAGGACCACCCTGTTATTGATATATTGGTCAACAATGCAGGCACCATCATGCGTAAACCTGCTGCCGAACACCCCGACGAATATTGGGATGCCGTCATTGCCATCAACCAAACCGTGCCTTTTATTTTGGCTAGGGAAATGGGCAAAAAGATGATAGAGCGGGGAAGGGGCAAAATTATTTTTACCGCGTCCCTGCTTAGTTTCCAGGGCGGCATTAATGTGCCTGGGTATGCCGCCAGCAAAGGCGCCATCTCGTCGCTGGTAAAAGCTTTTGCCAATGAATGGGCATCCAAAGGCGTTAATGTAAATGCCATAGCCCCGGGTTACATTGAAACAGATAATACCCAGCCCCTGATTGCGGACGAGGCCAGGAGCAGCGCTATTTTGAGCCGCATTCCTGCAGCACGCTGGGGCCAGCCCGAAGACCTTAAAGGTCCGCTGGTGTTTCTGGCCTCCGCCGCATCCGATTATGTGCACGGCACCATATTAACGGTGGATGGCGGCTGGATGGGCCGTTAGTTCTAACATACTTGGTGCATTTTTTCAGTCCACGGGTTAATACAAAACTGTGTCTTTTAAAAATAAAATAGGGTCGTGTGTGGTTCACCATGCATGACTCTTTTTGTTTGTTTCCATCAGCATTTTATTTGATACCAGTATCCTTCGACTACTTCTTTAATCCAATTTATAAATCTTTATTATAATCGTTACAGTTCATGTATCAAAATGTGCATTCCATCCTTTGTGCAGCCGCATGTGTTTTTGTTGCCTTCTAATTTGCCCCCTGAAATGGCTTAAGGTACTGTTCAACACCTAAGGCCTTTGTTCTTATAACGCAAACCAGCAGGGCCTGTATTGTTATTCCTGCATTAAACCAAAACTGTGAACGCGGTATTCAGGGTATTCATGTTTGTTTCGCTTTTTTGTTGTGCTACGACCCAGGCGCAGGTAATAAAACATTCCTACAGGTTTTTTAATAACTTTTCTGCTTCTTCCATTGAATGTGGCCCCGACCTGGAACAGGTGCAGGCCGAAGGAAATTGTAATGGCGAGGCCTCTCCGGGGTCGTTTATTACCGACAATCTATCCCAGTGTGGTGTAACCCGTACGGTGTACCATACCAATATGCATTGGGGCTTGCGTTATCCCAATACATCCAACATCATTACCAATACCTACACCATTCATTTATATGTAAAAAACACAGACTTTGGCAACAGGTCCTGGGCCCGGATTATAGACTTTTCCAACGGCGCTCTGGATGAGGGCATTTATTATAAATCGGATGGATCAACGGGTGGCCGCTGTCTTGATTTTTACCCCAGCGGCATTGTGGGTGCCTGTCCTTTTTTTGATGCGTCCACCTATTATTTACTAACCTTTACGCGTAATGGGGCTACAGGTATCGTTGATGTATATGTAAACAATACAAAGTTTGTTTCGTACAACGATGCTGCAGGAAGGTACACGGGCAAGCCCGGTACGCCTATTTACATATACCGCGATGACCGGTCGGTATCCTGCGAATCGGGTGCTGCAAACATTGCTTTTCTTTCTTTTACAAACCAGTACGCCACACAGGGCGAAGTAACCTCGGTATACAATGACATTTGTTCCATTGCCAACACCGATAATTCGGCTGATTTTTCGTTTTCAAAAAACCCGGTGTGCAACAGCGGCGAGGATGTGCAGGTTACCTACACTGGGGATCTTGTTCCTCCTGCTAGCGGATTTAATTTTTCGTGGGATTGGGACGGGGGAATGGTTAAATCGGGAACCGGCATGGGGCCCTTTGTGGTAAATTGGAAAACACCCGGCACCAAAAACGTAAAGCTTACCATCAGCAGCACTACCTGTGGCGGATCAACCAACAGCAGCAGCAAAACGCAGCAATTGCAGGTCAACAACAAGCAAACAACCATCCTGAATAAAACTATTTGCCAGGGGCAAAATTTTGAAGGGTATGCCACTTCAGGCACCTACACCGATCGCTTTAGTACCCCTTCGGGTTGCGACAGCTTACGGACACTGCATTTAACAGTAGCTGCTACAATAACAACAGTGGTCAATAAAACAATTTGCCCGGGTCAGTCATTCGAAGGGTATAATAAAGAGGGCACCTATACGGATACCTACACCTCTGCTTCCGGATGCGACAGTATCCGAACCCTGCATCTGACAGTAACTGGAGCCATTGCTACATCGGTAAAGGAAACTATGTGCAGTGGCTCCCTGTTTATCCTTCCTTCCGGCAGAAAGGTGGGACAAGGTATTTATACCGAAAGGCTGTCCTCTGCCTCTGGCTGCGACAGCATGGTTACCTACACCATTGAAGAGAAAGACGTGAAACAGGTTTCACTGCACCCCGTTATTTGCACCGGCAGTGCGTACACATTGCCTTCGGGTCGGGTGCTTACAGTTGGGGGTAATTATATCGATACCCTCCGGTACACTTCCGGTTGCGACAGTTTGATTACCCAGGTAAACCTGACCATTTTGCCCCTGACCCGCAAAGGTTGGAGTGCAACCATTTGTGCCGGTACAGCCTACACGCTGCCTTCCGGAAAAAGCGTGCATACTGCAGGAACATATATGGATACGCTGCGCAATGGTGCCGGATGCGACAGCATGATTGCAACGATAACGCTTTCCGTACAGGCCGCATACCAGCAAACAATTGCTGCATCCATTTGTGCCGGCCAGGCTTATACCCTTCCTTCGGGAAAAATAGTTAGCACAGGAGGAACCTTCCGGGAGGCATTTACCTCTGCTGCGGGTTGCGACAGCGTTATTACTACCGTGCTAACCGTATCACAAATGTTGCGCAGCACTACCCATGTTTCTATCTGCGCCGGGCAATCGTATCAATTGCCCTCCGGGCGAATGGTAAATGCTGCAGGTACTTATGAAGAAAAGCTGCCCACTGCAGGAGGTTGCGACAGCATTGTAACTACAGTGATTGCCGTAGTGCAGCAGGTAAGGACATCAACAGAAGCTGCCATTTGCAGCGGATCGCTTTATACTTTGCCTTCAGGTAAAAGGGTGCCCGCCGGAGTATATGCCGATACTTTGACCACAACATTTGGTTGCGACTCTATTGTAACGATTACCGTGTTGGAAAAAAGCCTGAAAAAAGACACCGTGCAGGTTTCCCTGTGCAATGGCGCTACCTTCCGGCTACCTTCAGGAAAGTTGATTGGGATTGCCGGAACCTACAGCGATACGGTGCGCTATACTACCGGTTGCGATAGTTTGATCACTACGGCGCAAATCAGGATCAGCAACGCAGTGCGCCGAACCGTAAGTGCCGCTGTTTGTTTTGGCGAAACGTATACACTTCCTTCCGGCAGGATCGCTGCCGTTTCCGGTGTTTATTACGATTCGTTGAAAAATGCGACGGGTTGCGACAGCATCATTGTCACCACGGTTACGGTAAAAGAACAATTAGCCTCCGCTCATAAGGTCCGTACGTGTAGTGGCAGTACATACACCTTACCGTCAGGCAGGGTGGTAGACCAGCCTGGAATATATACCGACCGGTTTCAAACGCCTTCAGGGTGCGATAGTTTAGTCACCACCGACCTTGCTGTAACCAATGTAATACCAATAAGGGTAGATGCTACGGTGTGTGCCAATAAAACCTATAAGCTGCCTTTGGGACAAGTAGTGCAGCTAGCCGGTACCTATACCGATACGTTGAAAAGTAAAATGGGATGCGACAGTGTGGTGGTGACCCATCTTAGCTTTGCTGCTTTGCCCACTGCAACCCACCGCGTGGCCATTTGTGCGGCTTCCTCCTGGCGCCTGCCATCCGGTAAAACCGTTAGTGTAGCCGGTAATTATATTGATACGGTTACCAACGGTGTTGGCTGCGACAGCATCATTACTACTGTCCTCACCATACTCCGGGTACAGCGGCAGCAACTAACAGCACAAGTTTGTGCCGGCCAGGCTTACCGGCTGCCCTCGGGCCGGCAAATAAGCCAGGCAGGAAATTATGAAGACACGGTGCGCAGTGCATTGGGTTGCGACAGTATTATTACTTCACTTTCCCTTGAGGTGGCCCAGCCAAAACGGGCAGCAGTGCAACATGCTATGTGCCAGGGAAAAACATACCGCATGCCCTCCGGAAAACTTCTGGCAACATCGGGCAATTACTCCGACACCCTGCGCAACCAATGGGGCTGTGACACATTGATCACATCAGTAAACCTTACCGTTACACCACGCAATGCTTTTGGCGTGCATATTTCCAAAGCCCAGGTCTGCGCAGGCGAACAGGTGCAACTGCAGGCATATGGTGGAGAACGATACCGGTGGCTCTCCACAGCAGGCATTCAGGATCTTGCTGCTCCTGCACAGCAGGTGCAACCCACAGGCAATACCACTTACAGGGTTATTATTTATAACGAAACCTGCAGCCAGGAAGATACAGTGACCGCAGTGGTGGTGGTTCATGCCAATCCATTGGTTAGCGTGGTTAAAAGCAATGATGTAAACTGTAATTTGGGCAGTGCCCAACTTCGGGCAAGCGGTGGTGCTACTTACCAGTGGAGCCCTGCCGAAGACTTAACCAGCACCCAGGGCGCCCAGGTAACCGTAGCCCCAAAGGTTACTACCACTTACCAGGTTACTGCCACATCGGCCAAAGGATGCACTGCTACGGCAAGCGTGCAGGTATTGGTAACAAACGAGGGTACGGCCAACTTGCCCAATGCATTTACTCCTGATGGCGACGGGTTGAACGATTGTTTCGGGGTGCGCTCCTGGGGGGTAGTGAAAAATTTCCAGTTCAGGGTGTATGGCCGTTGGGGCAACCTTGTGTTTCAAACCTCTGATCCGGCACAATGCTGGGACGGTACCTACAAAGGCCAAAAGCTCGAACCCGGCACATACGTTTATCAAATTGCAGGCACTACCCATTGTGGTCCCGTTTTTAGAAAAGGAACCGTTACGATAGTGCGCTAGCAGCTTCCTTTTATTCTTATAAAAAAATGAATTGTTTATAGCAGCTTATCGCGGCATCCGCCCTTACACATGCATTAGTACCCCGTGCTGTTTAAATATTTAATAAGTTTACCGGGAGTAAATGCCGCGATGATGCGTTTTTGGTTTTCTTTATTGGTAGCCCTTTCCTTTTCCTTTCATCTTTGGGCACAAAGCGGGCATCAGCGTTTTTCCAAACTGGATATTTATGGCGGCCTGTCGCACAATGGGGTCAATACTTTTTTAACCGACAGTAAAGGTTTTTTATGGGTGGGCACCATGTCGGGGCTAAACCGGTACGACGGCTATGGCTGCAAAGTGTTCAAACACCGGCCCGGCGATTCCACTTCCATTTCCGACAACTATATCGGTGGCATATTTGAATTGCCCAACAACAAAATGTGGGTGGTTACCCGAAGTGTTCCCTGTATTTATGACCCGGTTACCGAGCAGTTTACAAAAGCAACAGGATATTTACGTTCGCTGGGCATGCCCGAAGATTCGCTGGCAATTATTGTGAAAGGCCGTAGCCATTTTTGGTTTGTTTACAATGGTTCAGGCTTGTATGCATATGCCCCAAAAACAGGCAGACCAAACAGGATAGCTCCTTCTGTTTTGGATGGTGCCGGTAAAATTACCGCGGTAAAAGAAGCGCCGGATGGCAACCTTTGGGTGGTATACCAAAATGGGTTGCTGCAAAAACTAGCCTCCAGCACCGGTAAAGTGTTATGGAGTACCAACCCGACGGCGAACCGCATTCGCGGCTTATACGAATACCGCATTTTTGCCGACAGCGATGGAGCCCTATGGGTATGGACCGCTAATGTACCCAACGGGTTGCACTATTACGATTCGGCAACGGACAGGTCCATCACCTTTAATGAATCTGCAGGCCCGGCCCGGCTCAACGCGGCCCTGATTACCGAAGTGATCCAGGACAAAGGCGGCGCTATCTGGGTAGGCACCGACCATGGTGGCATTAATGTGATCGATAAAAAGAGGGGCTTTGCAACCCGCTCTTTTACCCACGACCCCAAGGATCCTAAAAGTATCAGCCAGAACAGCATCACCGCCCTGCATAAAGACCCCAAAGGCATTGTATGGATCGGCACTTTTAAACAAGGCGTTAATTATGTAAATGAATCCAGTGCCCGGTTTGCACACTACCACCACCGCGAGTCGAGTAACAACAGCCTGCAGTATGATGACGTAAACCGTTTTGTAGAAGACAAAAAGGGCAACCTGTGGATCGGTACAAACGGGGGCGGACTGATTTATTTTAATAGGGCAGAAAGTACATTTACCCAATACCTGCACCAACCGGGCAACACCAACAGCATTCCCAGTAATGTGATCGTAAGCCTGTGCATCGACCACCAGGACAAACTATGGATCGGTACCTATTTTGGCGGCCTCAGTGTTTTTGACGGAAAATCGTTTACCCATTACCGGCACAATGCCGCAGATGAATCGAGCCTTTCCGACGACCGGGTGTGGGAGATTTTTGAAGACCAGGATAAAAATCTTTGGGTGGGTACCCTCAGTGGCGGCCTCAGCCTGATGGATCGTAAAACGGGCACCTTCCGGCATTTTCAAAGCAATCCCGGTCCCCTGCAGGCCAATTATATTTCCGCCCTGTTACAAGACCGCAGGGGGAATCTTTGGGTAGGCACATCGCTGGGCATTACGGTTTTAGGAAAAGGGCAGCCGGTTCAGTACCTCCAAAGCGAGGCGCCGGGCAGCCTGAGCAACAACAATGTTATTTGCCTGCTGGAGGACAGCGGGGGCAGGATTTGGGTGGGCACCCGCGATGGCTTGAGCGTTTGGAACCCCCAAACAGCCAGGTTTCAAAATTTTACCACTGCCGATGGGCTCCCCGACAATATGGTGCTGAACATCGTGGAAGACAACCGCCGTACTTTTTGGATTGCCACGCCCAACGGCCTCTGCAACCTGTTGCCTAAGTCTTCGGGCAATGACCTCCGCTTTGCCGTCATTGATTACGACGAGTCGAACAACCTGCAGGGCAGGGAATTCAATGAAAATGCGGCACTGAAGCTTTCTACCGGCGAGCTGGTCTTTGGCGGCCCCGGAGGGTTCAACCTTATTCAGCCCAATGCCATTGCCGCATCAGCCACCTTTCCCGAAATTGTTTTTACCGCCCTGCAAATTCAAAACAAAAACATTGAGGTGGGCCAAAAGGTAAATGGCCGGGTGTTGCTGGATCGGGCCCTGCCGGAAAGCAAGGCCATACAACTAAGCCACCGCGACAACGTGTTTTCCCTGGAATTTGCCGCCCTGCATTTTGCCCATGGCAGCAGGGAAAAATATGCTTACCTCCTGGAAGGGTTCAATACCGGCTGGCTCTACACCGATGGTGGCCAGCGTCGGGTTACCTATACCAACCTCGACCCCGGGACGTATACCTTTAAGGTAAAGGTGCTCAACAGCAGCGGGCTGTGGAGCCCCGAAAAAAGCCTGCGCATACATATTGCGCCACCTTTTTGGCAAACTGGCTGGGCCTACGCCTTGTATGCATTGCTGGCGGCAGGACTGTTGTACCTGATCCGGCGCATTACCCTGGAGCGGGTGCGGATGCGGTTTGAAGTGGCGCAGCAACGCCGCGAAGCCGAACGGGTTCAGGCCCTGGACGCACTGAAAACAAAATTTTTCACCAACGTCAGCCACGAATTTCGTACCCCGCTCAGCCTTATATTGTCGCCCCTCGACCGGCTGATTACCAACACTGCAGACGAAGGCCAAAAGGGCCAGTTGCTGCTGGTGCAGCGCAACGCCCGTCGCCTGCTGAACCTGGTAAACCAGTTGCTCGATTTCCGCAAAATGGAAGTGCAGGAATTTACCCTTCATCCGGCATTGGTTGACGTGGTTCCTTTTGTTCGCGATATTGTATCTACTTTTTCCGATATCTCCGACCGGCGCAAGGTGGCCCTCCATTTTTCCAGCAATACCGACCATTTACAAACAACGCTGGACAGTGATAAAATGGAAAAGATCCTGTTCAACCTCCTGTCCAATGCTTTTAAATACACCCCGGCCGGAGGTATTGTTTCGGTTGACCTCCGGTTTGCTGAAGATGCGAATAATACTCGGCCCACCCTGCAGCTTTCGGTTCAGGACAGTGGTATTGGCATACCCCAAGAACAGCAGCCCAGGATTTTTGAACGGTTCTTCCAGGTGGATACGGCACATAATGCTGCCAACCCCGGCACGGGCATCGGCCTGTCTATAACCCGCGAGTTTGTGCGGCTGCATGGCGGTACTATTACCGTGGAAAGTGAACCTGGCAAAGGCACCCTTTTTACCGTGGTGCTGCCGGTGCAAAACAGGCCACAACCTGGTTTGCAACCTGTCATTAAGCCCCAGTCGGTGGTTTCCTCTGAAGTGTCGGTTCCAGCCGAAGTGGCGCCAACGAGCAGGAACAAAGGAAAAAAGGGCCTGATCCTGCTGGTGGAGGACAACGAGGATTTTCGCTTTTATTTAAAAGATAACCTGCAGCACAAATACTGGGTGTCCGAGGCTGCTGATGGCAAGGAAGGATGGGAAATGGCCAAGGACCTGCTGCCCGACCTGGTAGTGAGCGATATAATGATGCCCCGCATGAATGGGATTGAACTGGCACATAAACTTAAAACCGACCCGCGTACCGCCCATATTCCGGTGGTGCTGCTTACAGCCATGGCCAGCGAGGAAATGCAACTGGAGGGTTTTCAAACCGGGGTTCAGGACTACATCACCAAGCCATTTACTTTTGAAATCCTGGAGGCACGCATCCACAACTTACTCAACCAGGAGGCACAGCAAAAAAAACACGCCCAGAAGGGAATGCCCGTAACGCCTGCAGCCATCGGGGTTATCTCGGCCGACGAACAGTTCCTGCAAAAGGCAACGTGCCTGGTTGAGCAAAACCTTGCAAATCCCGATTTTTCCGTAGAGGAGTTGAGCCGCGAATTGTTTATCAGCCGGGTGGCGCTATATAAAAAGCTCCTGTCGCTGACCGGCAAAACGCCCATTGAATTTATCCGCCTGATGCGCCTAAAGCGGGGTGCACAGTTACTTACCCAAAGTGGCCTTACTGTAGCCGAGGTGGCATACCAGGTGGGCTTCAACAATCCCAAGAACTTTTCGCGTTATTTCAGGGAAGAATTTGGTGTGTTGCCTTCGCAATGGGGAGCACAAGAACAATCCAAGTCATAAAAAGCGGCTTGTTTAAACCGCCTATTCTCCTTGGCGCCCAAGCAAGTCAGGGTCCGCTTCCCGGCTCAAGCTGCGAAAGGGAATATATTTTTGATGATACTGAAAGCAGTAATGCCGTTGTTACTAGAAGCCGTTGTAGGCTCGTGTTTTACTGTTGCCAATTTCGTTTCCCCTCATTTTAGGCGCTAAAGCTGTTGCAATAAGATTTGGTCCCTTTGACTGACGGCAGGATGTGTCAATTGATACGTTTTATGAGGAACTATAAACTGTCCGGTTGTACGCCTGTTGTTTTTGCCTAATAATCGATAATTTAGGTTTGCATGAAAATCATCCTGCTGGTAATATCAATTTTGACGGTTTCCCAAGTTGGAGCACAGGACAGCACCACTGTTTTTGTAGCGGCAGGCCGCTCTATATATGAAGCTGCTACCCCTGCCAGGATGTACCGGTTTCCTAAATTCAGTCCCGGAAAAATTTTTTTCAGGGACGGGACCACAACAGGGGGGAACCTGAATTATAACCTGTTCAATGAGGAAATAGAATTTATTACAGCACAGGGAGATACTATGGCCATTGCCAAGCATCAAATGCTGAATATAGGCCGGGTAGCAGTGAGCAACAAATCCTTTTATTTCAATAATTATTTGAAGCATGGATACCTGGAGGAAGTATTGGATGCGCAGACAGGAAAGCTGTTTAAACGGGAACGATATGCATTGGTAAATAGAGAAAAGATTGGCGGCTATAATCAACCCAGTGCCACTTCAGCCATTGAGTCATATGGCAATTTCACGAATAACCAGGGTGTGATGGAAACAAACCTCCTTGTAAAGGAAAACCTAACCTTTAAAAAGAGGACAGATTATTTTTTCAGTGATAAATTCAACCACTCTATCCCGGCTAATAAAAAGAACTTGTATAGGGTGTTCTCAAAAAAGAAGAACGGTATTGATAAATATTTAAATAACAACCAGGTAGATTTTAACAAGGAAGAAGACCTGGTGCGTTTACTAAGTTATTTGCAATCTATATAGCAATTAAAAAACCACGCTGAGTTCATCGGATCATCCGGCTTATTGGTTTTTTGCGTAATGGCCAACTGTTGGGTTCAATAGCAGTATTCTGTGTATCCCTAATTTCTAATTTATTTTAATTTATAAAATTGATGTTGGTCAGCCATTGCGTACCAGCCACTATTGCCTGGTGTATTATGTTATGTACCCGTCACCAGCAATAATTCCGACATACATGGTTAGGGTTTTATGATCAATGCTGATCCGGACTATGGGAGTTTGGTCCGAATTAAGAAACAGTGCACTCCGAGGTAAGGCGCCATTGTAAGAATCCATCAGGGATATCCTGTAGGTGCCGCAGCTGGTTAACTGGCCTCAGGAATAAAATTGATACGTTGAGCCTGAAAACTTGTAGATGTTGCCGTTTCCTGGCGTTACGTCAGAAGAATTAACCGGTCCAGTCCCTCCTTGAAAATCCCTCAACTCCCAGCTGCCGATGATCCTGGTGGTTTCAGAATGTAAGGAGTCCTTTTTGCAACTTGAAACCAAAAAGAAACTAGGAAAGCCAAAGAGTAGAAGTGTCTTATGCATATTAATACGGATCACTCCTGCACTGACAATAGGAAATGGGTAATCGTTGCACTCACGGAATACCAGCATGCGGTGCGTCAATTGGATTGTAAAAAATAATTGCCGAGCTCCACCACGTTTTTGTCAACCGGGTCAATAGCCGATGATTCAAAGTCTGATAACGGTAAACGCATTGCCGTCATGCGGGGTAATAGCACTGTGTCAGCCTGGCTAATGTACAAAAGCTGGATTGAAAAACTGCTGATTGGCCCATGTTCTTCAGCCCCGCTTGCGGCAATGCGCTGTTGTGCGCATCAGTCGTAGTGAAATCTGCACTGTAGAATGATGCATTTCTGATCCTTGCCTTTTGTCCCCTCAATTTTATACACCTGGCGGTGTTCCCCACTGATGCGTCTGGACCAGTAGCCCTTCAGGTCAAACTTCAGGGGCTCAGGCTTCCCCAACCCCTGAAAAGGGTTTCGGCTGATATCCTTCAGCAACGCCCTTATCTTTTCTGATATGTCAGAGTCGGTGTCCATCCAGTACTCAAAGTCCTCCCAGCCGTTGACGGTAAACTCAAAATTCATTTAGCAACTTTCTTTTTGCCGGGTTCATCAAATTTGTAAGCGATGGTTGCACCCTGTTCTGCTTGAGAGATAGCTTCAGTTAGCCGTGCCCTGTTCTTTGCAGAGGAGAGCAAATGTGCTGTTTCATGTAGGGAGTTGTACTCTTTGATTGACATAATGACAACTGCGTCGTCTTCAGTTGTGCGGGGTACAACAATGACGTCCTGTGAACTTGTAACATCGTCAAAATACTTCTTTATGTTGGAGCGGAGCTGTGTTACGGTGATTGCCTGCATAGTACGTTTTTGTACTTGTAAATGTACGCAATTCCGTACAATTTTATAGAGGGTGCCGAAAAGTAGTAGGTTTTTATCTATGCGTTAGAAACTAGCAAGGGTTGTGATATTTGCGCACAACACCTTCTTTGATGCAACCGAATTGAATTTTGCAAGTGCAGTATATGCGTCCGCTCTTATATAATCTGGCTCTGTTTTATCACATAAGATTTGCTGAATTGCCAAAGCCGATGTTAGCGGCTTAGCTTCTCACCTTTAGCTTGAGCGTAGCGTCTGATTAGCGCAAACAAGTATTCATTGGTCAAAGTGGCATTTCCTACTGCAACCATCCAGCCATTTTGAGCCGAATGTTGAATAAACAGGTCCACTTTATAGCTGCCTTTATAAACGTGTACCTGGGCCCAGGTGGTAAAGGCTCCACCATGCGGAATACTCTTTTCTTCTGCGCTGCGGAAAGCTTTGCCGATGCTGTCTAATTGCAATGGATCAGTAAGTGTCAAGTAGGTGACAGGTTTGTTCGTCCCTATTTTTATTTCCACCTTTGTCACGGACTCGCTGCTTCTTAAAATTTGAAGTTGATCGGAAGTTTGGCTCGAGCCTGAAACGATTATGAATGTTACAAGACCTACAGCAGCAAACAACAATATTGGACGCCAAATCCAAAGTTTGTCCTTAACCTTGTTTTTCAAAAATTGAAATATCCCAATCATAAGGTGTAGGAAGTTTGTGGAATAGTTGTCATTAGCCGCAAACGGATTAGCGCTTGCCGATGTACCGGCATTCTGTGATCCGTCAGCCAGTATATTGGCAAGCGCCTGTTGTAGGCAGCCTCAAGTGAATTTCGCCGCATAAAAGTTGTCAATGTCCAAACGGGGTCGGAAATCTCGTAATTCATCTAACCTGTCTTTGATAAGCTTTTCTATTTCTATCCAATGCTCTTTGTTGCCTATCCAGTTTTGAGGCTTTATTTGAAAAATAGCCGCGAGTAGGTCTCCTTCATAATAGTTGCCTTCGGCGTATAGGTCATCCTGCAACAATTCAAGAGCAAGTGTAACCAGGAAAGGAAGTCCGGTTTCCTGGATAATCATGAACCTTATATCGTCAGTGGAGAGTTCTTCCAATGGCACTTTTCTTAGCCGGTACAAACGTTGTACAATACTACTCTCGTCCTGAGGAACTTCACCCCAGTTGTACTTTTCTAAATTTTCAAGGCTCTTTTGTCTCCAGTTATTTTGAAACTTCATCTATTAGGATGTGCCAATGGTTGCCTACAACTCCTAAATATACGCACCTTATTGCACCCAATAGGTTTGATGTGCAGTGATATGTAGCCATAAGGGCACTGCCTGTTTTCCACAAATCCATTTCCAAAAATTGATTTTTCCACCAGGGTCCGCGCATCAACCCAGGTATTTTGTCTTGCAAAGGTCCCTTGGCTACCAAAGCATTTGGCTCCAAATAATCTGGCCCGGCAAACCTGCCACCATCAGGCATTTTAAGGAGGTTAATGATAAGGCACCCTAAAGCGAGGACCTATTATACCTAACTGTTTTTCTAAAACATCACGGCACCATTAGAAAGGTGCCCTTTTTGTTTGGTTGCATGCACGCATTGCGTTGGTTGCATAGGTGCCCTTTGGTAAACGTAAAGGGGGCCGTTTGTTAACCGGTTGGATGCTGCGGTTTACTCTTTTGAATTCTTATTAAATATAAGTAATTGTAAATCAGTGAATTTATTAAGGGGTTAACAAATGGCACCCCAAACACAAACAATACCGTACCCGGGAAGATGGGGAGCAAGGGTAGCTTTATTTGCCTTCGGTGTATGGACACCAGGTTTTTAAATTGTTTGCTCATGTTTGTTTTAAGATTGCTATTTGCCGTCTTCCTGCTTGTTTGCAGCGTGCACCGGGTTGCAGCTACCCCCAATCCTCCTTTTATAAAGATCAAAGACGGGATCATCATTTATCCCCAGCAAAACCTTTCCGGAAATGCCGCAGCGGTTCGGCTGCAGGTAATAACTCCTAATATTATCCGGGTATCTGCCAGTCCCGAGAAAACCTTTTCGTCCACTCCAAGCCTGGTGGTGAATTATAAAAGGGAGAAACCGGCAACGTTTACGGTAACAGAGGGAAAAGGCACGGCCCGTATTAAAACGGAAAAGCTGACAGCCGAAGTAAACTTAACTACCGGAGCGGTGCAATTTTTTGATGCCACGGGGAAAAAACTGGTTGCCGAGAAAGCGGTTAATGGACGCCAGCTGAAACCTGCAATACACGAAGGAGCGCCGCTGTACACCGTGGAGCAAACCTTTGCGGCATCCCCCAACGAAGCCTGGTACGGGCTGGGCCAGCACCAGGATGGAGTGATCAATTACCGCGGCCAGCAGGTGTTCTTTTTTCAAAACAATACCGAAGTAGCCATTCCTTTCCTGTTGTCCACCAAAGGTTATGGAATTTTGTGGGACAATTACTCCCTCACCAAAGCAGGTGATGTGCGGCCTATGCACCCGCTTTCCAACCTGAAACTGTTTTCTAAAAATGGCGAGGAAGGATATCTCACCGCCAACTACAGCAACGACAAAAACAAACCGTCGGAAACTACTGTAGAACGGGCCGAATCCGAAATCAACATGGAGTTTTTGGGCGAATCGGCCAAAGTGCTACCTGCTGCATTTACCCCCGCCACTGGCGTGGTAAACTGGGAAGGAAGCATAGAAAGTGGCCTTTCGGGCCTGCACCAGCTGCGCTTTGTTTATGGCGGCACCATCCGGTTGTGGCTCGATGGCCAACTGGTGCTCGACCGCTGGCGTAAAGCATGGAACCCCGCCCCGGCACTGGTACCTGTAGCCCTGCAAAAGGGCAGCCGCAAAAGGCTGCGCATTGAATGGATCCCGGAAGGAACCGAATCGTACCTGGCGGTAAAATGGCAGGAGCCCATTCCTGCTGAAGCAAAGGACCAATACAGTTTTTCCTCCGAGGCCGGCCGGCAGGTAGATTATTATGTAATTGGCGGGCAAAAAATGGATTCGGTAATTGCCGGTTACCGCACCCTTACCGGCAAGGCGCCCATTATGCCCAAATGGGCTATGGGTTTTTGGCAAAGCCGCGAACGATACAAAACGCAATCAGAACTTTTGGCTACAGTCGACGAGTTTCGCAAACGCAAAATTCCCCTCGACAATATCGTGCTAGACTGGAGCTACTGGAAAGAAGACGCCTGGGGTAGCCAGGAGTTTGACGAAACCCGCTTCCCCAACCCCGAAGGCATGATCGATACGCTGCACCAGGTGTACAACACCAAGATCATGATCTCGGTATGGCCCAAATTTTACGAAGGCATACCGGCGTACAATGCATTTAACGAAAAGGGCTGGCTGTATCGCCGCAACATAGCCGACCGCCAGCGCGACTGGATCGGCAAAGGGTACATTTCCACTTTTTACGACGCCTTTAATGAAGATGCCCGCAAGGGTTTCTGGGACCTGATCTATAAAAAAATATACACCAAGGGGTTTGATGCCTGGTGGATGGACGCCAGCGAGCCCGATATTTTATCGAACGTGTCGCCGCAAAAACGCAAGCTTCAAATGCAGCCCACGGCACTGGGCACCGCAGCCGAATACCTCAATGCTTACCCCTTGCAAAACGCCAAAGGCATTTACGAAGGCCAGCGCTCTTCAGACCCCAACAAGCGGGTGTTCCTGCTAACCCGTTCGGGCTTTGCCGGTTCGCAGCGATACGCAGCCGCCATCTGGAGCGGCGATATTGGCAGCACCTGGCACGACCTGAAAGCCCAGATTGCGGCAGGAGTAAATTTCTCGATGTCGGGCCTGCCTTACTGGACCATGGATATCGGCGGTTTTGTGGTGCCGGCACATTTTGAAAAACCAACCGCTGCCGATACCGAAGCCTGGCGCGAACTGCAAACCCGCTGGTTCCAGTTTGGTGCATTTGTGCCCTTGTTCCGGGCCCATGGCCAGTATCCTTTCCGCGAGGTATTCAACATTGCACCTGAAAGCCATGTGGCTTACCAAAGCATGTTGTACTATAATAAACTACGTTACCGCCTGATGCCTTACGTGTACTCATTGGCAGGTGGTGCTTACCACCAGGACGGCACCATTATGCGGGGGCTGGCCATGGATTTTGGAGGGGACAGCGCTGTTTGGAATATTGACGACCAATACCTGTTTGGACCTTCGCTGATGGTGGCACCGGTATGTGCCCCCGGCCAGCAAAGCCGTGCCGTTTATTTACCCAAAGGAAAGGGCTGGTTCAACTTCTATACCGGTGCCTGGCAGGCCGGTGGCCAAAAGGTAACCGCTGCTGCGCCGTATGAACGCATGCCCATTTTTGTGCCCGAGGGTTCCATCATTCCGTTTGGTCCCGAACTACAATACACCGATGAAAAACCAGCCGACACGCTGACGCTGCAGGTGTACCGCGGTAAGGACGGCAGTTTCAGCCTGTACGAAGACGGCGGCACCACCTACGACTACGAAAAGGGCCAGTTTGCCACTATTCCATTTACCTATAACGAAGCTTCCGGCACCCTCACCATTGGTGACCGCAAGGGCAGCTATCCCGGCATGATTGCCCAAAGGATCATCCGTATCAAAGCTTTTTCGAAGGCTTCCGCCAAACCATTTGACCTCCTGGCACCTGCCGATAAAGAAGTAGTATATGAGGGCAAAAAGCTGGCGATCAAATTATAAAACCCATCACCTTTTTACGCAATAAACGCTTGAATATGAAACAATCAAAAGTCCGCCAGCCCTGGACCAAAGCGGTCTGGACGGCACTGTTCATCCTCCTGCTGGGCGGGCATGTATGGGCCCAGACCATTAAGGTTGGCGGCACCATTACCAACCAACGAACCGCTGCCGCCACGCCTGGCGCTACCATTGTAGTAAAAGGCACCAGTCGCACCACCACCGCCGATGAAGGGGGCCGTTTTACCATTGATGCCGCACCCGGCGAAGTGCTGGTGATTACCTCAGTGGGTTATGCTCCCCGCGAAATAACGGTGGACAATAGCGGCAATCTTATTGTTCAACTGCTGGAAGCCGATAACCGCATGGAAGAAGTGGTGGTTATTGGTTATGGCACCCAAAAGAAAAAGCTCCTCACCGGCGCCAACCTGTCGGTAAGGGGAGAAGACATCCAGCGGCAAAGCACCACCAGTGGGCTGCAGGCCCTGCAGGGCCAGGCACCTGGTGTGCAGATCACCACCTCTTCTGGCCAGCCGGGCTCGGGTATGAACGTGGTGATCCGCGGTAAAGGCACCATTGGCAATGCCGGTCCGCTGTACATTGTAGACGGTGTGTATACCGGCGATATTTCTTACCTCAACCCCGCCGATATTCAATCCATCGATGTATTGAAAGATGCGGCTTCTGCAGCCATTTACGGTTCGCAGGCAGCCAACGGCGTTATATTGGTCACCACCAAAACCGGGCGGGCCGGGCAAAAGCCACAAATAACGCTGGACGGATTTTTTGGCTGGCAAAATGCACCCCGCAAGGCACAGCTGCTTAATGCCCGGGAGTATGCCACCATCATGAACGAGGCAGCGGTTAATTCGGGCAAGGCACCATATTTTACCAATGACCAAATTGCCAACCTGGCTACCAGCACCGACTGGCTGGACCAAATGTTTGTAAAAAATGCCCTTACCAAAAACTATGTGCTGGGTGTGCAGGGTGGAGGCGGTTCTTCCACCTATTCCACCTCGGTAGGATACACGGGGCAGGAAGGCATAGTGGGCGGTAAAGACCTGTCGAATTTTGAACGCTATACATTCCGCATTAACTCGGAGCACAACCTGTACAACAATATCATCAAGCTGGGGCAGCACCTGACATTTAACTACCAAAAAAACAACGGCATTGGTGTAGGCGGGCAATACAACAACTCGCTGCGCAGCGCCTTCAATACCAGTCCATTCCTGCCGATGTATGACGATGCCGGCAACTTCTTTAATGCAGAAAATGTAGGCTGGTATCCCGGCAGGCCCGACCAGGCCTGGTTCAACGGCGAAGCCAACCCCTATGCCAGTATGTATTACGGCAACCAAAACCGCAACAGCAGCCAGCGCCTTTTTGGAGACGTGTACCTGCAGGCGGAGCCCATTAAAGGGTTGCGTTTTCGTTCAAGCATGGGCGTTAATTACAATGCTTATGATGGCCGATCTTATACCCCCGTATACCGCCTTTCCATTTATACCTTCAACAACGAAACCTGGGCATCGCAAAACATGGGCCGCGGCCTAAGCCTGCAATGGGACAACCTTTTGAGTTACGGCTTTAAAGTGGGCGGCAACCACAACTTTGAAACTATGGTGGGTTCCACCGCCATCCGGTCGAACGGCTCCGGCATGTATGGCCGCAACCGCGACCTGGTGTTTTCAGGACTTGATTATGCATGGCTGTCCAATGCTACTAATAGGGACGGCACCCTGCTTTCACTTTCCGGTTCGCCGTATGAAGAAGCGCTGGCTTCCTACTTTGGAAGGTTGCAATACAACTACGACGAAAAATACCTGTTCAATGCCACCTTCCGTGCAGATGGTTCTTCGCGTTTTGCACCGGGCAACCGCTGGGGGTACTTCCCATCCCTTTCTCTGGGTTGGGTAGCCAGCCGTGAACGGTTTTTGGAAGGAGTGGACTGGCTTAGTTTCCTGAAGGTGCGGGCCAGTTGGGGACAGGTGGGTAACCAAAATATTACCAACAACCAATACCTGGCGCCTATTTCGTTTGCCAACGCCACCTATACTTTTGGCAATGCAGAAGGCGGGCTTACACCGGGTGCTTACCCCAGCCGACTGGGTAATCCAAACCTGAAATGGGAAACTTCCGAACAAACCAACATCGGAATTGACGCCACTATTTTCCGCAACCTGAACATAACTGCCGATTATTATATCAAAACCACAAAAGACTGGCTGATCGTAGCGCCGGTGCTGGCCACAGCAGGTGCTGATGCGCCTTACATCAACGGCGGCGATGTACGCAATGAAGGTGTAGAGCTGGCACTGAACTACCGGGGACGGGTAGGCGATTTTAATTACACCGTGGGTATAAATGGTGCGTATAACAAAAACCGCATCGGGCATATTCCTACCCTCGACAGCATCATTCATGGAAACAACAACGCCTTGTTTGACAACTCCGGAGAATTTTACCGCGCAAGGGACGGCTATCCTGTTGGATACTTCTGGGGATTAAAAACCGACGGCATTTTCCAGACCGAAGAAGAAATCAGAAGCTATAGCAAAAGCGGCCGGCTGGTGCAGCCCAATGCGCAGCCCGGCGATGTGCGGTACATGGACCTGAATGGCGATGGCGTGATTGGCGATGGGGACCGCACCATGATTGGTGACCCGAACCCCGATGTTACTTTCGGGATAAACCTGGCTGCCGATTACAAAGGTTTTGACCTTTCGGTGCTGGCCGCAGGTGTGGCAGGTAATGAACTGGTACAATCCTGGCGCAACCAATCCAGTGGCCGCGGCAATTATTCTGCAGCCATCCTGGAGCGGTGGCATGGTCCGGGTTCTTCTACCCGCATGCCCCGTGTAACCGAGGACAACCGCAACTGGACGCAGTTTTCCGACCTGTACATTCACGACGGCGATTTTCTCCGCATCAACAACATTACGCTTGGATACGATTTTGCCAAACTGCTCGGAAAAAGCTACCTGGGCAAGGTGCGCCTGTATGCATCGGTGCTGAACCTGTACACATTTACCAGGTACAATGGCATGGACCCCGAGGTGGGTTATGGCGAAAGCTTTTCTTCGGGTGTGGATCTGGGTTATTACCCACGTCCCCGTACCGTGATGATTGGCGCCAACCTTCGTTTTTAAGCAAATACAAATGCACAACATGAAACGCTTTACAACATATATCATCGCATTGTCGCTGCTTTCGGCGGGAGCATGCAATAAATCCTTTCTCGATACCGAGGATGTGACCACTGCCTCGGAACAGAATTTTTACAAAACGCCTGCCGATGCGTACAAGGCACTGGTAGGTACTTACGACGGGTTGCAGGGCATCTGGTCGGAAGGCGTGTCGCTGCCCATTGCAGCAGAGATCATGTCGGACAATGCCTTTGGCGGCACCGGCGCATCGGACGGCCTGGGCTACCAGATGATCGACGAATTTGACAAATTCCGTTCGCCCTCAGACCAGAATTTATTCAATGGCAACTGGGTGGCTTATTACAAAGCCGTTTACCGGGTAAATATGTTGCTGGGAAAAATGGATGGCATTGCCTGGGGCAGCAATGAAGCGCTGCGCAAACAATACGAAGGCGAAGCCCGTTTTATCCGTGCTTTCCTGTATTTTGATATGGTGCGGTTGTGGGGGGCTATTCCGCTGGTAAAAGCGCCCACCACCGAAAACCTGCCGCAGGCATCGCCTGATGAAGTGTATGCTTTTATTGCCGAAGACCTCAAATATGCCGCTGCTAATTTGCCTGCCGTAAGCCGTGCTTCACAGCCGGCCGCCGAATTTGGGCGGGTAACCAAATGGGCCGCCGAAGCCTTGCTGGGCCGCGTGTTTCTTTATTACACCGGTTATTATGGCAAACCCGATCTGGCGGGTGCTGTTACTAAGGCACAGGCGCTGGCTTACCTCGAAGATGTGATCGCAAACGGTGGCTTTGGACTGGTGGAAAAATTTGCAAACCTGTGGCCTGCCGCATCAGTGGCGGATTATGTAGGCGAAAACAATAAGGAAACAATTTTTTCCATTCGCTACACCTACACAAGCAACTACAACGGCAACACCGATGGCAACCATTGGATGGTAATGAACGGCCTCCGCATTTCCACCATTCCGCCTTACGGGCAGGGCTGGGGTGGCAGTACTGTAAACCCCAAGCTGTGGGAAGCATACGGTGCCAACGATAGCCGCAGGGGCGCATCCATTATTTCTGTGGAGGCTGAAAACCTGGATTTTAAAAACAAATCCGATCAGCGGGAATACACCGGGTTGTATTCAAAAAAATATACGCCCATGGCCGATGAAACCGGCCGGAGCCTGGCAGAAAAACTAGGTGGCGTCAACTTTATGATCGGGCAGTACCAGGATTTTGTTTCTATCCGTTATGCCGATGTGTTGCTGATGGCCGCCGAACTGGGATCGACCAACGCACAACAATATTTTGATGAAGTGCGGAAACGTGCACTGGGCAACAACTTCACGCCGGTGGCAGTAACACCGGAAACCATCATGAAGGAAAGAAGGCTGGAGTTTGCGCTGGAAGGCATCCGTTATTGGGACCTCCTACGCCAGGGCATCAACACCGCTGCAGCTGCCATTGCCGAAACTACCACGGTGCAAAATGGTGGCGTAAATGCACAAAAAACCATTGCAGCCGCCAAGGTGATTGAAACCAAAGGCTTGGCACAGATTCCCAACACGCAGATCACGCTGTCGAACGGTGTGCTGAAGCAAAACGCAGGATGGTAAACCCTTTATTCACCAACGTTTAATTCAACAAAATGAAATTGCATCAATTGGGTATATGGGCTGCGTTTGCCATGCTGGTGTCGCTCCTTTCGTGTACCAAAAATGACTATAGCCTCGGTACCTTGCCCAATGCCTCACAACTTCAGTTTGAAGTGGTACAGGACAAAGCGGTGGACCCCGGTGGCAACACGGTAATCCTGATCAACAAAACGCCGGAGACCATTCCCACCTGGGATTATGGCACCGGCACTTCCAACCGGCAGCGCGATACCATTCGCTTTGCATTCAAAGGCGAATACACCATCAAGTATTCGGCCATTACAGCTGGGGGTATTGTTGCGGCCGAACCGGTAAAAATCCAGGTTACTACCGACAACCTCGATTATGTAAATGACCCGTTGTGGACGCTGCTTTCGGGCGGGCCCGGCAATGAAAAAACCTGGTTGCTGGATGCCAATGCCGCAGGCAATAAAAAGTATTTTACCAGCCCTATTTATTTTGCAGGGCAGGATAATGCATTTGGGTCGCTTTCCGACGACAAGCAAAGCGTGATCTGGAAACAGGAGTGCTCCGATCCAAACGGCCCTAATTGCTGGACCTATGCGCCCAACTACACTTCGGATACCTGGGCTGCCGAACAACGCGATTATGGCTCCATGACCTTTAGCCTGAAAGGCGGGCCTTTTCTTACAACCGATCACAAAGGCGTGGCTGGTGTAGGCACCGAGTCGGGTACGTTTTTCCTGGACGTAAATACCTTGACGCTGACCACCAGCAATGCTACACCGCTGCACGTTTCGTACACACCCAATGATGTAGTGGGCTTGTTTAGCTGGCGCATTTTGTCGCTTACAGAAAATACGATGCAACTGGCTGTAAAAAATAAAAGCAAAGCCGAATACCAGGTGCTGAATTTTATCTCCAAACAATACGCTGATGCCTGGACGCCACCGCCACCACCGCCGGCAAAGCCCGACGAAGGCTACAACCCCACGCTGGCACCCGGCGAGCTGCTGACCATGCTGACCGGTGGCGCCAATTCGGGCCGCTTCTGGGCGCTGGATTATAATGGCAACCCGGTGGACTGGATCGCTAAAGGAAACGGCTGGACGGCTAATAAAGGTTCTTCCAGCGATTGGGGCTGGAATGCAAGCTGGGGTGCAGTTGCAGCCAATTCGTGGATCCGGTTTGAAAACATTGGTGGCCTGAAATATTTCCGCTCACAGAATGGCGTGATCACCACGGGCACCTTTACTATTGATGAAGCAAAGAACGAGATCACTTTGGTCAATAATACTTTGATCCAAAATCCTGGGCATTGGATGAGCCCTGCCAACAACGTGATCAAGGTAGTGAAAGCATTCCCTGCAGATTACCGCAGCAAGGGCATTTGGTTTGGAACCAATTATGACGCAGCCAAGGACGAATGGCTGGCCTTTCATTACATGATTCCATAAAGCTGTTGATATGCAAAACAGGGTAGCAGGCCGGTCTGCCTGATGGCCCCAAAGGCCTGCGGAAAGCGCTCCGATTTTGGTGCGCCAACTGCAGGCCCTATTTTAAAATGAACAAGAATTTTTTGCAGTATTGCAAATAAATAAAACGAACACAATGCCCGGCGTGAGGTTTTTGCTGTTGATAATTTTTCTATTTGCACTAGCATTTTGCAGTAAAAAAAGCGGGGAGCAACCCACCTTATCGGTGGCTTCTCTTGAAGAAGTTTTTACAGCAGAAGGCGGCAGCCGAAAGGTAGCGGTTGCCAGCAATTCGGAGTGGGCAGGGAACAGTTCCCAAATGTGGTGCATGCCCACCTGGACCGGCAACAACGGCAATGGCGAAATAACGATTTCTGTGCAGCCCAACACCGCAGCAACGGAGCGATCTGCCATCATTACGGTGGTGTCGGGTAGCCTGCAAAAAGAGCTTAGGGTACGCCAATTGGGTAGGGCATCAACTGACAGCATTCCGCCCGACCAAACCGGCATGCGGCCATTGACTGCCATAGAACTGGCCAAAGACATGAAATTGGGGTGGAACCTCGGTAACTCGCTGGATGCAGTTGGTAGCGAAACCGCCTGGGGCAACCCCGTGGTTTCACAGCGGTTAATTGATTCTGTAAAAGCAGCGGGCTTTAACGCGGTGCGCATACCTATAGCCTGGAGTAAATTTTCGGATGCTGCGGCTTATAAAATTGATACCGCCTGGATGGGCCGTGTGGAAACGGTTGTTAATTATGTGCTGCGCAACGGCATGTATGCCGTCATCAACATTCATTGGGATGGAGGATGGATGCAGCCAACTTATGCCAGCCAGGTAGCGGTAAATAACCGGTTAAAAACCATGTGGCGGCAGATCGCCATTCGTTTTCGAAATTATGACGACAAGCTTTTATTTGCCGGCACCAACGAAGTAATGAAGGATGGCGACTATGGCACGCCAACTCCCGAATATTACACGGTGCAAAACAGCTATAACCAAACTTTTGTTACGGCAGTGCGGGCCACTGGCGGCCGCAATACCTACCGCCACCTGGTGGTGCAGGGGTTCAACACCAACATCGATCATGCGGTGGCTTTTTTAAAAATTACTGCCGACCCAACGCCGCAGCGCCTGATGGTGGAAGTGCATTATTACGACCCCTACAATTTTACCCTCAATGAAAATAATAACACCATTACGCAATGGGGTAAAGACGCAACCGATCCTGCAAAATCAGAATCATGGGCTGCCGAAGCCTATGCAGACCGGCAGTTTCAGAAAATGAAAACAGTTTTCATTGATAAAGGCTACCCGGTGTTGCTGGGCGAATATGGCGCCATTGCACGCCTGAACCTGGGTAGCGCAGCTGCCAATGCGGAACATGCAGCGTACCGGATTTATTATACCGGTTATATCACCCGGTCGGCTGCTGCGCAAGGATTGATTCCTTTTTATTGGGACAATGGTTTTACCGGAGATAAAGGCATGGGCATTTTTAACCGGAATACCGGAGCGAAAGCATTTCCGGAAATGGTAAAAGCCATAACCGGGAAATAAAATTGCAGGCACCGGTTTATGGGTGCCTGTAACCTGTTTTTTCACATAGCAAGCAATCGTACTCCTAGCATGTCTATGCCGGGAGGTTTTTTACACCTTGCACCAACGAATACCAGCACTTGCTTTTTTATACACAAAGAAATTACCAGGCATGACCAAACATTTTTTGCTGATATTAGGGTGCGCCGTTATTATGGCATTGCAATCAGGAGCACAACACTTGGGCCGCCAATCATTCAATAGTGGCTGGAAGTTTAAGTTGGACAGCGCTGGTGCCTATAGCGACCCTAGCTATAACGATGCATCCTGGCGTACGCTGCAGCTGCCCCACGACTGGAGCATTGAAGGCAGTTTTAGCGAAAGCCACCCGGCGGGTACCGGAGGTGGTGCTTTACCCGGCGGACTTGGCTGGTACCGCAAAACATTTACCTTACCCCTTGCCTCGAAAGGCAAGCAGGTGTTTGTGGAATTTGACGGCGTGTATTGCAACAGCGAAGTATTTATTAATGGACATTCCCTGGGCATTAGGCCCAACGGGTATATTTCTTTTCGGTACAATCTTACCCCGCATTTGCGGTTTGGCAATGTGCCCAATGTCATTGCGGTAAAAGTGGATAATTCAAGGCAGCCCAATTCACGCTGGTACAGCGGTTCGGGTATTTACCGTAATGTTTGGCTTACTACACTTAGTCCATCGCATATTGCGCATTGGGGCACCTTTATCACCACGCCTAAAGTAAGCAATACAACCGCTACGGTTTCCATCGCTACAGAGGTAGTTGCGGAAAAAGGAGTTCAGGCGAAACTGGTGACCACCATTTTTGATGCTGCAGGCCGCAAGGTTGGTGCTGCTACCAGTGATGTACAACCGAAAAATGAGCAACAGGTTACGGTAAATGGTCCGCAGCTTTGGTCGGTGGACAGGCCCTATTTGTACAAAGCAGTGTCGCAGCTTATTGCAGGGGGTAAAGTGCTCGATATTTATGAAACCTCTTTTGGTATCCGCAGCTTTTATTTTGATGTAACCAAAGGATTTTTCCTGAATGGAAAGCCGCTGAAAATTTTGGGCGTGTGCAACCACCACGACCTGGGTGCACTGGGTGCAGCCATCAATACAAGGGCACTGGAGCGGCAGTTGGAAATTTTAAAAGCAATGGGCTGCAACGGCATTCGTACGTCGCACAACCCACCTGCTCCCGAGTTGCTGCAGCTTGCCGACAAAATGGGTTTTATTGTGATGGATGAAGTGTTTGACATGTGGGAAAAAGCAAAGAACCCGTTTGATTACCACCTGGCCTGGGAGCAATGGCACCGGCAGGACCTGGAGGATTTTATCCGCCGCGACCGCAACCATCCTTCCATTTTTGTATGGAGTGTGGGCAATGAAATACCGGAACAGTGGGGTGATGCTGCAAAAGGAGATAGCACCGGAAGAACCATCAGCCGGAACCTGGCTGCGATTGTACGGTCGCTGGATACTACGCGGCCCATTACCACTGCCAACAACGAAACCGGCAACCAAAACCATTTGCTTCGTTCCGGCGCTTTCGATATGATTGGTTATAACTATCACCACAAGGAGTGGGGCAGTGCGCTGCAACGCTGGCCTGGCAAGCCTTTTATTGTTACAGAAAGCACTTCGGCGCTGCAAACCCGCGGCCATTACGATTTATTGCCAGCAGATTCTATCCGCAGGTGGCCCGAGGCCTGGGACAAACCCATACCCGGCGGCGGCAATAAAGACCATACGGTTTCGGCCTACGACCATGTAAGTGCTCCCTGGGGTTCCACACATGAGGAAAGCGTAAAAGAATTGCTCAAGTATCCGAATGTCTCCGGCATGTACATTTGGACCGGCTTCGATTACCTCGGCGAACCTACGCCGTACCCTTGGCCGGCACGTAGTTCCTACTTTGGCATTATTGACCTGGCGGGTTTTCCAAAAGATGTGTACTATATGTACCAAAGCGTATTTACCAGCAAGCCGGTGCTGCACCTGTACCCGCACTGGAACTGGCAAAGGGGCGATACCGTTGATGTGGTGGCTTATTACAACAGTGCCGATGAAGTAGAGTTGCTATTGAATGGAAAAACGTTGGGCAAGCGCCATAAAGAGGGAAGCGAACTGCATGTAAAATGGCGTGTACCCTACGAGCCTGGTGTGCTGCAGGCGGTTTCGGTAAAAGCGGGTAATAAGGTTTTGACAACAGAAGTAAAAACAGCCGGCGAGGCCCATCGCCTGGTGATTAAAGCCGATAGAAATATCATTAAAGGCAATGGCACCGACCTTTCTTTTGTAACCGTGGAACTGGTGGATGAAAAGGGCGTGTTGGTGCCCAACGCCGATAACCTGGTAAGTTTTGAAATAACAGGCGCAGGGTTTGTTGCCGGTGTAGACAATGGCAGCCCGGTAAGCATGGAGCCGTTCAAAGCTACACAGCACAAGGCCGCCAAAGGTAAAGTGCTGTGCATTGTACAATCAAATGGCCAAAAGGGGGTGATTACTTTGAAAGCTACAGCAAACGGATTGCAAGCTGCTACCGTGCAGCTTGCGGCACGGTAAATTTTATCTTGCGAAGAATATCTTAACAAGTAAAAATTTTCTCTAAACAAAAGCCATGATGGCTTAGGCAAAAGGCTTGAAGAATAGGTGCTTTATTGCTGAAAGGAGATCATCGGCTCTTCAGCACAGTTGTGCTGGAGCTACATCAGGGCACCCACCATCAGGCTGTTAATGATGACGGGTGCCCTTTTTTATTGCTTTTTGGGCAGGCAAAAAGTAAGTACAATAAGCAAGGCTATTCGGCAAGTGCAGCCATCGATGCTTTTTCTAACAAAACAACAAGTCTGCTTTTTACATTGTTGCATTCCGAGTAGAAACCTGAGGTCAAACCCTTTCGAAAGAATTTTATTTTTATGTTTTACCTTAAAAGCTGTTCAACACTGTTTATGTTGAGCGGCTTTTAACTTTTATGCTAATGCTACGATACTTGCTTCCCGCTGCGTTGCTCCTGAGCGCCTGCAACGCTGCACAAAAAACTACCGGCCGTGATGCCTATGCAAATGAAGGATACCAATTGGTTTGGGCAGATGAATTCAATAACCGGGGCTATCCGGATAGTGCCTATTGGCGCCATGAGCAGGGTTTTGTACGCAATAATGAGCTGCAATGGTACCAGCCGCAAAATGCAACCTGTTCCGGGGGCTTTTTATTAATTGAAGGCCGCAGGGAAAGTAAGCCCAATCCATCTTTTCTGCAGGGCAGCAACAATTGGCGGCAGAGCCGTCCTAACATTGCATACACTTCCTCCAGCATCAATACCCGCGGTAAAAAGGAATGGCAGTATGGCCGTTTTGTAATGCGCGGAAAAATAGAAGTCGGCTCGGGGCTTTGGCCTGCGTGGTGGACACTGGGCGTTCAAGGCCAATGGCCATCGAATGGCGAGATCGACATCATGGAATATTACCGGGGAATGCTGCTGGCCAATGTGGCCACCGGTACGGCAACTCCTTATAAAGCCAAATGGTTTACCAAAACATTCCCGCTTGATTCGTTGGGCGGCAAAGCCTGGGCCGATACTTTTCATGTATGGCGTATGGATTGGGATGAGCAGGCCATTGCCCTGTACGTGGATGATGTATTGTTGAACCGCGTTGCGTTGAGTCAATTGGTAAACGAGGATGGTACCGGCATCAATCCGTTTAAGCAACCCCATTATATGTTATTGAACCTGGCCATTGGTGGCGACAATGGCGGCGATCCTTCCGAAACCCCTTTTCCTGCCCGGTTTATAGTAGATTATGTGCGGGTGTATCAAAAAAATGAAATAGGCTTGAAGCCATAGATAGCTGACAACAATTGGAACTGGGGATGTCCCTGGTCTTCTTTTTCATACTTATCAACTGTCATAAGTCAAATCCTGATGGTCCTTTTTTTTATATGTTTGCAGCCCTTTACTTACAAAATTTTTGAAAGCAGGGTATTGATAACAGAAAGAATTGATCTCGTGGAATAGGGATTCATAGAGGATACGCTTATGAAAAACACGATGAACACTCCCGAGCAAGACAGGGAAGCTGCTTTGGCATATCATTCGGACAACAGGGCCGGGAAAATAGAAGTGCTACCCACCAAGGCCACCAAAACACAACGCGACTTGTCGCTGGCTTACTCTCCAGGAGTAGCCGTGCCCTGCCTGCAGATTGCAGAACATACACAGGATGTATATAAATACACCGCCAAGGGAAACCTGGTGGCAGTGATATCCAACGGTACCGCTGTTTTGGGACTGGGCAACATTGGTCCCGAAGCCAGCAAACCGGTAATGGAAGGCAAGGCGCTCCTTTTTAAAATCTGTGCTGATGTGGATGCCTTTGACCTGGAGCTGGATACAACTGATGTGGATGAATTTGTGCGAACCGTAAAAATATTGGCACCTACTTTTGGCGGTATCAACCTCGAAGACATCAAAGCTCCCGAATGTTTTGAAATAGAGCAGCGGCTTAAAGCCGAACTGGACATTCCGGTAATGCACGACGACCAGCATGGTACGGCCATTATTTCTGCCGCGGCCCTGCTCAATGCCTGCGAACTGCAACAAAAACACCTGTACGAAATCAGGCTGGTGGTGAATGGTGCCGGTGCTGCGGCCATTGCCTGCTGCCGATTGTACCGGGCATTGGGGGTGCAAAAGGAAAACATTGTAATGCTCGACCGCAAAGGCGTGATCCGTGCCGACAGGGAAGTGCTGGATGATATAAAAGCCGAATTTGCCACCACCCGCGACCTCCATACCCTGGAAGATGCGGTGGCCGGGGCAGATGTGTTTGTAGGTCTTTCTTCGGCCAACATTTTAACCAGTACCATGCTGTTGTCCATGGCCGACAAGCCGGTGGTTTTTGCCATGGCCAACCCCGACCCGGAAATTGGGTATAACCTGGCAGTGGCCACCCGCAACGATGTGGTGATGGCTACAGGCCGGTCCGATTTTCCCAACCAGGTAAACAATGTACTGGGCTTTCCCTACATCTTTCGCGGCGCTTTGGATGTGCAGGCATCTGCCATCAACGAGGCCATGAAAATGGCAGCAGTGAAAGCTATAGCTGCCCTTGCAAAAGAGCCCGTTCCGGAAGATATAAAGCTAACCTACCGGGAGCCAAAGCTGCAGTTTGGAAAAGACTATATAATACCCAAACCCACCGACAAGCGGTTAATGACAACGGTAGCGCTGCAGGTAGCTATGGCTGCTGTAGAATCGGGGGTGGCCCGTAAAAAAGTAGACAGCTGGGAGGCATATGAGCAGGAATTGGTGGCCAGGGGAAAGCGGCTGGAGGAACGCCTTTGAGTGATCTGATTAGCTTTTTTTAGCGCAACAAATTAATATTGCCTGTTTATATCATGCACATGATTAAAAGGCCGGGGTAATGTTATTCCGGCTTTTTGCATGCGGTAGCATTCTATTTTTTTTTCCATCGCCTTCGTTTTTCCATCCTTGTTGCATTGTCATCCCGAGGCAGGAGGGACCTGGGCTTTGCATCATGTACCCCTTTGCTAATCTTAGTTGCTTCGCTGCGCTTAGCATCACAAAAGGGACAACATTGCTTAATTGTAATGGCCCTTACTGCCTTTAAGTTTGGTTTTGGGTAAACAGGAAGCCATTTATGCCTGCCCGGTTTTATAGATCACAGGCCACTGGCTTTCTTCGGAAATGTCTTCTAAAAAATGCTTCAATCCTGCAAGCCACAATATGGCCTAAATTTTTCCTAACCCTCCATTCAGTACCTAAAGAAAGCCCCCACCATAAAACAGGTGGCAAAATACAATAGCCGCAATAACCAGGGGCCCTGGTTCTTGGTTACATCAGCCGGATGCCTTTTCTTTATTATAGGCCACAGTTAAAATATGTAAACAATGTATTAATTGCTGAAAATCCAAACCCGAGCACCGATGTTAGTTTTGTTTTAATGTAAAAAGCAAATTATGACCAATGTAACCTGGAAAGGCGTTTACCCCGCTGTTCTTACCCCTTTTAATGAAGACGATTCCATCGATTTCGAAACCTTCAAAGTGAATACGCGTGCCCAGATGGAAGCCGGTGTAGATGGCCTTATCCTGGGCGGGTCGTTGGGTGAGGCAAGCACCCTTTCCAACAAGGAAAAGTCCGACTTGCTGGTGTATGCCAAAAAGCTGGCTGGCAGCAAGCTGCCGGTGATCATGAATATTGCGGAGCAGGCTACCCGTGATGCCGTGCAGGCAGCCAGGGATGCGGAGGCCAATGGCGCCGACGGACTGATGCTGTTGCCACCCATGCGTTATAAAGCAGACGATGCCGAAACCGTGCAGTACTTTAAAGACGTGGCTTCCAGCACCTCGCTGCCCATCATGTTGTACAACAACCCTGTTGATTATAAAATTATGATCACCCTCGATATGTTCGAGGAACTGGCTTCCGTGCCCAATATCCAGGCGGTAAAGGAATCTACCCGCGACGTTACGAATGTAACCCGCATGTTTAACCGCTTTGGCGATCGCTACAAGGTGTTGTGTGGTGTTGATCCGCTGGCAATGGAAAGCCTGGTGATGGGTGCCGATGGTTGGGTTGCAGGGCTTGTTGACGCCTTCCCGCGGGAAACGGTGGCAATTTACCGCCTGGTGCAGGCGGGCCAATATGCAGAGGCATTAAAGATTTACCGCTGGTTTATGCCCGTGCTCGAACTCGATATTCATCCAAAGTTGGTACAATACATTAAATTGGCGGCGCGGTGCACCGGCATCGGCACCGAACATGTGCGCCATCCGCGGCTTCCTTTGGGCAAGGCAGAATATTCTTCTGTGTTGGCCGTAATTGAGGACGCGCTGCAAAACAGGCCACAATTACCCGATTATTTAAACTTACAACCAGCTGAAGTATGCTCCATGGAAGCAATCTGATTGGATACAAAACCAGTGCTACAGGCAACAATACCCTCCAGGCCTTTAGTACCGTGACCGGAGATTTTTTGCCCGGCACCTTTACAGTAGCCACCGAAGCAGAAGCATTGGAGGCCCTTGCCAAAGCAAGGGCCGCTTTTGCATTGTATAAAAAAACAACGCCTGAGGAACGGGCCCTTTTCCTGGATACCATTGCCGACGAAATAGCAGCATTGGGCCAGGAATTGATTGAGCGGACGGGCCTGGAGACAGGCCTGCCCCAACAGCGGCTGCTGGGCGAACAGGGGCGTACTACCGGGCAGTTGCGCCTGTTTGCCTCCCTGCTGCGCGAAGGATCGTGGGTAGAGGCCGTTATAGATACGGCCCTGCCCGACCGCAAGCCTATGCCCCGCGCCGACTTGAGAAAAGTGGCGCAGCCCCTGGGGCCGGTCCTTGTTTTTGCAGCCTCTAATTTTCCATTTGCATTTTCTACTGCCGGTGGCGATACGGCCTCGGCCCTGGCCGCCGGTTGCCCGGTAATTGTAAAGGCGCATACTTCGCATTTGGGCACCAACGAAATGGTGGCCGGCGCCATCCAGCGGGCTGCACAAAAATGCGGCATGCCCGATGGCGTTTTTTCTTCCCTTATTGGCGAAGGCGCCACACTGGGACAAATGTTGGCCAAACACCCAGTTGTAAAAGTAATTGGCTTTACCGGCTCTTACCGTGCAGGCATGGCCTTGTATAAGGCTGCAGCAAACGACCGTACAGCGCCCATTCCGGTGTATGCCGAAATGAGCAGCATCAACCCCGTGCTGGTTTTGCCCGAAAAGGCCGAGCAGGAGTGGGATATGGTAGCAGCCCAACTGGCCGCTTCCATCACCCTGGGGGCCGGGCAGTTTTGCACCAACCCGGGTTTGTTGTTTGTGCTGGAAAATAATACCACGGATTTGCTGGTGCAAAAACTTTCCCAGGTGTTGCAGGCAGCTCCCGAAGCAACAATGCTCAATAAAACAATTTGCGGCAGCTACCATTCCGGCATCGAAAAGCTCTTGGGCCTGCCGGATGTGCGGCCCCTGGTGCAACGCCGCGAAGGGGGCAATGCCTATGCAGTTACGCCTACGCTGTTCGAAGTTTCTGCTGCAACATTTATTGCCAACCAGGACTTGCAGGAAGAAGTATTTGGCCCCAGTTCCTTGGTCATTCGGTGTAATGGGGTGCAGGAACTGAATGATGCCCTGGCATCGATGCACGGGCAACTTACGGGCACGGTGATGGGTACCGACAGCGATGTGGCTTATTTTTCAGAAAGCATAGAATTGCTTACCGAACGCGTAGGACGGCTGATTTTCAATGGCGTGCCTACCGGTGTAGAAGTTAGCCACGCCATGGTGCACGGCGGCCCGTTCCCGGCAACCACCGATTCGCGGAGCACTTCGGTTGGTGCCGACGCCATCAAGCGTTTTGTTCGCCCAGTTTGTTACCAGGATTGCCCACAGGAGCAATTGCCCGATGCTCTAAAAGACGTAAATCCCCATGGCATTATGCGCAAAGTAAATGGCGTGCTCACCCGGGAGCCTGTTGCTCAGGCAACGGCATTGCAACCAGCTTAGGCATTGGGTAAATTTTGATTGTTATGGAGCAGCTATTGTGTTCCTTGCTACAGTAACCTTTTAGTTGCCTTTAATAAGATGGTTTGCAACGTTCGGTGTTGCAAGCAGACCATTTATTTTTTTGCCGGGTAAATGGCAAGGCCCATTTTATAATTTGTTATTAGCCGGCATGGCCGGTGCACTATATGGCTTCAAAAAAATTCTTTTGTGTAGATGCCCATACCTGCGGAAACCCGGTGCGGTTGGTGGCAGGGGGAGGTCCGCTGTTGCAGGGCGCCACCATGATGGAGCGGCGCCTGCACTTCCTGGCCGAATATGACTGGATACGTAAAGGGCTGATGTTTGAACCCCGCGGCCACGACATGATGAGTGGCAGCATTCTTTATCCGCCTGCCGATCTCGCCAACGATATTGGTGTTTTATTCATCGAAACCAGCGGGTGCCTGCCCATGTGCGGGCACGGTACTATAGGCACCATCACCATTGCCATTGAAGAGGGATTGGTACAGCCAAAAAAACCTGGCCAGTTGCGCATGGAAGCACCGGCCGGCCTGGTGTTGATCGAGTATAAACAAGAAGGAAAAAAAGTTAAGTCGGTTAAGCTTACCAATGTAAAATCTTTTCTGGCTGCAGAAGGCCTGGAAGTGGAATGTCCCGACCTGGGCACCATTAAATTCGATGTGGCTTATGGTGGTAATTTTTATGCCATTGTAGATCCGCAGCAAACATTCAAAGGACTGGAGCACTACACCGCTGACCAGATTATTTCCTGGAGCCGCACTTGCAGGCAGCGCATCAACGAAAAGTATGAATTTGTGCACCCCGAAATTGAGCACATCAAAGGTTGCAGCCACATGATGTGGACCGGCGCCACGCTGGATCCAACATCCACTGCACGCAACGCTGTTTTTTACGGCGATAAAGCCATCGACCGGTCGCCCTGCGGCACCGGCACATCGGCACGCATGGCGCAGTGGTATGGCAAAGGCAAGCTTAAAAAAGGCGACGAGTTTATACACGAAAGTATCATTGGTTCCAAGTTCACTGGCCGCATTGAAGAGGAAACAACTATAGCTGGTAAACCGGCCATTGTACCCAGTATTGAAGGCTGGGCGGTGGTAACCGGTTACAACACCATCATCATCGACGACGATGACCCCTATGCACATGGCTTTCAGGTGATCTAACGTTTTAATTTTTTCAAAACAGCTTTCATGAAAGCAGTAGTGATCGGTGGCGGCATCATTGGTTTGAGTGCCGCCTATTATTTGCAAAAAGACGGTTGGGATGTAACCGTTGTTGATAAAACAGACCTGTCCGACAATTGCTCCTACGGCAACCTGGGCATGGTGGTACCAAGTCATTTTGTGCCGCTGGCAGCCCCGGGCATGGTGGCGCAGGGCATCCGCTGGATGTTTAACAGCCGCAGCCCTTTTTATGTAAAACCCTCGCTGAGCCCAAGCCTTATTAACTGGGGATTGAAATTTGTAAAAAGCGCCACCACCAAGCATGTGGAGGATTCGGCGCTTCCGTTGCTCGAGATCAATAAATACAGCAAGCAGTTGTACGAAGAATGGCAGGAGGAGCCGGGGCTTGATTTTGCCTATGAAAAAAAAGGCATCCTCATGTATTACAAAACCGAAAAAGTAGGCGAGGAAGAAGTGCACCTGGCTGACAAAGCAAGAAGCCTGGGATTGAACGTTGTTGCTTTGAACAAATCGGAAGTGCAGGAGTGGGAGCCGGGCATAGAACTGGATATTCTGGGCGCCGTGCATTACCGTTGCGATGCGCATTTATACCCCGGCAAACTGATGCCGCAGTTGATACAGCACTTGAAAGACAAGGGCGTTGTGTTTAAAGAAAATCATACGGTAACGGATGTTGTGACGAGCAGTGGTGCCGTAAAAAAACTGGTGACGGATAGGGGCGAAATTGATGGTGATGTATTTGTAATGGCCAACGGATCGTGGCTGCCACAACTTGCCAAAATGGCTGGTGTAACCATTCCGCTGATGCCGGGCAAAGGCTACTCGTTTACCTACAACGAGCCGCGGCAAAAACTCAATATACCCGCCATTTTGTGTGAAGCCCGTGTAGCCATCACGCCCATGAACGGATACATGCGCTATGGCGGCACCATGGAAATTGCGCCGGTCAACAGCCGCATCAATATGAACCGGGTGCAGGGCATTGTTGAATCGGTGCCGAAATATTTCCCGGGAATAAATCTGGAGTTGCCCAAGGAAAAAGATGTGTGGTATGGTTTCCGGCCTTGTTCGCCGGATGGCCTTCCTTATTTGGGCTACAGCAACAAATATAAAAACCTGATCATTGCAGGTGGCCATGCCATGATGGGCCTGAGCCTGGGGCCTGCATCGGGTAAAGTTGTAGCGGATATAGCAGGAGGTAAAAAGCCAGCGGTCAATGTTTCGGCCTTCAACGCCAACCGGTTTTCGTAAACCAGGCATTGGTAAAAGTGCTGAAATGCCTCTTTAGTTTGTATTGTTATACCAACGCAGATGGGTTCTTAATAAGTGACATCAGGGCGTCCTAATTGCCAGGATGTGCCGTTAGCTAAATTTCCTGACTAGGCATTGCCAGGAACACCAACATCATTTTTCTGGTGCTATTGAAATAAAGACCGGTTGCAACTTTTTTATTAGTACATACATGCCTGTTCCGGGTAAAAATATTTATCGTAAAAACGCTTTTTTATGACCAACAGCAAGCTGCTCCAAAAGCCTCTTTTTATTGCCTGCACTTTTATAGCGCTTCAAGGTTGGGCGCAACCAAAAGCGGACTTTGTGCCCTGCCAGGAAATGCCCAACATTATGGTGCAATTCAATGCAGACCTGCGTTCCGTGCAACGCTTTTATACGCCTGCTACCGGCAATACATTCCGCAATGCGGGTGGCGAAAGCAGTGTAGGCTCACCTGAAAAACGTACCCGGCTGAATAAGCTGTACCAGGATTACCTGAAACAACTGGGACAGGTTTCATTCAACGCATTGCCGCAGGAGTGTAAGGTGGATTATATTTTGTTTAAACGTGACCTGGAAGAAAAATTGCGGCAGGCAGCGGACGAAGAAAAAGAATACGCCAAAATAAAACAGTGGGTGCCTTTTGCTGACAAGATTTATGCCGCCGAAAAGGCCCGCCGCAGGGGGGCGCAACCCAATGCCGATGTACTGGCAAAAGAATGGGCGGCAATAGCACAGGAAGTAAAAGGGTTGCAGCAAAAATTAAAAGAAGAAAAAGGATTAACGCAGGAAAATATTTACACGGCATCCGAAGCAGTTGAAGGCGTTAGAAAAGCTGCAACGAGTGTGTATGAGTTTTACAATGGCTATGATCCAATGTTTTCCTGGTCGGTGCCCAAGCCGTACCAGGCGCTGGATTCAACACTTGCAGCCTATGTAAAAGATATCAAAAGCAAGGCTTCTGCATTTACGGCCCCCGATAAAAGCGGCATTGTAGGCCAGCCTGCCGGTAGGGATGCGCTGGTGCGGCAGTTGGCTTATGAAATGATTCCGTACAGCCCCGAAGAACTGATTGATATTGCCAATAAAGAGTTTGCCTGGTGCGACCGCGAAATGCTGAAAGCTGCAAAGGAAATGGGCTTTGGCAATGACTGGAAAGCCGCCATGGAAAAGGTAAAGAACACTTATGTGCCTGCAGGCAAACAGCCCGAAGCCATTTTAAAACTGTACACCGAGTCCATTGATTTTTTAAAGAAAAATAACCTCATAACCATTCCGCCGCTGGCCGAAGAAACCTGGGGCATGATGATGATGTCGCCGGAGCGGCAACTGGTAAACCCGTTTTTCCTGGGTGGGGCCGATATCATTATTTCCTATCCTACCAATACTATGGCCGAGGAAGACCGCATGATGAGCATGCGGGGCAACAATCCTCATTTTTCCAGGGCTACTGTACACCACGAACTTATTGCCGGCCACAACCTGCAATACTTTATGAACAGCCGCCACCGCACTTACCGCAATTTTGGTACGCCGTTCTGGACCGAGGGCTGGGCCTTGTATTGGGAGTTGCTGTTGTGGGACATGAAGTTTCCGCAAAGCCCCGAAGACCGTGTGGGCATGTTGTTCTGGCACATGCACCGTTGTGCCCGCATCATATTTTCCCTCAATTATCATATGGGTAAATGGACACCGCAGCAATGCATCGATTTCCTGGTGGATCGGGTAGGCCACGAACGTGCCAATGCGGAAGGAGAGGTGCGCCGTTCTTTTGTGGGCCGCTACCCGCCGTTGTACCAGTTGGCTTACCTCACCGGGGGGCGCCAGTTTTATGCACTGAAAAAAGAACTGGTGGACAGTGGCAAAATGACCTACAAACAATATCATGATGCCGTGATGCAGCTGAATGCCATGCCGGTGGAAATGATCCGTGCTATCCTGACCAACCAGCCCCTCACCGAAGACTATAAAACCAAATGGAAGTTTTATAAAAGCGGCGAAGTAGAAGGACGGCAGTTTTAGCAAATACAAGCCGCTTCAATTGTGCGCTAAATGTTGGGTACAAAAAAGCAATAACTTTTAAGGTTGTTGCTTTTTTTATTGTCGGATGCCAGACGCAGCACGTCCTTGCTGACCACTACGGTTTGCTTCTTTATTACAGGATGCTAAAAGAGGGTTTGCATCTTACTCTTTGTCATCCAGAGCGGAGGGAAGCATGACAGCTTTCAGCGGGTGTGATTGGTGTAAAAGGTTTTGCGTGGGTTTACATGGTATTTGATGCAACACCTATATCCTTCGCTCCGCTCAGGATGGCAAAGGATTGAGGCTGGCTTATTTGAAAAGTCCTCTTTGAAGTGGGCTAAATGAACATGATGTGGCCATGCTACTTCTCCAGCAATCAAAGCGCAATCACGAAATAATTTAAGGTAATTAAAAGCCCCTGTTTACGGCAGCCTTTTAAACCTATTTTGCGCTCCTGGGTAAATGCCAATCAAATGCGTCCGCACCAGGTTGGGTGTGGGTTGTGTATTGCCTTGCGATTGCAGCGATATAACATTCGACTCCCTAGCTGGCATGTGGCAGTCGATACAGTTTGCCTGGATGGCAGCCCCCAGCTCTTTTTCCTTTAGGCAAAAATGAACGCCGCCAGGTTGGTGGCAGCTCATACAACGCTGCGAATAAAGCGCCAGGTTATCCCGTTCGGTAGTGTGGGGGTTGTGGCAGGAGCTGCAATCCAGTGTGATGCTGGCCTTAAAGCAGGGACTTGCCTGCAGCAATTGTACCTGGTTGCCGTGCACATCAATATTTTCAGGGTCAATCCTGGTAGTATCAGGAGGTAAAAATTCGGAAAGTGCATTGCCCGGTGCAAACCGGAAGGTTGGTTTTATGGACTCCCGTAAACCCGAGTGACACGTAGCGCACACATCCAGCTTTTGCTGCCGTGTAAGCGATGTCTGGGTAACTATTGCATGGGCGCTTTTTTCTGTTGGATTGGCCTGGTGAAATTGTACATGTTGCGCTGCGGGTCCGTGGCACCGTTCGCAATCGATCCCGTAAATAATCTTACCCTGGTCAAAATGATCTACCCGGAAACCATTTGCTGCACTGACATTGGTGCGCCTAATATAGGAGCTGTGGCATTCAAAACAACCAATGGGAATATTTCGGTCAAAGCGCACCTGCCTGGATGGATAATTCGGGCTGTTGGCCCAATTGTTCATCGGTACAAAAAAAGAAACAGGCAACTGGAAAACCTTGTCTTCCTGGTAATACAAAAAGGTTTGTGCTTTTCGGCCCGACCCCACCACCAGGTCAAACCGGAAAGCCTGTTGTTCCTCGCCGTTCAGGTAGGCCACCTGGTATAATCCGCTGTCGCGGCGCTCCATGGCCACCTTTACCTGTGGCTGGTAGTAGTACACGTTAGAGTCGGGTGCAAAACTGCCCCTGATGGTACTTTCATTTGCAGGGGCAGTGCTCCTGTTATGCGCTGTATGCAGGAAACTGTCGTAAAAATTTGCATGGCAGCTGCGGCAGGTGGCAGCACCTGCATAGGCAGCACCCCTTGGATCAGTAGCCTTGGCCTCCGGGTCATTCATGCACTGCGTAAAAATAGTAACCACCGCAGCAATCGCTGATACAATCCAAATACTCCGGCTGCCGCCCATCACCCTGTTATTCATCAAGCAAAAACAAATTCTTTGTGCATCATTAATATTGGTTTGTTCCTGCATTTTCCCTAGCACCACCCGGACAATGTTTCCGTAAAAATTGCGTGAACAATTGGGCCAGGTGCTTGCTCGTTCCTTCGCCTTCGTTGATGGAATGGGTGCGGTTGGGATAACTCATCATCTGGAATGGTTTGCCCCATTTTACCAGTTCGTTGATCAGCATTTCGGTGCCCTGGTAATGTACATTATCATCGCCGGTGCCGTGCACCACCAACAGGTTTCCCTTCAAATTTTTTGCATGCGTAATAGGCGAACCATTTACAAAATCTTCCCTGTTTTCCTGCGGCAGGCCCATGTACCGTTCCTGGTAAATATTGTCGTAGAGCAATTGGTTGGGTACCGGTGCAATGGATATGCCGGTCTGGTAAATATCGGGGTATTGAAACAGGAGGTTCAGTGTTGTGGAGCCGCCGCCACTCCAGCCATGTACGGCTATGCGGGTGCTGTCCACAAAAGGCCATTGTCTTATTTTTTTGGCAGCCATTGCCTGGTCGCGGATGTTGATGACGCCGATTTTTCTGTAAATGGATTTGCGCCAGGCTGCACCCTTGGGTTGTGGCGTGCCCCGGCCTTCCACGCTCATGTAGATGTAGCCGTCTTCAGCCATATTCCCGGTGTACAAACCGTTGTTGCCAATGCCCGCCGCATCCCTTACTGTAGTGCCTGCCGGTTCGGCATACACCTGGAAAACAACCGGGTATTTTTTGGTGCTGTCAAAGTTCTTTGGTTTTACCATCCAGCCGTTCATGGTAATGCCATCTTCGGTGGTGATGGTAAACATTTCCACTTTTGGGCCTCCGCCTGCTGCGGTTTGTGCCAGCGTTTTCAATGTTTTGTGATTTGGCAATTGCACCCATTCCGAAAGGCGTTCGTTGCGGTGGTTGGAGAAATTGTGCATGGCAAAACGGCCACCCGGGCTGGTGCGGTATTGATGTGTGCCTTGCTGCGTAAGGGGTGACAGTTGCTCCAGCTTTCCATCCCCTTTTAGCGAAATGCGGTGCAGGTATTGTTGCGTAGCATTTGTGGGCGAAGCCATAAAATACACAAAGCCGGCCTTTGTATCTATGGCATTAATCGAAATCAAATCATAGTCGCCTTTGGTGATGAGGGTTTCCTTGCCATTGCGGTCGAGCAGGTAAATATGGCGCCAGCCGTCTTTTTCAGAAACCCACAGAAAATTCTTTCCGCCATCCAGCCATTCCCAGCCCCCAAAATCATCGCTCCAGCGGGCCTTTACGTCAATCCAGGCACTGTCGGTTTCGGTGTAAATTTTCTTTGCTGCTCCTGTAGCAGCATCGCAAATAAAAATGTTGGCTACATTTTGTTTGCGGGTTAATTGTTCTAATATGACCTCGGTATTGTTGGCCGCCCATTCCATGCGGGGAATATAGTGCTGTTGCGGGTCGCCGGGCACCTGCATCCATGTAGTGTTACCGGAAGCTACATTCACCACCCCTACTTTTGCAGGCGAAGGTTTTTCCCCCACTTTAGGATACTCCACCGGAATGGTAAAAGAATACACCGAATCGGTATTGTTGATCATGAGAAAATTGCGGATCTGCCGCGCATCAATTTGCCAGTAAGCAATGTGCTTGCTATCTGGGCTCCAGCGAAACCCATCGCGGCAGTCAAATTCTTCTTCATAGGCCCAATCAAAAGTACCGTTGATGAGGCGGTCGGTACCGTCTTTTGTGAGTTGCGTTATATTGCCTGTAGCAAGGTCTTCCACAAAAATGTTGTGTTCCGAAACATAAGCTACCTGGCGGCTGTCAGGTGAAAATTTGGCAAACATCAAGGAAGAAGCCGGCCTTGTTTTCCCTAGTTGTTTCAGGCTGCCCGTTGCCAGGTCTTTTACCCAGTAATCGCCCCTCGTATCCAGGCGCCACACCTTTTTGGTATTGGTATAGAGCAGTACTTTTTTACCATCATCACTAAAGCTAAACGAACGTATCGGAACGGCCGCAAGGCCAGGGTCGGCTTTCAGTTTGTTTGAATCAGCAATAATGGTTTTGGTAAAAGCGGGCAGTTGGTAGGCTACAATGCCTTTGTCTTCAACTGCATAATAACGGTTTCCTTCTTTAGCCCATACCATGCTCCGGGTTGATTGGGCAATGGCGTTTTGACAAACAAGAATGATGAGTAAAACAATCAGTGGTTGGGAACATTTCATATGCGAAAAATATAACGGTAAACAGGAGGACACAGATTGGTGCAAAGATCAGCGCAATGCAGTTTTGCCTTCAGATAATACAGCTGTGATGTAATACATTCTTTCGATGGCCTCTTTTGTAAAAAGGGCTGCTGTGCCCGCTTTCCGGGTGCTGCTTTTCCACTCGGTAGTGGGTTCAATCCTTACAGAAGCCTGGCCGCTTTGTAACGAAAGCGGCAGGTTAAAGCCTTTGATACAATTGGTCCAGCGGTAAGAAACTTTTTGCCCATTGTCCGTCAGGAAAAATTCCAGCTGGGGTATTTGCGTAGTGCGCAGGTACTGGTCAAATACTTTGCTGAAATCAAAACCAGCCTGCTTTGAAATATAATGTTCTACCTGCTGGCTGGTTACCGTTTGGTGGTAAAATGTTTTATTAAGCCCGCGCAGGATATTGCGGAACAACGTATCGTTGGCCATGCTGTGCCGAATGGCGTGCAGCAAATTACCGCCTTTGGGATACATGTCGCCGCTGCCCTGCGCATTTACTCCATACGGTGGAATGATTGGCTTGTCGTTGCGGATGCCACGCCTTGTACCGGCATTGTATTCGTTGCCAGCCTGGGTGCCAAAAATATAATCCACAAAAAGCGTTTCGCTGTAGTTGGTAAATCCTTCATGCACCCACATGTCGGCCAGGTCGCGGGTGGTGATGTTGTTGCCAAACCATTCGTGCCCGCTTTCATGGATCACAATAAAATCCCACTTCATGCCCCAGCCGGTTCCCGAACCATCACGGCCGCGGTAACCGGGCTTGTAATGGTTGCCATAAGCCACCGCACTTTGGTGCTCCATACCGGTATGCGGCACATCAATCAACTGGTACCCATCTTCATAAAAAGGGTAGGGACCAAACCAGTGCTCAAAAGCTTTCAGCGTATTGTGCACCTCCGGTTTCAAATAGCTTTTTGCTTTAGGTAAATTGTAGTCCAGAACCCAATAAGTAACATCCAATGGTCCCTTTTCACCGCCATACACTTCTTTAAAGGAAACATATTTACCGATGTAAGGAATGATGTTGTAATTGTTGATGGGGTTTACTACTTCCCAGGTAAAGCTGGCCAGGCCATTGGGCAATTTTTTTTGTTGTTTCAACCGGCCGTTGCCTACTGCCATCAGCGTATCGGGAACGATCATGGTAAGGGTAGCGCCACGGTCTGGTTCATCGCTTTGGTGGTCTTTGCAGGGGTACCAAACCGATGCGCCCAGGCCCTGGCAGGTAACCGTCATCCAGGGCCGGTTCAGCGAGTCTTTGGTAAAGGTCCAGCCACCATCCCAGGGAGCCCGCACTGCTTCTCTTGGTTTGCCCGAATAATAAATGGTGACCTTTTGCTCAGCCCCCTTTTTTTGTTGGGGCATGTTGAGGAACCAGGCATTGCCGTCCCTGCGGAAGCTAATTTTTTGGCCGCCATTCCACAGAATGCTGTCCATCTGCAGGGGCTCCTGCAGGTCTACCTGCATTTCCCTGGGGCCGCCATCGTTTACAACTTTAAAGGTAATGGTGTTGGTGCCTGCCAGAGTTTTTGCCTCAAATTGAGGCTGCACCGAAATGGCATAATGAAGCACATCCCACCAGGCCCTTTGTGGCGAAATGCTGCCGCGCAGGGTATCGGCGCGGGTAAATTTTTGCGGTTCGGAGGGTGCCTGCGCCAGGCTTGCCGTAGTGCAGCCTATTGCCAAAGAGGTAAATAAAAATAAGCGCTTCATATGAGTGGGTTGGGTAATTGTTTTGCGTGGTGTACAAGATAATATAATGCAGCTATTCTGGGGCGATATTCCATGTGGTGCATTTTATTAAAAAGGGGCTTTTTTTTGGCGCCCATTATTTTAGGAATGCAGGATCATTGACGCATGCTGCGTTGTGCTTTTATGCAAGCCATTCGGACAAAGTAAAAAAAATCGAAAAGTGTAAAGAAGTTGTTTTTTACTGCATGCAAATTTATTGTGGGCATAACCTGCTAAAGTAGGTGGGGCAACGTTAAAACGCTGCGCCGGTATTTGCTATTTCTTTCCGGATTTTAACCCGGTGCCTTTTATTGTTGTTGCATATTGTATAGGCTCCATTTTCCCTTTTGTTCAGCCTTATTTCTCATTAAATCACCTGTTTTTAATCAGTTAACAAAAGGGTTAAAATTTGTAAACATCAGGATAATATGTTTGGGCATATACCATGTGAACCCACATAATTTAGTGGTTGATTCAACTTCCCCTCACCACTAAAGTCATCGCATATGAAACGAATGGTACAATGTATTTTAGCTTGTGCCTTGCTCACCAACGGACCACTGTATGCAAAACCTTTTCACCCACCCGAATACATTGATTACCGAGCACTGAGTGGCGTGGTAACCGATGCTAAAACAAAAGAGCCGCTTGCTGGTGCTTCGGTACAGGTAAAAGGAACCACACAAGGAACCACAACGGATGCAGCTGGACGGTTTAGCCTCGATGTAAATGGCGATGTTACCCTGGTAGTGTCGTACGCCAACTATGCATCGCAGGAGTTTCCCATTAAAGGGCAAAGCACTGTGACCATTGCGCTGGAAAAAGAAATTGCCAGCATGAACGAAGTGGTAGTGGTAGGTTATGGTACACAGCGCCGCGGTGAAGTAACCAGCGCGGTAGCCAGCGTAAAAGCAGAAGATTTTACCCAGGGTTTTGCACGGGATGCAGGACAATTAATACAAGGTAAAGTTGCCGGCATCTCCATTGCCACACCCAGTGGTGATCCTACAGCCACTACGCAAATATCGCTGCGCGGCGCCAACAGTATTTTGGGTAACAATGCCCCGCTGGTACTGATCGACGGGGTGCCCGGCAGCCTCAATACCGTAGCTCCGGAAGACATTGAATCTATTGATGTATTGAAAGACGGATCGGCAGCAGCCATTTACGGTACCCGTGGCAACAATGGTGTGATCCTGATCACCACTGTAAAACGCAGGGGTGCAGCACGTCCTGCTACTTTAAACTACCATGGATATGTAAGTGTGCAGCAGATTGCCCGTAAAATGGAGTTTTTAGATGCCTCCGATTATCGCCGCCTCATCAGCCAGGGCGTAAAAGGTTTTAACCAGGACCAGAATCCTAACCAACCTGGTTATTCAGCGGTAGCCGGCTCCAACGACGAGTATGGTGCCAATACAGACTGGTTTGATGAAATTACCCAAACACCCATCAGCCAAACGCATAACCTGACACTGCAGGGGGGCAATGGCCAAACCAACTACACCGCCTCACTGAACTACCGCAATTGGAACGGCATTTTTCTCCGGTCGGACAACCGCCAGGTTATTGGACGCATTGATGTAAACCACACCATGCTCGATGGCCTGTTGAAGTTTAATGTCAACGCCATTCACCGTTCGCGTAAAAACTTTTCGGGCCCCAGCTATGCGTATGCTTACCGGCAAGCCCTTATCCGCAACCCAACAGAACCCGTGTACACACCCACGGGCGGCTATTTTGAACGGCCCGTGTACAACTACGACAACCCCGTTCGCACCATCCAGGAAACAGAAGGTGAAAACCGCAATACCGAACTTCGGTTAAACGGCAGCGTTACCTTAACACCTATCAAAGACCTGAATATAAAGCTGCTTGTTTCGGGCAACCAGTCCAATGGCATGAGTGGCTATTACGAAACCTGGAACCACCTGGCCTCGGTAAACAACAACCGCCGCGGATATGCGGCCAGGGGTACCTCTTATTCCCGCGATGAATTGCTGGAATTCACCACCGATTACTCCAAGTCGTTTGGCGACCACCGTTTCTCCGCACTGGCCGGCTACAGCCACCAGTATTTTGCCTCTGAAGGTTTTGATGCCTTCAACTCCGATTTTCCTTCCGACCTGTTTACCTACCACAGGCTGGAAGCCGGTGATGGTTCTGCGTTTCAAACCACACCATTCGGTATGAACAGTGGTAAAAGCGACTGGAAGTTGATCGGCTTTTTCAGCCGTTTGAATTATAGCTTCAACGACAAGTATATGTTGATGGCCAGTATCCGCCACGAAGGTTCTTCCAAGTTTGGTAAAAACTACCAGTGGGGCCAATTTCCGGCTGTTTCGGCAGGTTGGCGCATCAGCAAGGAATCGTTCATGCAGGGTGTAAAAGCCATCAACGAACTGAAACTGCGTGCAGGTTATGGCGTTACCGGTACCATTCCCAATGATTCTTACAGCTCGCTGATTCTTTCCGAGTACGGTGCCCGCTTCCTGAGCAACGGACGCTGGATCCAGCAAATTGCCCCGGCCAGTAACCCCAACCCCGACCTGCGCTGGGAGAAAAAAATGGAATGGAACTTTGGATTGGATTTCGGATTGCTGCAAAACCGCCTGACGGGTAGCGTAGATTTTTACCAGCGCGATACCAAGGACATGCTGTACAACTTCAGTGTACCGGTGCCGCCCTACCTGTTCAGCACCATACTTTGGAATGCCGGCCACATGCGCAACCGCGGCTTTGAGGTAATGTTGAATACCGTGCCGGTACAAACCAAGTCGTTTGAATGGAATGCCACCATGACGTATTCTTCCAACAACAATAAACTGGTGTCCATCACCGGCCCGCTGGCTTCTATTGACTACATCACTGCTGGCGGCACCGGCGAACCCATCCAGGAAGCCACCCACCGCAACTATGTAGGCCAGCCGATCGGGTCATTCTTTGGGTACAAATCCATCGATATTGCTCCGGATTCTACCTGGATTATTGAAGGCGAAGACGGCAAGCCCAAATCGATGCGCAATTCAACGCCATCCGACAAAAAGATCCTGGGCAACGGTATTCCCAAGCACATCCTGGGTTTCAACAACTCTTTCCGGTTAAAAAACTGGGACCTGAACATCAACCTGCGTGGTGCTTTTGGCTACCAGATCCTGAACATGCAAAAGATGTATTATGCCAACCCCAAGATCAACCAGTACAACATGCTGAAGACTGCATTTGATCCTGTTTATGGCAAAACACCCATCTATGCCGACCTGGCTTATGTATCTTATTACATCGAGCAGGGCGACCACATCAAGCTCGACAACGTGAGCCTGGGTTATACCATTCCGCTGAAAGGCAATAAATACATCCGCAATGCACGGGTTTATGCAGCCGGGTTGAACCTGCTCACCATCACGGGTTATTCGGGCATCGATCCGGAAGTAAACAGGATCGGTTTGGCGCCGGGCATTGACGAAAGGGACAAATATCCTACCACCCGCAGCTTTACCGTAGGAGCCAACATCACTTTCTAACCCCTTAACGACAACAAACAATGAACAAGAACATAAAAACCTCGTTTGCTGCTGTACTGCTGGGTACTGCAACATTAATGAGCGGATGTACCAAGCTGGATGAAACCGTTTACGACCTGGTACCTACCGAAGAATTCATTCCGACAGAGCGGGATATTCCGGCCATCATTGCACCGGTGTACACCACGCTGCGCGGCATGCATGCTTCCTGGCACGGCAACTTTGACCTTCAGGAAGAATCGGCCGACGTAATTGTAACACCTGCAAGGCCCAATGGATGGTACGATGGCGGTACGTACCAGCGCATGCACGAACATGTGTGGAATGCCGTGCAAAGCCAGCCCGCAAACCTTTGGGGCAACAGCTACCGGGGCATCAATACGGCCAACCGCGTTATTTACCAGATTGAATCGGGAGAAGTGCCTATTGCAACAGGCAAAGAATCGCTGGTAGCGGAACTAAAGGCTGCAAGGGCTTATTACTATTACAACCTGCTCGATAACCATGGCAATGTGCCCATTGTTACGGATTACAAGGATGTGAACCTGCCCAAACAAAGTACCCGCAAGGAGCTATACGATTTCGTGGTAAAAGAATTTACCGAAGCTATTCCCCTGCTGAAAGAGAATGCTGACCAAAGCACTTATGGCCGCTTCAATAAATGGGCTGCAAAGGCCATCCTGGCAAAAGTGTACCTGAATGCCGGCGTGTACACCGGTACGCCCCAATGGGATAAAGTAATCCAGGAATGCAACGACATCATTGCTGCCGCACCGGGCCGCTATGTGCTGGAGGCCGATTACAAGGCACCGTTCAAAACAGAGAACCACAATTCCAAAGAATTGATCTTTGCGGTTCCCTACGATGAGATTCATGCCACGCAGTTCAACATGCACATGAAGACCCTCGACCCGGTGCAGCGCTTTGTGTTCAGCATGGCGGCACAACCCTGGGGTGGCAACGCGGCAGTGCCCCAGTTTATCGATACCTACGACCCCGATGATTCGCGGTTGAAAGATACCTGGATCATGGGCCCGCAGATCAATGCTACTACCGGTGCAGTTGCCATCAACTACACCAAGCACCTCGATGGGCTGGCTCTTTCGGGCAGCAACCAGGGTTACCGCATTGGCAAATACGAGATCAAAGTAGGAGCACGGGGTGCATTGAGTACCGACTACCCGCTGGCCCGCTATTCGGATGTGCTGATGATGAAAGCCGAAGCCCTGCTGCGTACCGGTAAAGCCGACGAAGCCGCCGCCATTGTTACACAGGTACGGCAGCGTGCATTTAAAACAAATCCGGCCAAGGCAACCGTTACCGGCGCCCAATTAATGATGGGCAGCTCGTACCAGTACGGGTACTACAACACCAACGGCACCATCTCCGATTTGCAGGGTGGTGGCGATATCCAGTACGGCCGCATGCTGGACGAACTGGGTTGGGAGTTTGCCGCCGAAGGCCGCCGCCGCCAGGACCTGATCCGCTTTGGCGTATTCAGCACAAAAACCTGGTTCAACCACAGGCCTTCTTCTGCCAATAAAACCCTGTTTCCCCTGCCGGAAGCCGAGCTGGTGAAAAACCCCAACCTTAAACAAAATCCCGGTTATTAAATTCGTTTTTTCCTGTAACGTTTGATTGGAGCACAAAGCCCGCGGCCCTTTGGCTGTGGGCTTTTTAACCGTTAAATTGAGGGGGCAATAACTTTATACTCCGTTTAATAAAATTTTTTGGATATGTTTTGTGAAACTAAGAAAAAGCTTGGGATGGCCCTTGCGGCGATCTCCATCAGTGGTGGAATGATTGGTGCACAAAAAGGGGGCGATTACCCCATACAACCGGTTGATTTTACCCGGGTGCATGTGCACGACCATTTCTGGATGCCTAAAATGGAATTGAATGCCAACGTAACCATTCCGTATGTACTGGATAAAGTAAAAACAACAGGCCGCATTGATAATTTTTTGCGTGCCGCAAAAAAGATTCCCGGCGATAAGCTTACTACCTATACGTTTGACGATACGGATATTTACAAGGTAATAGAAGGCGCTTCTTATGCCTTACAGGTGAAACCAGACCCGAAGCTGGAACAATACCTTGATACGTTGATCTCCATCATTGCTGCGGCGCAGGAACCCGATGGGTACCTGTTCACCTTCCGCACCATCAACCCTGCCAAGCCCCACGAATGGGTAGGGTCAAAGCGCTGGGAAAAAGAAGAAGACCTGAGCCATGAATTGTACAATTCGGGGCACCTGTACGAAGCCGCGGTAGCGCATTACAAAGCCACGGGCAAAAAATCATTGCTCAATATTGCCACCAAAAACGCCGACCTGTTGGTGCGTGAATTTGGCTTTGGTAAAGAAGAGCGATATCCCGGCCACCAGGTTGTGGAAATGGGTTTGGCAAGATTGTACCGCGCCACCGGAAAAAAGGAATACCTCGACTTAGCTAAGTTTTTTCTTGATGTTCGTGGTCCTCGCCCCGGCCAACGTCCGAATGAGTATGGACAAGCGCACAAAAAAGTAGTGGACCAGCACGAAGCTGTAGGTCATGCAGTAAGGGCAACGTATATGTATGCGGGTATGGCCGATGTGGCTGCGCTTACCGGCGACAAAAGCTACCTCACCGCTATTGATCATATCTGGGCCGATGTAGTAAATAAGAAAATGTACCTCACGGGCGGCATTGGTGCCACCGGCGCCGGCGAAGCTTTTGGCGCCGCTTACCAGTTGCCCAACATGTCGGCTTATGCCGAAACCTGTGCTTCCATTGCAAATGTGTATTGGAACAACCGAATGTTTCAGTTGCACGGCGATGCCCGCTACATCGATGTGCTGGAACGTACGCTGTACAATGGATTGCTATCGGGTCTGTCGCTCAGCGGGCAGCAATTTTTTTACCCCAACCCGCTGGCCTCCATGGGGCAGCACCCGCGCCGCGACTGGTACGACTGCGCCTGCTGCATTTCCAACATGACCCGCTTTTTGCCCTCGCTTCCCGGTTATGTATATGCGCAAAACAACAACGACCTGTATGTAAACCTGTTTATGAGCAATACCGGTAAAATTCAATTGCCGGCAACCGCAGTGGCCATCAAGCAGGAAACCGAATATCCATGGCAAGGCACCGTGGCCATGACCATCGACCCTTCTAAAGAAGCCCAGTTTGCGCTGAAAGTGCGGGTGCCCGGTTGGGCACTGGGCAAACCTGTGCCCGGCGACCTGTACCAGTTTGCCAGCAAGCAAGAAAAGCCCGTTATGATGACGCTGAATGGCAAGCCTGTGGCCTACACTATGGAAAAAGGTTATGCAGTGATCAACCGCAAATGGAAAAAAGGCGACAAAGTGCAGGTGCAATTTCCAATGGAGCCCCAGAAGGTGTTGGCGCATGAATCTGTTCAGGATGATAAAGGTCGCTTTGCATTTCAGCGCGGCCCGCTGGTATACACACTGGAATGGGCCGATAATAAAGACAGTTCGGTGCAAAACATTTTGGTAGATAAGGCTGCACCGGTGCAAGCCCAGTTTCGCAACGACCTGTTGGGCGGCGTAATGGTGCTGAATACGACGGGTGTAGGAGCCAAGCGGCAAGTAAACTCGGATGCATTGCTGAAAACCAGCCAGCCCGTAACCGCAATTCCATATTTCAGCTGGGCCAACCGCGGCACCGGGGAAATGATGGTGTGGATTCCTTACGAGGAGTCGGCTGCGAAGCCGAAACCCGCACCCACCATTGCTTCTACCAGCAAGGTGTCGGCATCGGTGACCAGTAAAACCATGCTGCTGGCGCTCAACGACCAGGCAGAACCGGCCAATTCAAATGATCATGCCAACCTGTATTTTCATTGGTGGCCGAAAAAGAATTCGCTGGAATGGGTGCAGTACGATTTTGATGGGGAACAAACCGTTTCCGAGTCCAAAATTTACTGGTTCGACGACTCTCCTTTTGGGGGTACCCGCATTCCGCTTTCGTGGCGCATTTTGTATAAGAAAGGGGAGGAGTGGGTGCCTGTAAAAACAACCACTGCGTACGAAGTGGAAAAGGACCGGTACAATACGGTAAAGTTTGAGCCGGTTAAAACAGCCGCCATGAAACTGGAAGTGCAATTGCCCGAAAATCATGCATCGGGCATACACGAATGGATACTTAAATAAGTGGATTTTAAGACGGAACAGCCCCTGACAGGGGCTGTTCTTTTTGGTGCTACACCCTGCCGCGCCTGTTAATTATTGGAAATTGCAGGATAAATATTGCCCATGAAGCGGCCGCTTTTCTTTTTAATTTACTGCTCATAAAATTTTCCGGGAACATGTTGCTGCGTCAATGTTTTTGTCTTGCGTTTACGTTTGCCCTCGGCACCATTCAGGTAACGGGGCAGCAGGGTATTGCGCCCATGCATACCGCCAATGCCGGCGTGCAAACGCAACCCAATATTTTACCACAATACCAGCCCACCCGCACCGAAATGCTGGAGCGCTACCGGAAGGCAGCGATCATGGACAGCGTGGTGCGGCAAACGGTTTTTAAAACAGCCCTGCAACCTAACTGGCTGGATGATGGCGAACGCTTTTGGTACCGGAATGTGTTGCGCGACAGCCTCTTTGAATACTGGATTGTAGATCCTGCCAGGGGCACCAAGAAAAGTGCATTTGATGCTGCACGCATGGCTGCGGCCTTACATCAAGTGAGCGGCAAAACGGCAACGCCCGAGAAGCTGCACCTCACCAATATGGTGATCAATAAAAACGACGTGGTGGTGCAGTTTGGAGGTGAATGGTATAAAGTAGGGCTGAAAGATTATGTGGCAAAACGTGCCGAAGTTCCACAAAGGTTTAAGGCAACAGCTAACGCCGACCAGCAACGGGGCAACAACTGGGCAGCGGGCAACCCCGGCGAAGTAGGACCAGTGCGGCGCAGGGCCCGTGCCTTTCGGTCAGACAGCGTGTCGGCCGACAAGCAATGGGTGGCGTTTGTAAGGGATTACAATGTGTTTGTGCGGCCTGCTTCCGGCGATGGCGCCGTGCAACTAACAACTGATGGAACCAAGGAAAAACCATATGGACAATTGGCCTGGTCGCCCGATAGTAAAAAGCTGGTGGGCTACCGCATCAAACCGGTGCAAGACAAGCAAGTACATTACGTGCTTACTGCTGCATCGGGTACCCGGGGCGAATTAAAGTCGCGGGGATACGCACAGCCCGGAGATGAGAACACATCTTACGAAATGTTTTTATTTCAGCCAGACAAAAAGGCGGCAACAAAAGTGGGCATTGATGTGATCGATTATGGCGGTGCACCCTTCATTAACTGGCGCAAAGAGGACAGCCGCTATTTTACATTTGAACGCACCGATCGCGGCCATCAGCGATTCCGCATCATTGAAGTGGATACGGAAACAGGCGCAGCGAAAGAACTGCTGGAAGAAAAAACTGCCACCTTTATTTTTGAGCAACGCATTTTAACCCACTACCTGCCCGAAACGGCTGAAATTATTTGGGTGACAGAAAAGGACGGCTGGCGACATATTTACCTGGTAGATGAAAAAACAGGCAAAGAAAAAGTGCAGGTAACCAAAGGGTCCTGGGTGGTTCGCGAAGTGGATAGCATTGATGTTAAAAAGCGGGAGATCTGGTTTCAGGCCAGTGGCATGAATGAGGGAGAAGATCCTTATTTTATTCATTATTACCGCATTGGCTTTGATGGCAACAACCTGGTGAAACTAACCGAAGCCAATGCCAACCACCGCTTGCAGTTTTCGCCCAGCCGCCAATACTATATCGACCAGTATTCGAGGGTAGACCTGCCGACGGTAATGGAGCTGCGGCGTACCAGCGATGGTAAAAAGGTTATGCAAGTGGATGAGGCCGATGTTGCAGCCTATGCTGCTACCGGCATTAAATACCCCGAGGTTTTTGTAGCCAAGGGCCGCGATGGCGTAACTGATATTTGGGGTGTGGTGTTCCGGCCCAGCAATTTCGATGCGGCAAAACGGTACCCCATCATCGAGCAGATCTATGCAGGGCCGCAGGGTTCTTTTGTGCCTAAAAACTTCAGTGCGTACAGCGAGCCGCAAAGCCTGGCCGAACTGGGTTTTGTAGTGGTGCAAATTGACGGCATGGGCACCTATAACCGGTCGAAGGCATTTCATGATGTGGCCTGGAAAAACCTGGCCGATGCCGGCTTCCCCGACCGCATTTTGTGGATGAAGGCACTGGCCCAAAAATATCCGTATGCCGATACTTCAAGGGTGGGCATCTACGGCACATCTGCAGGCGGCCAGAACTCCGCAGGGGCACTGCTTTTCCATCCCGAATTTTATGACGCGGCTGTTTCGGCCTGCGGCTGCCACGACAACCGCGTAGACAAGCAATGGTGGAACGAGCAGTGGATGGGATACCCCGTAGGAAAGCACTACGACGAGCAATCGAATATTACCAACGCACACAAATTGCAGGGCGCCTTAATGCTGGTGGTGGGTGAAGCCGATGAAAACGTGCCGCCCGAATCGACCTACCGCGTAGCCGATGCACTGATCAAGGCAGGAAAGGATTTTGAGTTCCTGGCCATACCGGGCATGGGCCATAGCGATGGCGGCGCATACGGCCGTAAAAAGAAACGCGACTTTTTTGTCAAGCACCTCCATGGTGTGGACCCGCCCCGGCGAAATATCAGCGAGTTGTAACCATTTTTTTTCAGCATACGCAATCCTAAAAGGGCCGGTTGTTTTTACAACTGGCCCTGTCTTTTTATGGATATTATAAGGATGGTTACTGTGGAAATGTTTTATTGCAAATGAAGTGGTATTGAACCACCGAGACACAAGCTTACGGTGTAGGAAAGGTCAAACCCTGTGTTACTCCGTGCCCCTGTGTCTCCGTGGTTCAAATCTCTAATGGCTTTGAAAAATTTTATGACTCATGTTCTTCATTTGTGATCTTTTTGCGGTTGCCTTTTGAAACCGCCAGGTAATAAATAGGAATTCCCAAAAGTGTAATGATCAAACCGGGCCAGGTAAACTTTGGTTTGTACATGATCAGCAGGCTGCAAAATGCAAGGCCCATAAGAATATAGATGATGGGTAAAACGGGATAGCCAAATGCTTTGTAAGGCCGCGGTGCATCGGGCCTTTTTTTGCGCAAAATAAAAATGCCAACAATAGTAAGCATGTAAAAACCCACCACTACAAATGAGATCATATCCAGCAAGTCGCCGTAGCGGCCGCTGAGGCACCAGCCTGCGGCAAAAATGCATTGCAGCCACAGCGCATATTCAGGTACTGCATGTTTGTTGAGGGTACCTACTTTTTTGAAAAACAGCCCGTCTTGCGCCATAGTATAATACACCCGGGCACCGGCCAGGATGATCCCGTTGTTGCAGCCAAAGGTGGAGATCATGATCATGAGTGCAATAATGATGGTGCCTGCATTGCCAAAGATCACATTCGATGCCACCACGGCCACCCGGTCCTTATCAGCTGATGCAATTTCCTGCAGGGGCAGCACCGCTGTGTACATGACGTTGGTGGCCAGGTACACCAGTGTTACAATGAGGGTGCCCAAAAAAAGGCTCAGCCCAATGTTTCGTTTGGGGTTTTTGATTTCGCCGGCAATAAAGGTTACGTTGTTCCACGAGTCGCTACTGAAAATAGAACCCACCATGGCAGCGGCTATGGCGCCCAACGCAGCAATGGTGGTGTACTCGGTTACAGTGCCATCGGTTTGCAGGTTTTGCAAGGTCCATGCATTGCTCCAGTTGGCGGCCCACACATCGGGCTTAATGGACAGCAACCCAAAAATGATAAGGCCAAACAAACTAAGCAGCTTGGTGAGGGTAAAGGTTGTTTGTATGAACTTGCCGTTTTTGATGCCCGGAGTATTGAGGTAAGTAAGCAACACAATAACGACAATAGAAAGCAACTGCGCCGGCGACACGGTAAGAAACCCGAGATCGAACGCCACCAGGTCTTCGCTGAACTGCGGCAATAGATAAGCAGTGAATTTTGCAAATGCCACACCTACTGCCGCAATGGTGGCCGTTTGAATCACTGCAAAAAAACTCCAGCCGTATAAAAACCCGATCAGCGGGTTATAGGCTTCTTTTAAATACACATACTGGCCACCGGCCTTGGGAAACATGGCACTAAGCTCGCCGTAGCTGAGTGCTGCTGTTACGGTCATAAAACCGGTAATGAGCCAAACGGCCATAAGCCAGCCGGCACTGCCCACATTGCGGGTAATATCTGCACTAACAATAAAAATTCCGGAACCGATCATGGAGCCTGCAACGATCATGGTGGCATCGAGCAGCTTAAGGGAAGGCTTAAAATTCTGTTCTGTCATAATAAGCAAAAAGGATAAGTAATCAGATTCGGGAAGATAGGTAAACTTCAAACCGGGTTTAAAAAATGCATAGCTGTGAATTAATCACTAGTGCACAAAAATTAACCGGGAATTGATTGCATGGTTTGGAATGGTGTAATGAAAGTTGCCGCCCTATTTTTCCTGCATTTATTTACCTACATGGAAAGGATAAGTAGGTTGCCTGCAATAAAAATATTATTCCTGTTGCCTTGAATAAAATGGGAACCGCACCGAGATGTTTTGCTGCGCTCAGCAGGGCAAAGGGCAACTTTTATACTCTGAAACATACACAGCACGAATCATTTTGCGGAGGGGCAACTGTAAACAAAGGAGGGTTTTAGTTACAGGCATCGCCATCAATTAAGGGTAAGATCAGGCCAGTGCCGGTTAAATTACAGGTGGCCAGAAGCCCTTCATATAGGGGCTTCGGTAACAGCATTTTTGCCACTACTTACCATATTTTAACCCAAATGGGCCCTTGTGGATTAATTATGGGTTAATTTTCTGTAACTTAAATTGTTTTTACAGATCACCGAAAACCACCGACCATGAAAGTTTTACCCTTTACGATTCCTGCTGCGCAGGACAGGACGCTATTGGTGCAGGAAGACATCCAGCCCAATTTTTATCCCTACCTGCACCGCCATGAAGAAATTCAGCTTACACTGATCCTGAAAGGAAAAGGCACCCTGGTTGTGGGCAATAACATGCATGCATTCAGCGAAAACCAGGTGTACCTTATTGGCGCCAACATGCCCCATGTATTTAAAAGCGATGCGGCCTATGCCGAACCACAGGCCACCGAAGGCATCCATACGCTGACCATTTTCTTCAATACGCAAGGCAAACTGGCTTCCCTGTTTAGCCTTCCCGAATTAAAGAATGTGTATTCCTTTTTTTCCAGCAATTACAGTGGGTTCCAGGTGCCGCAGGAATCGTTCAGCGATATTTCTACCCGCATCCTCAGCATCAAGTATGCAGCGGGCATGGATCAGTTAATGCAGTTCTTTATGTTACTGAGGTCGCTGAGTTCTATCGAACACATCGATCCGCTGACCTCTAATGTGGAGCCCCGAGATTTCAGCGACCAGGAAGGCATGCGCATCTCCAATATTTACAACTACATCATGCAGCATTACCACCGCGACCTAACCCTGGAGGAAGTGGCCGCAGCGGCTTTTATGACGCCTCCTGCATTTTGCCGGTATTTTAAAAAACATACCCGGGTAACCTTTGTAACCTTCCTGAACGAAGTGCGGATAAACGAAGCCTGTAAAAGACTGGTGGGCGGAAAATATGAAAGTGTATCCTCCGTTGCTTACGACTGCGGATTCAACAGCATCACCAATTTTAACCGGGTATTTAAAAGTACCATCGGCAAAAGTCCCAGGGTATATGCTGCTGATTTTTTGAGTAAGGTAAACTAAATGGAAACTTTTTTGCCCTGTGCGCAAACCCATCAAACCGGGTGTGGGCACAGGGCATTTTTATTTTTTTGTTGTAGCAAACCAGGAGATGATTTTATGCTACACTAATTGCTCCATTTTCAGATCAATACAATATTGCAACAAGGAAAAGGTGCTAATCAATACGATTAGGATGCCGGCATTCCTGCCAATAGGTTAATATTAAATTCAATTGTGCCTTCATTCCTTCAAGGGTATTTTGTTTTTCAAAATAGCCTTGCACCTGTAGTTCGTAAATTTTGGGCAGTACACCCTTGCCATCGGAAGTGCTTAAAAAAACAAAGGGAATGCTTTTCTTTCTGAGGTAATTATCTTTTACAATTTCTTCCCTTAATGTAATGCCACTCATGCCCGGCATATTTACATCGGTCAGGATAATAAAAGGTTTTTCATTAGTAGTGCGCAGGTAGTCCAGCACAGCCACACCTTCCGAAAAAAACTTGAGTGGTTGCCGCACACCCAGGTCCTGTAAAACTTCTTTCAATATTTCCTGGTCTTCCATATCGTCTTCCACGATGATGATTGGTTGTTCCTGTTTTTTCATGCGGAGCCATTTAAACGTATTGGTGTGTTCAAAGGAAACGGTTGTTATTTGCAGGCAGCATAGTTGCTGCAGTTTTGCGAAATTGAAAAATAACAATTGAAACCGGGATATGGATCATCAAGGCTCTGCAAACTTTTTTCTTTATTGTTATTTTATTGCAACGATCAATCCTTCATCTGCACCCAACTGAATTTCGTCTTTAATGTCCTTGCCTTCCCACTGGGTTGAAGTGGCCAGCACCACAGTACCCGCGATTGTTTCCAGGTTCATTTTGGTAGACTCCTGGCTAAAATTTAAAAGTATAAGAAAAGAAGTTTCGCCTGCTGCCTTCCGGGTGTAGGCAAGTGCTTGCTGGTTGACATACAGGGTTTGGTAATCGCCCCACATCAGTGAAGGCTGGCTTTGCCGCAATTTTATCAGCCGCCGGTAAAAATGCAGGTGCGACTGCGGGTTTTGCGTTTGCTGGTCAACGTTAACCGCTTTGTAATCATCTGCAAGCCGCAGCCAGGGCCTGGTCGTAGAAAACCCGGCAAATGTATCCCCTGTCCACTGCATGGGGGTTCTCGACGGGTCGCGGCTCAGGTTTTTGTCGGGCATGTTCAGGCCCTGTGGGTCCTGTACTTCTTCGGGCGGAATAGGTACGTTTTGCATGCCCAGTTCGTCGCCATAATAAATGGTGGGTGTGCCCCTCAGTGTAAGCAGCAGCATAGCCGCCACCCTCAATTGGTGTGGGCCTACCCGGCTGGCTATGCGGGGTTGGTCGTGGTTGCCCAACACCCAGTTGGGCCAGGCCATAGGCGGCAGTGAGCCTTCGTATTCTTCGATGGCGGCCGCAATAGCTTGTGCTTTCCAAGGCAAGGATAGCAACAAGAAATTAAACGGCAGGTGCGCCCCATCGTTGCGGGGCCCGTAGTACTGCACCAATTGTTGAATGGGCAGGTAAATTTCACCTACCATCATGCGTTCGTTGTATTCGTTGAGCAGGCGGCGCATTTGGTGCACAACTACATGTACTTCGGGCTGGTTGGTGGTATACAGGGGAATCAATTGCTCGTACGTGGCCTGGTGTTCCTTGTAATCGGGGTTTGCAGGATTGTTGCGCAGCTCATCGTCCTTGATCATATGCCACATGACGTCCACCCGGAATCCGTCCACCCCCTTATCCAGCCAAAAGCGCATTACCTGCATCATGGCATGCTGCACTTCGGGGTTGCGCCAGTTCAGGTCGGGTTGTTCTTTTAAAAAAGCATGGTAATAATATTGTTGGGTGGTTTCATCCCATTCCCACGCGGATCCGCCAAATACCGAAAGCCAGTTGTTGGGCGGGCTGCCGTCGGCGCTGGCATCCGACCATATATACCAATCCCGCCTGGGATTATTTTTTGAAGACCTGGATTCGATAAACCAGGGATGCATGTCGGAAGTGTGGTTGGGAACCAGGTCGAGAATGACCCTGATGTTTTTGGCATGCGCCTGTTGCAGCAATGCATCAAAATCATCCATGGAGCCAAACAGGGGATGGATGCCGGTATAGTCCGAAATATCATAGCCGAAATCGGCCATGGGCGAGGGGTAAAGCGGGGAGATCCAAATGGCGGTAATGCCCAGCCATTCGAGGTAGTCAAGCCGCTGTATGATGCCTTGCAAGTCGCCAATGCCATCTCCATCGCTGTCCTGAAACGAACGGGGATATATCTGGTAAATAATTCCGGATTGCCACCACAGCATTTTTTCCTGAGCCATGCGCTGATGTTTATTTTTTTAAAAAATAGCCCGGCAGGCGGCCTGCCATATGTTATGGTCAGACAAGCTTTCAATAAGTACGCCAACAGGCCACCCGAATAGGGCGCTGTGCATTATTGAACTATTCTTTTTTTGAAATGAGCTGTTTAGGGAAGTATGCTGTTCTGCCGCCTAAAGTATCAGGGCCATCAGGAAGTGTACCAGGAATACGGATGTTGCATTTGCCCTAAAGGCAATACAGTTATGCTACCGCCAAAGTTGAAAAATTTTCCAGCGAAGGATTTACCGCCGCATCATACCTGGCAGGCATGATGGAAACAGTTTCATAATGCCTGAAATAAGGCACTGGTTTTTGCAAAATGAATTCAGCTGAAAGTGTTGCCGAAATATAGGGACTCAAAAAAGTTTAAAGCCATAATAGCCCACCAGCGTAAACAAAACACAACGCGTAACCACTCCAATGCAGCACCAGGTAATAAGTTTGCGCAGGGGCGCTTTGAATCCAATACCTACAGCAAGACTTGCCGGCGCACCTACGGTAACCGTTCCCAAGAAACCAAGGCCGATAATGCCGTATTTGTGCCAGATGCGGTAGATGAGCCCTGTAGGCTGTTTTGTTTCCTGGGGCTTGTTTTTGCGAAATAAGCGCCTGATCCGGTCGCCCAGGAATGCTGCAATAAACACACCCGCTAGCCCGCCGGCAACAGAAGCCAAAAATACCAGCCATGCCGATAAGCCAAAGGCAAAGCCGGCCGGAATGGCAGCGTAAATTTCAAAACTGGCCAGGGCCGCTACGGTCAAAAACTCCAGGAGTAAACTATTCGTCATAAAGTGGGGTGGCGAAGCTATGTAAATAAATAAGTGCTGTTTGTTAAACTGTAACTGTGATCGAAAATATTGGAAGGGTGTTCTTGAATCAGGGCAAAATTGGTAGCGCAATTTTTTTATGAACTTTTTTTTTATGAACTCTTTTTTGCCTTTAAATATTTGGGATGTTTCCTCATTAATAATGTGGTAAGTTTAGCCTGATACATTGCAGGTATCAACACATTTAATGTTGTACTGTTGAATGTGTTGCGCATTTTTTTAGCGGTGGTTCATGTTTTTTGTTAAACAAAAACTTTAGCTTTAACACCACAATTGGTACAGCGCGGATTCAAGTTCGTTTAAAGGATGTAATACATGGCGAAACGACTTCGAAGGATAGAGCGGTTTTTATTTAAGTACAACCTTATTCCCCCGCATCGTTGGCGCCGGGTAGCCATTGTGGCTGTTGCAGCATTTATCGGCCTGGGCTTGTATATGCTTAAATTAAGCAATGCAGCCTCTTATCTTTCCGACGATCCGCAGGCTTGCGTGAACTGTCACCTGATGACCCCGCAGTACCTTACCTGGACCCACAGCTCACACCGCGAAGTGGCCCATTGCAACGATTGCCACGTTCCGCACAACAATGTTTTCAACAAATATTTTTTCAAGGCAAAAGACGGATTGTACCATGCGTCCATTTTCACGCTGCGGGCCGAACCGCAGGTGATCAAGGCAAAAAGTGCATCGGTGGAAGTGATCCACAACAACTGTATTCGTTGCCACCAGGACCAGGTAACTGATGCAAAGCTGGTTGGCTCGGTAGAAAACCACCATGCAAAAAGAACCGACCGCCTTTGCTGGGAGTGCCACCGCGAAGTGCCGCATGGCCGTGTGAAAAGCCTTTCCGCCACCGGCATTTCCATCGAACCCATTAAGCTGTACACTCCCGAAGACCGTACCATAGTACCTGCCTGGTTGCAGAAAACATTGGACGAAAAAAATAGTAAAGCGGCTCAATCAAAATAAGCGTCACATTTAATTGCATCAAAATGAAGAACTGGCTACTTTTTTTAGGAACGCTGATAGGAGTTTTTTTGCTGGCCATGCTGGTGTATTCCATCATGGATAGAAGGACGGAAGGAAGGTTTGCTTACCATGCCCGGGTGGCCATTGAAGGCATTGAGCCACGTGACAGCCTATGGGGTATGAATTATCCCCGCCAGTACCAGTCGTACCAAAAAACACAAGACACTTCTTTTCACAGCAAGTACAACACCAGTGGCTTTAAAGATGCGTTGGAAGAAAGCCCCGAGACCATTATCCTGTGGGCCGGTTATTCGTTCAGCAAGGGATACAACCAGCCACGCGGCCACAACCATGCCGTGCGGGATGTGCTGGCATCGGTGCGCATTGGTGCGCCCAAAGACTCCAGTACGGCCATACCCAGCACCTGCTGGACCTGCAAAAGCCCCGATGTGCCTCGTTTGATGAGCGAAGTAGGGGTAAAGGAATTCTATAATAAAAAACTGCCCGATTTCGGTAGCCAGGTTATCAATCCCATTGGCTGCGCCGATTGCCACGATCCCAAAACAATGAACCTCACCATTACGCGGCCTGCGCTGGTGGAGGCATTTAAGGCCGCAGGCAAAGACATCAACCAGGCATCGCACCAGGAAATGCGGTCGCTGGTTTGTGCCCAATGCCATGTGGAATATCATTTCGATAAAAAAAGACCCGATGCCCAGGGCGCCAACTACCTTACCTTTCCCTGGAAGAACGGGTATTCGGTGGAAGCCATGGAAGCCTACTACGACAGCGTAGGTTTTTCCGACTGGGTGCACCCGCTGAGTAAAGCACCCATGCTCAAAGCACAGCATCCCGACCATGAAATTTATTCCTTTGGGGTGCATGCCAAAAGGGGCGTTTCCTGTGCCGACTGCCACATGCCTTACGGCACCGAGGGCGGACAAAAATTTACCGACCACCATATTGGTTCGCCTTTGGCCAACGTAGAAAATTCTTGTTTTGTGTGCCACCGCGAAAAGGTGTCGGATCTTGTTTCGGACGTATATGAGCGGCAGGGAAAAGTAAAAGAAACACAGCGCAAAGTGCAGCAGCATATTGCCATGGCGCACCTGGAGGCCGAACAGGCCTGGAAACTGGGTGCCACCGAAGCGCAAATGAAAGAAGTGTTGCAACAGATCCGGCATGCACAGTTTCGGTGGGATTATATCGCTGCTTCGCATGGTGCCGGTTTCCACGCACCGCTGGAGTCGAGCCGTGTGCTGGCTTCGGCTTCTGCACTCATACAGGAGGCACGCATTTCTTTGGCGCGGGTGCTGGCCGGCCTGGGGCACAACCAGGTGGTAAAAATGCCCGACCTGAATAACAAGAATGCGCTGCAGGCTTACATTGGTATTGACCTGGAAAAGGAAAAAGCACAAAAGGCACAGTTCCTGGAGCAGGTGGTGCCCAAATGGCTACAGGAAGGCAAGGCCCGCGAAGCACAGAAAAAAGTATCGATGGTTGATTAAGATGGTACCTGTCAATAAGGTGCGATGATGATTTTATAGCCAGGATTTAAAAGCCAACTGCAGTTGCTGCAAAATGAAAAGTTTAGGCTATTAAATCCTGCCTTTTGCTAATGCGGCTTGCCAAAAGTTTTTCATTCAATTATTATGCGAAAAATTTTACTCCTGGCCGGGTACCTTTCCGGTATCCTTTGCTGCACGTCCGCTCAAGCACAGTTCAATGTTGATGGCCAACTGATCCAGCGCACAGAACTGCGCAACGGCTACAACCGGCTTATTAATGCAGGTGCCGATCCTGCTGCCTTTATTGCACACCGGGCACGCTTGCAGGCTTCGTATCAAAAATCGGCCTTCCAGTTTTTTGCTTCCGTTCAGGATGTCCGCACCTGGGGCAATACCTCGCAGATAAAGCTTACCGACAACAACCTGTCGGTACACGAGGCATGGCTGGAAATGGTTTTATCGCCAGCCTGGAAATTAAAGTTGGGCCGGCAGGAGCTGAACTACGATAATGCCCGGTTCCTGGGCAACCTCGATTGGGCCTTACAGGCACGGGCACACGATTTTGGCTTATTAAAGTGGGAGCAGGGCACTGCTAAGTTGCATGTAGGCGGCGGCTACAACCAGGACGCACAGCAGCTTTCCGGCAATATTTTTACCGTGCCCAACCAATACAAAACTGCACAAATGGCCCGCTACGAAAACCTGTTGGGCAAGCTGCAGTTTTCGCTGCTGTTTTGGAACGAAGGACGCCAGTTTGTGCGGACAGATGCCACCGGTAACATCGTAAATAAAGGCACCAACCAGCGGCAAACCTTTGGCCTGCCTACATTAAGGCTAACCCTGGGCAACACGCAGCTTTCGGGCTTTTATTACCACCAGTTGGGCAAGGACCCCAGCGGCCGCAACATGAAAGGATTTGATGCCAGCGCACAGATTACCCAGCAAATAAATATGGACACGGCGGCAGCCCGCAGGGTGCGCCTGGTGGCAGGGGCAGAAATACTATCTGGAACCGCCGCCAACAATGCATCCAGGAACAGGTCGTTCTCGCCGCAGTATGGCACCAACCATATGCACAACGGCTACATGGACCTTTTTTATGTGGGTGGTGCCCACGAGAATAATGTAGGCTTAAAAGATATTTTTGTAAAGGGCAGGTTGGATTTTAATTCAAAACTGTTTACCCAGTTGGACGGACATTATTTTTCGGCTTACGCCGATGTATATGCGCAGGGCGGCGCCAAAATGGACCGCTACCTGGGTACGGAGCTGGATCTTACTGTTGGATACCTTGTAAACGAAGCCATATCGCTGCAGGGCGGATACAGCCAGGTTTTTCATACCGATACCTTTGAGCGGGTTCAAAATAACGGGCAACTAAAAAACAATCAGAACTGGGCATACCTGATGTTGGTCTTCCGGCCCAACATGAAGGCTAAGTTCATAGGGATTTTACTGTAACAGCATGAATGTATTGAAACATCTTCTTTCCACCCGCGTTACGCTTGTATTGCTGATTTTGTTTGCGGTGGCTATGGCTGCTGCCACCTTTATTGAAAACGACCACGGTACTGCAGTGGCCCGAGGCCTGGTGTACGAGGCCTGGTGGTTTGAGTTCCTGATGGTTTGGCTGGCGGTAAATTTTGTGGCCCATGCAGGACAATACAAATTGTTTTCAAAAGCCCGCTGGCCCATTGGGTTGTTTCACCTTGCATTTGTGCTTATCATCATCGGTGCCGGCGTTACCCGGTACTTTGGCCGAGAAGGGGTGATCCATATCCGCGAAGGGGCAACAGAACATACTTTTTATTCAGCCAACAGGTACCTGCAGGTAAAGCACCCCGATGGGGGCAGGCGTTTCGAAAAACCTTTATCCCTGATCAGCCACAATTACGAACAGGTAACTACCGGTGTTGATTTAGGCAACCAAAAATTTAAGGTAACCATACAGGAATATATTACCGGTGCCAAGGAAGAAATGGTTAAAGGGGCGGATACGTATTTGGATATTGCCCTGGCGCTTGGCGAGGGAAGGGAAGATTTTTTAATAAAGGAAGGCGCAGCCCTGCCAATGGGCAACGTGTTGCTGGGCACCGGTGCCGGAGCCGCTGCACCCATCAACATATTCCGGAACGACACGGGCTGGATGATCCGCTCGGAGGTGCACCTGCAGGTAATGGAAATGGCCTCGCAACAAATAGGAGCGCTGCATGCAGGCGAGGCGCGGCCGCTGCAACTGCGGTCGTTGTACCAGTGGGATAGCGGCGCATTTATGCTAAAAGATATTCATGAACAAGCAGCACTTACCTACACGCCGGTAAGGGATAAAAAAGAGGCTAAGAACCTGCCCGATGTGGTTAAGTTGGTTGTTACCGATGATGCGGGAAAGCCGGTTACGGAAAGCTATATTAAAATTGCTTCCTTCAATCCGGCGTGGCATTCATTTACCCATGCGGGTGAATTGTACGCCCTCACATACGGTCCCAAGGCTGAATTATTGCCGTTTGGATTGCATTTAAAAAAATTTGAACTGGAGCGATACCCCGGCAGCCAAAGCCCCGCCAGTTATGCCAGCCAGTTGCAGGTGCACGATGGCGCCCAGGCTTTTCCCTACCGTGTGTTTATGAACAATGTGCTGGATTTTAAAGGGTACCGGTTCTACCAGTCGTCGTTTGATACGGATGAAAAAGGCACCATACTTTCGGTAAGCCAGGACCGGCCCGGAACCTACCTTACTTACCTGGGGTATTTTTTACTGAGCCTGGGCATGTTCTTAACGCTGTTTGCCCGGGGCAGCAGGTTCCGGGTGTTGAATAAAAAACTGGGTACCATAAAAAAACGGGCTGCATTAGTAAAAACAGTTGCGGTGTTGCTGCTTTGGGCCCATGCTGCTCAAGCAGAAACACCGGCGCCACCCATGATTGTGCCTAAGGCAAAAGCTGCCGCTTACGGCAAACTTGTAGTGCAGGACCTGGACGGCCGCATGAAGCCCTTGAATACGCTGGCCAACGAAATTTTGCGCAAACTCAATGGCCGATCCACCATAAAAATTGCTGCAGACAAGGGCGATGTTACCCTGACTTCAGAACAGTTTTTACTGGCTGTTCAATTGGATCCTGGCAGTTTCAGCCAATTGCCCATCATTAAAATCGACAAAGAAAAATCGGGGCCCGTATTTAAAGCTTTGGGCATCCAGCCAACCGACCGTATTTCGTTTCAGCAATTTTTAAATGCAGATGGCGATTACCTGCTACACGACCTGGTAGAAGAAGCAAACCGCTTAAAGCCGGCAGAGCGAAATGAAGGACATAAAGAGCTGCTTAAAACGGACGAACGGTTCAATATTTTTTATGCGCTGCTCAGCGGCGATTTTCTCCGCATTTTTCCCAATAAAAAAGACCAGAACAATACCTGGTTTACCAGCCAGCAATCGGGGCAGGGCTTTGATGAAGAGGATGGAACTTTCGTGGCCAATATCACTTCAATGTACCTGGCTGGGGTGCGAAAAGGGATAAAAGAAGGAGCGTGGAAAGACGCAGATGAGGCGCTGGAATATATACAGCTTTACCAGCAACATGCGGGTAAGTCCGTGTACCCTGAAGAGCCGCTGCTGAAGACCGAATTGTTGTATAACAAGTTGAACTTAGGCAACCGCCTGTTTGGTCCGTTTTGGCTCCTGGGTATAGCCATGCTGGTGCTGGCCATCGCCATGTTGTTTCGCGAAAACGGCGCCTTGCGTGCTGCATGGGCCGGAGGAAAAATATTGAGCTGGGCAGGCCTGGCCATTTTCACCACGCACCTGGGATTGCGCTGGTACATTGCGCAGCGTCCGCCCTGGACCGATGGCTTTGAGATGCTGGTGTTTGTTGCCTGGGGTATATTGTTGTTCGGGCTCTTGTTTTCGGGTAAAAGCCGGTTTACTATTCCTTTAAGTTTGTTGTTTTCCGGTACGTTGTTGTTTGTTGGTTTTCTCGACTGGCTCAACCCCGAGATCACCAACCTGATGCCGGTGCTGCATTCGTACTGGCTGAAAATACACGTAGCCATCATCGTTAGTTCTTATGCGCCGCTGGCCCTGGCGGCAATACTTGCATTAATGAGCCTGCTATTTTTGATTTTTAAACCGGCCGCACCCAAACCAGCCTGGCTGGTAAGCCTGCAGGAAATTACCATAGTCAATGAACTGGCCATTACCATCGGGTTGTTTTTGCTGGCCATCGGCACTTTTCTGGGTGGCGTTTGGGCCAACGAAAGCTGGGGCCGCTACTGGGCTTGGGATCCTAAAGAAACATGGGCGCTGATTTCGGTGATTGTATATGCCTTTGTGCTGCACCTGCGGCTGATACCTGCATTAAACAATCCGCTGGTGTACAATTTGGCCAGCCTTTGGGCTTTTTCGTCCATCATCATGACCTCTTTTGGCGTGAACTATTACCTGTCGGGGCTTCATTCCTACGCTGCCGGCGACCCTGTGCCCATTCCAAATTGGGTATATTGGGCAGTGGGTAGCCTGGTGGTTATTTCTGCAGCTGCGGTAGCACGGTACCGCCAGTTTACACCGCAGGAGCGCAGGGCGATGTCGGTATAGCGGGTGCATTGAAAGCGGTAACAGGTAGCAGCTTTTACTTTTTAATGTGGGACAATGTTCACCACATGCATAAAGCCTTCCAGTTGTGCAATAGACAATTGTATGGGTCATAGCTTCCGAAATGCAGGGTTGCAATAGTCTGCTTTAAAATTTATTTTTATAAGCAAAGGGTTTGCAATGGAAAAGCTGTTGGGAATTTGTGTTGCTGTTTTTGCCTGTTTAACAACAATGGTGTCCTGCAAAAAGGATAACAACGATGCTCCAAAAGCCAGTTTTGGCTTCCAGGCAAACGGCACTAATATAAACTGGTACCCTGAAGGTGCAACCAACAATGCCTGTATATTGTGCCTTCCGGCACTCGTCAATTACACCACTTACTATAACTTAAGTTCTTCTGCACCCCAGGATATGAGTGAATCCCTTCTCATCCAGATTAAGGGAACCAACCTGAACATAGGAACGTACAGCGACACCCTAACCGTGACGGTAGACCCTATAGGTTCGCCACACAGGTTATTTACTCCTGCTCTTCGAGCGGGTGCAACAGAGCCTGGGGATTATGCCTCGGTCACCATTACCTCCATAAAAGAAGGCAAATACCATGACGGTACCTTCAAGGCCAGGCTCACTGCAGCGCCTTACGGTCCGGCTGCACCAAAAGTATTTATTGAGAATGGTGTGTTCCGGAATGTACCTTGGAATTAACTGCATTCAATAATTCAAAATTCCAAACACTATTTCTACAGCATTAATCTATTGAGGTATTAATCTCTTTGTTAAATATGTATTTTACATCTATGTGTAAATTATAATTGAGGCAGGGAAGAATATCCTTGAAAAATCGCAGATTTCTTATTTTTAAGGCGCTAACATTTTTAAAGCACTTGTTTTTTAAATTGAATTTAAAATCTGGTAAATAATTTATTATCTTAAGCCGAAACCAATCTGCTATTGTCCGATACAACAACCTATACTGAACAATATTTACTCCATCAATTGCGGGAGGGCAGCGAAGAAGCGTTTGCAACCCTTTACCGGCAATACTGGCAACAGCTTTTTTTTGTGGCCTTCAAGCGGCTGCAATCGGCCGAAGATGCAAAAGAGATCGTGCAGGAAGTTTTTTTGACACTGTGGCAAAAAAGAGCGGAACTGGACATACAATCACTGCCCCTCTATCTTTCTGCTATGACCCGGTATGCTGTGTACCGCGCCACCGCCAATAAACAGCGGGCCCGCCTGCACCAGGCCCATGCAGCAAACACAAACCCCTCCCAGGAAATTGCACCGCTCGATATCGACAACAAACAACTGCTCCAATCTTTGCTCCGCCTCTCCAACGAACTTCCCGAAAAGCACCGGCTGCTGTTTATTCACCACAAAATGCTCGACCGGCCGTTGGAAGAAGTGGCGGGCATGCTGGGCGTGTCTGTGCGCACCGCCGAAGGCTATTCGGCCAAGGTGATGGATTTTATGCGCCGGCGCCGCAAACAATTGGCCCTATCCACACTGCTTTTTTAGTTTTTAAAAAAAAATTCTCGATTTCCTGCGTACAAACATTGGCCCCATGTCTCTATGTTAGAAATGGGGAACCATGATTCCTGAGCATATAGCAAAACTAGCCGAGAAATTTCTGAAAGGCGAAGCCACCGAAGCCGAGCAGGCCGAATTGCACCAATGGTACGATTCGGTGGATGATGCCGATACGGAAGTGGTGATTACCGAAAAAAACCTAACTGTTGAAGCATATGGTGCAGCGGCTTTTTCAGAGTTAAAGGCATTGATCGATAAGGATCCCGGCCAGGTGCCGGATAAAAAAGTCGTTTCAATTTTTCGGTGGCAACGCCTGGCAGTTGCAGCCTCCTTGCTGTTGGTTACTGGCCTGGGTATATATTTTTGGTTAGCCCCGCAAAGCCAAACACCCGTTGCTGTTGCACCCACATCTTCACCCTCCGACCTGCTGCCAGGTACCCATGCTGCAACGCTTACGCTGGCCGATGGAAGCACGGTGGTGCTGGATAGTACTGCAAATGGGGCCATGCTACAACAAGGCAGTACCGAAATAGTAAAGCTGGCAGATGGCCGCCTGGCGTACAAAAATTCGGTTGCTGCAGCCACCCAGGTGTTGTACAACACACTGGCTACGCCCAAAGGGGGACAATACCGGGTTACCCTTCCCGATGGTACCTCAGTATGGTTAAATGCCGCATCTTCTTTAAAATATCCAACCGTTTTTACGGGCCCAGAACGCCAGGTTGAATTAACCGGCGAGGCTTATTTCGAAGTGGCAAAAAACCCGCGGCAACCCTTTATAGTGGCGGCTTCCGGCAACAAAGTGGTGGTGCATGGTACTCATTTCAACATCAATGCATATAGTGATGAGGCTGCAATGCGTACCTCCCTGCTGGAGGGCAGCGTTTCGGTGCAAACCAGTTCCGGAACAGCCAAACTGGTTCCGGGCCAGCAGGCCAGTATAGACAAAAACGGGGTGGCCATAAAGGTGGCAGCAGCCGATGTTGCGCAGGCCATAGCTTGGAAAAACGGCTATTTCTCTTTTGAAAATGCCGACCTGAATACCGTGATGCGGCAAATTGCGCGGTGGTATGATGTGGAAGTTGTGTATGAAGGAACCCCAACTGATGACCGCTTTTCGGGCGAAATGCCCCGCAGCAGCAAAGCCTCCGAAGTATTGAAGATACTGGAGCTGAGTGCGATCCAATTCCGGATAGAAGGAAAGAAAATAGTGGTGATGCAGTAGCGGCAACTACGGCATTGCTAGTTCTATGTATAGGTATAAAAAAATCGGAAGCGCGGCAACGCTTCCGAAAGGTGTCGATCAACAACTGTTAGCGTAGCGGAAAACTACAAGGCAATTGCCTTAAACAACATTGTAAACCAACAACGCAAAAATATGATTCTTCGTATTCTTTGCAAGGCTCGGCCCAGGGCGTGCCTTGTAAAGGCTTCAACTGCCAAGCTCATGAACCTGACCGCTGTTTTTTTACTGGCTGCCTGCCTGCAGGTAAGCGCCGCCGGCTTTTCACAACGGGTAACGCTTTCCCACAAAAATGCACGGCTGGAAAAAGTTTTCCAGGAAATTAAAAAGCAAACGGGCTACACGTTTTTTTACAATGCAAAAGCACTGAAGGCAGCACACCCAGTCAGCATCCAGGTAAAGGATGTGCCGGTACAACAGGTACTCGAACAATGTTTTAAAAACCAGCCACTCAGCTTTAGCATTGTAAACGAAACCGTGGTGGTACGCCTAAGGGAAAAACCAGCGGAACCCGTTGCGCAGCCTCCTGTAAATACGGTTGTGGAAGCAGCCTTCATTGAAGTGCGGGGAACGGTAGTGGATGCGGAAACCGGCAAACCCATTGTTGGTGCCAACATCATGGTGAAGGGTGGAAAAGCCGGGGTAGTGTCGGGTGAACGGGGCCAGTTTTCGGTACAGGCAGATGCCGGAGCTACGCTGGTAATTAGTTATGTGGGATATACTTCAAAAGAAGTCGTGGTAAAGGATGGTGGCACCATTAACGTGTCGCTAAGCCTGGCCGCTGCACCAATGGAAGCCCTGGTGATCACCGGTTACCAGGTGTTGAAAAAAGAAAGCTTTACCGGTACCACCACCACTGTGTCGGGAGAAGAATTGAAAAAGAACAACCCGCTGAATGTGCTCCAGGCCATTCAGTCGTATGATCCTTCATTTAAACTGACCGAAAACAACTTGCTCGGTTCCGATCCCAACAGGCTGCCTGCCGTGAATGTGCGGGGCTCCACTGCGCTGCCTGCCGGTGGCGACGGGCTGCTGGACCGGAACAACCTGGCCACCAATGTAAACCTGCCCACCTTTATTATGGACGGTTTTGAGGTAAGCCTGCAAAAGGTATATGATCTTGATGTAAACCGCATTCAGTCCATTACTTTGCTGAAAGACGCTGCAGCCACTGCAGTGTACGGCTCCCGTGCTGCCAACGGTGTATTGGTGATCACTACCAAGCCGCCAAAAGAAGGAAAGCTACAACTGGCCTACAACTTCGAGCTGAATGTAATGGCTCCTGACCTCACCGATTATAAAGTGCTGGACGCTGCCGAAAAACTGGAGTATGAGCGGCTGGCGGGGTTGTATAATTCGGCCAATAACCCGGCACTGAGCCAGGACCAATTGGACGTAATTTATTTCCGCAAAAAGCAAAACGTGGTGGGTGGCGTAAATTCCTACTGGTTGTCGCAACCGCTTACAACGCCTATCGGGCAAAAGCACTCCCTGTTTGTTGAGGGCGGCGCACAATCCATCAGGTACGGTATTGAAATGCGGTACCAGGCTACACCGGGTGTAATGAAGGAATCGTTCCGCAACCGCTATAGCCTGGGCATGCACCTGACCTATAGCCCTAATTCAAGGTTCTCGTTCCGCAATATTTTAACCGTTGCTTCGGTGCAATCCCAGGAATCGCCCTACGGCGGCTTCGACGAGTATGTGCGGATGAATCCATACTATCCAAAGACCGATTCGCTGGGCAATACCATTCAGGAAATTGATGCCTGGACCAATCGCAACACACCTAACGGTGCCGTGCAAACGGAAAGAGTTTTGAGCCCATTATACAACGCAACATTGAGTTCGTTTAATAAAGGCACTTACCTGGAATTGATTGAAGCGCTTTCTGCCGATTGGAATATTGTGCCCGGCCTGCGGCTGCGGGCACTGGGCAGTCTTACAAAAATCAGTTCGGAGTACGACCGGTTTCAATCGCCGCTGGCCAACGCGTTTTATTTTTATCCATCCAGCCAGTTGGCCAACCGCGGACGGTACGATTATAATGCCATTGGGGAAACGGCTCTTGACGGCAATGCTACGTTGACGTACAACAAGCAGGTAGCGGACCATTTTTTCAATGTTGCTTTGGGCACCAATATCCGAACTTACCTAAGCGATAGTAAATCCTTTTCAGCAGTTGGTTTTACCAACGACCGGTTTACCAATATTGGATTTGCAAATCGGTATGAAGAAAATACCGCACCGGGTGGCAATGTTTCCCGCGACCGGCTGTTTGGTTCTTTCCTGAGCCTCAACTACTCCCTCAACAACAAGTACCTGGCCGATGTGTCTGTAAGGGCAGACGGTTCTTCCAAGTTTGGATCGGAACGCAGGGTAGCGCCGTTCTGGGCCGTTGGGCTGGGCTGGAATGCGCATAAGGAAGGCTTTTTGCAAGGCTCCGCCATCAGCCTGCTGCGGCTGCGGGCCAGCACGGGGCTTACCGGAGCGGTGTCGTTCCCGCCTTATCTTTCCAAAACCACGTTTACGTATTACAGCAGCAACTGGTACTCTACCGGTGTGGGGGCCATCGTAAACCAGTACGGCAACGATAACCTGCAATGGCAGCGCACCCAGAACTATGATGTGGGCCTGGACCTTGGCTTTTTTAAAGACCGGCTTTCCATTTCACCAAGGTATTATTACAAGCTCACCAAAGGACTGCTGGCAGATATCATGCTGCCGCCATCCACTGGTTTTTCCTCGTACAAGGACAACCTGGGCGACATGGAGAATTTTGGTTTTGAAATGAACCTGAAATATGATGTAGTAAAAAAGCGGGGCTTCACCGCAACCGTTACGGCAAATACCATCAGCAACAAGAACCGCATTCTCCGCATTTCCAATGCACTAAAAGAATACAACGACAAGGCCGACGAACAACAGGTTTCCGACCAGTACCGTTCGGTGCCGCTGCTTCGTTTCAACGAAGGCCAGTCGCTGAATACCATTTACGCGGTACGTTCCCTGGGCATCGATCCAGAAAATGGGCAGGAGATTTTTATCAAGCGCAACGACTCACTAACCTATGTGTGGGATGTAAAAGACATTGTTCCGGTGGGCGATAATACGCCTAAGGCAGAAGGGTTTTTAGGTGCCAACATTGCTTATAAAAACTTCATGCTGTCGGCCTCGTTTTATTACCGCTTTGGTGCCGATGTGTATAACCAAACGCTGGCCGACCGGGTGGAAAATGCCGACCCCCGCTTTAATGTAGACAGGCGGGTGCTGGACCAACGCTGGAGAAAGCCAGGCGACAAAACATTCTTTAAAGATGTTGCTGATCTGGGGTCTTCGTTTGCATCCAACCGGTTTGTGCAAAAAGACAACCTGCTGGAGCTGCGGTCCGTTTACCTGTCGTATGATTTCGACAAGCGTGTGTATTCGCGGATGCGCATGAACAACCTGAGGGTGGCATTTACAGCAAACGACATCTGGCGGTCTTCATCCATCCAGATAGAGCGGGGCCTCTATTATCCCTTTGCGCGGAATTTTACTTTTTCCCTTCAAACAAGTTTTTAATCAGCAATGAAAAAAATAATCCTTGCATTGTGCATGCTGGTAACACTAGCATCCTGCAAAAAATTTCTGGATGTAAACCCCGAATCGGATATATCGAAAGAAGAACTCTTTCGCACTGCCGAAGGTTTTGAAGAAGCGCTGAATGGAGTATACAGCCGGGCCACACAGGGAGACATTTACGGCAACGAATTGACTTCTGGTTTTACCGACGTGCTGGCGCAAAATTATTCCATTTCCTTTGCCGATAACCTAGCCTACCGGCAAACATCCCTGTTCAATTACAAGGATGCTGCATTTATCAGCCGCAAGGATGCAGTATGGAAAGGGCTGTACCATGCCATCAGCAGTTGCAACCTGATACTGGAGCACATTGAAGGAAAGAAAAACCTGCTCAATGCGGCACAATATGCGTTGATAAAAGGCGAAGCAATGGCACTGCGGGCTTATATGCACTTCGATCTGCTGCGGATGTTTGCACCCTCATTTAACAGTGGTGCCAATGAAAAGGCCATTCCGTATGTCACCCAGTTTTCCAACAAAGTAACCCCACAGTATAGTGTAACCGAAGTTTTAACAAAGGTGACGGAAGACCTGCTGGCTGCAAAGGAATTGCTGCGCAATACGGATCCAATCCGCACTGCTGGATACCTGGTGTCGTACCCTGCCGATGCCGCCGCCGGTGAAGAAAAAGCGCAGTCTTTGTTTTTGCAAAACCGCCGGCATCGCATGAATTATTTCGCGGTATGTGGTACGCTGGCAAGGGCATACCTGTATGGAAATAAAAATGCCGACGCCCTGCAAAATGCACAGGAGGTCATTGCATCAGCAAAGTTTCCGTGGACAAACTCTGTTGATTTTATAACACCGGATGTTACCAAAAAGGACCGCATACTGTACAAGGAGCTAGTATTTGCCTGGTATATTCCTGAAATGCGGCAGTCATTGCAAAACCGCTTTGGCGCTGCTACCGCAAGTTTGTACCTGGAAGAGAATGCAGGCCGGGCTCTTTTTGAGGTGGCCGGAGCCGGTGCCGAAGACTTGCGGTTTAAAGAATGGGTGCGCCTGGCCCTTGACGTTACCGGCGGACGCTACGAGGTGCAAAAATACCTGCGGGATAACATCACCAACAGGCATCCCCTGGTTGCCCCAGCCATAAGGCTAAGCGAAATGTATTACATCGCTGCCGAAGCCGCTTTCGATACCGACCCGCAACTGGCACTTAAATACTTTAATGATGTGCGCTTTAACAGGGGTATTGGTACACAGCTTACTTCTGTTGTCTCCAAAGATGCCTTTCAATTAGAACTGCTAAAGGAAGCCCGGAAAGAATTTTATGGCGAGGGCCAAATCTTTTACATGTACAAGCGCCTGAATAAAAGCATCAGCGGGCAGTCTGGTGTTACCTACCCGGCAAGCAATTCCATTTTTGTGTTCCCGCTGCCCAACGATGAAATAGAATTTGGCAACCGTTAAACCACCTGCAATGACCAAACTTATTTTACCCCTGATTCTGCTGCTGGTGCTGGTGGCTTCCTGCAAAAAAGCAGAGGAGCTCAGGTACAGCAGTTCCGATAATATTTATTTCGACTTTGACGCCACCACCAAAGACCGGGACAGCATTGTGTACACATTTGCCTATGACCCTGGCAAAGCCACCGACACAGTATGGCTGCCGGTGCGCCTATCCGGCCAACGGGTGGCAAGGGCCCGTACCTTTAAGGTGCAGCCTATAGCAGCAGGTACCACGGCGCTTCCCGGCGTGCATTACGAAGCATTGAAAGAATCGTACAGCATGCCTGCGGACTCGGGCACTTTTGCGCTGCCCATTGTGATGTATAACAAAGATCCAAAGTTGAGCAACCAATCGGTTGCACTGCGTCTGGCACTTGTGGAAACGACTGACTTCGGCCTGGCCCTGACCGGATTGACCACCGCAAAAGTTGTATTCTCCTCCAAGCTGGAAAAGCCCGAGTGGTGGGAAATGTGGCTGGGCAGCTACTACTCGCAGGTAAAACACGAACTGTTTCTGATCAGTTCCGGCACCATTCATATGACCATGTCCGGACTGGATGCACCAAAGAACTTATACCACGTTGGGCGCCTCAATAGCTTCTTGAATAATCCTTTTGGCTGGGTGCAGGAAAACAGCGGTAAAGGGTACGTGCTGGAGCAAAAAGGAACCAATGCCTACGATTTTTTTAACAGCAGCAATCCTGCTAAGAAGTTTGAATTACGCCTGAATACGCAAAGCGGCAGGTATTTTTTTATGGACGAAAATGGAAAGGAGGTTATCTAACATGAACAAGCAATTAAGCATAAAAATTATCTTCCTGTTCCTTGTCGTTTCGGGCCTTTTTGCATCCTGTTATAAAGACAAGGGCAACTACGACTACAACATGCCGGAAGTACCGGTTGTTACCACACTCGATTCGGTTTATTCCGTTTTTGTAGGCGATAGCCTGATCATTGATCCGGGAGTGCAAACATCAAAAGGTGCTGCGCACCTGCGCTACGACTGGAAGATTGCCATTCCGGAAAAGCTCAGCCAGGATTCTTATACCGGACCGCAACTCAGAACCATTTTTGGCCTTGGGCCTCGCCGTTATTTTGCACGGCTTTCCATTACCGATACCATCAATGGCATGAAGTATTTCCATGATTTTGCCATTGATGGCAAAACGGCCTTTTCAAAAGGCATGGTGGTATTGAGCGAGGAAGGTGAAAATGGGCAGCTTACATTCATAAGGCCCGACGGTGCGGTGCAGGCAAGGCTGTATGAGGCAATGCACGGAGCGTCGCTGCCAAAAGGCCCACTGCAATTGGTGCCCGTAGCACAGGCGTACAATCCGTCAGTGATTAAGAGCTACTGGGTTTTTTCATCTGGTGGCGACAACCCGGGGGTACAGCTCGATGCCAATACAATGCAGCGGCAACAATCCATAAAGGAAAACTTTTTTGAACCACCCGCAGTTGTAAAAATAGGGTCGATGCAGTCGAACTTTTTTGGCGTCATTACCGGGGTGGCCAATGGAAAGCTGTATGCCGGCACCACATCCACGTGGGACCAAAACCCGCTGTACGGCAAGTTTGGGCTGGCAACACCAGGCGATTACGAGCTTTCAGACAAGTTTATTTTCAATTTCAGTATGGCCACTTTTGCGGGTCATTATATCGGATTTGAAAAAAATAAAAAACAGTTTCTGCGGTTCAACCTTTTTGGCGTACCCAACTATTTCGGCACCGACTACGATGTAATGGGCACTGCATTTGACCCGAAGAACATGGGAATGGACCTGCTGCACCTGCACCAGATCAACGGCAACGATGTGTACGCATTTATGAAGGCGGGTGATGGCTCCCTCTATGAATGCAAGTTTACGGTAAACTTCAACGGGCCTTTCCAGTTCACGCCCATACATAAGCGCTTATTTGTACAGCCTGATTTGATGACAGCAAACACAAAAATTGCGGTTACGCAGACCGGCGTTTTTTACCTGGCAAACGGCAATCAGCTTCACCGCTACAATCCTTTGAACCAGGAACTGGTTTCGGTAACTACAGATCTGGGTGGTAAAGCCATTTCAATGCTCAAATTGCTGGACAACGATGGCACATTGGCTGTGGGTGTTGAGGGTGTGGTGTACCTGTTGAACATTGGTACCGGGCAAAATGGTTCGGTTGCTAAAAAAATTGAGGGCATACCGGGCAGGCCCGTTGACCTGGCCGTGCGGCAATAAAAAGGGCGTTGCCTTCTATGCATTTTTAATAAAGGCAGTTCCTTTTGAAATTATCCAGGATCACGCATTTAATTATTCTAGTTTCTTAAAAAGTAACAAATGAAATTTACTATTCTAAGCATAATGGCCTTTTTGCTGGCATTTGCTTCTGTGGCGCAAACGGCTGCAAAAAAAGAGGCGGGCTTCACCCTTAATGCAAAACTTGATGGGCTTGCGGCTCCGGAAATTTACCTTACCTATGGCGGTTTTCACAACAGCCGCATCGACACGGCTAAGGTGGTCAACGGCAGCTTTTCCTTTATTGGCTCCGTAGAAGAGCCGGTTCCTGCCATGATATTTACACCTGATTATAAGGTGCGGTTCGACCTGTACATAGACAATGGAAAAATTGAGATCAGCGGCCAGCCTGGTGACCTGAACAAACTAAAGATAAACGGGCCCGCAGCAACCCGCGAGTTTGTGGCGTTTAACAAAATGATCATGGACAACCGCCAGAAGGTGAATGAACTTTATGGGCAGGCAAATGAGGCAAAACAAAAAGGTGACTCGGTGGGCGCTGCAAAATTGGAAGCAGAGGTAAACCGGTGGTACAATAAAGAATTTGATATGCGAAAAAGCTATATCAAGACACACCCGTCCAGTTATATCAGTGCACATGAACTGTATGCGTTCAGCAATGTAAAAACAGTAAAGGAAGCAGTGGTAATGTTTGATGCGCTGCATGAGAACATACAACAATCATCACAGGGCCAGGCCCTAGCCGAGCGGCTAAATTTGTTGGGCAGGGTGCAGGTAGGCGAGCCGGCGCTTTCTTTTGTGCAGCAGGATGTAAGTGGAAAAAATGTGAGCCTTGAAGCTTATAAAGGCAAGTGGGTGCTGGTTGAGTTTTGGGCCAGCTGGTGCGGTCCCTGCCGTGCCGAAAACCCTAATTTGCTGCAGGCATACAACCAGTACAAAGACAAGGGCTTTGCCATATTAGGAATATCGCTTGATCATGTAAAGGACGCATGGTTGAAGGCTATTCAAAAAGACGGCATGCCCTGGGTACAGGTGTCGGATTTGAAAGGATGGAAAAATGAAGTTGCGGAGATGTACGGCATTAAAGCCATTCCCGCTAATTTTTTGGTAAGTCCTGAAGGAAAGATCGTTGCCCTGGATTTGCGTGGGCCAGTTTTGCACGAAAAGCTGGCGGCATTTTTATAAATGTCCTTACTGAAGGTGTAGTATAATGAAAACGTATAACAGGTAAAGGCAACTATTTTCGTCGTTCAGAATCTACACTATTCAGAGTGGGTTAAGTAAGGTGTCAATCAGGTGTATAAAAGGAGCGACGGGTTTCCTCCAACAAAAAACGTAAGCAAAGTTGAATTGCATAAAATAACAGTAGTTATTTGCCCGCATAAAAAAACAACCTCCTTTTGGAGGTTGTTTTTTTTATGCGGGCAACATGGTGCTTTACATCTTTTATGCATTTACCTGGCGGGCTCCAGGGTTTTGATCCATTCAGCAATTTTTGTTAGTTCGGCTTTAGGAACATGCGACATGGGCGGCATCGGCGTGGCATAGTCAGGCCAGTTTTTAGGATTGGGCTTTTGAATCAGTTGCACGATCCGCGCTACCGGGTAGTTCTTTTTGGCTACATCTTTATACGATGGACCAACCATCTTTTTGTCGGGATGATGACAGGCCAGGCAGGTATTTTTTTGCAACAGCGGTGCCACCTCTGCATAGCTTACTTTTTTTGCCTGGCTGGCGGTTTTTGCAACCGGTTTACTACTGGCGGCGGCAGTAGTGTTTTTTGCTGCTGTTTTGGTGCCGGTGCTGGCCGCAGGGGTGGGTGCGGGTTGCGTTTGCGTAGTAGCTGTTGTTGTTGCAGCTGTATTGCCGGCCTCCAGTTCTGCAAGGGTCCACAGTGCAGTCCGAGATTTATGTTGCGCCCTGATGGCCGCTACTTCGGCTGGCGTAATATACGGCGAAGTGGTATCGCCGGGTCGGCGGAAACGACGCGTTACGTTGCCAAATTCATACCGCACATAATTTACCACGGAAGCCACCCAGTCATCGGAGTTTTCGCCCAGCGGAGGCATTACCGATGGATATTCTTTACCATCGATGGGGCCCTGCAGGCCATGCAATACGATCCTTACCAGGTTGGCCTTGTCGCCGTTGATGCGCTTTGATTCGGGCAGCGGCGGAGCGGCCAGTGCAGTGGTGCCTGCGGCTGCAAGCCCTTTGCCGCCCGGGCCATGACAGGTTGCACAAAGACCGGTAAAGATGGTAGAGCCAGCCAGGATCAGTTTTCTTTCATCAGGGGGAACATTGGCAAGCCTGGCACCATACGTCTTGATGTCGGTATTGCGGTCCATTGATTTTTGCGCAGCGGCAAATATGTCGTTGCTTTTATTTGCAGTCAGCAGTTCGTCGGCAACCGATACCGCTGTTGCAGGTTTGGTGCTGTAAAAAGAAAGGAACAATTGCAGCCGCACGTCATGCGATGGATCGGTTTTTAAAGCGGAAAGATTTGCCGCCATTTCTCCATCCCCAGCCTTTAAAAAGCGTTCGCCAATTATGATGGCCGCCTTCCTGATTTGCGGGTGTTCGTCTTTTAGTGCTGTATAAACAATATCCTTATCGGCAGCATCCAACCCTTCCAGCGTCCACAAAGCATGTAGGCGGGCCAGGTGCGATGGTGCTGCGCTAAGGGTGGCTTTTTCGCCGCGCAGCACGGCTTTAAGTGTGGACACTACCGATTTGTCATTCAAAACAATAAGCTGCTTTTGCGCATTGTCGCGCCACCAGCCATTTTTGTGATCGAGGTAGGTAACCAGTTGTGCAGGCGACTCGGCCAGCATATTCGGCTTTGCCGGTTGCTTGAAGCCATCATACACCAGGCGGTAAATTCTGCCGTGGCCGATATTTTTATCGAGGCCCCGTGCTTCAATTTTTTTACGCAAAAAAGAACCGGGGCGGGTCCAGTTGCCCTGCTGGATAATACCGCGGTGCATGTCTACAATGTACAGTGTGCCGTCGGGGCCGGTGTAGGAATTGACGGGGCGAAAGTTCATGTCGTTTGAGGCAATAAATTCCTGCTGGTAGTAGGCGTTTTGTACCGTGATCTTTCCCTTCAGGTTGATCACTTTTGCACGGCGAATGATGCGGGCCACGGGCTCGCAAACAATGTAGTCGCCCACCATATCCTGCGGTAAGGCATTGCCCCTGTAAATCGATTGCCCGCAGGCGCCTGTAAAATGGTTGAGCGTACTGTCGGCACGCAACCGCATCAGCCCGCCCTGTACATCGGGGGTAGCCATGATTGGATACACTTCCTGGAATTCTTTGCTTACCTGGTCGGGCAAATCCAGTGCGCCATAAGAAGGGTTTATTTGCACCCGCACCAGCGGGTTTTCGCCACCGGCGCTGGAAAGAAACAGGCGTCCATAATTATCATGCGTTACACCCCATTGTCCGCCGGGTCCGGAAGGAATGGAATCGGCGAACAGCATGCCATTTTTATATCGAAAACGGATCGGGTCGTAGGTCAGGTAAATATAGTTATCGAGGTTCCAGTCGAGGCCGCTGCGCTGGTGTTCCATATTGGCATCCAGTGAGCGGTAGGCGGCGTTTTCAAAAACGGTTCGTTTTTGGTCGGCCTTTCCGTCGCCATTCGTATCCCTGTAGGCATTGATGGTAATGGTGTTGGTTTCATTTACCAGCAGCTCATTATTCACACACAGGATCATGCGGGGCAACAACAGGCTGTCGATGAATACCGAACTTTTGTCCATTTTACCATCGTTGTCCGTGTCTTCCAACAGCGATACGCGGCTTACGGGCTTTTGCTCTCCTGTGGCGTCTGCATCCTGCATATAAGTGAGCATTTCGGCTACATACATGCGGGCATTGCCATCCCAAGCCACGGCCACGGGTTCTTTAATCATGGGTTCGCTGGCTACCAGTTCGAGGCGATACCCCGGTGGCAGGTTGAAGGATTTTAAGCTTTCCTCCGGACTCAGGTAATCGGCGGTAGGGATGGAGTCGAACAGCCGCGAAGGGTAAGGGGTGCCGAGCTTGCTTTGCACCGCATTCTTTGGCTGGTTGCAATTATAAATAGTTACGGAAAAGGCTAGCAGGCCTGCAATCGAAAAAAACTTTTTCATGAAATTCTTGTGAGGGATCAATTATTTGGTGGACGCAATACTTTTTGTAGTTACTTCTGGCTTGGCACCCATCACATACTGGATAGCGCCCAACACATGTTGCTGGTACATGGGGTCGTCCCACGATTTATTGTCGTGGCCCAGTGCGGTATAGTATGCCCTGCCGCCATCATACTCGTGGTACCAGGCCATGGGGTGTTCTTCGCCGTTCTGTCCGCCGGTGTAGCTGTTTTCGTCAATGGTGATCAGCACTTTCAGGTCGGTGCCGATCCATTTAAAATTATACAGCTCGTCCCACCGCTTCCACACTTTTGGCAAATGTGCCGTTGAAGGATGGTTGGCCACCAACACGTTAAATACCGCTTCCTGCGGACGGGGGTGGTTTTTAAAATAAGCACCATTGAGGCCGCCAAACCAGGGCCAGTCGTATTCGGTATCGGCCGATGAGTGCAGGCCCAGGTAGCCGCCGCCTTTTTGGATGAATTGTTCAAATGCTTTTTGCTGGTCGTCGTTCAATACATTGCCGGTAGTACACAAGAAAACCACAGCTGCATACTGTTTTAAATTTTCGGCAGTAAATGCTTCCGAGCTTTCAGTGGTGTCTACACCAAACTTATTCCGCAGGCCAAGTGCTACAAGTTCTTTTTTCCCGGATGAAATGGCGGATGTATGGCGAAATCCGGCGGTCTTACTAAATACAAGGATCTTTTTTTGCTTGGGCGCAAAACTGGTCATTCCTACGGCAGCAACAATGAGTAAAAAGAAAAAGCACAAACGGGTCTTGTTCATACAACAAACAATGGTTTTAATGATAATTAAAATTCAGCGCAACAGAATGGCCGCAAGTAGGAGTGTTTTGCAATCAAGAGGGTTTAGGCAAAGGGTATTGGATATTTTCCAGGTTTGGGTTCCACTTAATGAATGGAATCACGCGATTAAGCTACTAAACTTTTGGTTTATTTCGTTGCAGGGGCCCGATTTAAAGTTTTCGGCGGGCAACATGTACAGGCTACATGGTGCGTACATTAAGCCTGAATAGCTTTGTGCGAAGGGCTGATATACCAGCGGAAAATCTGTTCCCTAAGCGGGTCGGCAGCATTTGTTTCTGGTGGCGATGGTTTTGCTGGAAAAAAATTGAAGGGAAACAACAAACTAAATGGAGGCTAAAAAAATATGCTCCTATGCAGCTTTCACCGCCGCTTGACATCCATAATTTTTATTACTGGTTAAGTTCGGTACTAATAAACAGGCAACATGCGAAAGGATCTAGCACCGATTTGTAACACACCATTAATTAATGATAGCCCAGTTTGCAATTGGGTAATGAATGCCCTGGCTTTTGCATGAATAACAAAAAGAGCAATTAGGTGAAAACTGCGCTGTTTTTATCGTAAACATACTAAGTGGTTCTACTAACTGGTTGGCATTCAGCTCACATAAAATATTGTCTAATCTATTATTTTCCATTATTCAACCGGGTTTTTGGCTGATGTGGCCGAAAGTGTTGAATTTACGCTTATCTTACCGGTAGCTTCGTGTAACAAAACAGAAAATCCTTAGAAAGCCAAATATCCAGTATCCAATATCCAGATCAAAGCCCGTTTTTATCCAGTATCCCTTGAAAGCAACCAGACGCTGGTATCCATGAAAACTTGTTAAACCGTCCAAACGCGTCTTATTTAATTATCCCTTCATTTTTGAAGGGATTTTTTTTGCAACTACATGACGACGACTTCAACACTGTTTTTTTATAGGTAAAAAATAAACTAAAGGCGTTTTGCAAATGCCTCGAATTGTTGCTTTTTATTGATCAAAACGGGCCCATGCCCAAAACAAAGAATGGCGGGTTTTAGTGCGGCTAATTTTTTAATCGATTTGATATTTTCCTCTTTATTTAGGGTAAACAGATTGGGCGGCAAATGCAGGCCAGGAATGGTGGTTATTAAGTTCATATTGGTAGCAACGTCCCCTACAATCAACACCCCGTCGCTTTCCCGGAAAAACGAAAGATGCCCACGGCTATGTCCCGGGGTTTCAATTACATAAAACGAGCCCAGGCGATCATTTTCCTTGATGGTACGGGCAACCATATGGCCAGGCCCTGCCCAGTATTTGCGTTGCAATTTGGTGATCGGGTGCTGTTGGTTCGTATACTCATGGGTTGCGTTTCCGGTTTCGGCCTGGTACATTTCCTGTTTGCTGCACCATAGTGGAATATTGATACGCGTACAAATTTCATGGGAGCTACCCTGATGGTCTGCATGAGCATGAGTTAAAACATGTGTGTGCAAGCCTTTACCTGCAATTGATTTTAAAATTGTACGGGCAGAACTTTTTATGCCTGCATCTATCAAAAACCCCTCTGCAACATAACAGTTGATGCTATTCCTGGGCATTAACGGCAAGTTATAAACCTGATTTGCTACCTGCTTCATTGTATTGGACGGTTTGCTTTTTAATAATTTCCGGTTCGGTATGGTTATCAAAATATGGCTGTTATGCATAAATGAACCATTCTGTGTTTCAATGGACTTGTTCGCCCATTCGTTGCAATTTATGCAGCCATTTGGCCCGGAATGCCGCACTGGAGTTGCGAATGGGGGCAATATAGGTTACGCGTACAGGGCTGATGCCACAGAACTCCAACGTTCCCTTTTTAAACTGGTTTACTGCCGGACTTCTCATAAACAGCAGGTCATACCATCTAGGGGTATCTGCAGTCACAATAATGTGTGCTGTTTTGCCTTTCATTAATTTTCGCGGTAATGCTTTGCCCGGAACCGTTTCAAAGGCAATACCCGGGAGAAATGTGCGGTCAATAAAACCCTTCATTATTGCAGGGCATCCATACCACCACATAGGGTATATCCAAACAAGGTGATCGGCCTGATGTATTTTTTCTAATGCCTGCAACAGATCGGGCTCCAGCTGGGTTCTTTGGTGGTATCCATACTGTAGGTTGGGATTAAAAGCGAGCTCGCCAATATTTACCTGGGCTACCTGTGCATTTGATTTGCGGAGTCCATTTGTATATGCCCTTGCCAGTGCATGGTTATAACTATGAGTGTCAGGATGGCCATTAATTACCAACACACGCTTCATGTTTTTTTGCTGCAAAAAACAATCGAATGCTTTCAGCAAAAAAGGACAATTGTCTAATTCCGGTACAAACTTCTGATCCTGCTCAGGTGTCTTTGCGTGATGCCCAGGAATGATGCTAATTGATGCAGCGGAATTTGCTGTAAGTATTCGGGGTGGTGGAGCAGCAGGTCATTGTACCTAAACTCTGCGCTTTCCTTTAAAAGAAACACCCGTTGCTCCATCTTTAAATATTCTTGCTCGGCCAGCTGCTTTATAAGCCGTAGCCAGTTGCTGCTTTGTTGTTCCAGTTTAATTATCTCTTTCCTCGGTATTGAAAAAACTACCGCATCGGTCATGGCATAAATATTCTCGATGGTTTTTTCCTGGGTAAGAAGAGATGAATACGCAGTGATAAAAGCGCCGGAAAAAGAAAAACAATAGGTGGTCTCCTCTCCGGAAGCATTGTAATAAAAAGACCGGAAGAAACCTGATTGAACGAAGGCTACTTCTTTGCATACTTGTCCCTCACGAATAAGGAAATCGTTTTTGCCCAGTTTTTTTTCAATGCCTACCCGAAGTACAAGGTCTATTTCTTCATCGCTAAGAAGATCGAAGGAATGCAAATAGTTTTTCATGAACACCAAAGTTACAGGGCAGCTTTATAAAGATGCGTCGGCTGTGTGTGGGTGCATTAAATTACTGCTAGCCAGGCAGATCACGAACAGAGGTAGCTTTTCGTGTGTGTAAAAAAAAATTGCTTTAAGTACTAACCTGGCTTTAGGTACCTCATGGCGCCAGCAACAAACATTTTTTACTTATGCTAACGTTTTGGTGTGCTACTGGAAGCAGCAAATGTTTGGGCGCTAAAGCCTAATTTTATTGCAAACAAGTGTATGACAGGCACAGAGCAGTTTTTCGATGCCATATTCAGCAATGCCAGGGCGAATGGCATTATCATTATGAGCGATGGCGGAATTATAGACCGCGTGAATGCCGCTTTTACCACTGCTTATGGTTATACCACAGAGGATTTAAAGTCGAAGCACTTCCGCATATTATATACCGAAAAAGACCAGCTTACCCGAAGACCTGAAATCGAACTTAACACCACCCATCGCGAGGGTTCGAGCGGCGATGAAAACTATATTGTTCATAAAGACGGCACGCCCATATGGGTAACCGGTGAAGCCATACTGGTAAAAACGGGCGACACTACCTGCATTGCAAAAATCATCCACAATATTCACGCACAAAAACAGCTGGAACGCTATTTAATGAACACTTCCGAGCTGCTGGAGGTGTTGTTTGAATCGGCTCGCAGCGGTTTGCTGATTTTGGATTCTACCTTAAAAGTGGTTAGAACCAATGAGCCTTTCCGAAAGCTTTTTCACCTGGCAGCACCGGTTGCGGAAGGCACCAAACTGCAACAGATCCATCCATTTTGGAGCAATGAAGAACTAAAGACGGACCTGAGGAATGTGCTGGTAAACACCATTGTGCTCAATAAAGAGTATGTTGCAGATATGGGTGCCAGGGATTTTCAACGCATGCATATTACTTCCAAAACAATTATGAGCGAAGACGGCTCCAACAAACAGTTGCTGCTGATGGTGCGGATGGCTTAATGCCGTTTTTAAATAACAGCAAGCCAATACCCAAATTTTTTTACTATCCGCTTGATCCTTTTAGCCGGCTGCATTTTGGATTTGGTGTACCTTACCTTTTACCATATACAACCCCTTCAGCGGGAATATGTTCATGGTTACCTGTATTCGGATTTCAACACGCCATTTAAAACATACACTGTGATAAAAACCTTTCTTGCCTTATTGGTGCCCCTTTTTATCACGGCTTCCTTTCAGGAGCCGGGCCCAAAGCAACCCAAAGAAATAATTGATGCAACTGTAAAAGCCAGGATAGATGTTGCTTTAAAAAAGTTTGTTGATTCGGGTAAGGTGGCAGGCGTTTCGGCTTTGATTTTTGAGCAAAACAAAGAGGTATACTTCAATGCCTTTGGTTATGCCGACAGGGAAGCCAAGCGGCCGATGGATCGGAATACGATTACACGGATTTTTTCCATGACCAAACCTGTAACCGGTGTGGCCTTGATGCAATTGTTTGAAAAAGGTGCATTTTCCCTCGACGACCCTCTTGCAAAGTTCGCCCCTGAGTTTGCCAACATGCAGGTATATAAAGGCGTTGATGGCGCCGGCAAAATGCTCCTGGAGCCTGCAAAAAGACCTATTACCATACGCGACATAACCCGCCATACCGCAGGGTTTGCACCCGGCATAGATCATGCGGGCCTGGCCGAATTGGTGCGCAAAGCAGATGTAATGAATCCCAATAATTCGCTGGCCGAAATGGCCAAGCGCCTTTCAAGCCTCCCGCTTTTGTTTCACCCCGGCGATCAGTGGGCCTACGGTGCTTCGGTTGATGTGCAGGCATACCTGGTGGAGCGCATTTCCGGCGAGCCTTTTGACCAATACCTGAGGGAACATATTTTTAAACCGCTCGGCATGAACCAAACACGCTACCTGGTTCCTGAAAAGGACCGGAAACAATTGGCAGCATTGTACCAACGGGGAGGTGATGGCTCATTGTCGGCGGTGCTGATGGGTGAAAATGATTTTAATACAAAGGAGTGGACCCTGAAGCCTGGCGGATACGGCTTAACATCAACTGTGGATGATTATATGAAATTTGCCCGCATGCTTTTAAATAAGGGCAGTTTAGGTAAGGCCACCATTTTAAAACCAGCGACGGTACAACTAATGGCAACCAGTCATTTATCGGACACAGTTTCCCAACGTATGTGGCTGCCCTCTAAAGGGCAGGTTGGGTTTGGGATCGATTTTGCAGTGCGTACCCGGCCACCGGCATCAAAAGAAGAAAACAATGGCGCCGTAGGTGAATTCTTTTGGGACGGAGCAGCCAGTACCTTGTTTTGGGTTGATCCGGTTAATGAGCTTACTGCAGTATTGTTTGTACAGGTGGTACCGTTTTATGGAGATTTGCACAAACGTTTTCGCGATGCAGTGTATGGCGAATACAAGCCGCAGTAACCTGCGCAGCTGCTTTGTGGCAATAGAAAAACTATTGCCCATTTACGGGTGATTCTGGGTTTATTAACCCGCAGTAGTTTGGGGTTGTATCGCTAAGCCCTTTTAGATTTGATAAAAGCATTCCCTATAGCCCTTTATGATCCTTTACCAGCAAGCAATAAGTTTACCCCAGAAAAAAAGAGGCTTTCACATTATTACAGGCGAGGTGATGCAAGCAGTACCACAGATCAAAGAAATCGCCACTGGTATGTGCCAGGTATTTATACAGCATACTTCTGCGTCGCTTACCATCAATGAAAATGCGGACCCAACCGTTCGCAAAGATTTCGAAATGTATTTTAATAAGGCGGTACCGGAACATGATCGGGACTATGTGCATGATTATGAAGGGTCGGATGATATGCCTGCCCACCTGAAAGCATCGCTACTGGGCAGCTCTGTTTTAATTCCCATACGCAATGGGCGCCTGGCATTGGGCACCTGGCAGGGCATTTACCTGTGTGAGCACCGCAACCAGGGCGGTTCCAGGTCGTTGGTAATAACGGCCTGGGGCGAACGCTGATAGAGTCAACCTTATATCTTCTATTTCCTCAACTTTGCAGGCTAAATACCATACAATGAAGAAGGCATTTTTAGGCATGGGCTTGCTCGGTTCCAATTTTGTAAAGGCAATGTGTAAAAGGGGAGCGGATGTTCGGGTATGGAACCGTACCGCATCGAAGGCCATGGCTTTGGAACCATTTGGCGCCAAGGCATTTTCAAACGTAAGCGAGGCCGTGCATGAGGCCGGAATTATTCACGTGGCTTTAAAAGACGATGCCTCGGTTGATGAGGTGCTGGAAACGGCAAGGGAGGGCTTCCTGCCAGGCGCTATTATTATTGACCACACAACCACATCGAAAGAAGGCGCCATACAAAGAACCGCATACTGGAAGGAGCAAGGATTTGTTTACCAGCATGCCCCTGTTTTTATGGGACCAGCAAATGCACTTGAGGGCACCGGGTATATGCTGGTATCCGGCGATGAGGCAATCATTAGCAAGCTGACACCCGAATTGTCCCCCATGACCGGTAGGTTGATTCATTTGGGTGCTGAAGTGGGAAAAGCTGCTGCAATGAAACTGGCGGGTAATGCATTTTTGGTTTGTTTTACCTACAGCCTGCGCGATACACTGGCCGTAAGCAAAGCCCTGGGAACTACTGCAGATGATTTGCTGCATCTGTTTAGTATGTGGAACCCTGGAACGCAGGTAGAAGCCCGCTTAGGCAGGCTGACCGCTGCCGATCACAGTGAGCCTTCGTGGGAACTTGCCATGGCAAGAAAAGATACCCAGCTTTTCCTGGATGCTGCGCAGCGCAACGGAACAAACCTTTCCCTGCTGCCGGTCATTGCGGGGGTTATGGATGAATGGATTGCGAAGGGCTTTGCAAATCACGACTGGACGGTTGTGGGAAAAGAATTCAGTTAAGGTAAAACGCCTGCATATCCCTGCCATATTCATTTTGGCGCAAATGGGATGGTGCTTTATAGGAATGAAATCTGCTTTCCAGCTGTCTGCTTGTTACCTTCGCTGCTTATCTATGCACATGCAGTTTAAAGATTTTAAGATTGATAAGCGGTTGTTGAATGCAATCGAAGACCTTGGATATACTTCCTCTACGCCCATCCAGCAAAAGGTTTTTTCGGTGGTAATGAGTGGTGCCGACGTTTGCGGTATTGCGCAAACAGGAACTGGAAAAACGCTTGCTTATTTGCTGCCGCTGTTAAACCAGTGGAAGTACACAAAAACAAAAGAGCCCCAGATATTGGTGATGGTGCCTACACGGGAACTGGTGACACAGGTGGTGGAAACAGTAAAGAGCATAACCATGCATTTAAGTGTAACTGCCATTGGCGTTTACGGCGGCGTAAACATTAATACACAGCGGTTGGAACTACAAAATGGTTGTGATGTATTGGTGGCAACACCTGGGCGGCTGTACGACCTGGCAGTAACCGGAGCGTTTAAAGTAAAATCCATCAAGAAGCTGGTGATCGATGAAATGGATGAAATGCTGGCACTTGGTTTCAGGGCCCAGTTGCAAAACATTATGGACCTGTTGCCGCAACGCAGGCAAAACCTCTTGTTCTCTGCTACGCTTACCGAAGAAGTAGAGCTGCTGTTGGATGCATACTTTAACCAGCCCGTAAGAATTGAAGCGGCACCGGCCGGTACTCCGGTGGAGCATATCCTGCAAACCGCGTATGAAGTGCCTAACTTTTATTCCAAGGTGGCGCTTTTGCAATTACTGCTGAAGCGTGAGGATACTATGACCAAGGTGTTGGTTTTTGCCGCTACCAAAAAACTGGCCGATGAACTTTACGCGGAGTTGGAAGGTGATTTTGAAGGCACCATTGGACTTATTCATTCCAATAAAGACCAGAACCATCGCTTTAATACGGTAAAGCAATTCAAGGATGGCGTTTACCGGGCCATTATTGCCACAGACATAGTTGCCCGGGGCATTGATATTGCCGAAGTAACCCATGTTATCAATTTCGACCTGCCGGAAAGCCCCGAAAATTATATCCACCGCATTGGCCGCACAGGCAGGGCTGATAAAAAAGGGCAGGCCATTAGTTTTGTTACCGAAAAAGACCAAAAGACCAAAGAAGAAATTGAAACCTTTATGAAGGTGGAAATTCCAGTCATGCCATTGCCGCCCGACTTAGTGATATCAACCCGCCTTACGGAGGATGAGTTGCCGAAAGTGCACATGCCGGAGATACCCGTTCTTTTGCCCAAGAAGGAAGATCGTGGGGCTGCTTTTCATCCCAAATCGGCCAAGAACAGTAAAGTCAATAAACGGGTAAGCCGAAAGGAAGAGATGAAGAAAAAATACGGCAAGCCCATAAAAAGAACCGGTAAAAAATAAACGCGTTGTTATGGTATCGAACGACCCGCTGCACGGCAAAACACTGGAGGCCATCCTGACACAGCTTGTTGCTCATTTTGGGTGGCAAGAATTGGGCAGGCGGATCAATATCAATTGCTTTAATAGCAATCCAAGCATTAAGTCGAGCCTTACTTTTTTGCGCAAAACCCCCTGGGCAAGAAAAAAAGTAGAAGACCTTTACATCAGTATTTTGTAATGGATTACATTAATCGTTCCTGATAGGGAGGGTTGCGCTTTTTGAACAACAAAGCCGGTGTAATGGTACTCCGGTTTTGTTGTTTAAAAAGGTTACCTGTTGGTGGAACTTTCGAGTATGTAGCAAATGCGTTGATATAAATATCAAAATGGATTTTGTTTTTGAAACCTGCCCCAAAGGGAAACCTGTTTGTTTTATCGGAATGTTTATACGCTCCAAAAAGCAACTAAATTAATCCTATGTAGGGCTCGCTACGCTTCAAGCGTCGGTATCCAGCGACCCGGTTTCCACCCAGTTTTAATTTATAAGCAGCAACAGGTTTCCTGCATTATTTAAATAATTAATGTTCCATAATGCCAATCATGAATAAGAAATTGCATGCTTGGCAAGAACGTGGCTTATTCCCCGCCCACTTGCGCCACATTATCATCCAGTCTTAGATCAATCATCAGGAAATTGGGGTCAATACCACCCCGATCAGGTTTTCGCGGCACGGTCACTTTTATGGTTTGTTCACCAGACCGGATGCGGTGCAACTGTAGATAAAGGGGTTTATTCTGCCCGTTGCCTTCCTCATAAAGGCCCACTTCCAACAAATCATTCATAGGCATTTCCTTTTCAGCACCCGTAGCATCCATTACCACCTTTTGGGCCTGTACCTGAAGCGTTGCCTCCCAGGCACCTGCAGCAGTTTGTGCCACCGCAAGGCTTTTAGTTTTTAGGCGCCAATAAGTATTCTCCTTAAACAGGTCGTGCAACAGGTATTGCAAAGAGTCGGGGGTAACCTGTTCCAACTCCCCATACAGATCAAGGGTGGTGGGAAACGGCAGTTCTCCAGAGTTGTGTTTTTGAAGCAGGCTCCTTAGCGCACCATTTACCTGTTTTTTACCAATGTACTTACTCAGGGCATGCATGGCAAGGCCGCCCTTCCGATAGTATAAAAACTCTTCGTTTGCCTGGAGCAGGGAAGGCGTTGCCAGCGAACGGGGTATTGCATAGGAGGCGTGCAGGTAGGCAACATATTGCTGCAAATGAGCCGCCCCGTAAGCTTTTTCCAAAACCTGCATGCCCGAATAAACGGCCAGTCCTTCAATCAGCACACCGGCTCCTTCAACATTTGCAGGCGTTAATGGGGCCATGCCCCACCACTGGTGTGCCATTTCATGCGCCATAATATAAAAGGGCAGGTCAAAGCCATCGGGACTGTCATCGGGATTCATCAGTGCATACTGTTCGCCGTAATTTACCATGCTGGCATCCGCACTGGCGCCACCCCCAAAACCAGCCCGTTCTACTACTGTGAAATGCTTGAAAGGGTATAAGCCAAAATGCTCCGTATAATAAGCAAGCGATGCTTTTACGCTCCGGAGTATCCGCTCAATATTAAGGGCATGGTCCGGATGATAATATACGCGGATGGCAACATCGTTCCAGGTACTTTCCTGCATTGCATAATTTGCTGAAAAAATGGCATACTCGCCTCCAATGGGCGCATCCGTTTTGTAATGGAAATACCGGCGGCCGCCCGATGTCCAATTTTTATACAACTTTCCGGGTGCTACCGCTACCTCGCCCACCTGTGTGCCAATAATAGCTTCAAAGCTGCTCTGGTCGGTACTTGCCGGCTTTTTTCGTGCCGCAGCATCATACAGGGAAGGAAGTGCGGAACGAGGGGCAAGCTTATGTTTTTTCCGGAGCACCGCATCTTTAAGTTCCCGGTAGCGTAAGTAACCAATGGCCGGGAGGAGGTCGTAATTGGTGAAGTAAGAGCCGTTCTTTACTATCAAGGCATTTATGCTGTTATGCGAAAAACCTTGATGTTGGTGGCGTACCACAAAATCCATTCGCAATGAATCGCCGGGCAATAAGGGTTGCTCCAATTTATAAATATAGTGGCCCAGTTCTTTGTCTGCCAGCACGCTTTTAGCTGCCCTGTTAAAGGCTACTTCAACAGGAGCAATACCGGAAACACTTCCCACATGTATGGAGTCTATGGTTACTGAATCCTTATTCAGGAGTGTATATGCAGCACGGATTTCCACTTGCTGCCTGCCGGGGTAAATTTCAACGTGCAGCTTTGTGGCCACCAATTGTGGCTGTGGTGCATTTATGTATTTGCTATAGCGCCGTTCGTATGCAGCCTTCCGGCTATTTATATCGGAGCTGGTCTGGTACTTGTTCAGCACATGGGTATTATAGAAAATAAAACTTCCCATAGTAAAAAGCAGCCCTGTACCCATTAGCGCAACCCTTGCAGTTTTGCTGCTGAAGCGGCGATGCGCCGATTGCAGGCGAAATTTAAAATGTTGTTCCCTGCCACGTGCCCAAAGCAACCGGGCTGCTACTGCCAGCAACAAAGCCCATCCGGTCCAATAAAGTTTAAACCACAACCAGGGCCCAAGTGTTGCTCCAAACCCACGCATGTCGGTGTACCACCATCCCGGGTCTTTGCCAAAAACGAGCATTGGATGCTCCACTCCCAATGTGGAAGAAAAGGAGATAAAAAGAAAGACCAAAAACACCACCAGGTAGCCGGTAAATTTTTGGTGCACCACTACGTGTACCACCAGCGCAAGTAAGGCAAAGAGCAGGTAGTCGACAAGCTGAAGGCCAAACAGGGCCTGCAGGTACAAGCCGATGTTCAATTGATCGTAGCCAAGGACTAATTGCATTCCTATGCCACACGCCATAAGTATTGCCATCCATGCTACAATGAGGAAACATAAGCCCAGGAACTTTCCGGTCAGCCAGGTCCATTCCGTTGCCGGCGTTGCATCCATAATATCACTTAAGCCTGCATCCCGTTCACGCCACACCAGCTCGCCGGCAAAGTACATGATGAGTAGTGGTATGACTACCCACGCAGTACTGATATCACCAACAGGAGCGGTGAGGTAATCTATTACCAGCTGGGTAGTGGGAATCAGTGGAATTTCAAACTGGGTCATGATCCTTTTGGCAAAAAGAACCGAGGCCAGCGCAATGACAGCCACCAGTGTAAGTCCAACAGGGCTCCTGGCAAGCTGCTTAAAGGATTCACCTGCAATGCGAAGCACCTGGCGAAAGGAAGTGGTAAGGGCAAAACTTGATTGCACCTGCGGCACCTTAATGGCGGCGGAAGCTAAGGCTGCTGTTTCAGTAGGGAGGATGCTCCCCATTTTTTGCCGCCTTTTAAAGCGGCTCCACCAATTGGTTGTTTCGGTATGGGCAAAACGAAACCGGCGATGGGCAAGCCACAACCATCCGGCAGCTGCACCCAACCACAAAACGCGGTTCCATAAAAACATTCCTTCCAGCGTGATGAGCCGGGTATTTTTTTCTGTAACCGTCCATGTTTGCAGTTCGTTGCCCACAATACCGCTAACACCTACGGGGTCCAGTAATTTTACCAGGTCCCAATTGCCAAACAGCCTGGCCGCAGTGATGGCAATGATTTGGGCAAAAATGGCCAGAAGCAGGCTGGCCAGGTAACTGCTCATTACCCTCCGGCTCAACGCAGCAAAAGTGAATTGCAGCGTGGTAGCTATAAATGCATTTGGCAGGGCAACAAAAAAATAAACATTACCATAAGCCCAGGGCCTGAAGGGCAATAATTCTTCCCCATCCAAACCAGGCAGGTAAAAAGAAAGCAGCGTTCCCAGGGGTAAAAGCAGCACCAGCAGTGCATTTACCAAAAAAGCTGCGAGAAACCTTCCACCCAAGTAGTCAAGCTTTGAAATGGGTGTAGTGTAGCTAAGTGGATGCATGCCAGTTTGCACGTCCCGTGCAGCCGCCTGGCCAGCAATGCTTGCACCCAACACCAGCCAAATAAGGCAGCCGATTACGGTAATGGCCGTGATGTGGAAGGAGTTGTTTTCGTATACGCCGTCACCGGGTGTGGTAAGCCCGTTCATTACAAGGGTAAACAGGAGCAGCACGGCTGCATAAAGCCTGGTGGAGGTGCTCCGTACCAGGTAGGCAAACTCAAGGCTGAAGATTTTGCGGAACCTCATAATGCCACCTCCCGCTTGCGGTTTCCGATATGCCCGGCCATGGTGGCAAAGTAAACATCTTCCAGGTCGGGGGCCACGGGTTCAAAGCCGTTGCCTGGATCTTCTTCGCTGAAGATGTGCACGACTGTTTTACCGCTTTGCAGTTTGGTGGAAATAATGTGGTGCTCCTGCTCCAGCAAGGGCAATCCTTTTTTCTCAACCACACGACGCCAGATAAATCCATGCAACTCTTGCATTGCTATCAGCGGCTCCGCCTCCTGCAGTATTTGCCCCTTGTTAATGATTGCCATCCGGGTACAGAGCTCGCTTACATCTTCTACGATGTGGGTAGAAAGGATCACCACGCTGTGCTCACCCAACTCGCTCAACAGGTTAAGAAAGCGTACCCGTTCTGCAGGGTCCAATCCTGCCGTGGGTTCATCTACGATCATCAGCTTGGGGTTTCCGAGCAGCGCCACCGCTACGCCAAAGCGTTGCTTCATGCCGCCCGAAAAGCCGCCCAGTTGTTGCCTGCGTGCATCCCACAGGTTGGTTTGTTTCAATAAGCCTGCAACTACCTCTTTCCTGGAGGACCGGGCAGTGATGCCCTTGAGCACGGCAAAATAATCAAGCAGTTCTTCCGCCCTTGCTTTGGGGTAAAGTCCAAACTCCTGCGGCAGGTATCCCAATGTTTGGCGCACTGCTTCTTTTTGTTGCAACACGTCAAGGGCACCCAGGTGAATACTCCCGCTATCGGGTTCCTGCAAAGTTGCTAGTATCCGCATGAGGGTTGACTTTCCGGCACCATTAGGCCCCAGCAGTCCGTACATACCAAGGGGTATTTGAAGCGAAATATTCTGCAATGCCTGTACTCCATTGGCATAGGTCTTGGAGACATTGCTGATGGACAGGCCAACGGGCTGATCTTTCATTAAAGCTGATTTGTTCTGATTAATTTTTTGAAAAGAAGTGGAGGAATTTTGCCGGCACTTTCTTTTCCACGTACAAATCAATAGCTACGGGTTGTAATTGGGAAATGCGATAGGCACATGCCGTGCAATAATCGACCAATGGCTGCTTTGCCTCCGTCAATGGACTAGCCAGGTACTTTTCACTTTTTGGTAGACCCGGCGGGGCAACTGGTCGAGCGGTTGGGTTGCAAATGCCAGGAAAATGCACCTTTGTTCCATGGAGCGAATCAAGAAAGTGTTCGTGCGGATTCACGTTGTGCTTTGGGTCCTGTTTGGCCTGCTGGCAGCACTGCAACTAAGCCAGCAAAATTCCAACTGGCCCGTATTGACCGGCGGATTTATCCTGACCTGTTTGTATGTTTTTTACAGCCATTTTTTTCTGCTTACCCGCTACACAGGTAAAAAAAGAACCGCAACTTATTATCTCGGCCTGGCAGCTATCCTGTTGACCGGTCCTTTTATTTATTTGTTATTCGATCACAGAAGCCCGGATAGCCCGAACAGTTTTTTTGAGCAATATATTATTTACCTCATCACCATTGCACTGCCCTTTGTATTTCTGAGTTGGCTGGCCAGGGTTACCCAAAACCTGGTAGTCAATACGGTTAAAAAAGAGCAACTGGAGAAGCAGGCAGTAGAAGCCGAGTTGTATTATCTCAAATCGCAGATGGCTCCCCATTTCTTATTCAACACACTCAATAACATTCACACGCTGGTGTACAAACAAGCGCCAACGGCCCCGGAGGCCGTCATGCAGCTCGCTTCGCTGATGCGCTATATGATTTACGAGTCAAATGCTACAACGGTGCCACTAACAAGAGAGCTGGAGTACTTGGAAGATTATATGAGTTTGCAACAGCTTCGGTATAAGCAGGGCCCGGTGGTGGATTTAAAAATCAGTGGGGTATCGGAAACCTGCCACATTGCACCGCTGCTGTTTATTCACCTGCTTGAAAATGCCTATAAGCACAGCCCCGCCCGGCTGGCCCCCGGCGATCTGAAAGTGGGAATGGAGGTGCGGGATGATACGCTTACCTTCAGCGTGCAAAACCCAATTGGCAGGCATACGGCTCATGCCCTTGATGAACCCGGAGGTATCGGGTTGCCGAATATCCGGAAAAGACTACTCCTGCTGTACCCGGGCCGGCATACACTGGACATCAGCAATGCCGGCGAAACGTTTGCCGTGGTACTTAAAATTGTAGGAATTCAATTACAGCCGCATGAAGGAAAAGCTCACCTGCTATATCATTGACGATGAGCCATTGGCACAGGAAATACTGGAAGCTTATATTGCAAAGGTTCCGTTTCTGGAGCTGAAAGGGGTTTTCGGGAGCCCCCTGGAAGCGGCGGGTTCTTTACAGGAAGACCGCCCCGATCTTCTTTTTCTGGATATCAACATGCCTGACCTGGACGGCCTTAGTTTTATTCCAATGCTGCATCCTAAACCGGCAATCTTTCTGACTACAGCGTACGACCAGTATGCCCTCAAAGCTTTTGACCTGGAGGTAAAAGATTACCTTTTAAAGCCCTTTTCTTTTGAACGGTTTTACAAAGGCGTGCTGCGGCAGTACCAGGAGCAAAGCCATAGGCAGGCGCCGGAAACAGAGGTAACACAGGCGCCCAAAAACGAACCCGAATACATCTTTCTCAAGGTTGGCCACCGCATCCAAAAAATATCCACCAGTGATATACTTTTTGTGGAGGGGGTAAAAGATTACCTGCGGATTCATACCATGCAGGAGAAGATCATGACGCTGATGAATTTTTCCAAACTGGAAGCGTTGTTGCCTTCCAAGGCTTTTGTGCGGGTACATCGTTCCTATTTGGTGGCGATCGACAAAATCAACCACATTGAAAAAAACAGGATCTGGTTGGGCAACCAGGTCATTCCCATCAGTGATTCTTATGCCGATGCTTTTTATAGCATGCTCAAAGGCTTGCAGTAAAGTAGCATTTCGTTCCGGTATTGGCTGGCTTCCAATCATTCAGGTTTGGCCTTTCCGTGTTTTTGAAATAGAATGAAATCCTTCCACTAGCGCATCCGATCTTTGCCCTCCAATTATTTGATGTATGGCAAACAGCAGGCGCAACAGGGGAGGCAATGGCGAAGCGGAAGTGGTGAAGGTGAAAATAACAAGAGAGCGATTAAAAGAGGCACTGGCCTTGTTTGCTTATTTGAAACCTTATCGGGGCAAATTTATTCTAAGCTTATTGTTCATTGCACTATCTGCACTCTCCACCAGTTTGTTCCCTTTTTTCCTGGGTAAAATGATTGATGCCGTGGCACCTGGTACCGCTGCACTTCCTGCCGCCAACACCCTTAATAATACTTCATTTGGCGCGGAACTTAAAAACCTGCAACTGGATTTGAATACCATCCTGCTGCTTATATTTATACAGCTATCGCTGCAGGCCGTGTTTTCTTTTATGCGGGTATACCTGCTGACCGAAGTAGGGGAGCGGTCGCTGGCCGACATGCGCAAGGATGTGTATAGCAAATTACTCAGCATGCCCATGCAGTTTTTTGCCGATAAGCGGGTGGGCGAATTGAGCAACCGTTTGTCCTCCGACCTGTCGCAAATACAAGATGCCATTTCCTTTACGCTGGCCGAATTCCTTCGGGGTATATTTACCTTAATCATTGGTCTGCTTTTTATTTTCTGGATCAGCCCCCGGCTTTCACTACTGATGCTGGCCGTGGTTCCGGTGATTGCAGTGCTGGCTGTAGTTTTTGGTATGCGCATCCGCAAAATGGCCCGCAGGGCGCAGGACCAGCTGGCCGAAAGCGGCACGATTGTGCAGGAAACCTTCCAGGGAATCTCAATTGTAAAAGCATTTACAGGTGAATTTTATGAAATTGGCCGCTATGTAAAAAGCGTGTCTGCAGTGGTGCAAACTGCCATTACCAATGCCCGCTACCGGGGTGCTTTTGTGTCCTTTATGATCTTTAGCGTGTTTGGTGCTATTGCAGGTGTGATGTGGTACGGTGCTACCCTCATCCAGACTGGTGAATTAACCATGGGATCGCTGACCATGTTTGTAATTTTCTCCATGTTTGTGGGCGGTACGTTTGCCGGCTTTGCTGATATGTTCTCACAACTGCAAAAAACTTTGGGTGCAACCCACAGCATCCGCGAGATTTTGCGCAATGAGGGTGAACCCTTGGAAGTAAGCACCCTTCACGTTGATCCCAAACATGCAATAAAGGGAGAAGTGCAATTTGATGGAGTATCGTTTAGCTACCCGGGAAGAAAGGATGTGACGGTGCTGCAGGATATTTCTTTACATGCTGCACCCGGCGAACAGGTGGCACTGGTGGGTCCGAGTGGTGCCGGTAAAAGCACACTTGCTTCGCTTTTGCTCCGGTTTTACGAGCTGGACAAGGGAGGGCTTTACCTTGATGGGCGGCCGATCACCGCCATTCCGCTGACGCAACTGCGCATGCAAATGGCATTTGTGCCGCAGGAAGTAATCTTATTTGGGGGCACGATTAAGGAAAATATTGCTTATGGAAAAGGAGGCGCCACCGATGAAGAAATCAGGGCTGCAGCCCGCAGTGCCAATGCGCATGATTTCATTACGGCATTCCCGGAACAATACAACACCGTGGTGGGAGAGCGGGGCATCAAGTTGAGTGGCGGCCAGCGCCAGCGTATCGCTATTGCCCGGGCCATCCTGAAAGATCCTGCAATTTTAATCCTCGATGAAGCAACATCTTCGCTGGATAGCGAAAGCGAGCAACTGGTGCAACAAGCCTTGGACAACCTGATGCAAGGCCGCACCTCTTTTGTCATTGCGCACCGACTTTCTACCATCCGCAAGGCAGACCAGATTGTAGTGATCGATAAAGGAACGGTGCTGGAAAGCGGTTCACATGAACAGTTGATGAAAGCGGGTGGACTATACCGCAAACTGATTGACATGCAATTTGAGTTCGGTAAAGACGACCTGATGTTATAATAAAAGCAGCATACGCATGTTAAATGAGGGTATCAAGCGGCACCATAACAAAATCACCTGTATTGCTTTACCTAAAAGGGAATGCAAAGCAGATTAATTAGGATGTTACTGCGGTTGAAAAAAGCTTTCTGCTACTAGAACTAATATCTTACAAAGCAATTTTCTTTATTTCATTTTTGCTTTTCCAATGGTAATAAATTATGGGTCCGTTTTTAGCATTTAGATTTATGCGGGGAAATGTAAAGCCCTCGGCTAATTCATTGGAGCCAGAAACAGGACTTATCCGGAGCAATACAATCCAATAATAAGCCCAGGTTTTCTACACCTGCATTTTTATTCGGTACCAGAGCTGCTCATCATCACGGCGAGCATATTCATAGATGCCTGGGCCTGGTTTGTATCCCAATTGACAACCGGCATAACAGGGGTTACGGCAAAGTCGGATGTAGTCAGTTTTTTGGGTTCCAACCGCGTAACCTCATATACCATCCTGTTTTTTCCACTGGTGTCATATTGCACTTCTATTTTCAGGATGCCTTTATCCAGTTGAAAGTAGAACGGATGCAGGAAATTAATGTCTGCACTGATTTGCGGAGCATACCAAACAGTAAGTTTATAGGCCGGCTTTACTAACCTGGAAGAGGAAACAGCCGCATCTTTTTTATAGGTGTAAACAACTTTTTTACACAAATTTCCTGCAACCATTTCCTGTCCTGCCAGCTCATTAACATCGTATTTTAGGGCGTCCACTTCTTCTTTTTCCCATACACTCCGCATGTTGGCTGCAGAAAATTCAATAGCGGCATCCTGGTTTTTGTTGTTGGATATTACCACCATTTTTCCTTTTCCTTGCCGGGTATTCATATAACTTTCCATTGTATAGTTCAATGCATTGGCTTTAGCCAAAACCTGGCCCTCCGTGTAATTGATTTTGGCATACAGGGGGCTCATCATGGCCGCCATCAACATTCCACCCATGCTGGCCTTTTCGGCAGCGGTCATGGTTTTCAATTGGGCCGACACTTTATCGGCGTAGGCTTTGCTGGCTGTTGCCCGTTGCAGTTCTTTCAGCTGTTCCAGAATATTTCCTTTTTCAAAATCAATCTTGGAAAGCAATTCATTCATGATGTTGCCCGGAAAGGATACACGTGTATAAAGAACGCCTTCCGTAAACGCTTTGTATTTTGTAGTGTCTGCATTGTTGGATGCGATAGTTGTGGTTGCTGGTGCAAAAGAAAACAGCCACGCAGCCAGTATGGATAAGGCGAAAAGTTTCATTTGAATTTAGGTTTACATGCAGTTTTGCCAATTATAATACCGGCGTACCGGCATTGCTTATTTCAGTTCCAGCAGCCATTGTTTTGCAAAAGCCCGTGCAGCGTCAACCGTGGGTTTGCCGGCCCGGAAACATGCTTTCCAGAATTCATCCTTTGCTTCAAGCGCCGGGTCGGAAAAAATCATTTTGGAACCGTATTTTTCTAGTTTGGCATTGTAGGTTATATCTGCAGAAAGTTGTAAAAAGTGGGTTAGCCGTTTTTTTAGCAAGCTGTTGAAAGCTGTAGGGTACTCAGCTTCCCAAAGTTTCAGGTCTTCTTTATAAGCAGCCATGTTTTCTTCATTCTCATACAGTCCTTCTGGTTTTTGCGGCTTTAGTTCCAATCGGGCTGTTTGGTATTCTTTGGCAAATTCAGGTGATTTTACGTAGGCTTTTATGTAGTTGCCAATTTCTTTGATGGCTTCTTCCCGTTTGTTCAGGGCCAGTTTTGCCATGATTTTGGTTCGGGGAAAGGTAGTGCTGGCACCATACAGGTTGCTGGTAATGTAACTCTGGGCTTCTTCGGTGTCCAGGCCCAATTGGTTAAAGATGTTATCGTAGGCCTTTTTTGCCTGGTTGAAGCTATACAGGCCGCACAGCATCAGGGCCACCACCATGATTGACATGAATTTTTTCATACGTTAATTTTAGTGGTGCAAACCTACTGGTGCCCATCCCGAAATAAATTCGGGGTACTACCCAATTGTCAAAATACGTAGTTACCACAATGGGTATTTGGGAGTAGCCAATTGCCTTGGGGTTCAGAATTTCAGGATAATATACCTGCAATTAAACCAGCCATTTTCAGCTAAGCCTTACAACAGATGTATAGTGGTTTTCTTGAATTGCCTAAAATGCCAATCGAGGTAGCTGGTGCGGTTTACGTAGTACTACGTAGTTATGAATATCGGGGTTGCTGCCGATGAATTACCCCTTTCCGTTCAATTTCTTTGTGGCTTCTAAAACACAAAACTTACTGAAATGAAAAAAGCAATTTTTCTTTTACTGCTAACTGTCCCGGTGTATGGTTTTACCCAATCTGCTGTAGCAGACCGGTTCAAGCAAAAAGTAAAAGCCCGGATTGAGCAGCGTGTAGATGAGGGCATGGATAAAACCATTGATAAAGCCGAAGAAGAAATAACAAAAGCGCCAAAGAAGGCTAATGGAAACAGTGAAAATGAAGAAAAGCCGGCACCTGCTTCGGTAGATAAAAAGCCGGAAACTCCAAATGCAACTTCTTTTAAAAGTTATTCGCGCTATGATTTTGTTCCGGGCGAAAACGTATTGTATGCGGAGGATTTTTCGCAGGATGTACTTGGCGAGTTCCCGGTGAAATGGGCAACCAGCAACAGGGGCGAAGCAGTTACTATTGAGAGTACAAGCAATAAATGGATGCGGATGTTTATTGGTGAATTCGTGTCGCCCCAGATTAAAAATCTCCCGGAGAACTTTACCGTTGAATTTGATATGTTCTTGACATATGCAAATAGTGAACTGCAGGATTTTGGTTCAGGTTTCCCAAAATTCGAATTGCAGTTGCTGCAGTTGTCCGGCACCTCTGAAAGTGCCCGTAAATATGCACAGGGCAGCGAGGGAGAAAAGGCAAAAGTGGGCCTGATGCTGCAGCCGGCTTACGAGGACCGGAGCACCATCTACATCCAGAGCTATTTCGACCAGTCCATGTACTTTGAAGGCGGAAACAAGGAATTACATACGTTCAGCAAGCATTACCGAAAGCCTTTTCATGTGGCTATTTGGGTACAAAAGCAACGGCTCCGGGTTTGGATCAACGAAGAAAAAATATACGATGTTCCGCAAGCCATTGCGCCCCAGGCTTCGTTTAACCATATTGGATTTTGGACGGCAGACAATAGCGAGGAAGAAAATATCGGCGTTTATGTTTCCAACCTCAAAGTAGCCGAAGGCACACCGGATATGCGCAGCAAACTGATTACCGAGGGAAAACTGGTGACCCATGGAATTTTGTTCGCTGTAGGATCGGATAAGATAAAGCCTGAGAGTGCCGGTGTGCTGAAAGAAATTGCTTCGGTTTTAAAACAGGCACCCACCATTAAAGTAAAAGTTGTAGGGCATACCGACAGTGATGGCGATGAGGCAAAGAACCTCGATTTGTCAAAACGCCGTTCCGCTGCTGTAAAGGCTGCACTGGTGCAGGAATGGGGCATTGATGCGGCCCGGCTTGAAACAGACGGACTTGGTGAATCCAAACCCGTGGCAGACAACACAACAAAAGAAGGCAAAGCCCAAAACAGGCGGGTAGAATTTATTAAACAATAACTGATGGATACCTGATTGCCGATCTGGGCTGGGATTTCAAAACACTTGCTGGCAACAAACCAAACGCAACCAAAACCAAATAGGCTAAATGCAAATGTCTTTGCTTTTATCCATCCATTTTTTATTCAGTGTGTTTTGTGGGAGCAACTTTTACAGTTGCTCCCTTTTTAGGGCTTTATACCGGCCATCAATACCAGCTTGCGGATCTGCGTATTAATATTATTTTTAGTTCGCCATAAACCCAACCTACCAAAACTTATAATCGGCAGCTATGTATAAGTGCCTTCTCACCTTTTCCTTACTGCTTTGTTCTTTGTTTGCACTTTGCCAGGACACCACATTGCAACGGTTGCTGGCCGCTAAGGAAAGCAAGGATAAAATAGATCAATTGCATGCCTATGCGCAAACCCTTTTAGATAAGGATAATGACAAGGCAAGGGGCATTTATAAAATAACCACTGAGCTAAGTGAACAGCTGAAATACGACCTGGGAACAGCAACGGCTTTTAGAAAAGTTGGATACATCAATGGGCAGGTAGGAGACTATAAAGCGTCGATCGATTGTTTTCGCACAGCCATTTTATTTTATTCAAAAGGTGGCGGCCATTTAAAAGATCTGTTGGTTTGCTACAATAACATAGGTGCCAATTTCCGGCAATTCGGCAAAGTGGACAGTGCCATGCATTATTACATGTTGGCGGTAAAAAGGGTGGAAGCCTGGCCGATGGAAAAAGAAGAACCGGCGGTTAAAAAGGATATGCTTGCAACCCTTTCCCTGGTGCAGGAAAATATTTCAACGCTGTACGGCAACCTGTATGATGTGCCCAATGCCATTGCATATGGCAATAAGGCCATGTCTGTTGCCCGGAGTATCAATGATACCCTGCGCCTGGTGCTGGCTACCGTAAGTACCAGTCATGCGTTTTATGTAAACAAAGATTTTAGCAAGGCCCTGGCATTGTCGCGGCAGGCAGCAGCCCTGGCCGACACTTTTGGGGCCCCCGTGGCCATTGCAAAGGCGTATCACCTTTTGTCGGTCAATTATACGGCCCTTGGCAAGCCGGATTCGGGAATATATGCAGCGAAAAAAGCCCTTGATTTTGCCCGGGAAACGGACCGGCAATTATACATTATGGCCCTGCTCGACTTGTCGGACGCCTACCACGATAAAAAAGAATACAGCAAGGAGGAAGCGCTGTTGCAAGCCGCGTTAAAAGAGTTTAATGAAGTAGATAACATCACTTTTGGAAGGAACGTTTATGAAAAACTTTCCCAATCAAAATACGCTTTGGGAAAATATAAGGAAGCCTATGACCTGAATGTAATTTCCGAAACCTATAAGGACTCGATGTTCAGCAAGCAAAACCGCGAAGCGGTTGCAGCGTTGGAAGTGCAGTACCAAACGGCGGAAAAAGAAAAAGAGTTAGTTAGCCGGCAATTGCAGCTTACCAATAAAAATCTGCAGTTGCAAAAATCAAATCAATATATCATGTACAGTTTAGGTGCATCCCTGCTGACGCTATTGGCACTGGTTTTTATTTATTTGTTTTATAAAAATAAAAGAAAGCTGCACCAGCGGCAGCTTATAGCCATTCAACAGGAAAAGGAAATCCAGTTATTACAGGCATTAATGCAGGGGGAGGAAAAGGAGCGAAGCCGGATTGCCAAAGACCTGCACGACGGTGTGGCGGGTATGCTTGCTGCCGTAAAAATGCACTTCAGCAGCTTGTCGCTGCAAAGCCCCGAATTGTTGCAGGCTAATGAATACAGGCAGGGCGTCAAACTGTTGGATGAAGCGTCGGTAGAGGTGCGGAAAACTTCACACAACCTGATGCCCGAGGTTTTATTGCAGCATGGCCTGGACAAAGCGCTGCAGCGGTATTGCAGCAGCATCAGCAATGCCCACTCTTTAAGGGTGCAGTACGATTCGTGGGGAGAGATTGGGCGCTTTAAAGACGGGTTCGAACTTTCGGTATACCGTATTGTGCAGGAGCTTTTAAATAACATCATCAAGCATTCCAAAGCAAAACAGGCCATCGTGCAGGTAAGCCAGCAAAATGATATTTTATCGATAACGGTTGAAGATAACGGGGTTGGTTTTGGCGATAATAATTTGCACCTTGATGGTATGGGACTTAAAAGTTTGAAAGCACGGGCGGCCGCCATAAACGGAAAGCTGGAACTGGAAACAGCACCGGGCAGCGGGGTAAGTGCCTACATGGAATTTGAAACCATTGGCCTTGAAAAGGCGGAACTTGTGTAGCTATGGAAAGAATTAAACTTGCTATCATCGACGATCATGAAGTGGTGATAAATGGCCTGAAGGCAATGCTTTCCATTCATCAACATATAGAGATCGTGTTTGCCCATACCCAGGCCGATGTGCTTATGAGCTTTTTAAAAGCCAATGGAGCGGATATTGTTTTGATGGACATTCAGATGCCGGATATCAGCGGCATTGATTTGTGCAAAATGGTGCGAAAAGAATACCCGGATATTAAAGTTATTGCCTTCAGCAGTTTTGATGATACGCATTATATCAAACAGGTATTGCGCAACGGCGCTTCGGGCTATGTGTTGAAAAACGCCGACCAGCAAACAATTGTAACCGCGGTTCAGACGGTGATGGAAGGAGGGGAGTTTATTGATGAAGCTATAAAAAAGCTCTTGATCTATGAAAGTATTACCGGACAGCGCCGTTCTATGTTTGAAATACCCCTAACCAAGCGGGAAAAAGAAATTTTAAAGCTGATCGCAGAAGAAAATACCAACCAACAAATTGCAGATGCGCTTTTTATAAGCCTGCGAACGGTGGAAACACACCGCCTGAACATCACGCAAAAACTTGGCGTGAAAAACGCTGCTGGGCTGGCCAAAGAGGCTATTCGCCGCGGATTGATTTAAAAGCAAGGTAATCTAGAGCAAAGGTCCAGGCCCGGGGGTACCAGTGGCCTGGGCCTTTATATTTTCAGACCCATTTTGCCTTGGGTAATATTCAACTCTTTTCATGCAAAGCTGCATTCTGTTGGCTTTGGCGTGACAGCGGTTCATGCTGCTACATCCAACAGAAAAGGAGTAGGGTGTTCTCAAGCAAACCCCTCATTCATTGCTGCCCTATCCGTAGGAGTACGTAGTTATAAAAACCCGTAACACCCCTAAGAAATTCCCCGCATTCACGGTGTTTTTTTGCATTACAAAACATAACTGTTTATGAAAAATTCATTAGTGCTTTTTTGCAGCCTGTTAGCTGTAACATTATTCGCCTGTACAAAACCGGGCCTGGAAGAAAAGGACACGGACCTGTATCAGGATGTTCCCAGCAGTGCGGTTCCTGCTGAATTGGATAAAGGTCTTTGGTTTTATGGAACCCTTTCCGCCATTTCTTATTATGACCGGGACGGGCACCGGCTTGGCAATGATTACGAGGCCGGACGGGAATACCAATTTTCCAATGTGAACGGGCAGGGCCGTTTGAAGTTTTGGCAATACTTGGGTACGCGTAATGCTTCTTCCTGCGTAGCCGAATACTTTACTTACAAAGAAGGCGCGGTGAAGTTTGAAGGAGACCTGCTTACTTTTTACCCGGTAAAAGGAACATTTAAAACAATAAAAAAAGATTGTGCAACAGGCAATGGCACAACAGTACGTAAAGCGGAAAGGGATGATCTGAAGCCGGATACATTTCGCTGGGAATTAAAAACAATCGATGGGGAAAAATATTTATATACCTTTTCTAAAGAAGATGTCCATCACCAAAATGTGGTTTTTGTTTACAGTTTCGGACAATAAATAACGCAACTACCCAATCCGGTATAAGGGGAGTTTTAACCCTTAATAGTTTTATCCTTGTGTTTTTTATGGGCAAATATTGGCCGTGATGGTTTTCAATTGAAGGAATGAGGCAGGAAATTGTTGGAATGTTTTTAAAGAATCGCTCTTTTTTTACAAAGAACAGTTTTTTTATACAAATGATTTTTTTACTTAATGCAAAATGCTATCAGGTACAATGGCTTTTCCAATTTTGAACGTTTTGTTAATTGAATGGCAAGCAATGCTGGAGTACAGTGCAACTGCATGATTTGTGATTGGTGATACTGCAAAATATCATTGCTGGATCAAAAACAAATCATATGAAAACACTGAGTGCAATACTGGCGGTATCATTTCTTTTTTTAGGGGCTGGTTTAAAAGCACAAACAGCACCTGTTTCTAATAAAGCAGCCACGGCAGTTGGTGTGCCAGAGGTAAGGAAAGGGTATTACTCAATTGGAAACAATGCTGCAAAGTTGAACACTACTCCTACAAGTGTTGTAAACATAAGTGAGGATTACCCTACCGTGCAAAAAGGCTATTATTCAATCGGCAACAATAACCGGAAATTGGCCAGGCCCATTTTAATAAGTAGCCGGGCAACCAGTTTTGTGCCCTTTGTGGGTAAAGGATATTATTCCATTGGCCGAAACAATGAAAAGTTGAAGCAGTAGTTGGACAACGTTTTTTAATGAGACCTATTACAATAAAGCAGCAACCGAAAAAAGGTTGCTGCTTTTTTTATGTACCCATTTCCTTGGCCTTGCTCCGAATCTTCCAAATCTTGTCCCTGCTCCCTAATTTTGATGAGATAGGCCATTCAAATTTTTTTTGATAGGATGCTCAAGCCAGGAAAGCATTGAATGTACTGTGGTAAGGAATGGCGCAAATTGCTGTCATTAAAGGTTTGCAGCCAACGTTTTGAAAGTTGCTTTGTTGCATATGAATATTGAAACCATGAAAATTCTGCTGATAGAAGATGAGCCGCAGGTGGCCAGCCTCATTAACCGGGGACTTTCTGAAAAAGGGTACAGCGTATCTGTGGCGCCGGACGGCACCATGGGCCATCATATGGCGGTGCAGTTTGATTTTGATGTACTTGTTTTGGATATTATGCTGCCGGGAACCAACGGGATGGAAGTGTGCCGGCAACTGCGTATGGCAAAAGTCAACACGCCAATTTTATTTTTAACGGCACTGGGTACTACCGAAAATATTGTGGCCGGCCTTAACGCCGGTGGCGACGATTACCTGGTGAAACCGTTCAAATTTGATGAACTGGAGGCCAGGCTAAAATCGCTGGTACGGCGCAGGGCCCTTGCTGTTGTAGGCGATGAGGAAGAACAGCACCTGGACAGTCTGGTGGTGGATTTTAAAACAAAACTGGTGCGTAGAGATGGCAACCCGGTGGTGCTTACCTCCACCGAATTCCGTCTGCTCGAGTTTTTTATCCGCAATAAAAACCGGGTGGTGTCGCGCATGGAAATATTGGAAAAGGTTTGGGGCATTGGCTTTAATATGGGGACTAATGTAGTAGATGTATATGTGAATTACCTGCGGAAAAAGCTAGGCGACCACAATGAGAAAAAGCTCATTCAAACTATAGTGGGCATGGGTTACATGTTAAAAGCTTAATGTGCTCTTTTTTATGAAAATCCAAACTAAGACCACGATACTTTTTACAATACTAACCGCCACCATTTTCCTGATTCTAAGTGTGACGGTATATCTGGTGGTAGACTCATTTGCACACCGCGATTTTGATAAACGGGTGGAACTCCGGGCACGCATTTCGGCCAAATTCCGGTTTGAGCAGGACCATCTTTCAACACAGGCGTTTCAGGCTATCCAGCGTCAATACCTAGAGAAGTTGCCTGAAGAAAAAGCAGTGATCCTGAAACTGGATCAAAACGGAGGCCTGCAGCCCGCACCGCCCAAAGATCTCCCACCTTCTTTTTTGCAGCAGATTATCACTGCCGGCGGCAACACTGTATTTTATGAAAAAGATTTCCGGCATTTTGCTGGTCTGGTTTACAACGATGAGTCAGGTCGGTACCTGGTCATTAAATCGGCTACCAACCGGTACGGCAGCCAAATGATGCAACGGTTGCGTACGCTTAAGGTTATTCAGTTTTGCATAGCGGTGCTGCTTATTTTTAGTGTGGGGCTGATTTTTTCGCGCAAAACTTTTCAGCCCATTCGGGAAATCATCAACCGGGTAAAGCAGATCAGTCAGGGCAACCTGCACCTGCGGCTAAAAGAGCGCAAGGGGGGCGATGAAATTGCAGAACTCACCAGCACCTTTAATCAAATGCTGAACCGGCTGGAGACTGCTTTTGAGGCGCAAAATAATTTTATCAGCAATGCTTCGCATGAGTTGCGCACCCCGCTAACCACCATCATAGGTGAAGCCGATTTTGCACTTTCCAAAGACCGCACACCGGAGGCCTATCGTTACAGCCTACAGCAAATAGTGCAACATGCCGAAAAGCTACAAACCATATCGAAAGGCTTGCTGGCGCTGGCGCAAACCGGCTTCGATGGCAGGGCCCAATCGTGGAAGACGGTGCGGATAGACCAACTGCTTTTTGATGTAAAAGAAGATTGCAGCGCTATTTTTCCGGATGCGCAGATACAGGTGATGCTGGATGAACTTCCTGCAGAGGAAGAAGGACTTAACATTGCCGGTAACTACAACCTGCTGAAAACGGCCGTTAATAATATTGTGCTGAACGCCTGCAAATACTCTCGCAACCAACCGGTGCACCTGCGCCTTCAGGTAGCCAGTGGCATGGTATCGATAACCGTTCAGGATAAGGGCATTGGCATCCCTACCGACGAACTGAAATATATATACGACCCGTTCTTTCGTGCTTCTAATACAAAAGATTTTGAAGGTTATGGTATTGGCATGCCGCTGGCAAACAATATAATTCAACTACATAAAGGCACCATTGATATTCATTCCAGGGAAGGGATGGGAACAGAGGTGGTCATTCAATTTCCGCTGTGTGCAACCAAAATGGCAGGAGCGGCGGTGTTGCATCAACAATTTTAAGACAGATTAGAAAGAGCGGTAATTTTTAATCCATTTTTTAAAACATTCTAATCCTTTTCTTATAGCCTTCTTAGGGCTTCCTAAGAACAGTATGCAAGTTTTGTGGTACTAAATTTTACTTTATGATCAACATTTTAGTACCAACTGATTTTACCGCCGATTCGCTTATGCTGGCCGAAAACGCATTAAAGAACAGCAACATTGAAAAATGCAATATTGTTCTTTTTCATGCATTTCAGCCACCTGCATCGCCGCTCGATATGCTGGGTGCCGGCCACCGCGATCCATCCTGCGAACTCATGACCGAATCTTTCCGGCAGGCCTGCAAGCAACTAAAGGATGCCAATGTAACCAGGATCAATAAAATCATTGTGCGGTGCATGACAGGCAGCACCAGGGCCGTTTTTCGCAACTTTATTGAAGCCAATGATATTGACTTTATTTATTGCCCCAACGAATACTGTTTTTTGCCGGTTCATGCCCGGAGTGTTGATCCGCAATACCTGTTCTCCAAATGTGGCATTCCGGTGTTGAAATCAGGGGTGCGGAAAACAGAAAATGCCTACGAACAATCTTTTATTACATCTTTCCCCATGGCCGCACGATAACAGCCACAGCATGCTGTGATAAGTCCGGCCAAACAAAACCTTACCATACAAAAAATTACATCGTCCGGTTGAGGCCGGGCTTATCTCCAGCATCACCCTTAAAATGACAAGCTTATGTTGCTAAAGAAAAACATTCCCTTCAGGTATGTATTTGGGAAAATAAAGTTCGAGGTAATTGTCATTACACTATACGCCATACTGGTAACCGTTTTATACAACACCTTTCAATTGCACCATATTTCCATACCGGTGTCCATACCGGCCATATTAGGAACGGTCATTTCATTACTGCTTGGTTTTCGCAGCAACCAGGCGTACGACCGCTGGTGGGAAGCCAGGCATATCTGGGGTGCTATCGTGAACGATTCGCGTACTGTTGCCCGGCAAATCACCTCGTTCATGCCGGTAGAGGAAGAGTCGGGCATGGTCAAAGCATTTACCGGCCGGTTTATACGCAGGCAAATGGCGTGGTGCTATAGCCTGGGCAGGCACTTGCGTGGGCAAGACCCCGTTAAAAGGCTGGAGCATTATCTCAGCCAGGAAGAATATGAGCTGATGCAACAGATGGATAATGTTCCTGCGGCCTTGTTGGATCGTATGGGAAAAGACCTGCAACTGGCACTGGAGGAAGGCTGGATCAACCGGTTCCAGCAGGTGGAATTGGACCGTACGCTTTCGCGCCTGACCGACCATATGGGCAAATGCGAACGAATCAAGAATACTGTTTTTCCCAGCACGTACAGCTTGTATATACATGTGTCCCTGATGTTGTTTATTGCTTTGCTTCCTTTTGGCGTTATTGAATACCTGGGTGTTCTTGAAGTGCCGCTGGTTGTGGCGGTTTCGGCCTGCTTTCTGCTGATTGAAAAAATGGGCATTCACCTGCAGGATCCCTTTGAAAACAAACCCACCGATACGCCTATGACCACCATTGCTGCAAACATTGAGAGAAACCTGCAGCAGATTTACCAGTTAAGTGCACAGCCTGTTAAACACCAACAATTTGGTATGTGGAAAGGCAACAGGGCAAGCGAGGTAGCGCCGTCTAAAACACAACCTGTTTGGACCGATGAAGATGAATGCGACGTTCGGTACCACCACAAAAATGGCGCAAAGTATTATTTGCTGTAAATCGCAGTGACCGGAACCACATTTGCTAGTATACTGTGCTGCAGGTTTTTGTGTAATTCGCATGTGGCTCTTGTTCTTTGATATGGTTTTTTTCCTCATCTTTCATTTTCTTAATCCATCATTTCAAAACTTATATGGCAAAGTCTCCTGATTGCAATGGATGCTGTTGAAGGGATCGTCTTTGAATTCAGGAATAGGGGATGACCTTCAGAAAGAATTGTCCCACTTGGGCAATGGCTTACATTTTTAGTCACTTTAGTTGCCTCTATTTTGGTGCCTGTAGCTATACGATATTCGCTTGGAAGCCCCCCGGTTAGGCCTTTAACTAATTGTGCGATGGATAAAGCATTGATACTTATACTCTCTTTTTTTGTAGTGATCTAGGCGCAGTATGAATGAACGGTGGTGCAGGACCTGCGGTGTTGCACCATGGTACACGTAGCGTACTTCAAGCTTGGTTTATTGGATGTATTGAATCATCTTTTTAGCATTATTCAATGCTTTATGAATATGATTAACGGTTTAGGTTAGGGAAGGCAATTCCTCAGGTATTTATCTACTCCTTTTCTTCGATTTCCGCAAACCTTTTATTTTGGTCTATCATGAGTTCAGGCAGAATGCCGGAGTAATACTACCCCGGCATTCTGTCGTGCCCAGGGCCAGCTACAGGTTGAACTATCCGGTGAAGGAATTAGTGGAATGGAATAGTCTTAAAATACGCCTTAATATTCGCCTTTTTCTTAAATCAAGGTGCTTCATGAGGTGTGGCATACATTGCAATTTTACCTCGAATATACCTTAGTGCAAGCTCGGACGTTTAGGGATATGGGAGTGCGCTTATACTGTTGAGGTGAGGGAACGGGCTATTTCTATGATCGTTAATTTGGGGTGAGTGAATGATAGTACTCTCTTCAAATACTACTTATTCAACCCGCCATTCGCTGAAAATTTACAATAGAGGTGGTCAATTTTTTTTTAGACATGAGATTTGATAGTTTACGTAGGGTGCCTGTCCAGAAAAAATAGATCACCATACAGTTGATGGAACCAGGCTGCTGCTGTTATTCTGTTTAAGCATAGATAAGACTTGTAAATACCTAACATTGGTATTAACTTGGATGTACATTTTGCAACTGCTAGTGCTTTCCTGCACCCTTATAAAGCCACATTTATCTCCCTTATTCCTAAGTCCAAAATAGCAGCAGCATGAGACATCTTATGGTGACTATTTCCATTCTTTGGATTGGCCAAACCTTCAATCCAATAAAGGCTTTCATACTGCTTGCAACTATTTCTGACCTTATTCACCTCAAATGACGCCTTATATGAAAAAGCTCAAAAATCTCCTCTTTACTGCTGCTATCAGTGTGATGCCTTTTGCAAACCTAATATCCCAGGAGGCCGCCGTTTCGGTTAATGTAGAACAGGAGATAAAAGATATGGAGCAGCAGCTCGCTAAAATTTACGTTACAGCCGATACTGCTAGGGCAAACCGGATCTATGCTCCAGAATATATTCAAACATTTGGTGCACCTGCACGCACCACTAATCGTGCTGCAGTACTGGTAGGCCTTCAGTTTCGTCCGGCAAGTGGTGTTAGCATCGAGTCTTTGTCCCTTGATGTGGCCAGTGTGCAACATTATGGCAATACGGCTGTTGCAAGAGGAACCTTCAAACAAAAAAGCAGGGACAAAGAAGGAAAGAATACAGACCAGGAAGGATTGTTCACCCATGTTTGGGTTAAAGGAAGCGGGGGCTGGCAGCTGGTGTCCAGTCATAACTCTCCAAAATAGTAGGCAAATGTCAGCACCATAGCCGTATCAGGAAGTTTTTAAATTATACCCTAAGATGCAAAAAAGGACAAAGCAGATGATTTCTGAAAAGGTATAGGGCACAAAGGGGGCTACACTTTTGGGTGTTTATAGATGGGCTCTTTGTAACTCAAACGTGATGTTTGGAAGACTATAGTCCTTTTGAATTAGGGATAGTTAAAAACGCCTGGATGATGTGAGGTATAAAAGAATTGGTATTAGCCATTTAGACAATGGATAGTTTGATTGTTATAACTACAAAACAGAATATTGAGTAATGAACGCATGTAAACAAAAATGCCGGAGTAATACTACTCCGGCATTGTATTGTGCCCAGGACTGGATTCGGTTCGGACTTTTTGGTAAAGGATTTAGTAGAAGTAATTGCGTTTAGGTAAGGGGAATGGCATAATACATCTTTCTGCCTTTTATTCTCAGTATATTTTCACCTGCTTCATGCCTTCCCTGCCAAAGAATACAGGGAAATACATCAATTCCGCTCTTGCAGGGTTCAGGTGATAAGTGCCGGTAAATCGTGGTAACAGCGGTACAGAAAATGTATATTCCCCCTTTTTGAGCTGGGAGCAAAAGATGCTTACCTTATGTTTGAAGTATTCCCGATGCACTTCATTGTTTCTCCAAGATTGTGGCTTATCCTGATAGCTGCATCCTGCAGGAATGGGCACTTCTATCAGCACATAATCGGCGTCTGCTTTTACAACCACTTTTACTTCAAGAGCCACCGGCTGACCGGCTGTAAGCACCGGCCGGGGAGATGCATCTTTTGCAAAGCCGGAACTTACTACGAAGTCGGATGTTACCTTTTCCGGGCTAGGGTTCCACTGCTGTTGATAAGCCGTAAAATAAACCGGCAGATCACCCGCCTTTTTTATCTGCAGTGGATTGCTGTCTTTTAATTCAGCTGTGTAAGGAAATTTGTTTACCTGAATGGAGTCTTTACCCAAAATGGTAAGGCTTGCCGGGCGGGGCAGGGAATCGTTGCGCAGCAGGTCGGGCAGTATGGTTTCTAAGATCAGCGACGATTCGTAGGTATTGCGCCAGTTACCGCTTCTTCGCTGTTCCAGAAAGTAGTTGCGCATTTTCTGCAGCTCTTTTGAATAGCTACCTGTCTGCCGCAACAACCGGTAAACAATCAGCGTATGCTGGATGGCATTGTCGAAGAAACGGTAACCTTCTTCGCCCCAATACAGATTCCCCATAATGGTTCGGTGCTGGTGTTGAAGCAGTGTGTCCACCCTTGGATTCAGTTCTAGTTGTTGTTTCAGCTCCAGTAAGCGCAGCTGTGCATATTTGCTTTCCAGTGTTGCATCCTTGTCGAGCGAATCCAGGTGTCTGCTGTAATCAACTTTTGCTTTCAGGGCATGCAGCAGGCTAAGCGTTTCAAGTTTATTCATCCCACGGCTTTCTTCCACGCTAAAAACAAGATTGTCGGTTAATGCCTGTTTGTTGAGATTGATCTTGTACCCGCTTTGCTCTGCTGCCAGCAATGCTTCCACTGCGTGGCGGCTGATCCAAAAGGCAGGCTGGTTGTTGCTCCACCATCCCCACAGCCCGTTATTTGCTTTTGCATTATGGAGCCTGCTGATGATTTCATTTATTTCCCCTTGACGATTAAATGGATTATTCAGGTGTTTATAGATTTTCTGCTGCATGAGCAAAGCTTTCAGCTTGGAGGCCAGTTGCTCGTTGCAGAGATATTGATAGGAACGGATCTGCTCTGTTTCATCCAGCAGTACCGGCAGCAAAGAAGCTTCTGCATACAGCTTTACAGGGCCATCTGCGCTGGTGATGGTTAGCGAGAAAGTTGTGTCGCCTTCCAGTGCGGCAAACATGCCATTTGTTTCCAGTGTGCCCGGCCGAACCAGCGGCAATTTTCGTTCCTCGCCATCAAAGTAACCGTCTGCTGCTTTTTGGAGGGTGTATTTAAACTTGATGGAATCTCCTGCTGCTGCTTTAACAGCAAAGGTGTCGATCCAGGCAGCTTTCACTTGGATGATGTTTTGCGCCATTAAGGTATCGTTTACGCTGAAGCTGCGCCGCACCGACACGCTGTCGGGTAGGTAATACTGCGTTTTTCCAATAATGTTTACAGTGTCATTCCAGGTAAGGAACAGGGGCAGGTTGATGACGCCACTGAGCGCTTTGAACGACCTAACACTGGTTTCCGCAAAACCTGATCTTTTTTTGCTTGCCATGGCAATGGCAAAGCCCCGCCAGTTAGTTATATCGTCGGGGAAAGTGGTGGTAAATACGGCTCTTCCGTTCTGGTCTGTCTTTAGTTGGGGCTGCCAATAAGCGTAGTCGTGAAAGTTGCTGCGGAGTGAATTTTGTGTTGGCGGGAAATCGTTTGTTACACCTTCCTGTACTGCTTTGCGGGTGGTAATTACCACCACGCCGTTTGCTGCTGCACTGCCGTATATGGCAGTAGCCGATGCATCTTTTAACACGCTTACATTGGCGATAAGTGCCGGGTCAAGGCTTTCCATGCTGCCGCTGTAGGGGACGCCGTCAATGATGATCAGGGGCTTTGCATCCGCTCCGATAGTAGCTGCACCGCGTATATTTACTCCTGCTGTCCTCCCGGAAAGTACATTTTCAAAAGAGGTGACACTGGCCGCACCGGTCATATTGGCCTTGCGTTGTGTTCCATAGCCTACTACCACTACTTCCTGCAGGGCGTACTTGGCCGTTAGCATGCTTACTTCCATAAAATTGGCTTCACTCCTGATTTCTGCAGTTGAGTAGCCTATTGAGGAAATTACAAGTACTGCCTGCCCTGGCGTAAGCAGGCTAAAGTATCCGACGTCATCGGTAATGGTGCTAACTTTTGAGCCCTTCACCCTAACGATAGCACCAGTAACTGGCCTTTGATTTTCATCCTGCACAAGGCCTTCAACGCGATGAGTAAAAGCGGAGCTGTCCAGGTATGCATCATGAAAGGTCTCTTTGATCTGGTTTACATCTCCTGGGTTGTCCATCCTTCTAGCAAGCTCCCGGTTGTTGATGACACCGGCAATTCTTTCGGAGATGCTGTCCTTTGGCTTGGTTGCAATGGTTCCCGTGTTGTAAAAATTGGTGCCGTTCGGCTGAACATAGATGTGTTCCTTTATGAAATAAGTATCGCCCGGAAACAGGAGCATCAACCGGTACTGACCAGGCTTTAAGTGTCCCAGGAATCTTTCCGAACCTTTGTAAATCCGTACAAAATCAGGATCATCGTTTCGGAATAAAATAATGTTTTTTACAAACACCTCCTTTTCCTCATCATCCTTTGCAACAGCAATTTCCAGTTTTCCGTTTCCGCCTTTGGGTAACCTGGGGTTGTAAAACAGATCGCTGTGGGCACTTCGTTGATCCAGGTACTGCTGCCATAAGCTGTCTATTTCCTTTTCTGTAAGCACATAATCTTTGAAGTTCACCGGTTTGGTGTTATGGGGCAGGCTTTTGGGTAAAAGGGCATTGCCGGTCAACTTCTGCCGGACAAAGCCTTCCCTGATCCGGTATTGAAACCCGCCTTCAACTTCAAACTGCTGCCTGAACCTGTTTTTGGCGACCAGTTGCGCACTGGTGGGAACAAGCGGTCCTACCAATTGAAGGGAGCCACCAAACTGGCCTTCCGTTTTGCCCAGATTCAATGAATACGTGGTATTACCTTGCGTTATGTACGCAGGCTTTTCCTCATAGATATTTTCCACCAGGATCATGTAGCGGGTCCACAGTTCCTGCTCATGTCGGGTCAACGTATCGGGCATTTTTTCGATGCGGATGTATTTGTTTGAAGTGTCGGCATTGATGGAAAAAAAGGTCTTCATTCCTTTTTTCGCATGGAAACTGTCCACATAGATCATGCTGTTGTGGGTTCGCAGCCGAAGGGAATGCTTGCCTTCCCCAACAGCAAAGCTGTAGCGTTGCAGGTGTTGCGACCCGCTAAAGAAAACCGGCTGTTCGTCGATAAACAAAAGGTGGATGGGTTGTAGCTGTCCTTCCCTCACCACGAACGGCGCTAACTGGGTAATGCTGTCTTTTGCTGGTTCATAGTTCTGGTATAGTGTTTCCGGATAAAGGAACCGAAAGTATTCGATGGTGTCTAAACCCATCTCCCGGCTCCAGCGTTTCCATGCAAGCTGCTGTTCCATGGCGGGTCTTTCCAAAGCAGAGAGGGAAAGGTCATTATGCATCTTTCTTTGGCCGTAAATACGTCCGTAGTAAGGCACATAGGGAGGACGTACATTGGAAAACTTTTGCGTAAATGCGTAAGCCGTGATATCAGCATCAGGTACTGGCTTTCCTTTTTTGTCGGTAAGCTGGATGGCTATTGCTGTTTGCTGTCCCGGGTAAATAAACTGCGGTTGTTCAACGTTCAGGTACAACAGCTTATCCTGGTATGGTATCGGATATTCTTTTGTATGCATCTGGTCGCCGGCAACATATTGTAGTGACAGGTAATAGTTCCTTGGCGTTTTCGTGCCGCCGATGTAGAGCAGCGTATCGCCGGTTCCACGGAATACAGCTTTTTTGCCTGCAAACAAGGTATACCAAAGCGGCAGGTGGTGTTCGTTCTGCACTTTGATCCAAATGGAGTCATGGGTGCGTTCTGCCTGGCAGGCCACCATTTGCTGGGCACCGGTTGGTGTGAAAAAGTCGGTGATGCCTCCCGCCGATACTTGGTATTGTTGCGCAAATGGATGGTACCTTATAGCTCCGGGAAGCGCCAATGCCTGGTGGTGAATAGTATCGCCGCGCCGGTTAAATGCGAGCAGGTTGGCTATCGCGGGTTGGCTTTTTCCGGATATTTCCATTCCTATGTGCAGGCTGTCTTCGTTCAGTTGAAAAGTAAGGTTTTCGGGTTTGTACCGGTAATGCTGGTAAAGCGTTTCTGTGTGCAGTTCATTGTTGCTGTTGCGGAACGTACTTTGTATGGAGTAGGGAAAGGATGCTGCAGGAAAAATGCTGTCGGGCAACAGGATTTTCGTTTCTCCGATGGCTTCGAGTGATTGTTCGTGCCGCCACAGGGTATCGGGCAGGAACACTTTTGGCGCATGAAAATGCTGATTATTGCCATGGGTAAGTACTTCAATAGACACCCTGCCATCCATCACTGCAAGCCCGTTTTCGTCGGTGGCCTTGAGGTAAAGGGTCACTTGTTCGCCGCGGTGATGCTCTTGTTTGTCTGCTTTTGCCGCAAACGAGGCGCTACCCAATTCATACTCCTCCAACCGAAATATACCCCGCATGAGCACTTTTCTTTTCAGGGCATATTCATCTTCGTCCAGGTCGCCATCATAAGTATCGAGGTTGTATTTCCGGCTGCTTTGTTCCTCCAATGTGAGCAGGTAGGCTTGGTCAAGATCCAGGTCCATTTTGTCGTTCAACACGAACGATCCGGTATATCCGCCCTTCCGGTAAGGTTTAAGCGTGGTCAGGATGGTGTCGGTTAAAAAAGATTGGTCGGTCAGGCGCAGCAGCAGGCTGCGATCAACAGGTTTTCCTTTTTTCGTAGTAATGAAAGCTTTGATCTGTACCGTATCTCCAGGCTTGTACATCGGCTTGTTGAATACCATATAGCCCCTGAACTTTTCTTCCCACCGGGTTTTGGAATGGAAATAACTGTAATAGCCACGGTTCGTGTGCTGTAGCCGGGAAGCTTTTACAATGAACTTCACTGGACGGCTCTTTATTGTTTTTTGCCAAAGCGTGTTTCTTTTTACCCCGTTGTCAACATTAAACAAGTGCAAAATGTTTTGGTAATACACTTCAAGTGTTCCGGACCTGCGTGTGTTGTTAAGTCGGTAGGTCTGGGTAGCAGAGTCAAAAGCGAGTTTTTTACCGGCAAGCAACACCTTTGCGGTTTTTTCTATTGATCCGTCTTCGTGATGTACCAATACCGTTACATCATTTTTGTTATTAAGCACTTTTGCCTGAACTGCTGGTGCTGTCCTTTGTTCATGCACCAATTTATTATCTGCTGCAAGGATTAGCAGGTAGTTGCCTGGAGAAAGGGAAGGAAGCTTACTACCGGTAAGGAATGAATCCTTTGGATTAGACAGATTTGCTGCACTTTTTTGAGACAAGCCTTTTTGATGAAACAAAAGCGCTTGCTTGGGTGTGAGCTGATAGATATAGGTGTAAGCGCTTTTTCTCAGACTACGGGAAAGGTCCTTTTGCGCATAACTGTGCAAGTTAGAAAACAATAAAAGGAGGAGGATACAGACTCTCATACAGCAGTTTTTGAAAGGTTGCGGGGAGGCGAGGGGAAGTTAAGGAAAGTGGCTTAGAAAAGTGGTATAGGAGGATCATTTGATTTACCTCTGAGGTATACAATTTTACAAATGTTTGAACTCCCTTATAAGCATTTCGCTAAAGGAACTTTAGAATTTTGGCGTTAACATCACGGACAGAAAGGCTGCTGAAAAAAGGTTTTATTCTTTGATGTTGGAGTGTAGGCTTTGCACTTTTTTGACAGGTAATGATATAACCAATTAAAGCCTTTTTATAGGGTGCGTATCACATCAACCTTATATGCCGCAGGGCTGATAAAGACGCCTAAATAAAAATGCCGGAGTAATATTACTCCGGCATTGTATTGTGCCCAGGACTGGATTCGAACCAGCACGTCCTTGCGAACACCACCACCTCAAAGTGGCTTGTCTACCAGTTTCAACACCTGGGCGGCCACAGAAAAAACAGCATTTAATATCCCTGCATTTCCCGATTGGGTGGCAAATGTATTTATTTTTTTAAAACAACCCGAAAAGTTGTCCCTTTTCCCGGCTCAGAATTTTTTACCGTCAATGAACCCCCATGGTATTGCTCCACAATCCGCTTAGAAAGACTAAGTCCTAATCCCCAGCCACGCTTTTTGGTGGTAAATCCCGGGCGGAAAACATTCCTGATGTTTTGCCGCGAAATGCCCTTTCCGGTGTCGGTTACATCGATGGTCACTTCCTTAGGCCCGTCCTGAAGGTCTATTGTAATACTGCCGCGGCCCTCCATGGCATCCAGCGCATTCTTGAGCAGGTTTTCCATCACCCAGTCGAACAGGGGTGGGGAGAGGGGCACTATAATTTCCTCTCGCTGGTGCGTGTTGAGGGTAAACTGAAGCTTTCCCGGAGCCCGTTTTCGTACATATTCCATCATGGCGCCTACCTGGTCTACCAGGTTGCGGGGTTCCAGCTTGGGCTTGCTGCCAATTTTACCAAAACGGTCCGAAACCAATTGCAGCCGCTGTACATCTTTTTCCAGTTCGGGCACCACGGTTTCGGTGCCCGGAATGTCGCGCAAAATTTCCAGCCATCCTTCCAGCGAGCTAACCGGCGTGCCCAGTTGGTGGGCCGTTTCTTTGGCCATGCCCGCCCAAACCTGGTTCTGTGTGCTGAGGTAGGAAGAACGCAACAGCATAATGACTATGATGATGAACAAGCCCACAATCAGCAGTTGAATCAGCGGGTAATAGCGTACTTCCTGCAGCAGCGGCGTGGGCCCGTAATAATACCGGTTGGTGTGGGTGCTGTCCAGGGTTAGTTCTATGGGCGGGTTGCCCGAGCGGAAGGAGCGAAGTTTTTGCCGCAGGTAGGTATTGAAATGCGGCACCCGCATGCTGTCGGATGGCAGCCAGCCCCCAGCAACACTGGCTGAATCAAGATTTACCCATGCGGTAATGCTGTCCCTTTCGGTGGTTTCAATAATGGGCACATCGGTATGCTGGATTATGAGGAACGCAAGGCCCACATCCGTGTTAGACGGGTTGTTGATGAAGGTACCTGCCTGCACCCATTGCTCCACCTTCTGGCGTTCTTCCATTTCTATTTGCTGGGCCAGGTACCGCGAATATCCAATGGTGCCGCTTACAATCAGGATGGCAATAAGAGCCAGTAAAATGCGCCAATTAGCCAGGGATAAAAGCATGAACGAAAATAAGTAACCGCAGCGGCGGGCGCCGCAGAATTTTTTAACGAAGGGCAGCGATGCGTCCGGTAATCATACGCCTTACAATGCATAACAAACCAGGGAAGGTTACATGACGGCCCTTTTGTACGGCAGAAAAAAGTAAAAAATGCTCCTGGCCTGTTTAGGCGCAACAATTAGATTTTGCCCTTGAATGTATGGGTGCAGGCAGCAGCAATAGCAATGATTGTATGGGGCTAGTTTTGGCCCCAATCTATATTCCCTCATATCTTCGCCGCATGCCCCAACAACCGCCCCTGGTGGCCCTTGTTATATTAAATTGGAACGGCAGGCATTACCTGCAGCAGTTCCTGCCTTCAGTGTTGCGTTCAGAATACGAACGCCTGCAGGTAGTGGTGGCAGACAATGCTTCAACCGACGATTCGCTGCACTTTTTGCAAACAAATTTTCCGGAAGTGACCTTGTTGCCGCTATCGGAAAACTTTGGTTTTGCAAAGGGCTACAATGAGGCATTAAAACGGGTAAAAGCGGATTATTACATGCTGCTCAATTCGGACGTGGAAGTAACGCCGGGTTGGCTGCAGCCCATGGTGCGCTTGCTGGAGCAGCATCCGCAAAACTGCGCCTGCCAACCTAAAATACTGGCATATAAAAACAAAAAAGTATTTGAATATGCCGGTGCGGCCGGAGGGTGGCTCGATGCTTTCGGATACCCCTTTGCACGGGGCCGTGTATTTGATTATTGCGAGTACGACACAGGCCAATACGACGAGGCACAACCGGTATTTTGGGCCAGTGGCGCCGCATTGCTTATACGCAGTACCGACTTTCATGCTGCAGGCGGATTCGATGAATATTTTTTTGCCCACCAGGAAGAGATCGACCTGTGCTGGCGCTTGCAGCTGATGGGAAAAAAATTGTTCTGCTGCCCGCAATCGGTGGTGTACCATGTGGGTGGTGGCACGCTGCCCCGCGGCAATTCACGCAAAACATTTCTCAACTTCCGCAACAACCAGATCATGCTGGCTAAAAACCTGCCCTGGTCGGAAAAGTGGTGGAAGATACCGTTTCGGCAAGGGTTGGATGCTCTATCTGCATGGAAGGGGTTATTGTCGGGCGACGGTGGTTATTTTATTGCAATTGTAAAAGCACATATAGCTTTTATAGGCTGGATCTTTAGCGGCTCCAGGCAATGGGTGCCGCAACAACGCAGGCCGCTGGGGCAATTGCAAGGCGTATTGCGCCGCAACCTGGTGTGGCAGCATTTTGTGCTGGCAAAGAAAAAGTTTTCCGAAGTGGTAAAAAGTTGACAATAGTTTTTGATGGTTTTTACTGCACCCTTATTTTTGCACCACAATTAGCAATATGGATTTGCAAAACGAATACCACGAGGAGTTAGAAAAAGTTCAGGACCGCGACTTTACGCACAACTGGGTTTCTTCCTCTGCATTCATTTTTTACTTGTCAATTTTTTGCCTGCTGGCTTTTGTACTGGGCACTTGTGGCCGCCTGTATTCTGAGCGTTACGAACGTGTGGATGGCACTGTAACGGAAAGCTCCAAATACACGCCAACGTACAAGTAAAAAAAGTTGCAAAAAAAATTGGCGGAAATAAAAAGCCACTTATATTTGCAACCCCAACGACAAACAAACAGTTCTTACAAAATACGCGGAAGTAGCTCAGCTGGTAGAGCGCAACCTTGCCAAGGTTGAGGTCGCGGGTTCGAACCTCGTCTTCCGCTCCACAAAAGAATCCATCCTAACTGCAGGGTGGATTTTTTTTTAGGGGCCCTGGTGGTGAAATTGGTAGACACGCAGGACTTAAAATCCTGTTTGCAGCAATGCAAGTGCGGGTTCAAGTCCCGCCTGGGGCACAAGCCGATAACATCGGTAAAAGGGTTAAACGGTTGTTCTCAAAGAGCAGCCGTTTTTCTTTGCACACCATTCTTAACATAGCATTATTGGGGTAATGGGTGGCTTTTGCAACAAGTTGCCACAACTTGCCGTTAATCGTTTTCGCAGCAATGCTGCAAGCCTGTACAATAATTTTTTTTTAAACTAAACACCATCCTTATGCGAAAATTGCTTTTTCTTTTTTTGTTGGCTCCCTTGTGCAGCATGGCGCAAAACAAACCTTACCTTGAAGTAGGTGGCGTTGGCGGTTATTATTTTAAATCTGAAACGCTTGCATATGGTGCATCCATTGGATTGAATGGCCACATGAACGAATTCCTGACCATAGGTGTTGGGTTTATGCCCCTGTGGGAAGAAAAAGTAAAAAAGCCGCAACTGCCTGTGTATGGTGATGTGCGTATCCGGTTGGATAAGCGTGCATCATTGATGCTGCAGCCTGGCTATAATTTATATAAAAACACCTCAAACGTTACTACCTCCACATTCTCGGGAAAAGGCGAAGTGAAAGGCGGCTTTTATGGCGGTGCCGGTATAGCATTTGATTTTCCGGTTACGCCCAATACCGCGCTTTATTTACATGCCAAGTACAACTATTTTGCATTCAACAACGAAGCATCTGTAACGGTTGGTGGAAATACCACCAACTCTACATCGAAGACAAATAGGGACGCACTTACATTAGGTGTAGGACTAAGGTTGCAATAAGTAAACACCGGTCAAGGAGAAGTTCCAACATAGAAAAAGGTTGCCCAACAGGGCAACCTTTTTCTATGTGATGATACAGTTTCAAAAACAAATCATCAGCGGCAATATTCATTACAAAATGTACATATGCTGTAAGTAACTTTTTCTCCGGATTTATGCATGTTCCGGATTGTGGCTAAAAGACTGCAGCATACATGATTTAAGAAAATGCGCCGCTACCTTATGTTGTAGGTGGTTCTAGTTTCCGAAGCTTCATACCGGGTAGTGCCTTTGCGGCAAAAGTTGATGAGGTCTTCGTTCAATTGTTCGCGGTGCGTATAAAAAAGCCCATGCGGAGCTCCATCGTAAACTTTATACTCGACCCCGGCAATCATTTTGGCAGTGCGTTCGCTGCTGGCTTCTATCGGCACTGTTTTATCGTCGTCGCCGTGGATGATGAGAGTAGGAATATTCACCGCCTGCACGTCATTTCTAAAATCGGTTTGTGCAAAAGCAATAGCGCATTGTTGTGTAGCACGGGGCAGGGCCACAGCAGCAAGCATGCGGTAGTATTCAAGCAGCGGGGTGCTTACCGGGTGATTCATAAGGCTGACACTAAAAAACTTTTTGCCAAAATCGTCAAGAAATGCAATGCGGTCTTTTTTCATTTCCTCCATCATCTCGGCAAAAACGGATTCCTCCACACCTTCGGGGTTATCGGCCGTTTTGGCAAGGAAGGGAGTAACGGCACTCACCAGCACCAGCCCCGAAACCCGCTCTGTGCCATAGCGGCTCAGGTAGCGCACTGCCTCGCCACCACCCATCGAAAAGCCCACCAGCATTGCGTCTTTCAGATCCAGGCCCTCCACAAGCGCATGCAGGTCGTCTGTCAGTGTATCGTAGTCGTAGCCATCCCAGGGCTTATCCGATTTCCCAAAACCCCGACGGTCGTATTTTATTACCCGCAGGCCTGCACCTACCAGGTCATCTATCTGGTATTCCCACATATCCTTGCTCAACGGCCAGCCATGAATCAGCACTACCGGCCGCCCATTTCCATAGTCTTTATAAGAAAGTTTGATGTTCTCGCCAGTGGTGGCATCCTTTGTTTCAATAAATTTCATTTTGTGCTTTTTGCTACAAAGGCCTCAATAATTAAACCGGAATAAATGTGGTATTCTGTCTAAAAGTTGTTGGGTGGAGGAGCAGTTTCAGTGCAACAAAATGCTGTGGACAGGGTAATTGTGTAGGCCAGTTAGTACATATTGTGGCGCAACACCCATTATGTGGTACCGGTGAAAAGATTATTTATTGAAGACCTGTACGGCGTCGCCCAGTTGTATCATGCCTGTGCCCTGGTGCAACAGGTTTTGGCCGAAATAAATTTTGTTTCCATCTTTTCTGTAACCGGTCAAAGTTTGAAGCGGCTCTTTCCCCGCTATACCTACATTTTGATCGATGGTGGTTACCACGCAACGGCCGCAAAGTTTCACTCCGTAAAAATGCAATTGGCCTATGGTAAAGTGCTGCCAGTTGTCTTCGGCAAAAGGGGCAGCTCCGGACACTACAATATTGGGACGGAACCGGTTCATGGGCACCGGTTCGGCAAGTCGTTGGTTGAGGTCGTCGAGCGACGATTGGCCAATAAGCAAAAAAGGATATCCATCGGAAAAAGATGTCAGCTCGCCACGATGGGCATATTCCGGATCAACCAGAATTGGATGCGCTTCGGTCATTTGCACCAGGCTGCAGGCTACACCCAACTGCCCGGAGAACCAGGCATCCGCTGCATGGCTTACCCGCAGTGCCGTACTTCGGCTTTCCCACACCGTTACCTCCGTTTCATTTAGCGAAGGCGGTGCAAAAGGAATGGTAATAGTGGCTCCGTTTTTTTTATGGCTTACAACCAATCCAGTGGCCTCCATACTTACCTGCAACAGGGCCATCTGGGGCAGTTTGCGTTGCGACAAAAAAACACCCTTGCCATCCACCAGCATCCAACGCCGGTCGTATTGCAACCCGCGGTCGGTAACCTGCGATTGATTCAGCGATATCCCGCCAAGCGATTTAATGGGGTAAATATATAAGGCACTTACCTGCAGCATGAGGCGAAGGTAATAATTGTGTGCCGCTGCCCCTGCATGGCGGTATTATGTTTCCGTTGGTTAATTTGTTTTTTTAATCAATACCAGCAACTGCATGCAACAATGCGCGGGGTTGCTTATATTCATACCAACGCTTGCCCCACTGCCATGAAAAAAGTTTTGCTCCTGCCATTGCTTACGGCACTGCTTTTTAGTGCCGATGCACAAATAAAAGTGCACCATCTTCTTACCGAGAATAAGCCGGATCCATTAGGCATAGATGCAGCCCAGCCACGCTTTAGCTGGCAACTGGATGCAGCAGGCCGCCGCAATGTAGCGCAGGCTGCCTACGAGCTGGCTGTGCAAACAGAGGAAGGCCAAAAGTTGTGGACCACTGGAAAGATGACCTCGCCGCAAAGTGTGCTGGTTAAGTACAACGGCCCTGCCTTGGCGTCGGGTAAACGGTACACCTGGCAGGTGCGGGTTTGGGATAACATGGGCAATGCCTCCGAATGGAGCACACCCGCAACCTGGCAAATGGGCCTGTTGCAGGCATCCGACTGGAAGGCGCAATGGATAGAGCCGAGATTTGCAGAAGCTGCCACCCGGCCAAGCCCGCTGCTGCGCAAGGAATTTGCCGTAGGCAAAAAGGTAAAGCGGGCTACTGCCTACATTACCGCCCATGGCCTGTACGAAGCATTTTTAAATGGCAGCCGTATTGGCGATGCATATTTTACTCCGGGTTGGACCTCTTACAATAAAAGGTTGCAATACCAGGTGTATGATGTAACGGCCCAATTGCAGCAGGGCGCCAATGCAATAGGAGTAGCGCTGGCCAGTGGCTGGTACCGGGGCAACCTTGCATGGGGAGGAACCAAAGATATTTATGGAAAAGATATTTCGTTATTGCTCCAATTACACCTCGACTTTGAGGATGGAACAAGCGAACAAATAATAAGTGATGGAAGCTGGAAAAGCAGCACCGGTGCCATCAGGTCTTCAGAAATTTACCATGGCGAGAAAGTGGATGCCCGCCTCGACCAGCCCGGGTGGACCAAACCCCAATTCAAAGAGGACAATTGGACCGGTGTAAAAACCGCAAACCATTCCAAGCAAGTTTTGCTGGCAACCTACAACGAGCCCATTCGCAAAAAGGAAACCTTTGTGCCGGTAAAAATATTTACCACGCCCAAAGGCGAGCAGGTTATTGATTTTGGACAGAACCTGGTGGGTTGGGCCGAAATTAAAGCCAGGGGCAGCAGCGGCCAGCAAATCATCCTGTCGCATGCTGAGGTACTGGACAAGGAAGGCAATTTTTACATCACCAACCTGCGGGCAGCCAATTCCCGCGACACATTTATTTTAAAAGGCGGCGGCGAAGAATTGCTGGCACCCAGCTTTACCTGGCATGGCTTCCGCTACCTGAAGGTGGAAGGCTATCCAGGTGCCCTGAATAAGGACGATTTTAAAGCCGTTGCCCTGTATTCCGACATGCCGGTGGCCGGTAACTTTTCATCTTCCAACGAGTTGATCAACCAGTTGCAGCACAACATTGAATGGGGGCAGCGGGGCAATTTTTTGGATGTACCCACCGATTGCCCGCAACGTGATGAGCGCCTTGGCTGGACCGGAGATGCACAGGTGTTTAGCCGCACGGCCATGTTCAACATGAACGTACATAATTTTTTTGCTAAATGGATGCAGGATGTAACGGCCGACCAGGTGAATGGTGCGGTGCCATTTGTAGTGCCCAATGTACTGGACGCCAATTCGGTGGCTTCTGCCGGCTGGGCCGATGCAGCCACCATCATACCCTGGAACATGTACCTTGCTTATGGCGATACGGGCATTTTGCAACAGCAATATGGCGGCATGAAGGCCTGGGTAGAATATATGCGGGGCAAAAGCCGCGACCACCTTTGGAACACGGGTTTTCATTTTGGCGACTGGCTTTTTTACCGGCCCGACGATGACAATGACGGCCGCGCAGCCGTTACGGATAAATACCTGATTGCACAGTGCTTTTATGCACATTCCACTCAGTTGCTGATCAATGCTGCAAAAGTGTTGGGGAAAGAGGCGGATGTGCTGCAATACACAACGCTGCTGCAACACATCAAAGAAGCTTTTCGCAGGGAGTACATGACCCCTAGCGGCAGGCTTGTTTCCGGTACGCAAACGGCCTATGTGCTGGCGCTGCATTTCGATATGCTGCCCGAAGCCCTGCGCAAGGGTGCCGCCAGGCGCCTTGCCGAAAATGTAAAAAGCTACGGTACCCACCTGACCACGGGCTTTTTGGGAACGCCCTATCTCTGCGAGGTTTTATCGAAGAACGGGCAGGCCGATGTTGCCTTTTCTTTGTTGCTGCGCGAAAAATATCCCTCCTGGCTGTTCCCGGTAAAAATGGGAGCCACCACTATTTGGGAGCGGTGGGATGGCCAAAAACCCGACAGCTCTTTTCAAACCCCGGGCATGAATTCGTTCAACCATTATGCCTATGGCGCCATCGGCGATTGGATGTACCGAACTGTGGCAGGGTTGGACACATATGAAGATGGTCCCGGCTACAGGCATATCCGGATAAAACCCTTGGTAGGCGGTGGCTTTACCCATGTTGCCGCCACGCTGCAAACCTATTATGGACCGGTAACTTCAGGATGGAAAAAAGAAGGCGGCAACTTTAATTTGGATGTAGAAGTTCCTGCCAATACACAGGCCACTGTTTTTATACCGGCACCTTCGGTACATGTAGTACGGGAAGGCGGTACCCTGCTGTCGCAAAGCCGGGATGTAAAGGTAGTGGGCACTAGTAACGGTTACGTGCAGGTGAAAATAGGATCAGGGGTATATAAATTTTCTACCTCCGCTGCAGGGATCCCTACCACGTCGGTCCGGCAATAATGCATCTGCAGGCTGCAGTTGTTTTTACCAACACCAGTTTTTTATTCCATTATCTACACCATACTATGCAGGCACTACTAGGGGTTTTGTTTCATTTTATTGGCGGCTTTGCCTCGGGCAGTTTTTATATACCTTTTAAAAAAGTACAGGGCTGGGCCTGGGAAAGCTACTGGATTGTAGGCGGCTTATTTTCCTGGCTTATTGTGCCGCCCCTGGCTGCCTTGCTTACTATTCCCAACTTCGAAGGCATTATTGCCGGCGCCTCATCGGCAACGCTGTTGTACACCTTTGTTTTTGGATTGCTATGGGGCATTGGGGGCCTTACGTATGGCCTGGGTGTTCGGTACCTGGGTGTGTCGCTAGGCTCCAGTATTATTTTAGGCCTCACCATGGTGCTGGGGTCCTTGCTGCCTTCCATTTATTACCAGTTCAATCCACAGGAAGGAAAAGATTCAATCGGCGCCATTGTAGGCAGCACCTGGGGGCAAGTAGTTTTGGCCGGGTTGCTGGTGTGCATCGTGGGTATTTACCTGTGTGGCCGTGCCGGCACCCTGAAAGAGCGGCAACTGCAGGCTCAATCCCCAAAACCACCCCAACCAGGAGCAGGCCATCCAACCAGGAAAAGCAAGAAAGTTTTGGTTTCCGAATCCATTGCTGCCGACAATGGGTTTAATACGCCTGTTTTTGAGGAAGTAGCGGTAACGCCTGCTGCGCCCCCCGATGCGCATGGCGGTGCGACCCATACAACCGAGTACCAGTTTGGATTGGGCATTGCTGTAGCCATCATTTCGGGGGTGTTGAGTGCCTGTTTTAATTTTGGACTGGAAGCCGGCAAACCTATGGCCGATATTGCCAATGCCCTATGGAAAGAAAGCAACCCGGGCAGCGGTGAATTTTTATTTCAAAACAATGTTACCTACGTGGTGGTGCTTTGGGGCGGACTGACCACCAACCTGCTGTATTGCCTGTACCTGAATGCAAAGAACAAAACATTTAGCGATTACGGCAACGCTAAAACACCCCTGCTGCGCAATTATATTTTTGCCGCAATTGCCGGTACCACCTGGTTTCTGCAATTCTTTTTTTATGGCATGGGCGAAAGTAAACTGGGCAACGGCCCTTCATCGTGGATCCTGCACATGGCTTTTATTATTTTGGTGGCCAATGGGTGGGGCCTTGCCCTAAAAGAATGGAGCGGAGTAAGCAAAGGTACCCGGGTTACCATCATTGCGGGAATCGTTACCATTATTCTCTCGGTGTTGATCGTAGGCTACGGCAATGCATTAAAAGGATAACCCAATCATCATCATAAACATTTTACTACAAAGACATTGATCATGTCAATAGCAACGAAAAATTTCAAGCACGTAAGTTACTTGTGGGAAGAACAAAAGGCTGCTGCTTTGGAAGGCGATGAAGTAGCCTTGTTGATTTACCGGTCTAACCTGTTGGGCGCCGATTTGCGCCTCACCAACTATGGCGGAGGCAATACCAGTTGCAAGGCTATTGCAAAAGATCCGTTAACCGGCACCGAGGTAGAAGTAATGTGGGTAAAGGGCTCAGGGGGTGACATTGGCACGCTAAAGCGCAGCGGGCTGGCGGCCTTATATGTAGATCGTTTGCGCAGTCTAGAAAATATGTATCGCGGCATTGAACAGGAAGACAACATGGTGGAGCTGTTCAACCATTGTATTTATGACCTGGCATCCAAAGCTCCTTCCATAGATACGCCGCTGCATGGTTTTTTGCCCTTTAAACACATCGACCACCTGCACCCCGATGCAGCCATTGCCATTGCTGCAGCTAAAGATGGCAAACAGCTCACGGAGGAGCTTTTTGCAGGAACCATTGGTTGGGTTGACTGGCAGCGCCCAGGCTTTGATCTTGGGTTAAAACTAAAAGCCTGCCTGGACCGGTCCCCCGGAATCCGCGGTATTATGCTGGGTTCGCATGGCCTTTTTACCTGGGGCGATACGGCCTTTGATTGCTACCTCAATACCCTGGAAGTAGTGGAGCGTTGCGCCCAGTTTATTGAGGATAACACGGGTAAAAAAGGGCCGGTTTTTGGAAGCGCCAAAATAGCACCGCTTCAAAAGGAAGAGCGCCTGAAAAAGGCGGCGGGCCTGGCACCTGTACTCCGCGGCCTTTGCTCGTCGGAGCAAAAAATGATCGGCCATTTTACCGATGACGAACGGGTGCTCCAATTCATTAACAGCCATGATCTCGAGCGGCTGGCGCCCATGGGTACATCCTGTCCCGATCATTTTTTGCGCACCAAAATCAGCCCGCTGGTGCTGGATCTAAGTCCGGAAGAATCGGTGGAGGATGTGGCGGCACTAAAGCAAAAATTGGCACCGCAATTTGAAGGCTACCGAAATATGTACCGCGACTACTACAATAGTTGCAGGCATCCCAATAGTCCTGCCATCCGCGATGCAAACCCTGTTGTGTTGCTGTATCCAGGTGTGGGCATGTTTACTTTTGCCAAAGACAAACAAACAGCCCGCGTTGCAGCAGAATTTTATATCAATGCCATCAATGTAATGCGGGGCGCGGAAGCAATTTCCCAATACACATCGTTGCCGCGGCAGGAAGCTTTTGATATAGAATACTGGCTGCTGGAAGAAGCAAAACTACAGCGCATGCCGCGGCCAAAAACACTGTCGGGCCGCATAGCCCTCATCACCGGTAGTGCAGGCGGCATAGGCAAGGCCATTGCGAAGAAGTTTGCCGAAGAAGGTGCCTGTGTGGTGCTCAACGATATTAATGAAGACCGCCTGCAAATTGAGGTTAGGGAGTTTCAGCAATCCTTTGGTAAAGATGTGGTTGCCTCCACGATCTTGAACGTAACAGACAACAGCACTATAGAAGCCGCACTGGAAGCTACCGCACTTGCTTTTGGTGGTGTAGACATCATTGTAAACAATGCGGGCATCTCCATTTCAAAATCCATCGCCGACCATTCCATCGAAGACTGGGACCGGCTGTATGATATTTTGGTAAAAGGACAGTTCCTGGTATCGAAAGGGGGCGTGGCCATTATGCGCAAACAAGGCATGGGCGGCGATATCATCAATATTGTTTCAAAGAATTCGGTGGTGGCAGGCCCCAACAATGCAGGCTATGGTTCTGCAAAAGCTGCACAGGCGCATCTTTCCCGGTTGCTGGCCGCCGAACTGGGTGGCGATAAAATAAGGGTGAATACCGTTAACCCCGATGCGGTTATTGCCGACTCCAATATTTGGGCTGGAGGTTGGGCCGAAGGCCGCGCCAAAGCCTATGGCATTACCGTGGAAGAGTTGCCGGCATATTATGCAAAGCGTACCCTACTGGGCGAGGTCATTCTGCCCGAGGATGTAGCCAATGCCTGCTATGTTTTTGTAAGCGGGCTGCTTCAAAAAACGACCGGTAATGTGCTAAATGTTGATGGTGGCGTTGCCATGGCTTTTCACCGGTAAATACAAGGTTTGAGGTTTATAGTGTGGTGCAAAGTGCTTTCATTTTGCAGGAAACCTTCCTTGATGCAACCTCAAACTCAAAACTTCAATCGGCCAACTTTAAACAAAAACCTGCATTCATGTCTTTGGATACATACCTTATTGAAGCACACAACAGTGAGCAATTGCAGCAACACAATCGCGGCTTTGAGTATGTTGCCTCCGGAGTGCCGGATGTGGCATCGCTGCTGCAAAAACTAACGGATTTTCAGGTGGCCATTCCTTCCTGGGCACTAGGTACAGGTGGCACCCGGTTTGGCCGCTTTGGCGGTGGGGGCGAACCCCGCAGCCTGGAAGAAAAAATAGAAGACGTTGGTTTGCTGCACCGGTTGAACCGCAACAGTGGCGCCATTTCGCTGCATATTCCCTGGGATATTCCAGAAAATTACAGCAGCATTAAAGCACTTGCGGCACAACATGAATTAAGGTTTGATGCGGTTAATTCCAATACGTTTCAGGATCAAAAGGGCCAGCCCCTTTCTTATAAATTCGGCTCCATGCAGCACGTGGACCGTACGGTTAGAAAACAGGCCGTGGACCACAACATTGAAGTGATCCGGCATGGGGTGGAGCTGGGCTCCAGTTCGCTTACGGTTTGGCTTTCGGATGGATCTTGTTTCCCGGGGCAGCTTAATTTCCGCAAGGCATTTCAAAACACGCTGGAAAGCCTGCAACAGGTGTATGCCGCATTGCCCTCCAACTGGAAAATGTTTGTAGAATACAAAGCCTATGAACCCAATTTTTACAGCACCACGGTAGGCGATTGGGGCCAGTCCTTTTTGTATGCATCCAAACTCGGAGATAAAGCATATACACTGGTAGACCTGGGCCATCACCTGCCCAATGCCAACATCGAACAAATAGTGGCCTTGTTGCTGATGGAGGGAAAGTTGGGAGGTTTTCATTTCAACGATTCCAAATATGGCGACGATGACCTGACAGTGGGTTCCATAAGGCCCTACCAGTTGTTCCTTATTTTTAATGAACTGGTGGAAGGTATGGATGCAAGCGGTATGAACCATGCAACCGGCCTTGGCTGGATGATCGATGCATCGCATAATGTTAAGGACCCGTTGGAAGACCTGTTGCAATCTGTGGAAGCCATCATGATTGCTTATGCACAGGCACTGCTTGTAGACCGGAAAGCTTTGACCGACGCACAGGACAACAATGATGTTGCCGCGGCACAAGAGGTATTGCAGCATGCATTCCGCACCGATGTGCGGCCGCTGGTGGCCGAAGCCCGGATGCGTGCCGGTGGTGCTTTACAACCGCTGCACTTGTTCCGGCAACAAAAATTGCGGCAGCAACTGGTTGCACAAAGAGGAGCAAACACGATAGCAACCGGTTTGTAAAAAGTATTTGTTTTACCTGTAAGCATATTGTGGTAAAAAATGTTTTCACCGAAAAAAGGAGCGCAGCCAAAGCAAGTTATTGCGGTATTTGATATTGGTAAAACCAATAAAAAACTGTTGTTGTTCGATGAACAATACCGGGTGGTTTGGGAGCATTCCGAGCGGCTGGAAGAAACCGCAGATGAAGATGGAATTCCCTGCGAAAACCTGCAACTCCTCAGGAAATGGATGCACCAAACCCTGCGGCAAGTGCTGCAACTTCCGAGCTTTAAATTAGAGGCCATCAACTTTGCAGCATATGGGGCTTCCTTTGTTTATGTGGATGCAGTAGGCGAACCACTGGAGCCCCTCTACAATTATTTAAAGCCTTACCCCGAGGCCTTGCTGGAGCAGTTTTACCAAACTTATGGCGGGCAAGAAGCTTTTGCCATAGCTACGGCATCGCCTCCGTTGGGCAGCCTTAATTCGGGGTTGCAGTTGTACCGGTTTAAGTGCGAGCAATTAATGAAATTTGCGCATACCCTGTATGCACTGCACCTGCCGCAATATGCGAGTTATGTCTTTACCGGAAATGCCTGCAGCGAACTTACGTCTATTGGCTGCCACACGGCAATGTGGGATTTCAACCAGAACCGGTACCATCCTTGGGTGGCCGCTGAAACCTGGAGCAACAAGCTTCCGCCGATCCTGCCTTATGATACTACCTTTCCTTTATTGGACCAGCCGATTAGAATTCAGGTGGGCATTGGCTTGCATGATAGTTCAGCAGCCTTGATTCCCTACCTGCTTTATTTTAAAGAGCCGTTCCTGCTGCTTTCAACCGGCACCTGGTGTATCGTGCTCAATCCTTTTAACCGGCAGCCACTTACCTACGATGAATTGCAACAGGACTGCCTGTGCTATCTAAGCTGCCAGGGGGCACAGGTAAAAGCATCCAGGCTTTTTGCCGGTCAGGAGCACGAACAGCAAACAGCACGGATTGCCGCACACTTTGGAGTGGCTCCAGATTTTTATGAAACCTTATCCTTTAATGCGGCCTATTTTGCTGCCCTTGCCAGCTCTCCGGGTAGTAAACTCCAAAAACAGGCGGAACCGCTGAAACAATCGGGTTTTGCCAGGCGCCAGCTGCAGGAATTTAAAGACCACGCCGAAGCGTACCACCAATTGGTGTGGGATATGGTGCAGCAACAGTATGCCGCAGCCATGCTGGTTTCGGAAGGGGAGGGGGAAAAGCGCTTGTTTGTAGACGGAGGTTTTAGCAGGAACGAAATTTACATGCATGCGCTGGCTGCAACATTTTCTCAATGGGAAGTATTTGCCGCCGCTATGCCGCAGGCCACAGCCCTGGGTGCTGCGCTGGCATTACATAGCAAGTGGAACAATAGGGCACTTCCCCCCGAGCTGATCGAATTAAAAAAGTATCAGTCCCCGGTTTCGATGCCGCTTTCCTGAATGCCTGGTGCCCCGGTTGCTGCCTGAGTGGGTACTGTTTTCAGGTGCAGCCATAAGGCAATCTAAAGCGGAAATACCCGAATTTGAGCCATATTAAGCTCATCTATATGTTTGGGGCAAAATATCTGCCCCTCATCCTCAGGTACTTATTGCCATTTATCCCTATTTTTTGGCGGAACGGGAAAAACCACGTTGTGGAACATCGAAAATTTACCTTTTTTTGCTCAGCCTTGAGAACGAACAACCGTTTCCGATAACCTGCTGCACCAACCGGCCCTTTATCTACGCAGTGATCCAGCGATTTTAGTGTCCCCGTGTTTTTCCGAATGATAGAATGGCTGTAAACTGTTTGTTTTATGCAAATGGCCGGAGTGCATTAAGGTTACCAAACCAACTGATTAGTTTATGACGACCCTTTGCTCCAAAGCAACTGCCCTAAGATGCTATGTGCTGCTCTGTCTGCTATTTTCCGGTTTGCTGGCAGCAGCACAACCAGCCAACGATGCCTGCGCCAATGCACAAACTATTGCTATTGCAGATGGAGGTTATAAACTGGGTAGAACTGTTTCTGCTGATGTGGATATTTCAAAAGCAACCAAACAAACCGGCGAAACCTTTGCGCCGGCCATCCTGGTAGCCAGCCAAACTGATAAGACCATTTGGTTTAAATTTTCCATTCCCACAACCCGTAGTGTGCGGGTAACGCTAAAGCAGCCTGGAATTGCCATTGCAGCAGGCGACGTAGGTTTTACCGTGTACAAAACCAGCAGTTGCGTACCGGCAAATGCCGACATCAGCAATAAGCTGACGCCCATTGCGCTTTTTGGCGAAACCTTTCACCCCTGCGTGGAACCGGGCGACTACCTGGTGCAGGTATCGGCAAAGAACAGCGCCAACGGTGTGCTTTCGGTACAACTGGAATTGGGCGAAGGGTCGCCGGCGCCATACGATAAGCCAACAACTGCGTACGAGTTTGGCAGGCTAACCAATTTTGTTACGCATGTTGACTTTGACGTAGAGTGTCAGTCGCTGGATGATGCCGCCGAATTTTGCCAGGCGGGCAACAGGAAAATGGATTTTACCCGCAGCACCTGGCACACCTTTACCACACCTGCTTATTTCGATTACCTGTCGGTAATGCTGGCCCGCCACGAATACGGCACCCCACGCAATGTATTTGGCTACAAATTGTATAAAGGCAACGCAAAGACCACCGCACCATCTTCACTTTCGGTTGTGGATGGCTGTGATAGTCTGGTTACGGAACATTATTATGCCGGTTACAAAACCTACAAGTGCGGCGAACTGGAACCCAACACAGTGTACACGGTGCAGTTGTTTTACAAAGAGGAGTTTAATGCGAAAATGAGGCTGGCTCTTGCATTTGGTGGAAGGGAAGCCACCAAGGGGCCCGAAGCTGTGGCTGCTAAAGTAGCGGCGGGCAATAAATTAGGAACTTTAAGAATCAGTTCAAATGGAGAAGCCACAACTGCTTTTGATTACCTGGCCTGCAATAGCCGCCATACGCAGCATCCCTGCGGGTATGCACAACCCGCCGCAGGCGTTGAGGCAAACGGCCGCAAATACAACCTCAGTACCTTTTTTACCTTTACATTGTCTACTACTGCCAAAGTGGATTTCAATGCCTACAACAATTGGTGCGACCATGGAAGCCTGCTGGTACGGCTGTATAATAAAGACCTGAATGCAGACTGTAATGCACTGACGAAGGACAACCTGGTAGGGGAGTTTGTATATAATTCCACCATTAATTGTTTGCCTGCCGGCACCTATACCTTGCAGGTATTGGGCAATGATACCAGCCGTCCCAAAAATTATTTTTATTATGCCTCTATGGGCAATAATACCAACCCGCTTTGTGTGCAAACCCATTTGGGTTCCCGATTTGATTTAAGCCTGCGGGCATATTCATTGCAGCCGGTCAACAAATTCAGTTTAAAAAATAAAGATGCTTTTGACGGCATCAATAAAGCAGCCGGCGTATTGAGGCCCTTGGTACCCGGTACCGAATACAAGGCTGTTGCCGATACTTTTGGCTGCGAACCTACCGTATTGCCGGACAGCACCAATTGCCCCACCTATTACAGCACCAAAGTAACCAAGGCTATGTACCGTGAATTTACCATCCAGGATTCCGGCATGGTAACTTTTACCAACCAAAATTGGTACCTCCGGTACAAACTGTTTCAAGGAGCTGCCGACCAGTTGGCCACGGCACAAAATGCTTTTACCGCGCCTAAAATCTTGCAGGGGCTAAAACCTTATTCCGAATGCCTGGCGCATCAAAACTGTTTTGGCCACCGCATATGCGTGGTGCCGGGCACCTATACTTACGCCACTTTGGGTGGAGCGGGTGATGTGGGCCAGGCCGACCAGCCAACCATTCAGCTCCGAAAAATCGGAACCAAGTTCAATGCACCGGCCAAAGCGCAGAACATGGGATCCTTGTTGGACACGGCCCAGCGAACAGGTAACCACACATTTGTTTCTGCCGACGACCGGTTCGATTGTTACGATAATGCCATTACCATAGACGGGCAGGCGCCGCCTAAAATCGGAAACTTTACTGCAACCAAAGCTATTTACCGGCAGTTTTATTTGTCAAAAACAACTTCTGTACAGATTTACGGTTCGCATTATGCAGATTGCGGCTATACCAACGGCTCAATGATGCGGCTGTTTTCCGGAAAAGCAACCGATGGTGTAGGGGGCTTAAAACTGGCAGGCAGCCAGTGGAATGGTTTCTATAACCAGTCTACCGGAAATGGCGGAAGGTGTAGTGCGCTGCCTGCAGGCTGGTACACCATTGTTTCTTATGGTGCGGGCCCAAGTTTTGGCGAGCCCCTGCGCGACGTTACGCATCAGGGTTATGGCGGCGATGTTTTTTTATCCGATAGGGTAACTGTTGTAATTACCCAGCCCTGCGAAGACCCTGATTTTAACCGGCCTTTTAAAGCAGCTATCGACAGGGTAGCAAATAAGCCTTTCCAGGTAAAGTGGGGCAATAGGGTAGGCAGCACGGCGGCGTACCCCCGCACCGATACCCTGTATACTTTGCCCACCGAATACTTTGATTGCTCGGTAGATACCGCCCATTTTTATGCAAAAGCATGCAATACCACCGTAAACCGCATTGCTTATTATGTATTTCAAACCACGCAGGAAGCTTATGTAAATATCAATACCCGCGGGTTATGGGCTTCCGTTTATGCTTTGGATGTCCGCACCGATTCGGTAGCCATGAAAACGGCTACGCCAATTCAACCTTGTATTGCATCCGACGCGCAGATCGAGTTGTGCAAACTGCAACCCGGTGTGTATACCCTGGTGCTGTTTGCAGGCGATCAGAATATTTGTACCAGTGTCACGCCTCTCATTTACATCGATGGCGTAGGATACTCGCGGTTCGATCATGCAGCTAAAGCATATGACTTTGGTACCTTGGTTGCGGACAGCGCATGGCATAAGGGTAAAAGGGGCGATGTAAACCCGCTGAATAAGGACCGGGCGCCCAGCAACGACTTTTTCTATTGCACTACCGGTGCGCAGGAAAAAGACCCCAGTGATGCTGCCTGCCGCACCTTTTATACCCCCGAAATTTATAAGGAAGGAAACAATATTTATTATTACGGTGAAAACTATGGCCCTCGGGGTCAGGATAATATTCCCCGCCGCAACCTTTGGTATACGTTTGTTGCCGATAAAGGAGGCTGGGTCAATATCAGGGTAAGAAACAAAACTGCAGGTAAAACATGGCAGTACCCTTTTGCTGTATATAAAAGCAATGTAGATGGCAGCCTTTCTTTTGCAGAAGTAGTTAGTAAAGGGGAAGTAGATTCGACAATTGCCAAAGGCCTCACTTTGGTGCAGCACAACAACCCAAGCTATTATTATTGCGAAGGAACAGGGGAGTTTAAATTTTACCGCGATCCCTGTAATACCACACCGGAGCGGTATTACATTGTTGTCGACAACCGGAATCCATGGTGGGCGGTAGACCGCATGACCATGAACCCCAACAGCCAGGTGGAAGTGGAGCTTTTAATGGATTCCATCAATTCGGTGCAACCGAAATTCGACCATTATTCGCATGCTGGTAACATGGGCCTGATTGCACCGGGTAGCATTGTAAGGGGCCCAAAGGATAATTACTCCTGCGCCACCGCCGCTGAAGCCGATCCCAAAAGCCATGGATACCAGTCTTGCGCAAACAGGACACTTTGGTACAAATTCACCGTGAATGTCACGGGCAATATTCGGTACCGCATCCGCACCAGCAGGCCTTACAACGGGTATTATTACAACGATGTAAACCTGTACCGGGAGCTGATAAAAGGCGATTCAACAGAAAAAGGCCTGGAGTGGGAACGGCACACTTCCACCATTTACCAGGACGGATCAACCTGGGCGCAAACCTGCGTAACAAAGGGCACCTATTACCTGTTTCTCACCGGCTGCGACAAGCTGAATGAAGACGTTTATCCCGAGGTGGAAATTATAGAACAGGCCGGCGATTTTTGCAGTGCACCACTTGTGGCCAGGGTAACCGGCGCAGGTCAAAGCGATGCCAAAGTGATCGTTGACTGCCATACCATCGGCACCGATTACGGCGAGTTTGGGCCCAAGCTTACCTGCCCGGCAGGCGTGGAAACAGCTAAATACAAATCATCCTGGTTCCGCATCGATATTACCGGAAGGGACACGCTGGACGTAACGGCGTTTATTGTTGAAGCAACCAATGCTTCTTCTTCAGACATCAAGTACCGGATGATGACCGGCGACTGTGGTGCCATGCAGGAGCAAAGTTGCGTGCAGGATGCGCTTACGCAAAACACCTACGAATGCCTGGCGCCGGGCCGCAGTTATTTTATCCAGGTGCTGACGCCCATTACAAAAAATGGTACGGCAGTAACCGGCGACATTACCCTGAAGTTGAGTGCCATCAAGCACGTGGCCAAGTGCTCGCCGCCACCCCCCTGCCTGGTCAATGCCAACTTCCAGACCGAATTTGATTGTACCAAGGACACGGCAGTGCGTTTTGTAAACTTCTCTACGTTTGGGTCATCCATTAAGTACAGCTGGGACTTTGGATATGACAACCAGACTTCCTCTGAAGTTTCACCGGCGCATTTCTTCCCGGCACTGGCTACCGATAAAAACTACAAAGTGCGCCTGATTGTAGAAAATACCACCTGTGGTGAAAAGGATACCACCGAAGCTACGGTGCAGGTTCCGGCCCGGCCTTACCTCAACCTGGGCGCGGATGTAAACCTGTGTACGCCGGGGTCGGAAATAATACTCCGGGCCACCTCGCACAAAGACGCCACTTACTGGTGGAACCAGGGCGGCTCCGACTCCCTGTACAAAGTGCAGGGACCAGGTTACCGGCAAATCATCGGGAAAGTAACCTACAAAGGATGCGTGGCCACCGATACCGTGAATGTGTTCATTAGCTCGTTTGCCAAAAAAGCAGTACAAAACCTGCTGCTGTGCGGCGAAACGGTAAGCCTTAACGGATACCGCGGACAGGGCGAACAACAATACCGGTGGAGTACCGGCGAAACGGGCAGCGGCATTTCGGTGCGCCAACCGGGCACTTATTGGGTCGATATTAAAGCTTACGGTTGCTCTGTTCGCGATTCGTTTGTAGTGGCCACAGCAGAAGACGCCCGGCCGCTTGGGAGTGATACTACTTTGTGTTTTACTACAGCAGGATATACGCTGAATGCAACAGTGGGAGGCGCATCGGCGTACCGCTGGGATAACGGCGCTTCGGGTGCCACCCGCAGGATCACACAGGGCGGTACTTATTGGGTAGACATTACCGTAAGCAACTGTACCCTGCGCGACTCTATAGTAATTGGGGAAACCACGCCGCCGCAAACAACCATTACCGGGCCGGCCAACCTCTGTGCTGGCGATAGCGTGCAACTGGATGCAGGCAGCGGCTTTGCCGGATACCTGTGGAGCTCGGGCGAAACAACGCAACAGATATGGGTAAAAGCTGGCGGGTCGTATAAAGTAAGCATTCGCAATACAGCAGGCTGCTGGGCCGAATCGCCTGCAAAAACCATCACCCAAAAGGTTAAGCCCCAGCCTAGAATTTCGGGCAACCGGCCACTTTGTGAAGGCAGCGCCATACAACTGGATGGCGGAGCGGGCTTTGCGGCATATGCATGGAGCAATGGAGAAACTACCCGAACCATCAGCACGGCACAAACCGGCAAAATAAGATTGCAGGTTACCGATGCGGCCGGCTGCACCGGGCTCGATTCGGTAGTGGTGGCGCCGAGCCCTGCGGCAAGAATCAACACCTTGGTAACCTCCATTTGTGCCGGTCAAACCTACGCCCTGCCTTCTGGTGTGGTGGTAGCCGCTACCGGCAACTACACCGATACGGTGCGCAATGTCTCGGGTTGCGACAGTATTATTACCCGGTTGAACCTTGCCGTGAATGCCGTGTATGACCTAAGGAATAGTGTAGCCATTTGTTCCGGAAACACCTACATGCTGCCTTCGGGCAAAGTGGTGGACAAACCCGGCACCTACCGCGAAGCATTTACAACCCGTGCTGGTTGCGACAGCATCATAACCACTGTACTTACCATAGCCGATGTGTTGCGCAGCACACAAAATGTAAGCATTTGTGCGGGTCAAAGTTTTGCGTTACCTACAGGCCGTACCGTGGTGGATGCCGGCACTTATACAGACAGCATTAAAACATCGGGCGGATGCGACAGCGTGGTAACTACTGTGCTGCAAGTGGTGCAACCGGTTCGTATCTCCTTCACCTACAACATTTGCAACGGTGCCCGTTTTACATTGCCTTCGGGCAAGCTGGTGCCCGCTGGTGTGTACACCGATACACTGCAGTCGGCAGTGGGTTGCGATTCTATTGTAACCACCACGGTAGTCGAGCTGCAGTTGTTGCGACCAATGATCAATGCATCCATCTGCGAAGGAAGCCAATACAAAATGCCTTCAGGCAAAATGATCGGGCAGGCAGGTAATTATACCGATACCCTGCGCTACACTTCGGGCTGCGACAGTGTGATTACATCAGTAACACTTGCCGTTAACACCATTACCCGCAGTGCCCAAACGGAAACCATTTGTTTTGGTAAAACCTATACACTGCCTTCCGGTCGCATTGCTGCGGTTTCGGGTGTGTACAACGATACGCTGCGCAATGCAGCAGGTTGCGACAGCATTATTACTACTACGCTAACGGTGCGGGATAAGATCGGAACGGAGCAAGCAGTAACCATTTGTTTTGGTGCAACCTATACTTTGCCTTCCGGCAAACTTGCAGACAAAACAGGTGTATACACCAATGTATTTACCAGCACCGTTACCGGTTGCGACAGCACCGTAACTACAAGGCTTACGGTGCGCAATGAAATCCGCACCAGCATCGATGCAGGTGTTTGCGCCAACGCGTTTTACACCCTGCCCTCGGGTAAAATGGTGAATGCCGCCGGCACTTATCGCGATACGTTGCGGGCTGTTTCCGGTTGCGATTCCGTAGTGATTACCCGGCTGTCCATCGTACCCCTGCCTGCACTTTCCCGCAGTATATCCATTTGTGAGGGTGGCAGTTACCGCCTGCCGTCGGGCCGCAATGTAACCGTTGGCGGAACCTATGTAGATACTATTGCTCATGGGGGTGGTTGCGATAGCATAGTCACCACCCGGCTTATGGTGCAAACGGTAAGGCGGCAGGACCTGTCGCAGCAGATTTGTGCCGGATCCAATTATATCCTGCCTTCGGGAAGAAGGGTGGGTGCATCAGGTAATTACACCGATACGGTGCGTACCACTATTGGCTGCGACAGTCTGATCACCCGCCTCAACCTGGTGGTGTATGACGTACGCCGCGAACAAATATCGCACAGCATGTGTGCGGGTAAAACCTATACCATGCCTTCGGGAAGGGTGCTCCGCAATACGGGCATTTACCACGATACGCTCCGCAACTTTATGGGTTGCGACAGCCTGATTACCACGATGAATATGACGGTTACGCCCCGGGCGCCATTTGGCATAAATCCAGCCAATCCGCAGATTTGCATTGGTGCCAGCACTACCATGACGGCCTACGGCGGCGATACCTACCAGTGGCTGCCTGCACCGGGACTGGCCAATTTGAGCAGCCCGGCCCAAACGGTGCAACCTTCTGTGACGACCAGCTACAAAGTGGTGATCACCAACTCGGTTTGCGGCCTTACAGATACGGTGACCACTACAGTGGTAGTAAACCCGCTGCCAACGGTTGGTGTCACCAAATCGAATGATGTGAACTGCGTTATTGGCGTATCCAAATTAGCGGCAAGCGGCGGTGCCACCTACCAATGGAGCCCTGCTACCGGACTCAACAACCCAAGGATTGCCAACCCGGTGGCCGCTCCATTGAGCACTACCCTGTACACGGTGCGGGTAACCACCGACAAGGGCTGTAGTGCCGAAAGTTCGGTGCAGGTGGTGGTGGCGCCCGGGCCTGGTGAGTATAACCTGCCCAATGCATTTACCCCCAATGGCGATGGCATGAACGATTGCTTTGGTGTTGCTACCTGGGGCGTGGTAAAGGACCTGCAACTCACCATTTTCAGCCGTTGGGGCAACCTGGTGTACCAAACCACCGATCCTACGCAATGCTGGGACGGCACCTACAAAGGCCAGAAAATGAGGAGCGAGGTGTTTGTTTACCAGCTTAAGGCCACTACCAACTGCGGACCCGTGTATCGCAAGGGAACGGTAACCCTAATCAGGTAGGGCCCGCATATAAAAAATTAAGGCCGCAGCTTCTGCTGCGGCCTTTTTTGTGCCCGGGGCTAAACGTGAAAATTGACTTATATCTTATACTTAACCGACAAGACTCAGGCCGTGGCACCTGCAGGCTGCCCTACCTTTGCTCCATGCCAACAGCAGTTACACCAATCAAACGAAGTAAAGAACTGGCGCCACTAAGCCGTGAGCACCACGATGGGTTGTTATTTGTATGGAAGATCCGCCAGGGCATCAAGCTCGAAATCAGTAAAGAAAGAATGGCCCGTTTTTGTACCTGGAGCTGGGCCAGTCATTTTGCCGCTCATTTTCAAAAAGAAGAAGCCGACCTGCTGCCCATATTGGGTCCATTGCATCCTATGATGGAGAAAATGCTGGAAGAGCATGAGGCCATTGCAGACAAGTTTGCCGAGATCATGCGCAAACCTTCGTACCCGGCCATGGAGCGGCTGGCGCAGATCATCAACTACCATATCCGGTTCGAGGAGCGGCAATTGTTTCCGCTGATCGAACAAATTGCTACTGCCGAACAGATGGCTGCCATCGAAGTCGCACTGGCTGATGAAATGCCTGCCTGTGGTGGCTGGCGCGATGAGTTTTGGGTAAAAAACAAAGAAGACAGGAACCTTAACTGAACACTGTTAACTATTGCAATCAAAAGAGCCTTCCGGGAAATACCGGGAGGCTCTTTTGATTTGGCTGCCTGTAATTTTTAAAAACATAACAATTGCAATCTTTTAAATAAAAATGGTTCCAATTATATTGTTAGATCCATCACTGCTGAAATTTGATATGCTAAACCCCAATCGATGGCTCCTTTTGAAACTAGTGATTTACATTCTGTGGACGAATTCCAGGCATAAGTTTGTAAGAGCTAATAAAATCTTTTCTTATAGCTAATTAGGAAAATAATTTAAATACGGAACTATATAATTGCTTTGGAGGTAATCATTCTGAAGATATAGGAATAAAGAAATAAAGCATCATTTAGGATATATTGAGCTGGATATAAGTGTGGATGGAAACAAGAGGTTACGTTTAATAGGTGTTATGGGCAATCCGGGTTCCGAAGACATTCCATAAATTTGAGTCATGGGACAATTCGCTGAAATCAAAAAGGTGCTGGAACAACTTAAACCAGAACTTTCTCGAAGGTTCCAGGTCCAGTCTATTGGCCTTTTTGGCTCTGTAGTTCGGGACGACTTTTCCCCGTCCAGCGACATCGACATCATCGTTGACTTTGACAGACCCATAGGAATTGAATTTATTGACCTGGCCAACTACATGGAGCAACGGCTACAAAAAAAAGTTGATTTGGTATCCCGCAATGGTGTCAAAGACAAATACTTCAAAGCAATAGAACGGGAAATTGTCTATGTCTAAGCGGGACCCTAAGCTCCTTGTAGGAGACATTCTTGATAGCGCTGCCAAAATTTTGAACTATACCGAAGGACTTATTTTTGAAGATTTTACGAGGGACAGCAAGATTATAGATGCTGTGATCCGCAATTTTGAGATCATTGGAGAGGCAGCAAACCGCCTGCCGGAGGAGTTCAAAAACCACTACCCGGAAATTGACTGGTACCGGATCCGGGGGATTTTGTAACAGAATTGTGCACGACTAATTTGGTATGGATTATTCTATCGTTTGGCTTATCAAAGGTACATTCTTGTCTACCATGATCGCACAATTGAGTTCACTCTCCGATGGTTGACTTAATGCCCATAATAACGCATTGCCAAGAGTGGGCTGATGAACATGTGTTGATCACCAGTTTTTCAAACCACCATTGTGCATTAGCTAAGCTGAAACATCGCTTTTGCCCGCCTTCAGCAATGTGTTTACCGTTAGCCGCAAAATTATGAGCAGCTTTTTATACCATGTTGCTGACTTGTTTGACTTGCCTTAATAAAGCAATGGCAAAATGCAAAGCAATCGCTTTTGACATCAAGCATTATATGGGGCAGTAAGACTATTAAGAACTTTATTTGGATACTGCTGTTGGAGACACTAAACAGAACTTACACCCTGAACACTTTGTAAGCATTGTACTACTCTGCATCTATAAGTTTACAACTGGAGGAAATCCAAGGGTGTAAGAAAGGGCAACCAATTTGTTTTAATTATCAGGTTGCTGAATTTCTATCCAAAAAGAACGGGAGTGGCTTCCGCTACTCCCGTTCGTTAAATACTATTTTTACTTAATAATTTTCTGGTTTCAGAATCTTCTTGATGCGATCCAAGGAATCGTCAATATGAAAACGGGTAAGATCATTGCTATGCCTACCTGCTGCAACCGATAACTGCTGTTGCAGCTTCACCAGGTTTGCCCGCACAATGGAGCGGATATCGGATTGGCTAAGATTAACGGGAGTCGCATTAGGGTTAGATGTTCCTCCACCTGCTGCCGGCGCTGCCGTTGGCGGATTTAGTAACAGGGCCATACGGTCGATGTAAGCCTTTTGCAGGTTGCGGCGATAGATGTCGATCTTACTACCGCTTGTTAACTCACTCCAGATGCCCCGCTGCAATCCGCTTACCAAATCAACCGCCGTAAAAGGCACGCCCTTCACTTCATTCTCCATCAGGCGTGTTAAGCGGTCGGGCGACAGCAATGCATTGAGATGGCGCACCTGTAGGGAACGGATATTGTCTACATGACTCGCATGATGAATATTGCGAACGATCTTAGCCTGGTTCAGCCATTCCATGGAACCGAATGCATTTTTGAGTAACCAGTCTAATGATGCGGCTTGCTCTTTTGCCGGCACAGGCGTGTAGATATCCCCTTTTTGATTGGGCTTCAAGCGGTCATAATTTACACCGCCAATGTTGGTAACTACATGGCCAATATAGCGGCTCAGCACACCCGTCAGTTCCCCATACAATTCCGCCAGGTCATCATAATCATTGGTGGCGCCTGCAGTCCAGTCGTACAGTTTTGGTGCAACCACCTTCAGGTTTTGCACACCATAGTTGCTGGCCTTTACCGGGTCGTCACCGATGTTCTCGGTCTGGCTTTCGGGGTCGAAAGAATCGCCGGCGCCAAAGCGGTATACCGGATCTCCAGACTTTTCATCAATCCATCGGGAAAGTGTCGGCACTTCTGCTTCAGCGGAGCGGGCATCGGGTAAATACCGGTAGCCCCAGTTGATCACATAATAATCGTAGGGCCCTAGCTGGCGCACAAAGCGCATCCCTTTATCTCCCGGTTGTGCCACATAGTTATAGCGGGCATAATCCATGATGGTAGCGGCAATGCCATTCTTGTTGGTAAAGGTGGCGCTGCGTAAAGAATCGGTTGGATAAGCCGCACTTGCTTTCATGTTGTGCGGTAAGCCAAGGGCATGACCCACTTCATGCGTAATCACGTATTTCATCATTTCGCCCAGGTCCTCTATGTCTGTATTCAGCGTACGTGCCCGAGGGTTGGCCGCACCGGTTTCGAGCATATATCGGTTGCGGTATGAACGCAGGTGATTGTGATACCAAATAATATCGCTTTCGATGATCTCGCCACTACGGGGATCGGAAACGCTGGGGCCTACCGCATTGCGTGTGGTACTGGCTACATAGCGGATCACCGAGTAGCGCACATCTTCCGGGTTGAAGTCGGGATCTTCCGCAGCCGTTGGCGGGTCTTTAGCCAGGATCGCATTCTTGAACCCGGCAGATTCAAACACCGGCTGCCAGGCCTCTACGCCGGCTTTTATATAAGAGCGCAACTTGGCGGGTGTGGCAGGATCGAGGTAATAAACAATGGGCTTTACCGGTTCCACCAACTCACCTCTTTTGTAGGCTGCTATATCTTTTGGTTCCAGCCTCCAACGACGGATATAAGAAATGTCATCTGCTTTGTAGGCCTCGCTTCCATAGTTAATTCGCTTCACGTTGAAGAAACCAACACGGTAGTCGTTTAAGCGGGGTTGCATCGGCACTTTCGGCAGGAGCACAAGCGACTGGTTCATCAATACACTGATGGTACCGGTGTAAGCATTGGCAGGCGGTTCTGCCGCATCATAAGAAAGGTCCTGGCGCACTTCCACATTCATCGGGAAGCTTTTCATGCTATTGATAAAGCTGCGGGTTTCGTCCAGGCGGGTTACTTTATAATCGCGGCGGATGGCAGCGGTCATGCCGCTGATGGCTTTTACATCGGTGAGAAAGAACCGCGTTACATCTACCACGCTGGTAGCCGCTTCCTTATTGTACGCAGCAATATCGAATGCAAAGATCACCGGCATGTGGTTATTGGCGAGGACAGAGGTATTGATCGGTAGCGAATCAGCTGCAAAGCTGGACGTGCTTTTACTTTTCAATAAAATGCGATTGTCTAGTCGCTCCCAGATGACCACTTGCTCGTTTACTGAGGAACCGGCATTAATATAACCACCTCCCAAACCGGAGGGAATGGCTGCAAAGCGGGTAATCCAAAGGAAATCTCGGCGCAGGAGGCTGTCGGGGATTTCGAAGTAATACTTATCCGCTACTTTATGTACTGCAAACAAGCCTTTGTCGCTGATGGCGTCTTTGGTAATGACATCGTTGTAGGGCCGTACGCCAGACCGCGGGGCTGTGCGCCGGGTGGTATCTGCCGAACGGGCTGCGTCTTGTGCAACGGTGTTGTATCCGTTCGTAAGCAGTACGCCGGCCAGCATTGCTTTCAGCAAAGTTTTCATTGTTTTCTCATGTGTTTTAGGTGTGGAAGATACGATGCACTATCGTTGTTGCAATAGAAGGGGAAGGGGTGGCTGGTTACTTTTTATGGGGTATCGCAGGTCGATTTTTTGGGAGCATGGGGAGCCGGAGTTTCGTAAACGCTATCGAATCATAACAATAAAATTGCTTTGCTCAATAGCAATAAGAACGTACAAGTGAGTGACACAACAGGGGCTGAACAGGATGGCTGCAGCCGGTTACAAAAAAGGTTTAAGCGATGGCTTCCAATATTACCAGCGGGCGGCCAATTTTAAATTCAAGAGCCGTGGGGTAAGCCGGTTGGGCATAGCAAATGTATTGTTGGCAAAATCCTTAATCAACTGGTAGGAAATGGTATTGGACCGGTCGATCAGGTTAAACACTTCCAGCGACAACCAAATATTATCCAAATTGCGAAAAGGGTGGTGGCTGCGGCGTGCCGTCTTATCAGCATCCAGCAGCATGGCGCTAAAGCCAATATCCACCCTTATGTAAGGGGGAATGGTCAGCGCATTGCGGTGGGCCACGCTGCCCGGGATATTATAAGGCAGGTTGGTACCATAAATAGTGCTTAAATACACCTTGAAGTTTTTGTTGTTGGTGAGGTAGTCCTGGAAAAACATACCAAACGTGATGAGCCGGTCGGTGGGCCGGCGCAGCCAGCCGCCTTCCACCGTAGCGCTGTCAATGGGCTGGTTCAGGGAGTCTAACGAATAGGTTTTATAAACATCACCCTCGAGGTTTTCTCGGGTCCGCATCAAACCCATACTGATCCAGCTTTCCGCATCTTTTACCAGTTCGCCGTGCAGGCGCAGATCGAGGCCGGCGGCATAAGCCCGGGCCATGTTCTCGCCAAAATACCGAACCCTTACATTGTCGATATCATAGGGCACCACGTTGGTCAGGTACTTGTAATACCCTTCCGCAGTAAACCGCATAGGGCGTCCGAAGCCGGTAAACTGGTAATCCATTCCAGCCACTCCCTGCCAGCTTTTCTGCGCTTTTAAAGCCGTGTTTACCGATCCGTCCATACGCCGCAGTTCGCGGTAAAAAGGCGGCTGGTGGTAGGCCCCTGCGGCTGCCCGAAAAATAACATCGCGGCGCCAGCCTGGCTTCCAGGAGGCATTCACCCGCGGTGAAATAAGGAGCTCGTTGTTCAGGTCATTATAATTTGCCCGCACACCGGCCTGTAGGGTAAAGGTGCTGAGGGAATCGCCCAGCACCCAGCCCTGTTGCAGGTACCCGCTCCATTTGTTCACGCCAATATCGGCTGCGGAACGTACAAAGCGCTGCATGGTTAACTGTCCGGGCTTGAAGGGAAGTACATAGCCTGCAGAATCCTGTAGTTCCCATTCATTCAGGCCGTCTTTGATCTGGGTGCGGTCGTAGCCCAGGCCCCAAACAAGCTGGTGGCGCCCCTGCTGCCACTGGCCTTTATGCGACAGGTTGTAGTTGGCAATATCGAGGTTGTTGCGCGACCAATTGTGAAAAGCACCCGATCCCAGCGGGTTGATAATGGCCCCGAATGTAGGTTGGCTTTTATCAAAATCGCGGTCGCCAAAAAGGTAGGTGCCTGCAATGTCGATGTTTTCGGCTTCCTTGTTGCGAAAGCCCGAAACCAGCCATTTCATCCTGATGTTGTTGCGCCACTGGTTGGTGGCCGAAAGGCCCAGCATGCGGGTGCTGTAGGCACTTTTTTCGCTGCCTTCAAAAAAAATGTCTGCAGCAATATTGGCCGTGAGATAGGGCGTAACGACGGAAGAAGATAGCTGGGTAAAGGAAGGGTAAAAGGTAAAGCGGGTAGCCGAAATATTGCCCAAAATCTCCGCCTGCCAGCGCTCCGAGAACTGGTAGGTAAGGAGGGCCTGCACATCGGAAGAAGATGGGAGGTACACCCCTTCGGTGGCCTGGCTGCGGAGCAGGTTGCGGTTGTCGCGGTTGCGGGCACCCACCACGTAAGCAAATTTTTTGTTCCGGCTCAGCCCTTCAAAATGCAGCCCCTGTTCCAGCAAACTAATATTGGCCGAACCCCCAAAGCTGCGGGGCTTGTTGTATTGAATGTCGAGCACCGAGCTCATTTTATCGCCATACCGCGCAGCAAAGCCGCCGTTGTAAAAATTGAGGTTGCGCACCAGTGCAGGGTTGATAAAACTCAAGCCTTCCTGTTGGCCATTGCGCACCAGGTAAGGCCGGAAGATCTCAAAGTCGTTTACATAAATCAGGTTCTCGTCGTAGGATCCGCCCCGGACGGTGTACTGCGAAGTAAGTTCGTTGTTGGCGCCCACAAATATTTTAATCAGGCTTTCCACCCCCGATACCGGGGTGGGCAGGTTGATGATGCTTTGTGCATCGGCCCGGATAAGACCGGTTTCGGTTCGGGTTTGTTGTCCCCGCAACACCACGCCGCCCAATGTGGTGCCTGCCGGCTCCAATTGAACTGTTAACAATTCTTCTTCACCCTCGGCCAGCAAAAAGTTTTGCTGCGCTGTTTTGTACCCGGTAAAAGAAAACAGGAGGGCAAATGCCCGGCCTGCCGTAGCGCGGATGCGAAAGGTGCCGGAGTCGGAAGTGGCAATACCTCTTTGTTGTCCCAAAATGGTTACCGATACAGCAGCCATGGGTTCGCCTGTTTCATTCACCACCCGCCCCTGGACAAAGGCTGTATTTTTTTGGGCAAAAACGGGGCAGCAGCAAAAGAATAAAAGTATCGGTAAATAAAAAAGGCGCAGTGGTTTCATAGCGATAGTGGCACCAAGATAATAAAAAGAGGGGGAGGAAAGGAGAACTGGGGAACAGGAAAGAGAATATCGAACAGACGAACAAGGAACAGACGAATGACGAAGTAAGGTGGGGTGCTGTTTTAATAATCAATAATCCAATAATTAATAATTACTGATTATTGGCTGTTTCCGTCTGCGGTTCATCATTCCTGGTTCCTTGTTCGATATGCTCAACTAACTTCTTCTGTTCCTTGTTCGTCTGTTCCTCTGTTCGACATTCCTTACGTTTTTTTCAGCGCTTCAATGGCTGCCACCGGGTCGGCAGCACGAAACACGGAGCTGCCCGCTACCAGCACATCTACACCGGCAGCAACCAGGGCCGATGCATTTTCCGTGGTCACACCACCATCCACTTCAATGAGTGTAGCAAGGCCGTTGTCATCGATCATCCGGCGCAGGGCTGCAATTTTTTCCAGCGACCGGTGAATAAACTTTTGGCCGCCAAACCCCGGATTTACACTCATCACCAGCACCATGTCCAGGTCGGGAAGAATATCTTCGAGCAGGTGTACCGGTGTATGGGGGTTGAGGGCCACACCGGCTTTCATACCCAGGGCCTTTATCTGCTGCACATTGCGGTGCAGGTGCCTGCATGCCTCGTAGTGTACGGTGAGGTAATTGGCTCCCAGCTTTTTAAAATCTTCGGCATAACGCTCCGGCTCTTCAATCATCAGGTGCACATCCAGGGTTTTGGTAACAACCTGCTGCACCGCTTCCAGTACGGGCTGCCCAAAAGAAATATTGGGAACAAAGCGGCCATCCATTACATCAATGTGCAGCCATTCGGCGGCACTTTCGTTTACCAGCCGGCAGGCTTGTTCCAGGTTTAAAAAATTTGCCGCCAGCAGGGAAGGAGCAATGATGGGCATGTTGGTAGTTCTATATTGGTAGGTTGATAGTTGGTAGTTGACGGGGCAAAGGTCATGGTTTCACCTATTTGCTGCAAGAATTTATTCAGCAAGTCGGTACCCTCATATACTTCCCACTTTCAACTTTCAACCATCAACTACTCATTGTTTCTTTACAGCCGGTCGGCTGCACTTTTTGCATCGGTCAATGTTTTGTCTAAGCTATAAGCATGGCTGTAATGCGTTTTTGCTGCCGCTTTTCGGCCCTGGGCTTCTGCTACTTTGCCCAGCCAGTAATGGGCATCGGCATAAGCAGGCGAAATAGTAATGGCCAGGTTGAATGTTTTTTGTGCCGCCTCCAGCTGTTGCCCATTGTACAGAAGTACCCCTTTTTCCATATGGGCATCGAGGAAGTTGTAATCGCGTCGAATGGCTTCGTCAAATTGCTGCATGGCAGCAGCCTTGTTTCCGGTATTGGCAAAATACACCCCTTTAAAATGATAGGGCTCTGCATGGCGTTGGGCAACATCAGCACCAATCAGGGAGTCGCAGAGCCGCAGCACTTTTTTGTTTTTTGCCTGCGCATAAGCAAATGCAAGGTTGTGCGCCAGTTCGGGATCGAAGGGAGCATAATGGTATGCCTGCTCCAGTGTAGCCAACGCTTCCTCTGGTTTATTTTGGGCAGCCAGGATGTCGGCCTTTAGTTGCAATGCATCCAACTGGTTAGGAAAGGCTTCAATAATACGATTGCATACGGCCAATGCTTTTGCAGGTTGTTGCTGCTGCTGATATCCGCGGGCCAGGCTTACTTGTAGCACCAGGCTTTGGGGCACCTGCTGCACTGCATTTTCCAAAAATTGCACGGCCGAATCACTGTTGCGGGCAATAAGCAACCGGGCTACACCAATAGCATGGTCTTCATTGGGTTGCAGGCTCCATGCTTTTTTGAAGTCTTGCTCGGCCAGCAATTGGTGGTCGTCTTGCGCCAGCAATTGCCCCCGCCGGTAATACAGGGATGCATTTTCAGGAGCCTGGTCGATGCTGTCTGTAAGTGGCGCGAAGGGCTGTTGCGCAAGTACCGGGTGATGGTTCTGGTTGCCACAGGAAGCCAGCAGGAGCATTAAGCCATAAAAAAAAGTATGCTTCATCGGGTTGCAAAGCTACAGGCTTCGGGTACTATTTTACAGTTTCGTGATTTGTAAAGGAACCTGCACGGAATACTTTTGTTCTACCTTAACAACCCTTCATGCCACAAGTTACCCGGCCTTTTATCTTAGTTCTTTTTGCGCTGACTCAAGGTTTATGGGCAGCTGCAGAGGCGCCAGCCGATACGTTGCGCTATCCCGAGGAGCACCATTTTGCCAATGTGCAACAGCTAACCTTTGGCGGCGATAACGCTGAAGCGTATTGGAGCCCCGATGGCGGCAGTGTTGTTTTTCAGCGCACATCGGTAAAGGACGGAGTGCCCTGCGACCAAATATTTTATGGAAGGCTGACCACAGCCGGCGGGCCTTTTAAGTACCGCATGGTAAGTACGGGAAAGGGACGTACCACATGCGCCTATTTTACACACGATGGTGCCCATATCATTTATGCTTCCACTCACCTGGGTGCCGATACCTGCCCGCCGCCGCCTGACCGCGCCAAATGGGGCAACCGCTACATCTGGCCTGTGTATGACAGCTATGATATTTTTATGACCGACACTGCAGGCAAAACCCACCGCCGCTTAACCAACACCCCCGGCTATGACGCAGAAGCGACCATATCGCCGGACGGAAAGCAAATGGTGTTTACCTCTATGCGCGACGGCGACCTCGATCTATATGTAATGAACCTGCAATCTGGGGCTACAAAACGGATTACCACAGCATTGGGCTACGATGGCGGTGCCTGGTTCAGCCCCGACAACAAGCAAATAGTATGGCGGGCCAGCAGGCCCAAAACAGGTGAAGAAGTGGCGGAATATAAGGAGTTGCTGGCGCAGGCCCTGGTGGCTCCTACCCGTATGGAAGTGTGGGTGGCCAATGCCGATGGCAGCAATGCCAGGCAGGTTACCGCTTTGGGGCAGGCCAATTGGGCGCCAAATTTTACTCCGGACGGCCGCATTATTTTTTGTTCCAACCACGAATATCCAAGGGGGTTCCCTTTTAATATGTACCTGTTAAATAAGGACGGCACCGGGTTACAAAAGATCAGCCGGGACGGGGGATTTGATGCTTTTCCCATGTTTAGTCCGGACGGCAAAAGGCTTTTATTTTCCTCCAACCGAAACAACGGCGGCACCCGGGACACCAATGTATTTGTGGCGGATTGGGTGGAGTAGAGGGAGGAGTGGAAGGTTGAATGATGAATGATGAATTATTAATTATTGGATTATTGATTATTTGATCAAATACTATAAATGTAGGTTGGGTATCGTTGGGCGTAGCCCAAACCCGTTGGTAGCCATAGGAAAAACACAATTTATTTTTTTCGTTGATCAGGGATCAACCCCTTGGTGTGGGATATATGGGAGCTGTAAAATTTCACCCTTGTAACAGGATTGGGCTACGCCCAATAGGGCTACCTTGGGCTGGGGCTTTGCTACCAACAGGTGTGGGCTATGCCCACCAATTATTGGCACTGTATTTTTATGTGAACGACCACAAATGCTGAAATGCTTGGTTTCAATTTGTACCAGGGCAATCAATAATAAATAATGCAATAATCCAATTATTAATAACGCTAAATTGGCCCACCATTAATCATTCTGCTTTCCTTGTTCCTTGTTCGATATGCTCACCACCCTTTCCTGCTGTTGCACATTTTCCTATTCCATTATCTTTGCCACCAAACCTTTAAATCAACTGTATGTACACCGGAATGTTGCACTTGCATAGTTTTGGCCGATGGGTAGTTCTGATCCTGTTGCTGATGGCAATTTTTAAGCACCTGGGCGCTAAAAACCGTCCTTACGACCGAGGTGATGCCCGCCTGAATTTATTCCTGATGATTTCGGCCGATGTAATGTTGCTGGTAGGTATTTACCTGTGGCTGGCTGGCCCTTGGGGTTTGCAACTGATTCAAAACAGTGGAGGTATGGGTGGCGTAATGGGCGACCGGGTAACCCGCTTTTTTGCTGTAGAACACCAGGTAGGCATGATCCTCGCCATTGCCCTGATCCATATCGGTAAGGCACAAGGTAAAAAATCAATGGCCGATAGCGCCAAACACCGGCGTACTGCTATATTTTATATCATTGCCCTGCTGGTGATTTTGGTTTCTATTCCCTGGCCGTTCCGCGAAGTGGGTGCCGGCCGGGGCTGGTTTTAACCGCAAACTTCTATAATTGGAAATGATTATAATGGCTCCATTTGGGAGCATCCGATAAACAAAAAAGCGCCTTATGGGGCGCTTTTTTGTTGCTTTTAAAAAGTAGGATCAATTATACAAAAGAGAGTTGCAACTAAAGGTTTTATCCAAATAGTATTGCGTTATTGAAGTAGATCACAGATCATCGATAAGCGATTTTCGAAAAAGAAAAAGCATCCTTCTGCCCTTAGCGACCCATTTTTCCCTTTGCCTTTGTGGTTCAATAAACAATTACCTCACTCCGCGCCGGCCCAACTCAATGACTTCGCAATCCTTAATCTGGGCACCATCAATGGTAAATCGCAGTAAGGTTTTTACCTGGTGCCAACCATGGTTGCCGGCTGCGCCGGGGTTCATGTGCAGGCAGGAAAATTTTTGGTCGTAAATCACTTTTAAAATATGCGAGTGGCCGCAAATAAATAGCCCGATTGGCGTGGCGGCCAGTTCCTTTCGAACAGGCGGAGCATATTTGCCGGGGTACCCCCCAATATGGGTCATCAGCACGGCAACTCCCTCGCACTGCCAGCGCAATGTTTCGGGAAACTGTTGCCTGATGGCGTGGTCATCTATGTTTCCATAAACACCTTTCAGTGGTTTGAAGGATGCCAGTTTTTCGGCTACGCCGGGCCCAAAATCGCCGGCATGCCACACTTCATCGCAGCTTTCAAAATGCCTGAAGACTGCATCCTCCAAAAAGCCATGCGTGTCAGAAATAAGACCAATCCGGATCATTGGGGCAAGTTCTGTGATTGCGGGACGCAAATAATTAAGGCCGTGATAATTTTCCCCAAATTTTCTCCGGGCAGGTCTTTTATTTGGGGTAGGCTTCTTGTAGCCAACCGCAGTAAATTATTGAACATCAATGGGGTAACTTTTAAGGGCAGGCGGTTTGCCGGCCTTATTTTTTATGGCCTGAAATATGAAATATAACTGCAAAACAGTCATATGAAAGAGCTTGTGGAAACGAAAGCAACTGCATTTTTTGAAAACGTACTTAACTCATTTGGCAATTCCGATAGCCTGCAAAAAGACCATGTGGTTATTTGCGGGTCCTGTGGTGCGGTAGAGCAGCCGCTGGGTCCGCACAAGTCGGAATGCCCCAATTGTGACGATTATATTTATTAGACAATCTGGTACCCCCTGAACGCTGGCTGCACCCTTCAACCGATTAGCTGGAAGCATCAGCCCCTATGTGCCAAGGCAGCCATCTGCTTTGGCTTTTTTATTACCTTTCCCGCTGATTTTCGAATGAGGATTTTGGATTTACGATTAGGTTTTCAACAAAATTTTGCTTGTACCATTGCTGTAGTTCAATAATCGTAAAACATAAATCAAACCTCGTAAATAAAGATTGCTATGCCCCAATACCACCAACTGGGAAAGGTGCCGCACAAACGGCATACCCAGTTTCGCAAGCCCGATGGCGGCCTGTATTCCGAACAGCTATTCTCTACCGAGGGCTTTTCTAACGATTATTCCCTGTTGTATCATGTGCATCCGCCCACACAGATTGTAAAAACAGGCACCCCGGTTGCCGTGCAGCCCCAGATCGCTGAAGAAAAAATGTTGCGCCACCGCAGCTTTGAAGGTTTTAATATAAAGCCGGCAGCCGACTACCTGGCAAGCCGGGTGCCGGTGTTGGTAAATAACGATGTGCACCTTTCGCTGGCGGCACCGCAACAAAGCCTCACCGATTATTTTTATAAAAACGCGGATGCCGACGAGTTGCTTTTTGTGCACGAAGGAAGCGGCACCCTGCATACCCAATATGGCGCCCTGCCTTTTGCCTACGGCGATTATCTCTGTATTCCACGGGGTACCATTTACCAGATATCTTTCGACGGGCAGGACAACCGCTTGTTTGTTGTGGAGTCGTTCAGCCCCATTCGTTTTCCCAAAAGGTATTTAAGCAAGTACGGTCAGTTGCTGGAGCATGCACCGTTTTGCGAACGGGATATCCGTACCCCGCAGGCATTGGAAACCCACGATGTGCGGGGAGAATTTTTGATCCAAACCAAAAAGCGCGGCGTGATGTACCCGCTGCATTACGGCACGCATCCATTTGACGTGGTCGGGTGGGACGGATGCTGTTATCCGTATGCTTTTTCCATCCACGATTTTGAACCCATTACCGGCCGGGTGCACCAGCCGCCGCCGGTACACCAAACCTTTGAGGCGCACAACTTCGTAGTGTGCTCTTTTGTGCCACGCAAATACGACTACCATCCCCAGGCCATTCCGGCGCCGTATAATCACTCAAATATCGATTCCGATGAAGTGTTGTATTATGTGGATGGCGATTTTATGAGCCGCAAAAATGTTACCCGGGGCATGATTACCCTGCACCCGGCTGGCATTCCGCATGGGCCGCACCCCGGAGCTGTTGAAAAAAGCATTGGCAAGCAGGAGACCGGCGAACTGGCCGTGATGGTGGATACTTTTCACCCGCTGATGCTGACCAAGCAGGCACTTGAAATAGAAAATGAAGGATACACCATGAGTTGGGCGGAGTAGGGTGGGGAAGAAGTTCATTGGGAGACAGGAGTTTTGAATTACAAGAAGAATTGGTATAAGCCGAAAAAATTTGTAAGTCAATTTTTTCACTCAACTGTCAACTATCAACTTCTAACTCCGAACTATACCCGCATGGTTTAATTTTTTTATATTCAGCCATAAAACCTTTGACCATGGTTAAACTCAATGAATTAAAACCCGGAGATTTACTTAAAGTATTGGATGAAGGCGGTGTGGAAAGGGAAGGTGTGGTAACTGATGTAAGCCGCGACGAACAACTGGTATGCATGGATAACGGCATCCAGGAATTTTGGTACGAACCTGCAAAACTGGTACCCATCCCGCTCACCGAGGAGCAATTGTTCCGGCTTGGGTTTGTTCGGGAAGACACTGAGCTGGGTGCAAAATACCTGAGGGGTCCCTTCCGGGTGTTGATCAAAGACCCGGGCAACAACACCGACCTGGAAGTGTGGTACCGCGAAGATCACCGCATATTTCACCACCCCCTTTACGTGCACGAATTGCAGAACCATTACCTCGATATGACCAAGGTGCCGCTGGAAAAAACTGCCGTGTAACCTTGTGGAGAAATTAGTTTATTGATGGATCGCTGCCGGATTCTTTGAGAAATTTGCATGTACACTGGCGGGTAAAACTGCCGCCAAACCTGCATTTTCCTATAATTTTGCCAAAAAACCGGGCTGTACACCCCTTATTTGTGGAAAAAGTACAGTCCGGTTTTTATTTTTTGGCTGAATAACGCTATTTTTGCGCTCCCAAAATCTATATGTCAAAGCAACCTTTAATTAAACAGGACGGCGTAATCTTAGAAGCACTTTCGAACGCAATGTTCCGGGTGAAGCTGGAAAACGGCCATGAAATACTGGCAACCATTTCTGGTAAAATGAGGATGCACTACATCCGGATTTTGCCGGGCGATAAAGTAGGAGTGGAGATGAGCCCCTACGACCTGAGCCGGGGACGAATCATCTTTAGGTATAAGTAAGCTATTAGCTGTTAGCTGTTAGCTACTAGAAATAAAAACAATGTTTCCATTGCTAAAGGCTGCAGGCCAATAGCTAAAAGCTTAAAAAAATGAAAGTAAGAGCATCCATCAAAAAGCGCAGCGAAGATTGCAAGATCGTACGCCGCAAAGGCAAGCTGTACGTGATCAACAAAAAGAATCCTCGTTACAAGCAAAGACAAGGATAGTCAAATTGCAGATTTCAGAATGGCGATTGCAGGTTTTGCAGCAATCTTTTTGAAATTCGATCGTAAATCTAAAATCGTAAATCTAAAATAACTATGGCTCGTATTGCCGGCGTTGACTTACCCAAAAACAAAAGAGGCGAAATTGGTCTTACCTATATCTATGGTATTGGACCTGCCACTGCCCGTTACATTCTTGACAAGAATAGCATTGACCGCAGCAAGAAAGTAAACGAGTGGAATGATGAAGACCTGAATGCTATCCGCTCTACCATTAACGACGAGTTCAAGGTAGAAGGTGCCCTGCGTTCGGAAGTGCAAATGAGCATCAAACGCCTGCTGGATATTGCCTGCTACCGTGGCCTGCGCCACCGTAAAGGCCTGCCGGTTCGCGGCCAGCGCACAAAAACCAACAGCCGTACCCGTAAAGGCAAACGTAAAACCGTTGCCGGTAAGAAGAAGGCGCCTAAGAAATAATTGTGTCAGCTACGAGCAATTAGCTTCAAGCTACAAGTGTATTTACTTGCGGCTTGAAGCTATTTACTTGTGGCCAATCAATAGCGAAGCAGCATAACCAGGTCAATGCCGGATCCGGGCTTCGGCGGGGAGGATTGATTTGGGGCCAGCAGGCAGCCGCCTGGTGGTTTATTTTTAAAACACACAGAACAGATTACCTGTAATGGCAAAAGCACAAAAAGGCCAGCAAAGCGCTAAGGCCGCCGCTAAAAAGCGTATTGTGAAGGTAGACGCCTATGGCGACGCCCACATCACCGCTTCATTCAACAACATTATTGTAAGCCTTACCAACAAGCAAGGCCAGGTTATTTCCTGGAGCTCTGCCGGTAAAATGGGCTTCCGTGGTTCCAAGAAAAACACCCCTTATGCTGCCCAGATGGCTTCATCTGATGCTGCTAAAGTGGCCATCGATGCTGGCGTACGCCGCGTAGACGTGTTTGTAAAAGGACCAGGCGCCGGCCGCGAAAGCGCCATTCGTGCCCTGGCTCAGTCGGGCATTGAAGTAGCCATGATCAAAGATGTGACCCCGCTGCCCCACAACGGCTGCCGTCCGCCCAAGAAGAGAAGAGTTTAATTGATTTACGATTTACGCGTGACGATTTACGATTTCCGGGTATCTCCCAATCGTAAATCCAAAATCGTAAATCGTAAATTGCTGATAGCCCAGAGTTATCTCATTTACTAAAAGGGTGCTTCATTAATTTTTACCGCTTTCAACGATGAACGCACCGGTTTCTAAAAAGCGGAAATGAAATAATCTGATATGGCACGTTACAATGGTCCTAAGACCAAAATTTCCCGGATTTTCGGGGAGCCCATCCTGGGCAATGGAAAATGGCTGGGTAAAAACTCCAACCCTCCGGGTATGCACGGCGCACAGCGCAAGCGCAAAACCCTGGGCGAGTATGCCCTGCAGCTTCGTGAAAAGCAAAAAGCCAAGTACACTTACGGTGTGCTGGAAAAGCAGTTCCGCAAAACTTTTGAAGAAGCCTCCCGTCGTAAAGGCGTCACCGGTGAAAACCTCATCAAACTCCTGGAAGCACGTTTGGACAATGCGGTATTCCGTATGGGTATTGCACCCAGCCGTCCTGCTGCCCGCCAGCTGGTTAGCCATAAGCACGTTACCGTAAACGGTGATGTGGTGAACGTTCCTTCGTACCAACTGAAGCCCGGCGACATTGTGGCCCTGAAGGACAAGTCGAAAGACAACACCGCCATTACCAGCCAGGTGCGTGGCAAAAACCAGAAGTTTAGCTGGGTAGACTGGAATGAAACCACCCTTACCGGTACGTTCATTACCTACCCGGAGCGTGAGTCCGTTCCTGAAAACATCAAGGAGCAACTGATCGTCGAATTGTACTCGAAATAATCGTGAAACGTGAAACGGCAAACGTCAATGTTTGTCGTTTCCGTTTTATCTTTTCACGACTGACGTTTCACGTTTGACGACAACAGGTAACTAACCCCAAATTCTAAAAAAGAAAAGGAAAGTCTATTATGGCTATTTTGAATTTTCAGAAGCCCGACAAGATCGTTCTGCAAAAAGTAACCGACTTCGAAGCTCAGTTCGAGTTTCGTCCGCTGGAGCCTGGCTATGGCGTAACGGTAGGCAATGCCCTCCGCCGCGTGCTGCTGAGCTCTTTGGAAGGTTACGCCATCACTGGTGTGAAGATCGAAGGTGTGGAGCATGAGTTTGCAACCATTCATGGCGTTTCTGAAGATGTGGTAGAAATCCTGCTCAATATTAAGCAGGTGCGCCTGAAAAAGGTGGTTGACCACGATGTGCAGAATGAGCGCATCATGCTGAGCATTAAAAACAAAACCGAATTTACCGCCGCTATGATTGGCGAGGGCACACAGAGCTTCCAGGTGATGAACCCCGAGCTGCTGATCTGCACCCTGGACAATTCGGTGAAACTGGATATTGAACTGACCATCGGCAAGGGCCGCGGTTATGTTCCTGCCGAAGAAAACAAACCAAAGGATGCACCCCTGGGTTACATCCCTGTAGATGCTATTTACACGCCCATCAAGAACGTGAAATACAGCATCGAAAATACCCGCGTAGAGCAGCGCACCGACTACGAAAAACTGGTAATGGAAGTAACCACCGATGGCACCATTCACCCCGAAGAGGCCGTGAAGCAAGCCAGCCGGATCATGATCCAGCACCTGATGATCATTACCGATGAGAACATCACCTTCGACAACAAAGAAGAAAAGAAGGAAGATATCGTAGACGAGCAAACCCTGCAACTGCGCAAGGTGCTGAAGACCCCGCTGGAAGACCTCGACCTGTCGGTGCGTGCCTTCAATTGCCTGAAAGCTGCCAAGATCAACTCCCTGAGCGAACTGGTACAGTATGAGCAGGAAGACCTGATGAAGTTCCGCAACTTCGGCCAGAAGTCGCTGTCGGAAATTGAGCAGGTGCTCAACGAACGTGGCCTGCACTTCGGTATGGACCTGAGCAAGCTGGGTGTAGATAAAGACGACATCTAAATTATTTGAACATTTGAAGGCGTGCTTATTTAAAAATGATGCGCAGCTTCAAATGTTCATTTCATAACAGATGCTGCAATTCCTTGACACGGTGCAGTATTCTATTCATCACAAAAATTTGGTTAAGCGAAAAGGAGAACGTAGGTATAAAAGCCAGGTTCGAATTTTCAAATTTTCAAATTTTCAAATTCAAAAAACGTCATGCGTCACGGAGACAAAGTAAACAACCTGGGCCGGAAGAAAGCCCACCGCGAGGCCCTTTTGAGCAACCTCGCCAGCCAGCTCATCGAACACAAGCGCATTGTTACTACCCTGGCAAAAGCCAAAGCACTGCGTACCTATGTTGAGCCGCTTATTACCAAGAGCAAGCAAAACACAACGCACCAGCGTCGTGTGGTGTTTAGCTACCTGCAAAACAAAGAAGCCATCAAGGAACTGTTTGATGTAATCAGCGCCAAAATCGCTGGCCGCCCCGGTGGCTATACCCGCATTATCAAGCTGGGCATTCGTCCGGGCGATAACGCAGAACAGGCCATGATCGAACTGGTTGATTTCAATGAGATTTACGGTAAAGCTGCAGAAGCCAAAGCCGAGCCCGCCAAGCGTACCCGCCGTGCAGGAGGTAGCCGTAAAAAGGCCGATACCGCAAAAGAGGATGCAACGCCTGAGCAAACTGCAGGCGCTGGCCCAGCTGTTGCTGATGCACCTGCTGCACCGGAAACTTCGGAGCAACAGCCTTCTTAAGCAATATTGGTTACTGAATAAAAAGCGGGATGCACATGCATCCCGCTTTTTTTATTGCCGGGCTTGTTAATATTTTGCGTTATTTTGCTGAACACCAAAATAACTGCATTCATGAAAACAACCCTGCTCATTTTAAGCTTTTTTCTGGTAGGCAACGCATTCGCCAACGATCCTACTGATTCCCTGCAACAGATAGAAGAACAACTTCGCCAACTCGATTCCATCGATAAAAAATTGCATTATAAAACCGGCAGGCTCTCACTTGCCGATAACAAGGTCGTGATCAATGTACCGGAGCATTTCAAATTTTTGGATGCCAAAGAAGCCCGTTATGTATTAGAAGAACTTTGGGGCAACCTGAAGGGGCAAACAGCCCTGGGTATGCTGGTGCCGAAAGACGAAATGGCAGCCATAGCTAATTATGCTTTTGTTGTGGAATACGATGAAATGGGCTATGTGAAAGATGATGACGCACAAGACATCAACTACAACGAACTGCTTGCAGAACTTAAAAAAGATGCGATCGAGTCGAACAAGGAACGGGAAGCGCAAGGCGTTAGTTCTTTGTTCCTGGTTGGTTGGGCTTCGGCTCCTTTTTATGACAAGGAGCGCAACGTACTGCATTGGGCAAAGGAATTTTCAACACCCGAAAGTGAATCCAATACCCTGAATTATGATGTGCGGGTGTTGGGTAGGCACGGCGTGCTTATATTGCAGGCAGTCAGCAGCATGGACCATTTGGACAGTGTTAAGCAAAACATCAACCCGCTATTAGGATCGGTTGCTTTTACCGATGGCAATCGTTACGCCGATTTCAATGAAAGTACGGATAACGTTGCGGCCTGGACTATTGGTGGACTGGTGGCAGGTAAGATGCTGGCAAAAGCCGGGTTTTTCGCCTTTATCGGGAAGTTTCTCAAGATCATTGTATTGGGTGCTATTGCCCTGGGTGGGGCCGTGGTAAAATATTTTCGAAACAGGAAATCAAACCCTGAGCCGGTTCCGGCATATGAAAATACAGAGGCCGAACAAGTGTCATAACAATAAATGTGGAGCCCAAAAGAAAGCCAGCCTAATGAGGGCTGGCTTTCTTTTGGGCACTATTTATTTACATGGAAAGCGAGCAAACTAAGTACCTATTAGCATCCTTACTGCATCAAAAAGCAAAACTTTTTTTGTTCAGACAGGGCTTTGGAGGCTTAAATAAAAATAGCAGCAGCAGCGGTAAGCAAATGCCACAACGAGCTATCTAATGCTTCAAAAATTCCTCCATTAAAAGGGAAAAATATTTTATTTAAGATCAGTATAAGGCTGCTATTTTATTGCAGAAACAAAACATTGAAGTTGATGCAACTGGTTAAACTGTTGCGTTCTATCAGGGTGATGTATTCCATTTCGACAAGTTTTTGTTTAGTAGCCCAGGTAAACGTTCCCTTGTTGCCTGGACAGCGGTACGACCAATACTTGGCATCTTCCTTTGAATTCGTTGAATAAGCCTTTGGCGTTATTCCAAATTTTTTGGTCAGGCTGCTGGCCAGTTCCTGCACATATTTATTGGCGGCTTCATACCCCATGTACCCCGATTTGCTGTTGTCTACTTTAAAGGTGCCTTTGTATCCCACCACCTTATTTTCCTTATCCAGGTAAACGCCATACACACCGGTCTTATCAATCAGGCCGCCCATGGTGCCCGTCCAGCTAATATAAGAGGAAGTCTTTTTTTCTATTTCGGTGATGCCCTCAAACCGGGTGGTGCTGCTGGATGCTTTATTAAAAAAACCGGTGCCTGCTTTTAATGCTTTCAACTCGTCCAGCGAAATACCAAGGGGCCAGTCTGTAAAGTTCCATTCTTTAAATGCCTGCGCCTGCCGTTCGGCGGTTTCCTTTTTTTCTTTTTGCAGCTTATTCCAGGCCAGTTGGTCCTTTTCCAATTGTTGCTGCAGCCGAATCACTTCCACCTGTTTTTCTTCTGGCAGGTCATAGGTTTTGGATAGTTCCAGGTACCGTTCGCAATTATTGAGTGCATGAACAATGTTCTCGGCATTTCTATCAGCATAGGCCTTCCATATCTGTACCCGCAAAAACTGCGATTTGGGTGTGAGCTTTCCCAGCAGCTCATCCACCTTTTTCAATTCGTCGTAGGCTTCGGAAATATTGCCGGCGCCGAAAAAGTTTTCTGCGTTTTCATACGCAACTTTTGCCAGCAGGTTTTTATCCTGTGCATAAATATCAGCACTGGACATTGTAAGAATTACAACAACTACAAGGAAGTTGATTTTTTGGGTTATCCAAATTTTCGTTTTCATGGTACTATAAGATTGGTCGGAAATTTTTGTTGTTTAACCTGGCTGTACAAATACAAACAGAGTGCTGTAGTTTATTTTTTGGAGAAGCTTTGTATGGTAATATCGATTGTTTTCGCTTTTCTGAAATCACCTAACTGTAATAATAAAAGGTGGGATGTGGAGCCCAGGTCAAAATTTATTTTCACGTAATCGGCGCTGTTGTTTTCAAAAACTTCCTTTGGAATTACCGCCTCAAACAATGGCTTTAATTTGTACCTGAACTCGTTTTCTACTTCATAAGTATTTTTTTTGCCAGACGTTTTGTAGCGGTATGTATAAAGCGACACAACACCCTGCTCAAAGTAAACAGCTATGGGACCTTCATACCCTTCGTCGCCATTGTAATTCTGGTACCATTTACCTCCCACGTCCTTTTTCACATCCATCTTTTTCACTAACTCCGGATTGGCTTTAATAAAATTCTCTTCTGTCATGCCCAATGTAAACCGGCATGATTGGTACAGGCTGTCCATAAAAAATTTTACCCGAGCTGCTACCTTTTCTTCTTCTTTGTTTTTGTTGTCCCATTTCTCTTTTTCCTTTTCCAGGTTGATGCGCAGCTTGGTAACCTCCATCATTTTGTCTTCCGGCATGTCGAACGATTTGGAAAGGGCCAGATACCTGTTACATACCGAAATAGCACTTTCCAGGTTCTGCGGGTCTTCTTTTACGGCCTGGTTAAAAAACTGTACCCTTAGGTACAGACTTTTGGGCGTAACTTTTTTCAGTAGGCTGTCCACCTTATTTAACTCGCTGTATGCTTCGTGTGTGTTGCCTGCTGCCAGCGCTTCTTCTGCGCTTTCATAGGCAATTTTAGCCAGTATATTATTGTCCTGAGCCATACCGGGCCTGCTCCAGCCAAGCAGGATAAATGCGATCACAAATAGTTTGTAGGTTATTGTTTTCATGTGCAGGATTGGATGGTGTATATACAGGCAATTAGTTTTCCCAGAAGTCGTCTTTTTTTGCAGCCTTTTTTTCGGGTTCGGTTTTCTTTGTACCTGTTTCCCAAAAGTCGCCGGAACTGTTGCTGCTTGCGGATGACGACGCAACCTTTTTGTTTTTGTACGCTACTTCTTTGACGGTGCCGCCCGATTGTTGAAAAATTTCCAGCATACCATTGCGCATGGATTGGGCTTCCTTTTCATTGGTGTAGTAGCCATGCATTACTTCGCTAAAAGGAGTGAGGTTCTGTATTTCGCCGGAAAAAGAAGTTTTGAACGGCCAGGTGCCATCGCTGTAGCGGGACACCGCAAAAACATTCGATACATACAGCAGGCATTCTTTTATTCCAATCTGGGCCGGGTTATAAGCATATACAAAAAAGTAGACTGTATTGGCTGAGATTTTAGTGGAAGACAGGGGCAGTTTTCCTTCCGGAAATTTTGCAAACAGGTCGGAACGAAGGCCGGTGTACAGCCTTTTTTCCGCGGCAATCAAATTTTTCTCCGCCGATTCTTTTTCCAGCCGCAGCTGTTCCCTGGCTTCTTTGCGTTCCCGCTCGGCCCTGGCCGCATTCACTATGCCCCCAACGGCTTTCAGGGTTTCGCCAATGGCTGCATCTGTTGAACTGCCGCCACTAAAACTTGAATTCACTGCACTGTTCCAGGCGTTATTTTTATTTACCCTCAGGTCATCCACCGCACTATTTACCTGGCGCATTTTCTGGTTGAATTCTGCCATCAGTTGTGCTACCGACTGGTAATTGCCGGAAAGCGAAGCAGCAGCTTCCAGCCGTTCCCGCGAATCGGCCACAGCCCTGTTGTTGGCTGCATTTTGTGCAAACTGGTCAAACTTCCGGTCAATTTCATTTTGAACCCGGAAAGGCTCATCCAGATCTTTCTTTACTTTTTCCATGATCTGGTTTACCGCGGCCTCTGCTTCTTCTTTGCTTACCGTTTTGGCTTCCTGCTTTTGGCTTCCAGCCTGCGACCTTTCGTGCCGTATCTGCATGTACCGGTCATAGCTGATCTCCTGCATTTGATTATTGGCGTCCTTCTGGTAATACTTGCCGTCAGTGGTTTTTACAAATTCAGGCTTGCCTGTTCCATTAATGCCCCCGGTTGCTTTTGCCGGTCCAGTTGCCGGAGTCGATTTTTTGCCGGTCTCCCAGAAATCGTCTTCTTTAGCTGTTGTAGCCGCATTGCGGGAAGGGGTAGCAGTGGAATTTTCTGCTTTTTGGGTGGGGTTGCCGGCACTTGCTGCTTTGGCTTTTGCATCGGCAGCGGCCTTTTTTCTTTCTTCTTCCCGCTTTTTATTGGCGGTTTCCTTCGCTTCTTTTTCGGAGGTAAGGTCCTCTATTTTCACCCAGAAATCGCACCCGATAAAAGAAGTGTATCGCCCTTTTTCTACCTCGCGATAACAGTCCTTGCTTTTTTGTGTAATGGAGCGTACATGATCTGACTGCCCGTTATAAAATCCATTGGGTTCGAGGCGCACTACCCCGTTGATGCCTACATCAAAACTTTGGCCCATATTACACTGGTAGCGAGTGGTAGCTTTGATGGTTACCCGCAATTCGCTGGCCGTATTGTTCTTTACCTTAAAACGGATCTCTTCGTTGAGTCCCCGGCTGGTAAGTTCGTAACTATAGTAAATAATGATACGGGGATCAACATCGGGCCGGGCAACTTCTATGAATTGGGCATGCAGGCAATGGGCGCCCAATAGGAATAGGGGTAATAGTAGGATCCGGATATTCATAGCAGTACGGGTTGGTAGCCTCAATGGAGGCGTTTGGGATTAAGTGGGACAAAATAAACCAATATATTTTAATACTGATATAGAAAGTTGTACCGCCTGTGGCTTCGTGTTTTTCCACTTTTTGATAATATCTTACTAACATTCCGGAAAAGGGCTTAATAATAAGCTGCACTTCTTTACTTTTGCGCAATTTGTTTTTAAAATGAGCGAACAACCTAAAGCCCTTTTAGTTCTGGAAGACGGCACTGTTTACGAAGGCAAGGCCTTTGGCGCATCAGGTACCACTGGTGGCGAACTGTGTTTCAATACCGGCATGACCGGCTACCAGGAAGTATTTACCGACCCCTCGTATTATGGCCAGGTGCTGATCATGAACAATGTGCACATTGGCAACTATGGTGTAAAAGCCGAAGACGTAGAGTCGGACAGTATTAAAATAAAAGGACTGATCGGCCGCAACCTGGAAGAACTGTTTTCCCGCAAGCAGGCCGTAGGTTCGCTGGACGAATACCTGAAAAAGCACAACCTGGTTGCTATTGAAGGTGTAGACACCCGGGCACTGGTTACCAAGGTGCGGGAACGGGGTGCCATGAACTGCCTTATTTCTACCGAAATTCTGGATGCCGAAGTGTTGAAAGCAAAACTGGCCGAAGTGCCCAATATGGATGGCTTGGAGCTGGCTTCCATTGTAAGCACCCGGGTACCTTACGAGCTGGGCGACCCGGCTTCGCCCATCCGCATTGCGGTGCTTGATTTTGGCACCAAGCGCAATATCCTGCATTGCATGGTAGAGCGGGGTGCCTATGTAAAAGTGTTTCCTGCAAAAACACCATTGTCCGAATTGAAAGCGTTTAGTCCTGCCGGTTATTTTATTTCCAACGGCCCCGGCGACCCTGCTGCCATGCCTTACGCAGTGAAAATCATTAAAGAAGTGTTGCAGGAAGACAAGCCAACCTTTGGCATTTGCCTGGGTCACCAGTTGCTGGCGCTGGCCAACGATATTCCAACCTTTAAAATGCACCACGGCCACCGCGGCATGAACCACCCGGTAAAAAACCTGCTGACCGGTAAATGCGAGATTACCACCCAAAACCATGGTTTTGGTGTAGATCCTGAAGCGGTTAAAGCAGCTGCACATATTGAAATAACCCACGTTAACCTTAACGACGAATCCATTGAAGGCATCAGGGTAAAAGGCAAGCCGCATTTTTCGGTGCAGTACCACCCCGAAGCCACACCTGGCCCGCACGACAGCCGCTACCTGTTCGATGATTTCGTGGCCATGATCCGGCAACAGGAAGGCGTGGTGTAAAAAGTCGCGCTGCACCTCATTGCAAGGCGCAGCTCCTTTTTTCCTGGTAAAATATTGTGCGCCGAAGCTATCTCCCGTTACATTTTGATGTTTACAGGGGATTGCTTCGGCGCTTTTCTTTTTTCAAGTGTAGGTACCCGCAACCCCTCGCAATGACGGAGCTCGTATTAAAGCAACTCCATTGCCATTGTGTTACTTTAAACACCCATTAAAATACCTCTCTTGGAAGAAGTACATTTGATTTACTTCTTTTTGATGAACTGCACCAACGCAGGCACCAGCCCTGGTGCAAGCGGCAGTGCAGGGTTGGAGTAAGTGGCAATATTAGCTGCCCGGTCCTCGGGTGCCGTTTTCAATACATGGTTCATGCCTTCAATAATTGCAGTGGTGCAGCTACCACATCCACCGGCCAGGGCGGTACTGTTTTCTGTACCCACCTGTATGTCGGTAGTGCCCTGAACAAGAAGTACGGGCATTTTTAAACTTCCTACAATTTTCTGCGGCTCGTGTTGAAACCAGGAAGCCAGGTAAGGTTGCACGCTGGGCCGGAACAAAGCCATCAATGCAGGATTTACCTGTTGCACGGTATGGCCCGACTTAAGGCTGTCGAGACTTGAGAAGGCTTCCTTTTTCAAGTTTTCCGGCAGGCCGGCCAGTTGCTTGCGCAGCAGTGAATCGGCAGCAAACCCCGGGCCTGCAATGGAAATAAAACCTGCAGCCGGTACCCGGCTTGCCAGCAACATGCCTACAGTGGAACCTTCACTGTGGCCGGCAATAAACACCCTCTTGATGCCTGATTCTCTTTGCAACAGGTCAAAAAAAGCTTTGGCCACTACTACGTTGTCTTCAAACCTCAGGTTTTGTTCCCTTACCCTGCCCGTGCTTTTGCCTATATACCTTTTGTCGTACCGAAGCGAAGCAATGCCGTGCAGCGCCAGGCTGTCGGCAAGTAACCGGTAGGCATCGGTGCGCATGGTGGGCTGGTTGCCGTTGCGGTCAGTGGGCCCCGACCCAGCTATGATCAATACCGCATCGCCTGTAAAACCTTTATCCGGTTTTAAAAAAGTCCCATATAGGCGCATGGTGTCGGGTTGCACAAAAACCTCTTTTCCTCCATCTGCAGGGGATTGTGCCAACCCATCAAGTGCACAAAAAAGCAGCCACAACATCAGCAGTCTTTTACACATGTCTCTTTGGTTTTTATTTTTGAATTTTTCAAGTTACCAAAATAGAAGCAGGTAATGCAGCGGACAGCAGGCAAAAAGTAGGGAAAAATAAGTTGCTGCTTGCCGTACCGGTTTACATTTGTGCTGCACCCTTTTTTCCAGGTTAATTCATCAATATGTTTTCCCAACGTTTTATGCTGCAGGCATTCCGCCCCGTTGACCAGGCATTTGTGTTCGAAGGCCTGAGCCATCCCGATGTGATAAAGTACTACGGGGTACAGTACCAGACCTTTGAAGCAACTGGGGTACAAATGGAATGGTTTGACCATATCCTCAAAGAAAACAGCGGTCAATGGTGGAAGATCGTAAACCTGCAAACAGGCGATCGGGTAGGAGCCATTGGTATGAACAATTACCAGCCCCAGCACCGCTGCACCGAAATTGGTTATTGGCTGCTGCCGCAGTTTTGGAAACAGGGCATTATTAGCGAAGTGCTGCCCCTGGTGCTGCATTACCTTTTTATTAATCGTACCATGCACCGGGTGGCTGCCATGGTGGAAGAGGGAAATAAGGACAGCTGCAAGGTGCTGGAGCGGGCCGGCTTCAGGATGGAGGGTGTTCAGCGGGAGTGTGAATTTAAAAACGGCGCTTTCATCAGCCTGCGGTGGTACAGCCTGCTGGAGCATGAATGGAATATGCTGGGTAAATAGTGCCAATGCAATGCATGCTCTCCCTGCGCATTGATGTGTTTCCGTATTTTGCAACTATTGTGAAGCTTTTATCAGGCTTGATTAAATTAAAACCATGCTGTTTGTATGACCATTGCCATCATTAATGGACCGAACCTGAACCTGCTGGGCAAACGCGAACCCGGCGTTTATGGCAGCCAAACGTTTGAAGATTATTTCGATCGTTTGGTGCAGCAATACCCGCAGGTGGCTTTTCAATATTTCCAAAGCAATGTAGAAGGAGAGTTGATCAACGAGTTGCAGCGCCTGGGCTTCAACCATGATGGCATCATACTTAACCCAGGAGGCTATACCCATACGTCTGTGGCCATTGGCGATGCCATTGCTGCCATTACCACACCGGTTATTGAAGTGCATATTTCGAATGTGCATGCCCGTGAGGAGTTTCGCAAGCTGTCGCATGTGTCGGCGAAAGCGGCGGGCAGCATAATCGGTTTGGGGCTAACCGGTTACGAGCTTGCCGTGGAGTGGCTGCTGCGTAAAAAGTAAATATGCATAACGAGAAGGATATTATGCAGGTGTTTTGCCCCTTACTTCGGCACCCGCTTTTGCTATATCTTCTCCAAGCCGCTGCATAAATTCCAGTTGTTTTTTTAACAGGGCTTCATCCGGAGTCAGCGGTGCTGCTTCGCCTTCCAACGCCGCCAGCGACTCCAATGCCTTTGGCGAACAAGGCGTGTTCATTTGTTCGAGACTGGCGCATAATGTATGCACCAGTTTGCGCAGGGCCCGGTTTAGTTCGGCTGGGTACAGCCTGGCCGGTTGCACCCTAAGGGTAGAGCCCAGGGTAGCAATATTTGAAAAAAGAATATGGTTGAGCACCACAAACTGCTGGATATGTGCGCTGTCTGTACGGGTTTTTTTGGGTTCGGAAAGCATGCGTTGAAAGGCTGCCGACAGGTTGGCCGATGAAACATACACTTCTTTGCGGGCCAGTTTGTAATCGTACGGCGGCACCACTTTTCCCTGAAACATTTCGGCTACCCGGAACAGGTAGTTGCTGTTGGCTTTCAGCATGTCTTTCAGGTGTTTTTCCATTTCATCCCGCTCCCAGGTTGGAAACAGCAGGTAGCCCGCCAGCAGTGCAATAATGCAACCCAGCAAAGTGTCTACTACCCGTTCTTCTACCACTTCGCGGATGCCCATACCCATGAAATGAAAAAAGATCAGCAGGAAGGGCGTCATAAATGCAACCGCCGCCAAGTATTGTGTACGGATAAGGCTATAGGTGCCCAACATCAGAAGCACCAGCAAGGCAAACAAAACATTTTTGTCGTGCACCAACAGCAACAAACCAATGCCAATAGCGCCGCCGGCGAGGGTGCCAACAATGCGCTCAATATTGCGCTGGCGGGTAAGGCTAAACGAGGGCTTGAGCATGTATATGGTGGTCATCAGGATCCAGTAACTGTGGTGACTTACCGCAATAAATTTGGACACCCCAAAACCCACCAGTGCTGCAATGGCCACCCGCAGCGAAAACCGGAATACTGCGGAATTAAAATTCAGGTTGCTCCACAATAAGTTGGCCTCCAGGCTTTGGTGCGAAACAAAACGGTCCAGGGGTACATTTTCTTTTTGCCTGCCCTCATGTTCCCTAACAAAGTACAGCCGCAGGTCTTCCATACGCTGCATCATCCGGCGTATGTTCACCAGCAACTTTTTCAGGATCAGGTTGCTTTGTTCGCCGCTGGTGTTCGCGGCATCAATTCCCTTTTTCAGTTGTTGTATGGCGGCGTCAAAATCCATGCGGGGCACATACTGGCTGTTGCCCTGAATGGATAACCCAATGGTTTCCAATTCATCGGCCATCGACCGGGCAATGAGAGCAATGCCATCCAGAACACCCGATTCCGAAAAATTTTTGCGCAGCATGCGGTAGTCGTAAAAAGAAGCAGTCGTTTCTTCAAACAAATCAACCGTATCGGTAAAAGCCAGCAAAAGCTTGCGGCCCATGTAAGAGGAGTCTTTTACAATTTGCCTTGTTTTAAATAAAATATGCCGCACATCGTCTTGCTTTTGGCTTACCTCCATGTGCTGGCTTACCAGTCGTTTGTAACTGTCATCGAGGTTGGCGGCACAATCGTAAAAGTCGGCCTTGATGCGTAAATAACGGGCCACTTCCTGAACACATTCGCCCAGGGTGCGCTGTGCCATACGAAAAGGGCGGAGGTGGTGGGAGAGCAGGCTGATGCCTGTGTACCAACCGCCGCCCAGGAAAATAAAAAAGGCTACAGCCACTGCACCGTGTGGCGCGGGTTCCTGCTCCAGCGTAAGCACCATCACCAGCAAAGCTGCGCTACCCACAGCGCCGCCACGGTTGCCATACACCAGCAGCATAGAGTAAATAAAGCTCAATGCAAACACTACGGCGCCCATGCCTAAAAGGTGTTGCCGCAAGGGAATGGTGATCAGTGCCGTTAAGAAAATGAACACCAGGCTGAACAGCATGGTGTTGGTGCGGTTGCGGATGGCCCCCGGTGTATCGGTAATGCTAACAGCCAGCGCACCCAGCGAAAACATAACACCGGTTTCGGTTTCGCCAAAGAATGTTGCCACCAGGGTTGGTACCAGTACCGCAATGGTGGTGCGCAACCCATCGGCAAAATTCTGCCCCCAAAAAAAACGCCGGATGATCCTGTCTGCTTCTTTCATGAATCCTTCCCCTTGCTGTTGAAAAACAAATGCCGGTACAAAGGTGGCCTTTTTCGTCCACACCATTTACCACTGTAAGGTGCACATCAGCCATTGGGGGAACAGGGGTTTTGTCAGCATAAGTTTGTTGGGCGGTGCCCTTTACCGGATCAGCACAACCGTTCCCTTTTGTACCATTTCCTTGTTTTCAGAAAAGTAACGGCAATGCCATGCAAAAACGCCGGCAGGAACCTCTTTGCCATTCACCCGGCCATCCCAGCCCCCGGCGGCATCTTTGGTTTGAAAAACAAGATGGCCCCACCGGTCGTACACCACCAGGTGAAATTGTTGCAGGCCCGAAGCATTGAGTGGCCGGAACCGATCATTTTTTCCATCGCCATTAGGTGTAAAAGCATTGGCAAAATATAGGTTGCAATTTCCTGTCACCACATTTACCGATGCCTGCGCCGTGCCGCATATATTGGAAACCGCCACCGAGTACAGCCCTGGTTCTGTAACCACAAATGCCGTATCGGTTGACCCATCCTGCCAGCGGTATTGGGTAAAAGCGCCTGGGTACAGCCGCAGGGTACGGCCGGGGCAAATGAATGATTCGGGGGGAAAGTTAATCACCGGAGGCTGGCGCACATCTAGGGTTAGGATTCGGATGCTGTCGCAGCCGCCAGCCGTTTTGAACGTATCGATATATTCACCGGAAGTAGTATACCCTTCAAAAACCTCCCCGGCACAAATCAGTTGGTACGCCACCGATTTTAATTCCTGGGTCACCAGTAATTGCAGGGTACGGATGCTGTCGCAACCCGATGGGGTTGAGAAGGTGTCGATGTAGGTACCGGTTTGGTTATAGCCAAGATACGATTGCCCGGGACAAATGGTATGGCGAACCGTTGTTTTGGGTGCAGGAATCACGGTCAGGTTTAAAATACGTACGCTGTCGCAGTCAACGCTGGTAACGTTAAAGACGTCCCTGTAAGTGCCAGATACATGATACCCTTCCACTTTTTGGCCTGCACAAATACTAGTATCTATAGTGGTCAATATTTCACCAGTAACGGTTAGGTTTAAGGTGCGGATGCTATCGCAGCCGCCTGCAGTTTTAAAAGTATCTAAATATATTCCTGTAGTGCTGTACCCCTCATAAGTATCCCAATGGCAAATTTTTTTGTCAAGGGTTGTTCTGGGTGCAGGGTTTACAGTCAGTGTCAGCGAAATAGTGCTGTCGCAACCATTGATTCCCTGCACTATATCAGTGTATGTTCCCGAAGTGGTATGGCCCCGGTACGATTGTCCCTGGCAAATTGTTATTGCCTCTGTGGCCCGGGTGCCTTTTTTTATGGCTACTGTTTTTAAAGTCGAAACCGTGCAGTTATTGTTGTCGGTCACGGTTAGATTGTAGGTACCATCATTAGTAAAAACGTTCCGGGCAGCGGTGGGGTAAGTTCCGCCGCTCCAACGATAGGTCACTCCGCCACTGGCGGTCAACACCACGCTGTCGCAGCCGGTGGTGGCGCCGGAAATTGTAACCGGAAATTTAGGAGGGTTCAACCCCCAGGTTATATTGGTATAAAACTCCGGGGTTGTAGAGTGAATGGTGACGCATTTAAATTTTCCAGGAAACATAATGATGGCATAACCTTCTGTACCCCGGATGGTGGTATCGTTGGGGTAAACCATGCCACTACCGTTAAATGCTACCAGGTAAGGCTCCGAAAAACTCAGGTCTACAGTCAGGCCCCCAGCACCTAACGAGGCCAGCAACAGCACCGGGTTTTCCACTTCTTCCGAAAAACACATGGTGGTGGTGCCGCCAGGCCCTGCAGCCCAGGTGGTTCGGGGAACGGTGGTATTTGGAACGGGGCTTTCAAAACGACTGAATGCCGCATGGTTGAAAATGGAAGAAGTGGCGCCAAAATCAAAGTTGGAAACCATTTCAACGGATACGGATTTGCTGCCCACCATAACGGTGCCCGTAGCAGTTTTTCCGGTAAAGTTGCTCCACGAAGCCCAGCTAAAGTTTTGGGTACACTGCGCCGTTACATTTTTTATTTGGCCCCATAAAAACAAGATAGCCAAGCAGCAGGTATACCTAAAAATATGTTGACTCATGTTGTCGGCAGTTTTGGTTGGGTAGCAGTTGCATTTGATGCAAGGGTGAAATACACACCAGCAATAGCACCTTGCAAGAAAGGGAGGTTTTTCCAAAAAAAATAGCCCTATCCATGATAGGGCTATTATGTGTATAGGAGGTTTATTATCCAGCTTTACCAGGAGCTCAACAATTCAAGGATTATTGTTTTTCTTTTTGGGCTCCGGGCAATTTTGCTACATACAAGCTGCGACCATGTGTGCCCAGTACAATTTCCCGTTCCCGCTCCTGAATGGCAATGTCATGCACAGGGATGGATTTGGGTAACCCTGCACCCCACATCATAAAGGTTTTGCCGCGGTCGGTAGATACATACAGCCCGCCGTCGGTGCCTACATACAAAATGTTTTCGTTCCAAGGATCTTCCCGCACCACGTTGATGGGTTCGGCCGGCAGGTCGGTTCCCAATTGCTGCCAGGTAGCGCCATGGTCTTCGCTTACATAGAGAAAGGGCCTGAAATCATCGTTGCGATAGCCATTCAGCGAAGCGTACACCCGCGGTTCGCTAAAACGAGATGCTACCAAGCGGCTTACCCAAAGGCCCTGCGGCAGTTGTGCTGCCGCTGCTTTTTTACCCGCCAATGCATTGCCCACCCCGGTCCAGCTAAAGCCCGCATCTTTAGAAACCTGGATGCGGCCATCGTCCGAACCGGTATACAGCAGCCCAAACCGCAGGGGCGATTCGGCTATAGCGGTCAGCGTGCCGTAAGGCACATCGCCTTCCACCTTTCCGCCGGTAAGATCGGGACCCAGGGGTGCCAGGCTGTCGCCACGGTTGAAGGAGCGGTACAAACGGTTGGCACCAATATAAAACACCTGTGGATTGTGCTTGCTCAGCAGGATGGGCGCCTGCCAGTTAAAGCGAAGCGGCGCCTCGCCCAGGCTGTGCAGCGGCCGTACCGATTTGCGGCTTCTGGGATCCATTTTATTGATGCGGGTATAGGCGCCAAACTGCGAGCCGGCATAAACGGTCTGGTTGTCGGTAGTGTCTACTTGCACCTGCATGCCATCGCCGCCACCAATGCTTTTGTAGGGATAGTTGCCGTTTTGGTGCCAGGCCGTGCCAAACCGGTAGGTGGACGGGCCCCACCATACACCATTGTCCTGCAAACCCCCATACACATTGTACGGACGGGCATTGTCCACCGTTACGGTGTACAACTGGCCCAGTGGCGGCGTGTTTGCCTTGAACCAGTTCTTGCCATCATCATAACTAATGTTGAGTCCACCGTCATTACCGCTAAAAATATGGCTGTCGCGGGCCGGGTTAATCCACACCGCATGGTGGTCGGCGTGTACATTGTCATCGGCCATTTCGGTAAAGGTTTTACCGCCGTCGGTAGAGTATTCGATGTCGATGCCGGTGATGACCAACTTCTGGTCGTTAGCGGGCGACACGTAAATTTTACCGAAATAGTAGCCAAAGGTGCTGTACAGGTTCAGGGCCTTGGTATTGGCTTTTTTCCAGCTTTGGCCACCATTGTCGCTGCGGTATATTTCTGCGCCAATAGGCGTTCCCTGAAATCCGTCATTTACATTGAAGTGGTCAGACAGCACGGTGGGCTTCCAGCGGCCCGAGGCTACACCCTCTTTTATCTGGGCAGCATTGTAGCGGCTTAACAAACCCATTTGTTTTAAAAAAGTATCCACCTTGGCCGTGTTGAGAGCTGCAAACTGGGCGACATTGAGGTTTTTAAAATCGTTGAGCACGTATTTGGCCGTGTCCTTTTTTGCCGTATCGGGACGGGCCTGCTGGTTGTCAACAATGGCGTAAACGATCTGCGGATTTTTCGGATACACTGCCAGTCCAATGCGGCCTACATGGGAGCCTGACGGAAATCCTGAGCCTCCTTTGGTGATCAGGGTCCAGGTAGCACCACCATCCCCGCTTTTATAAATGCCGGAGGTAGCGCCGCCTTCTTCAAAGTTCCAGGCCCTGCGGGTACGGTACCAGGCGGCCGCATACAACTCGGAAGGATTTTGCGGGTTTAGCTCCAGCTCCACTACGCCGGTATTTTCGTCAATGGCCAGGGTGTGCTTCCATGTTTTGCCGCCGTCGGTGGTTTGGTACACGCCCCGCTCTTTATTGGCGGAGTACAGGTGGCCCATCACAGCCACCCACGCGGTGTTGGGGTTGGTAGGGTGCAGTTGTATTTTTCCAATATGGTGCGATTCGGGCAGGCCGAGGTAATTCCAGGTTTTGCCCTTGTCGCTGCTTTTATATACCCCCAGGCCTGCGTAAGTGGAGCGGCTGCTGTTGACCTCGCCGGTGCCCACCCAAATGTCGCCGGTGTTCCAGTTTACGGCAATGTCGCCAATGGTCATTACATCCAGGCTGTCGAAAAGCGGGGTAAACGACTGGCCATTATTATTGCTGTACCAAAGCCCTCCGGTGGCATAAGCCACGTAAAATTCTGTTGGGTCGCTGGCATTTACTTCCAGGTCAACTACCCGGCCGCTCATTACGGTGGGCCCGATATTGCGAAAAGCAGTGCTGTTGTAGGTGGATCGTTGGGAAAGGATTTTTCGTTGTTCCAGGCCTTTCATCCGTTCGGTAGCTGGCGTGGGCTTAACCTGAGCCCGGGCTTTTGGCAAAAGGGTAACAGACAACAAAAGAAAAAGGAAAATCGCTTTGTGTAATTTTGAAAACATAAAGGGTTGAAAATTTCGTTTCTAAGGTAAGCCTCGGAAAGTAACAACCAAGACCAAAAGAAATGGTTGGCCGCTTTCCGTAGCCTAGGCAATTAAAAAATTAGAATATGCGCATCCTTACTTTTCTGTTCCTGCTTCTTTCATTTGAAGGCTTTGCCCAGTGCAAATCTTTTATCATTGGCGTAAAAGGCGATACCCTCAATTGCGTGGATGCCAAAGGCAAACGCCAGGGCCCTTGGGTAGAGCGTATTGACAACGCCAAGGGTGAGCGGGGCTACGAAGAGCAGGGATTTTACCACAATGGAATGAAAGAAGGACAGTGGCAGCGTTTTTCGCTGGAGGGCGACCTGCTGGCCATTGAAAACTACAAATGGGGCTACAAAAATGGCAAAAGCGTGTACATGACCCCCATGGGCGACCCCGTGCGGGAAGAAAGCTGGAAAGCCGTAAACCCCGAAAACCCTTACGATACGATTGATGTGATTGACCCGGATAATCCGGGCCGTATTATTGAAAAAAGGGTGATCAAGCTGGATGGCACTGCCCTGCGGCACGGCACCTGGCGCTACTACGATACGTTTAGCGGCAAGCTGGAAAAAAAGGAAGACTATATTTTTGACAAGCTTAAAACCGACGGGCTGGAAGGGGAAGAAGACGAACTGGCGCCTATTGATGTAACCGGCGCCGGCAAAAAACCAGCCTATCGGCCCAAGACCGAAGAAGAAAAAAAGAAGATGCCCAAGCCCCAGGCCGTGATCGATTTTGAAAAAAAGAACGCCGGCAAAAAGAAAGTAAAAATGCGGGACGGCAGTACGTTTTAAATCTTGTGTGGTCCCTAGCCGGTATTCAGGTCAATCATAAATTATCAGAATCCCAGCTCTTTAAGAGCTGGGATTTTTTATATAGCCAGCAATAGAGCATATATAGGGCGCCTGTTGCGTCGCACACTGCAACGTCCGGTATTACTGCTGTGCAATTCAACACCCTTTGCTTTTTCACCTTTTGCAATGCTCCAAGTTTGATTCTTTGCAACCCATTGTTTTGTCATCCCGACGCAGGAGGGATCTGAATTATTGCACACAGACTACGTTGCAACGCTGTCATGCTTCGCTGCGCTCAGCACCACAGGCAAGGAGCCCTCAGCTTATGCGAACAAAAATTATATGGGTAAATACAACACCCAGGGCATGACTTCCTCCTTCAGAAGGACAGAGAAAATTTTAACCAATTGGGCCATAGCAGAGGTTTTCATCTGCACCCGATTACTTATCTTTGCCGCCCCGGAATAAACCCTCCGGAATTTTTATGGAAGAAAATATTGTTAACCCAAACGCTGAAGGCCAGGAGCAGGCTCCGGCAGCGCAGGAAACTGCCGCTGCTGAAACTGCTACAGCGACAACAAATGCACCTGCCGCAGAAGCAGCACCCGCCCAGGAAGCGGCACCGGCTCCCGTAGCTGAAGCACCTGTTGCAGCAGCACCAGCAGCCCCGGCACCTGCCCCACGGGTAGAAACTGCTCATGACGACTTTGACTGGAGCATCGACAAACGCAACGTTGCCTCTTACAGCAAAGGCGAAAAAGAAAAGTACGACAAAGTGTATGAAAACACTTTTGTACAACTGAACGACGGCGAACTGATTACCGGCACTGTGGTAGGTATCACCAAAACCGACGTGGTTCTGAACATCGGCTTCAAATCCGACGGTCTGATTTCCCTGAACGAATTCCGCGACCTGCAGAACCTGTCTGTTGGCGACGAGGTTGAAGTAATGGTGATCGAAAAAGAAGACCGCCAGGGCAACCTGAACCTGAGCCGCAAACAGGCCCGCATTACCCGTGCTTGGGAACGCATCGTTGAGATCCACAAATCTGGTGAGATCGTTACTGGTACTGTTACCAGCAAAACAAAGGGTGGCCTGATCGTGGACGTATTTGGTATGGAAACCTTCCTGCCGGGCTCACAAATTGACGTGAAGCCGGTAACCGACTACGACCAGTTTGTAGGCAAAACCATGGAGTTTAAAGTGGTGAAGATCAACGAAGCCATTAAGAACGCCGTAGTATCGCACAAAGCACTCATTGAAAGCGATATCGAAGCACAACGTGCACAAATCATCGGACAGCTCGAAAAAGGCCAGGTACTGGAAGGTACTGTAAAGAACATCACCGACTTCGGTGCGTTCATGGACCTGGGTGGTCTCGACGGTTTGCTGTACATCACCGATATTTCATGGGGCCGCATCAACCACCCTTCAGAGGTGTTGAAGCTGGACCAGAAAGTAAACGTGGTGGTTCTGGATTTCGACGACGAAAAACGCCGCATTTCGCTTGGTTTGAAGCAACTGACCCCACACCCATGGGATGTGCTGCCTGAAACCATTTCGGAAGGTTCCGTTGTTAAAGGCCGCGTAGTAAACATCGAAGACTACGGTGCGTTCCTGGAAATCATGCCGGGCGTAGAAGGTCTGGTACACGTGTCTGAAATTACCTGGGCCAACACCCCAATCAACGCTAAAGAATTCTTTAAGCTGAACGATGAGCATGAAGCCAAAGTGGTTACCCTGGATAAGGACAGCCGCAAAATGAGCCTCTCCATCAAGCAACTGTCTGAAGATCCCTGGAGCACCATCGAAACCAAATTCCCCGAAGGCAGCCGTCACAATGGCGTGGTGAAAAACATCACTCCTTATGGCGTGTTCGTTGAACTGGAACCAGGTATTGGTGGCATGATCCACATCTCCGACCTGAGCTGGCTGAAGCGTTTCAATCACCCAAGTGAATACACCAAGGTGGCACAAAACATCGAGGTGGTTATCCTGGGTATTGACAAAGACAACCGCAAGCTGCAACTGGGACACAAACAACTGGAAGAAGATCCCTGGAACAGCCTGCAGGATACCTTTGCCGTTGGTACCATCCACGAAGCCACTGTGTCCCGCAAGGACGACAAAGGCGCTATCGTACAACTGCCCTACGGTCTGGAAGGCTTTGCCCCCAACCGTCACCTCGCCAAAGAGGATGGCAAAGCAGTGGGTGCCGATGAAACTGCAGAATTCATGGTAATTGAGTTTGACCGCAACGAAAAACGCATTGTGGTTTCCCATGCACGTATTTGGGAACAAGCTCAGGCCGGTGAACGCGATGCTGCCCGTAAGGAAGCCCGTGTACAAGCCGACCAAACCAAGAAGGCCGTTAAGAACCTACAGGGCAAAGTGGAAAAACCAACCCTTGGCGACCTCGGTGCGCTGGCGCAGATCAAAGAGCGCCTGCAGCAGCAGGAGCAAAAGGGTGGCGACCAGAAATAATTTCTGCCGCTTTCTTGCAGCAAACGATACAGCACCTCGCTACGGCGGGGTGCTTTTTTTTATGATCCTGTAGGCTCCTTAGCCGGTTTGCCCCATCGCTTTATTTACTTAAGGCACAATATTTTATTCCGGTATATAACGTATAAATCAAAGGAGTGGATAAAAATTATGAACGGCAGGAATTGTTTTAGGAACGGCCCTTTATCTTTAACGTTTTAAGCGTTTGAACATGGAAGTTTGGAAACGGCTGGCGCAATTTAAAATCATCCGCAAATTGGTATATGCCATAGTGGGCATTTTCTCCTACCCGGGTCTTGTTTGGGTAAACAACTTAAAGATTTCGGGTACCGAGCATATCGAAAATTTGCAGCGCCGAAACGTGTTGTTTGTTTCCAACCACCAAACTTATTTTGCAGACGTCATTACCTTTCTGCAGATTTTTTGTGCGGTAAAATGGCGCAAACGCAACAGGCTGGGGGTTCCATATTACCTGCTCAACCCCTTTACCAATGTATATTATGTAGCTGCCGAGGAAACCATGAAAAGCTCGTGGATCAGCCGGTTGTTTACCCTGGCAGGGGCTTTAACGGTGAAGCGTACGTGGCGGAAAGACGGTTCCGAAGTGCGCCGCGGCCTCGACCCCTCCGACACCCGCAAAATTGAACGGGCACTGAGCAACAACTGGGTCATTACTTTTCCGCAGGGCACTACCAAGCCTTATGCCCCGGGCCGCAAAGGCACGGCTTATATCATCAAACATTGCAAGCCTGTAGTGGTGCCTATTGTCATCCAGGGATTTTGGCGGGCATTTGATAAAAAAGGATTGAAGTTTAAAAAGCGGGGCACGCAGCTTTCGGTAACTTTTAAAGCGCCGTTGGATATAAATTACGACGATACTGCAGAAGCCATACTGGCCCAGGTTATGGAAGCCATTGAACAAAGCAAAAGCTATATGATGCAGGGCGCCCACCATTGGAAAAAAGAAGACGCAGCTTAGGAAATATCGAACAGGCCAACATGGAATGCCGAACCTGTGAAGTTAGGTGGATGGGAATTGGTAAGTAGGATTATCGGTTATTAATTATTCTTACGGCACCATTTCCATGTGTTATCATTTAGGCGTAGCCCAAACACGTAGGTAGCTAAATTATACAACCCCATTTTATTTTGTTGATCTTAGATCAACCCTGTGTATAGTAGTGGTTGCTGGTTAAATGCATGCATCTTACAGCGTTTGGCTACGCCCAACATTTTGTATGTGCCTGGCTTTTGCTACCAACAGGTGTGGGCAAGGCCCACCCGTTTTTTAGCACATTATCTCCGTCCACAAACCAAATCCTAAAATGCATCCATCTAACTGCCATCATCAATCATCAATCATCCCATAATCTTTAACGATTTGATTCCTGGCTGTTTCCATCCTTCGCCTTTCGAAATTCCTTGTTCGGTTGTTCATTATTCCTACACGCCTTCTACCACCAACATTTTAGTAACCGCCGCTTGTTGCCGTATATTTTTTGCTTCGGTATATTCCGGTGATGCCCACCATTCTTTTGCACGGGCTACCGATGGAAATTCCAGCACCACTATGCGCTGCGGATTCCAGTCACCTTCCAGGCTTTCGGTTGGAGCACCCCGTACCACAAAGCGGCCATCGTAGGCAGCAATGGCTGCCGGTGTCAACTTTTTGTAGGATTCGTACAAATCCTGGTCATGTATGCTGATTTCAACAATTACCAATGCAGGCATAAATTGGCTTTAGGTTTATTGTGCAGTAAAAATGCTATCAGGAAATAGCTATCCGCTTTATGTGATCGATATTAAATTCCAGCAGATGGCGATTTGCCCTAGTCCTTAAAGAACAGGGCCTTCAATTCTAAGGCATCGTCGGGTTTCATTTTGCCACCCAAGATCAGGCGCAATTGCCTGCGGCGCAATGCACCATCAAACAGGTGTTGGTCTTCGGGGGTAACCGGCTCCAGGGTGGGCACCAGGCGCGGTTTGCGGTTGGGATCCAGCGCCACAAAGGTGTAATAAGCCTCGTTGCTTTTATAACGGTATTGCTGCGTATAATCTTCGCCCCACACTTTCAGGTGTACCTCCATGGAGGTGGTAAAAGCACGGGTTACTTTGGCTTCTATATGCACCGTGTTACCGAGCTTGATGGGATTTTCAAACGATATATTGTCCACCGAAGCTGTAACAACCGGCGCATTGCAATGCTTCATGGCTGCAATGGCTGCGGCAATGTCCATCCAATACATCAGGCGGCCACCCATCAGGTTGCCGAATACATTGGTGTCGTTGGGCAAAACAATTTCGGTCATCACCGTATAACTATCTGCAGGCTTTTTAGAGATCATATTTCTTGAATGGCTCATTTGGCGCAAAGGTATCCTTCAGGTAGGTTACTTTATTTGCAGGCGCACAATTTTGCAAATTGGGTGGTGCTCCAAAATGGGCAGGCACGGCCCATCTTTTATATGCCGGGCAGCAAAATATTCCATGAGGTACATCTTATGCCCGACGGCCGTTTTGCCCTACTTTTGCGCCATTAACGCCTTGCTATGATTACTTCTCCGCCCGTTTTATCCTTTGACAACACTGAAATTGCTTTTGCCCACAAACAGGACAAGGACCTGAAGGCAGCTCATTTCCTGTTTTCGCTGATGAATTACCCCTGGTTGGTCAAACTGGGTACCAGGCTGGCGCCCTGGGCCATCAATGCCGGGCTGCCTGTAAAAGGAGCGATTCGCAAAACGCTCTTCCGCCAGTTTGTTGGAGGCGAAACACTGGAAGAAACCATCCCTGTAGTACAACGTATGGCCAAATACAACGTGCAGGTTATACTCGACTACGGCGTTGAAGGAAAACAAGGCGAGGCCAGTTATGACGAAGCCCGCGACGAATTTATCCGCGTGATTCAGTTTGCCGCCTCGCAGCCCAATATTCCGTTTATGAGTGTAAAGGTTACGGGTATGGCGCGTTTTTCACTTTTGGAAAAATTGGACACAACCATGCATGCCTCGGGTGCCGAGTCGCTCATAAAGCGATACAATGCGGGCCTGGAGGCACTTTCGGCCGGGGAACAGCAGGAGTGGAGCCGGGTGGTAGAGCGTTTCCGAGCTATTTGTGAAGCGGCCAAAACTGCAGGGGTGGGCTTTTTGGTAGATGCGGAGGAAACCTGGATCCAAGACCCGGTAGATGCGTTGACCATGTTGATGATGGATGGGTACAATAAGGAAAGCCTTGTATTATACAACACGGTGCAGTTGTACCGCCACGACCGGCTGCATTTTTTGACGCAATGCCTGGAGGCCGCAACCCAAAGAAATTTTTTGCTGGGGGTAAAACTGGTTCGGGGTGCTTATATGGAAAAAGAGCGGGAACGGGCTGCAGAAAAAGGATATGCTTCGCCTATTCAACCCGATAAGGCAGCATCCGACAGGGATTATGACGCAGCTGTTCGCCTTTGTATTGAACACCTGGAGCAAACCGGTGTCATTGTAGCTTCACACAACGAAGGCAGCAACCTGTTGGCGGTGCGCCTGCTGGAGGAAAGCGGCCAGCCCCTGAATCATCCGCATGTACATTTTAGCCAGTTGTATGGCATGAGCGATAATATTACCTATAACCTGGCCCGTGCGGGGTGCAGCGTAAGCAAGTACCTGCCGTTTGGGCCCATTAAAGACGTGGTGCCTTACCTAATGCGCAGGGCACAGGAAAACACATCGGTTAAAGGTCAAACAGGCCGAGAACTGGCCCTGATCCAGAAGGAGCTGGCCCGTAGGGGTAAAGCTTAAGTATTAAAATGCATGGTTGCTGCACACCCTGTTGTTTGCCAAAACAGCGGGGTGTTTTGCATTAAATTCAAAAGGTTGAAAAATGTGGGTTGTAAACAAGCATTAATAATCAAATAGTTAGGTGGGAAATATGCTATATTTTTTATTTGTTAAAAAAATGTTTGCAAAGTTTAGTGCTCTGCCATTATCTTCAACCCCTGAAAAGAAAAAAGCCCCCTGTAGAAACAGCGGGCGACTAACGATTGCTTGCCATATGAAATAGTTCGAATAATCTTTTTGCTTTGCTGCCGTACAGCTTTTATCGACCAGGGCGGCTAACGATTCTTGCCATTTTCTAACGATTGCTTTTCTTTCCGTCCCTTCCCTTTTGTCTAAAACAAAATTAAATCCCTTATTCTACTTTTTTCAACCAATAAATGGGTTTAATTTTTATCCCTAAAGCGGATGCGGAAGTCTACAATCCTTTGCCAGTAAGGATTTCAGTTGGATAAAGCCATTATTTCCAAGCTGTTTTTTGAAGTGCAGGTTCTGGCAATTATTTTTAAAATTTTTAAATATCCCGTAAAAAAAAGGGCGCTTTTTTAAACACGACTTATAAAAGTGGGGAGAAATGTGGCGTTTGTACTGATTTAATTCCACGTTTTGTTTCCTGTGCAGCTTAAGCCGATAAGTGCACAAACCCGTTTTCACCGGGCACATGGCGTTTCCCTTTGGATTTGCACAATTGTGACCGCCTTGAAAAGTCTATTTACCTGCAATTTTTCCCCACTGCAATGCTTATAAGCGGCACGCCTTAACTTGCAGGCATGCAACAATACCACGATCTGCTGCGGCATATTTTGCAGAACGGTGTTCATAAAAGCGACCGCACAGGCACCGGTACGCAAAGTGTTTTTGGCTACCAAATGCGTTTTGACCTGCAACAGGGGTTTCCTTTGGTAACCACTAAAAAGGTGCACCTCAAAAGCATCATCCACGAATTGCTTTGGTTTTTAAAAGGCGCTACCAATATTGCTTATTTAAAGGAGCATGGCGTAAGCATATGGGACGAATGGGCCAATGCCGAAGGTGATTTGGGACCGGTTTATGGCAAGCAATGGCGCAGTTGGACCGGTGCCGATGGCAGGGTTGTGGATCAGATTACCGACCTGATACAGCAACTCAAAAACAACCCCGACAGCCGCCGTTTGATCGTCTCGGCATGGAACGTGGCCGAGCTGCCGCAAATGGCACTGATGCCCTGTCATGCATTGTTTCAGTTTTATACTGCACCCACCGACAATGGCGGAAGAAAACTTTCCTGCCAGCTATACCAGCGGTCGGCCGATGTGTTTTTGGGTGTACCGTTTAATATTGCCTCTTACGCCCTGCTTACCCTGATGATTGCCCAGGTTTGTGACATGGAACCCGGAGAATTTATCCATACGTTTGGCGATGTGCATATATATAGCAATCATATGGAGCAGGTGGACTTGCAGCTTTCGCGGCAGCCTTTTCCATTACCCACAATGCAATTAAACAAAGAAGTAAAAGATATCTTTTCGTTTACATTCGAAGATTTTGCCCTAAGCAATTACCAAAGCCACCCGCCGATTAAAGCACCTGTGGCAGTATAAACAAGGGCGCCGGATTGCGATGTTTTATTCCGGCCTTTCGAGCTTTTCCGCTTTGTTTGTTTTTCAATAAGCTACATGTTCCCACAACCCATTATAAGTTTTGTAGTGGCGGCCGATGAAGGCAATGTCATTGGTAAAGCCAACCAGTTGCCCTGGCACCTTCCCAACGACCTGAAATATTTTAAAAACCTCACCTGGGCCATGCCCATCCTGATGGGACGCAAAACTTTTGAGTCGATAGGAAAGCCACTCCCCGGGCGGCAAAGTATTGTTATTACCCGCAACGAGGCATGGCAACACCCCGGCGTTTCGGTGGTTCATTCTTTAGAAGAAGCGGTACAATTGGCCAATGCAGCACAGGTAAAGGAGATATTTGTGATTGGGGGCGCCGAAATATTTGCCTCTGCGCTGCCGCAGGCACAGCGGCTATACCTAACCCGGGTACACCACCGATTTGAAGGGGATGTTTTTTTACCGCCCGTTAATGCGCAGGAATGGCAACTGGTGCGGGAACAATATTGCAGTGCCGATGACAAGAACGCCTATGCGCATACTTTCCAGGTTTGGGAGCGCATAGCATAGGTAATGATTGTTGGAAAAGGATAATGGATGAAGGGTATTTTTAATTCAGTATTCCTCTGCCCATACCTCGGTTTGCAAGCTTTTTAGCATACTATAGATTTAACCCATTGTATTCTCATTTTAGTTTAGCCCGCAAATACCTGCATTATTATTTCACTGCAATGAATGGCAAGGGCCATGGTATGCATTCGCCCTTTGTTTTCCAGTTTATCTTAAATGTATTGCGTAACGGAAAGGGATACACGCAACAACCTGCATTGGAAAACCAGCGGAAAAGACTGCTCAACAACAAGCGGATACTGCACATTGAAGATCTGGGTGCGGGCTCAAGAACGGCCACCACCAAAAACCGCACTGTAGCCCAGTTGGCAGCATCGGCAGTAAAGCCGCCCCGGTTTGGGCGCATGCTCAACCGCCTGGTGCAGTATTACCAACCCCACACCATTGTGGAGTTGGGCACCTCTTTGGGCCTGACCACTGCATACCTGGCCACGGCAAATCCAAAAGCCACTATTTATACTATTGAAGGCAGCAGCGCCGTGCAGGAATTGGCCCGGGAAACCTGGCAGCAACTGGACATTGGCAACATTCAGCCGCTGCAGGGAAATTTTAATCAGGAGCTGCCCAAACTGTTGTCAACTCTAAACTCGGTAGATCTTGCCTACTTTGACGGCAATCACCGGTATGCGCCCACGATGGAATATTTCCAGCTTATGCTATCCAAGGCAGGTACCCATTCCATTTTTATATTTGACGATATTCATTGGAGTGCAGAAATGGAGCAGGCCTGGGCCGAAATTCAGCAACACGAGGCAGTGCGCTGCACTGTGGATGTGTTCTTTATGGGGTTTGTATTTTTTAAAAAGAGTTTCCTCGAAAAACAACACTTTACCGTTCGTTTTTAAAAACGCACCATGCAAATTTACTTTACCTTTCGACCTATAATTTTCAGCCTATGATCATTGGCGTGTTGCAAGAGCCTGCAGAAGAAACAAGGGTGTCGCTGCTGCCCGAGGCAGTGGCAGCTTTAGTAAAAAAAGGCCACCAGATTTTGGTGGAGCCCGGCGCAGGCTCCCGGTCCTTTGCCTCCGATGCCGATTATGAAAACGCAGGTGCCCAACTGGCCCCGGCCACCGATATAGCCGCTGCTGCCGATGTGCTGCTATCTATCAATGCGCCATCAGTAATACCAAAGACGGGTGCAGCGTTGATCGGCGTTTTTCAACCCCTCTATTTTCCGGAAAAAATAGGCCAGTGGGCACAGCAGGGTGCAACGGTATTTAGCCTCGACATGCTGCCCCGCACCACGAGGGCCCAAAGCATGGACGTGCTATCTTCCCAGGCCAACCTGGCCGGCTACAAAGCCGTGTTACTGGCGGCGCAATTGTACCCGCGCTATTTTCCCATGTTCATGACGGCTGCGGGTTCTATTGCTCCTGCAAAAGTGCTGATACTGGGTGCCGGCGTAGCTGGCCTGCAGGCCATTGCTACGGCACGCCGCCTGGGTGCCATGGTGGAGGTGTTTGATACCCGCCCTGCGGTAAAAGAAGAAGTGCAAAGCCTTGGCGCCAAATTTATTGAAGTGGAAGGCGCTGCCGATGCCTCTAAGGCTGGCGGTTATGCCGTAGAACAATCGGAAGAATACAAACAGCGGCAACAACAACGCATATCCGATGCCATTGCAAAAGCCGATGTCGTCATTACTACAGCACAAATTCCGGGAAAGCGGGCACCCCTGCTCGTTACCGAAGAAATGCTGCAGCGGATGCGGGCCGGTTCGGTGATCATTGACCTGGCAGCTTCGTCGGGAGGAAATACAGCCGCAACCAAAAATGGTGAAACGGTATCCTACAACGGCGTGGCCATTGTAGGCAACAGCAACCTGCCGGCAACCGCACCTTCAGACGCTTCAAAATTGTACGGAAAAAACATCCAGAACTTCCTGGCACTCATCGCAGCCAAAGATGGCACCCTGAACCTTGCCTGGGACGATGACCTGGTAAAAGGTTCGTGTATTACCCATGATGGTGCCATTGTGCACGAACGGGTTCAATCCCTTATTCAAACCACCGCATAACCCAATCCAAATATGGACAATACATTAAACTGGCTGGCTGCAAACCAGCAGGTGATATACATAGTGATCCTGATGATTTTTGTAGGCATCGAAGTAATAGGGCGGGTACCCAGCGTGTTGCATACCCCGTTGATGAGTGGTGCCAATGCCATTCATGGCGTGGTGATCGTAGGTGCCATCATTGTAATGGGACAGGCACCTAAAGACAATATACCTGCACTTATCCTTGGGTTTTTGGCAGTAGTGCTCGGTACCATTAACGTGGTGGGAGGTTTTGTAGTTACCGACCGGATGCTGGAGATGTTTAAAAAGAAAGGGCCTAAGAATAAATCCGTGTAACAACTGTCAACTATTAAACTTTTGAGTTTTTAATTTTTAGATTTCAACCCTTTATGGACAGTGTTTTAATCATCATATACATCCTCAGTTCCGTATCCTTTATCATTGGTTTAAAAATGTTGTCGCATCCCGAAACGGCCCGGAAGGGCAACCTGGTTTCGGCTGCGGGCATGGGGCTGGCCATAGTAGGCACCATGTTCATGTACCAGAATGAGGATGGTATATTTCTGCAAAACCGCGGTTGGATCTTTGCCGGACTTGCTGTTGGTGGCGTAATTGGCTGGTTGTCGGCAAAAAAGGTGCAGATGACTGCCATGCCCGAAATGGTTTCCTTGTTCAATGGCATGGGAGGCGCTTGTGCGGCACTTATTTCTATTGCCGAATTCAATCATTTTGCCTCAACCGATTTTACCTTCCAGATTCACGAAGCCTATCAAAATGCCGAAGCGATTGATGAAGCATTCCTGGTATTACCGGTGCGCATAGGCATTATGGTTACGGTGTTGTTGGGCCTGATCATCGGCTCCGTTTCTTTTGCGGGGTCTGTTATTGCCTGGGGCAAACTCAATGGCCGCATCAAGGACAAAATGTTCAAGGGGCAGCATATCGTTAACCTGTCCCTACTGGGATTGATCCTTTTTCTCAGCGCATTTTTGCTGTATAATATTTACTCGCAGTTTGTGGTGTCGCAAAGCGATATCGGTATGCTGGGCCCACTGACCATTTTTAATAAAATACACATCAAGCTGCCTGTTTCGGTATTCGTACAGTTTTATATTATTCTCCTTTTATCGCTGGCTTATGGTGTGTTGTTTGTGCTGCCCATTGGCGGGGCCGATATGCCGGTAGTTATTTCGCTGCTCAACTCTTTTACAGGTGTAGCTGCAGCCTGCGGCGGCTTTTTGTACGAGAACAATGCCATGCTTACGGGTGGTATATTGGTTGGTGCTGCGGGCACCCTGCTTACCATCCTGATGTGTAAGGCCATGAACCGGTCGCTGAAAAATGTGCTGATCGGGGCATTTGGCGGCAGCACGGCGGTGGCCAGCGGGGCAGCAAAAGAGCAGGGCGCCTTTAAGGAAATTTCCCTTTCCGATTCGGCGGTAGTGTTGGGGTACGCTTCGAAGGTAATGATTGTGCCCGGTTATGGTTTGGCTGTAGCCCAGGCGCAGCATGCCTGCCACGAACTGGAAAAACTGCTGGAGGAGCGCGGCGTGGAAGTAAAATATGCCATTCACCCCGTTGCGGGCCGCATGCCCGGCCACATGAACGTGCTGCTGGCGGAGGCCGATGTGCCTTACGACAAGCTGCAGGAAATGGAGCAGGCCAACGAGGAGTTTCCTGCTACTGACGTGGTGCTGATTCTTGGCGCCAACGACGTGGTGAACCCCGCTGCCAAATCCGATCCCGCTTCGCCAATTTACGGCATGCCCATTTTGGACGTGGAATTGGCCAAAAACGTGATCGTAAACAAACGCAGTATGAAACCTGGTTATGCGGGCATTGAAAACGACCTTTTTTTCCGGCCCAAAACTTCCATGCTTTTTGGCGATGCCAAAAAAGTGCTGCAGGACCTGATTGCCGAAATCAAAAACTTATAACCAACTTTCCAAAGGAATAAAATTCAAAGAGGCCTCCAGGGCCTCTTTTTGCTTCATAGCACCTTTTCCTTTGTTCAACTTCGTGTCTTAGTGGTTCAAAAAAGACAAACAAGGACACACCTTGCCGCATCACTTTACCTTTGCCTAAAAATAATAGTGGCTATAGTTCCGCCCGCATTGCTGCAATCTTTACAAAACCTGCCCCAGTTCAACAGGGAAGCATTTATTCAGGTACATGAACAGGAGGAAAAAATAACTTCTGTGCGCATCAATCCGCTGAAGTTTGCAGCGCAGGATATGGGCAGCATCGGCACCCATAGTTTTGGGGCCGCAACAAAGGCATGGCAATCGGTTGCCTGGTCGGACTTCGGCTACTATTTACCACAACGGCCTTCCTTTACATTCGATCCTCTTTTTCATGCTGGTTGCTATTATGTACAGGAAGCCAGCAGCATGTTTTTAGAACAGGCGGTGCTGCAACTGGCTTCGGTAAAAGAGCAACTCAAAGTATTGGACCTGTGTGCGGCACCGGGCGGCAAAAGCACCCACCTGCAATCGCTGATATCCAAAGACAGCCTGCTGGTAAGCAATGAAGTGATTCGGCAAAGGGCAGGTATTCTACGGCAAAACATGACCAAATGGGGCGGCGCCAATGTGGTAGTTACGGCCAACGATCCACAGCATTTTGCGCGGCTTGAAGGTTTTTTTGATGTGTTGGTAGTGGATGCTCCGTGCAGCGGCAGTGGCCTGTTTCGGCGCGACCCCGAAGCCATCAATGAATGGAGCCCCGACGCCGTGCAATTGTGTTGCGGCCGGCAGCGGCGCATTCTATCCGATGCAATTACCTGCCTGGCTCCCGGGGGCTTGCTTATTTACTCCACCTGTTCTTATTCGGTGGAGGAAGACGAGGCAATTGCCGATTGGCTGGTGCAGGAGTGGGGCATGGAAAACCAGCCTTTGCAGGTGCCCTCCGGTTGGAATATTGTAACCTCCACAGCAATGCAAACAGGAGCCATTGGTTACCGTTTTTTCCCCGATAAGGTGCAGGGAGAAGGGTTTTATATTTCCTGTTTTAAAAAAGGGGAGGGCACCACCGCAAGGTATAAAACGGTAAAACCCGAACAAGCCACTCCTGCCGAAAAAGCTGCCGTTGCCCCCTGGCTTGCCGAAGGGGCTTGCTCCATCCTGAAAGAAGGGTTTCTATATGCATTGCCTTCCAACCTGCTGGAGCCTTTCAGCGTAGTAAAGGCCAATTTGTATGTACAACAGGCCGGCATCAAATTGGGCGAAGTAATGAAAGGGAAGCTGGTGCCCGATCATGCATTGGCGCTTAGCGAGCTCATTGCACCCAACATTACGGCTACTGTTTTAGAGTTGGCGGAGGCCATTAAATACCTGCAGCGGCTCGATCTTTCGGTGCAGCCCGAACAGCGAGGGTGGCAACTGGCCCGGTACGGCGGACACAATTTGGGCTGGATGAATGCGTTAGGAAACCGCATCAATAATTACTACCCCAAAGAGTTCCGTATCTTGAAACAGCAGTAAGGCAAATTTTAAAACAGGTGAAGGCAAAAGATTTGGCTCCTTTTATGGCCGGGGTTAAACTTAGCCATAAAATGTTAAGTACCCTTTTGCTTTGTGCGGCATTTGCTAAATTGCACACCCGGTTGCTGGAACATAAAAAAAGAACATTATCCGCATGAAAAAATTGTTGCTTATTGTGGCATTTGGATTTTTAGCCCTCACAGGCTTTGCGCAGGCTGAAGTGCTGGTGCAGAGCAATGACAAGGGTATGTATGTGCCGCATACCGTTGCCCCCAAAGAAAACTTTTATTCCATAGGACGTTTGTACGCTATTTCGCCCAAGGATATTGCCGCATTCAATGGTGTAGACATGGCCAACGGACTCAGCGTTGGGCAGGTAATAAATGTTCCGCTGAACAACACCAATTTTTCGCAAACCGCACAAAACGGCACGCCGGTTTACTACGTCGTGGGCGAAAAAGAAGGGCTCTACCGTGTTAGCGTTAAGAATAACAAGGTTTCCATGGCCAGCCTGCGCCAATGGAACCGATTGTCTTCGGATAATATTTCCACGGGACAAAAACTTATTGTAGGATACATACAGGCTACGGGCCTGCCTGCCACCAGCACGGCCACCGTGGCGCCACCACCTGCTGCAAGGCCGCAGGAACAAACAGCGGTTGCCAATAACAATAACTCGGCCTCTAACAATGGTACTGTTGCCAACAACAATACTACGCCGCCACCGCCCCCGGTACAATCCCAGCAAACCCAGCCGCAAACATCCACACCGGTAACTGCTGCTCCCAAACCAGCAGCCAGGCAATTGAGTACCAACACCGGATCGGGGTACTTTAAAAACCAGTTTGAACAACAAAGCCGCAGCAACAATGCGGGTAAAGAGGTGACGGTAAATGGCAGTATTTTTAAAACCACCAGCGGCTGGCAGGATGGTAAGTTTTATGCACTGATGGATGGCGTTGAACCCGGAACCATCATCAGGGTGGTAAACCCCACCAACAGCAAAGTGGTGTTTGCAAAAGTGCTGGGCGAGATGAGCGGCATCCGCCAAAATTCGGGACTGGATGTACGCATTTCCAACGCCGCTGCCACAGCGCTTGAAATTGGCGAGCAGGATAAGTTCGTTGTAAAAGTGAATTACTAAAATGGATGGAGGCAAGATCAGTTCCTTATCAAGCCATAAGCCAAAAAAGTCAAAAGCGGAGCACTTGAAGAAGGACTCCGCTTTTGACTTTTAGTTAGGGAATAATGACGTTTTATTTTATTCGGCAAAACGATAGCCCCGTAAAAAGTCGCCTACCTGCATGCGTTTTTTACCTTCCAGTTGCAGGTCTTTGATGTTGAGGTAACCGCCGGTGCAGGCCAGCTGCAGATATGTTTTTTTATCGGTGTGCCACTGTCCGGGTGCATGCCCCGGTGGTGTTTCTATTTTTTCGGCAGCATAAATTTTTAGCGTTTTCCCATCCAGTTGGGTAAATGCGCCGGGGTAGGGCGAAAGGCCCCGGACAAGGTTGTACACTGCAGCTACTGTTTGGTGCGGATCGACGCGGCAGGTATCGGTAAAAATCTTTGGTGCATGTTTTAGTTTCGCTTCATCGGCCCCTGTTTGCGGCGTTTCTTTTAACGTGCCTTGGGCCAGCGCCTGTACCGATTTTACCAGCAACTGGGCACCTACAATTTTCATTTTATCATGCAGGGTTCCGGCGGTATCGCTATCGGTAATGGGTATGCGCTCTTGCAGTAAAATGTTTCCCGTATCAATTTCGTGCTGCAGCTTAAAGGTGGTAACACCGGTTTCTTTTTCTCCATTGATAATGGCCCAGTTAATAGGCGCTGCACCGCGGTAATGGGGCAGCAGCGACCCGTGTACATTGATGGTGCCCATAGGCGGCATGTTCCAAACCAGTTCCGGCAACATGCGAAAGGCCACAACAATCTGCAGGTCGGCTTTTAAGGCTTTGAGCGCTTCCAGAAATTCAGGGCTTTTCAGCTTTTCCGGTTGCAGCACGTGCAGGCTTTTTTCCGTTGCATATTTCTTTACCGCACTTTGTTGCAATTGCATGCCCCGGCCTGCGGGTTTATCGGGTGCAGTAACAACACCCACAATGTTGCAACCTGCATGGACCAGGGCATCGAGTGATGCCACTGCAAATTCAGGAGTGCCCATAAAAACAATACGAAGGTCACTAAAGGTATTCCCTGTTTCTATTGAGGGTTTACTTATATCAGGATTGGTTTTGTTGCTTTTTGAAGTTTCCAATGCAAATGTGCTTAAACGTAAATTTGAAAGAAATAAAGATGCAGCAGCTTAATTGGCTTAGGATTCCTTTACGGAGATAGGTCTTATTGATACATCAAATATTTTTTCCGGATCTCTTTAAACCTGGCAAGTCCGGGTTCCCAGCTTTTGCGTATTTCTGCTTCGGTTTTTCCCGCTTTTATTTGTTGCATCAGCGTATAGTTGCCTGCCAGGCTGTTGAAAAAAGCATCTGCGTCGTTGCCGCTTTTGGGCAGTATAAAAAACTTGCTTTTTTCGGGAAACAACCTGTAAGCTTCCAGCAGGTATTTGATCTGAATTTTTCCGCCCACTTGTTGCAGCACTTCTTCAGGTGTGCCATGCAGGTTCCAGCCATAACATTGTTTGCCATAAGGCTTCGATTCGGGGGCGTAGCTGCGGTATTCGGGCACAAAAGCAAACATGGTTTTAGGCAGCGACGGGTGCCCGAAAATCTGGAATGGTTTGGGTGTACCCCTTCCTTCGCTTAGTACCGTACCTTCAAAAAAACAGGTGGCAGGATACCAGTAAATGCTTTGAATTTCGGGCAGGTTGGGCGATGGTGCCACCGGCAACACGTACTTGCTGTTGTGGGTATAACCCGCACAGGGAATAATCGTCAGTCCAAAATATTTTGCCCCCGGCGGATAAGTTGCAGCCAGCACGTTTTGGGTGTATTGCTCCATGGCTTCTTTACTCAGCCAGCCTTCGCCCAGCAGCATTTGTGCATATTCGCCAATGGTCATGCCATACACTACCGGCACGGGTTGCATGCCCACAAACGATTTGTATTTGGGCTCCAGCACAGGGCCATCTATATAAAAGCCATTGGGGTTGGGGCGGTCCAGCACCATCAGCGGCAGGTTGTAGGCAATAGCCGCTTCCATAAAATCCTGCAGCGAAGAAATATACGTGTAAAAACGAACGCCTACATCCTGGATGTCGAATAGGAGCACATCCACACCCGCCACGTCTTCCTTGCTGGGTTTGCGCTTTTTGCCATACAGCGAAACTACCGGGATGCCGGTTTGCTTATCGATGTTGCTGTTAACGGTGGCACCTGCTTCAGCCGTTCCCCTGAACCCATGCTCGGGACCAAAGATCACATTGATTTTTACACCTGCTTCTTTCAGCACATCTACCAGGTGTCGGTTGCCAACCATAGAGGTTTGGTTGGCAAAAACCGCTACGGTCTTGCCTTTCAGCTGGGGCAGGTAAGCATCCAGCCGCTCGGCGGCGGGTTTGATCATATTATTTTGAACGGGACTATTAGGTTTAATTTTTGTGCCGCCACTACTATTGCCCACAGCCTGCGGTTGCTGTGCCGCACAGCTAAAAAGCAGGAAAAGGGAAAAGGAAAGACCAAAGGTTTTAAGGCAGGAAATTTGCGCCATGGATCGGGGTATTTGCTCGGCTGCTAAAATAGGGAGAAAACATCAGGCCCCCGGTTTGCACTGGTTGCGGCGGGTGATTTAACAGCGTTTTGGACGAGTTTTCGGGGAAGTGCGTACCTTGGCGCCCTGTAATCTTTCCGCTGGCCTGCTTTTGCCCCACCTGGTAGCTGCAGTTCTGTTTTTTGCCCCTCACGGGTAAAAAGGAACGATGCAAACTTTTTTGTTGACCTTTAAAATTATATGAAACCATGCAACAAGTTCAGAACGGCGATAAGGTAAAAGTGCACTACCACGGCAAGCTGCGTAGCGGCGAAACATTTGATTCATCCGAAGGCCGCGACCCGCTGGAATTTACCGTTGGCGATGGACAGGTTATTCCCGGCTTTGACCAGGGTGTGATGGGTATGCAGGTGGGCGATAAGCGCACAGTAGAAATTGATGTGACCAATGCCTATGGCGATAAAAGCCAGGAAATGATCATTGAATTTCCCAAGAACCAGTTTCCGCCCGAAATGAACCCGGAAGTGGGTATGCAATTGATGATGAACAACGGACAGGGACAGCAGTTTCCGGTAACCGTTGCCGAAGTAAAAGAAGAATCTGTTGTGCTCGACGCCAACCACCCGCTGGCCGGCCAGGACCTTATCTTCGATATTGAGCTGGTGGAGATTGTACCAACATCACGCATCATTATGCCCTAATATTTAAAAGCATCCGGGGTCAAGCCCCAGGTTCAATATAAAGAAAGGCCACCTGCAAGGGTGGCCTTTCCTTATAGGTAATGATGCCTTAATCAATGTTGATGACTGCGGTTCTTCGGTTGTTGGAAACCATAGCGCCCTGTGTTCTTTTGCTTTTTAAATACCAGCCCAGCCACAAGCCCACAAGCCCCCAGCTAACCACAGCATCTGCCAGGTGGCCCCAAACGTCGAAGCTTTGGTACCAGATATAATTGGTGTACGGAACATTGAGAAAAACCATTAACCCGGTAAAAAGAGATGCTGTAAGAATGGTTGCAAAGCTGCGGTTTTTAAAGCGCAAAATAACCCAGCAAAGTAGCAACATGGTCAGCACATTGGTAATCAGGCCGCGGGTCATATTCATACCCATATTATTCTGAAGGGATGCATGGTATTCAACACGGGCCCAGGGTTTGCCCGTAGCGGCTTCCATTGTTTTATTCCACTCATCCATGCTGGCATCTGGCGGCGGAATGGGAATGATATAGCCACCTTCTGCAAGTTGCAGGCTATTTAGGTGGTTCATGATCTTTTCCTGCTGGGGCGTATACTGCTGTGCAGCATGGTGCAGGCCCGAAATGTTCCAGGAAAGAAATTGCCACAGGAACATGATAATGCCCCCCACAAGGGCAGCAATGATTGTTTTTTTCATATACAAGAAGGTTGTTGGTTGGCATCAAGGTATACAAGTTTTTATTAAAGGCAAACTGGGTTTGATTGGTTTACATTCGGGTTGGGCCATGGGTAATAAAAATGGTAACGAAGCAGTTTTTAAACTTTATATTTTTTACATCAAGTGAAACTTTTGGCGTTGCAGTACCTGTAGTCCGTTGTCCGTCGTCTATTGTCCCCTCCCCGTATTCCTGAATCTTCATTGCAGTACATTTGGCTTATGTTTTCCAACTACCATTTTACTGCAGCCAGCCGGCTGATGCAATACGTGCAAATCGATACGCAAAGCGACCCGCAATCGGAAACACAACCTTCTACCCGAAAGCAAAAAGACCTGGCCGCTTTGCTGGCCGCTGAACTTAAAGAACTGGGGCTCGCAGACGCCCATATGGACGAATGGGGTTATGTATATGCCACGCTTCCAGCCAATACAGCCAAAAAGGTTCCGGTCATTTGCTTTTGTGCACATGTAGATACGGCACCTGATGCCAGCGGCACTGGCGTCAGGCCCATTTTGCACCAGCAGTATAATGGTTCATCAATTGTGCTTCCCGATGATGCTTCAATCGTGCTCGATCCAAAAGAACTGCCTTATTTAGGAGAATGTATCGGCCACGACATCATTACCGCCAGTGGCACCACGCTGCTGGGTGGCGATGACAAAGCCGGCGTTGCCGAAATTATGGATGCCCTATATTTTTTAGTAAACCATCCCGAAGTAAAAAGGGGCACCATCAAAGTGTTGTTTACCCCAGATGAAGAAGTGGGCCGGGGCACGGCAAAAGTAAATTTGCAAAAGCTGGGCGCCGAATTTGGTTATACAATGGATGGCGGTGCACGTGGCTCGCTGGAGGACGAAACCTTTAGCGCCGATGCGGTAACGGTGACCATCAATGGCATTATTACCCATCCAGGCGATGCCAAAAATAAAATGGTCAATGCATTGAAAATTGGCGGCGCCATATTAGCGGCGTTACCCACCAATAGCTTATCTCCTGAAACAACCGAAGGCCGCGAAGGATTTATTCACCCGGTGCGCATCTCCGGACTGGCAGAGCAGTGCACCCTTGAATTCATCATCCGCGATTTTGTAACCGCTGGTTTAAAAGATAAGGAAGATTTACTGGAAGGCATCGTGCAAAGCATAATACATCAGCACCCCAAAGCAGCGTACACGTTTGTAGTAACGGAGCAATACCGCAACATGAAGGAGGTGCTGGATCTACATCCGCAAATAGTGGCTTATGCACGGGAAGCCATTGAAAGATCGGGCCTGGAGGTAAAAACAGAAAGCATTCGCGGCGGCACCGATGGCAGCAGGCTTTCCTTTATGGGACTCCCTTGTCCCAACCTGTTTACCGGCATGCAGGCCATTCATTCCAAACGCGAATTTATTTCCGTGCAGGACATGAACAAAGCAGTGGAAACCATTGTGCACCTGGTGCAGGTGTGGGAGGAGCGGAGCTAAGGATAATTGTAAAATGGGATTATTGTAATGGTATTGTTTGATGAAAAAATCATTACAAGTATTCTATAACATGATGGTAGATAGTGCCTGTTGCCAAAAATGATCGGCATTGCAAAAACGCACCAATTCTGAATTACCCTATTGCTAACCAGTAATTGGTTATTTTTAAGCAAAACAAACTGTAACTGCTATGGACATATTTAATTACTGGTGGCTCATACTACTGCTGCTCATTATTTTCACAGGGTTGTTTACCATCAACCAGGGTTACATTGGTGTCATCACCATGTTTGGCAAATACCAACGCATTGTGCGTCCGGGACTGAATATAAAAATTCCCATCCTCGAACAGGTATATAAAAGGGTTTCCATTCAAAACCGTTCGGTGGAGCTGGAGTTCCAGGCCATTACTGCCGACCAGGCAAACGTATACTTTAAGTCTATGTTGCTTTATTCGGTACAGAATGCCGATGAGGATACTATCAAGAAAGTGGCCTTTAAATTTATTTCTGAAAAAGACATGATGTCGGCGCTTATCCGCACCGTTGAAGGCACCATCCGTACCTATGTGGCTTCCAAGCGACAGGCAGAAATACTGGGCCTGCGCAAAGAAATTGTTGAATATGTAAAAGAACAGGTGGATATGTCGCTGGAAGAATGGGGCTATCACCTGCTCGATCTGCAGATCACCGATATTTCTTTCGATAAGGTAATCCTTGATTCGATGAGTAAAGTAGTGGCCTCCAACAACCTTAAAGCTGCTGCTGAAAACGAAGGCCAGGCTCTTTTAATTACCAAAACCAAAGCGGCAGAGGCCGATGGTAATTCCATCAAGATTGCTGCCGAAGCCGAACGGGAAGCCGCAAGGCTGCGGGGCCAAGGTGTGGCCCTCTTTCGGCAGGAAGTGGCGCATGGCATGACCGAAGCCGCCGAACAAATGAAGCAGGCCAACCTCGATACCAACGTGATCCTGTTCAGTATGTGGACCGAAGCGGTGAAAAACTTTGCTGAATATGGAAAAGGCAACGTGATCTTTCTTGATGGGTCGCCCGACGGCATGGAAAAAACAATGAAGCAAATACAGGCGCTGATGATAAAGCAGGCGGGTACCACCATGACCAATGAAATGCGTTGAGGCAAACTGAAATAAATGCAACTATTTAAATAAAAACCAAGGGGCTTAGGCCCTTTTTTTGTGGCCCGGCTTTCGGTCTGTATAATTATTTAAAGCGCCAATCCAGAAATTCTTCTTAAATCGTGTAATTCTGCCACCGCTGCGGTTATTTTTGCCACCCGCCCGGCGCCACCTCAAAATAAAGAAAGCGCCGGGGCGTTGAAGATTAGTTTTTCACCAATAAAGAAGCATAGTATGATGGACTTGCTGCAAATGGCAGACACAGCGGTACAAGCCGCGCAAACCGTTTCTCAAAGCGATACCAATGGCGACGGCCAACTGAGCATGATGGAACTGCTTACCATGGGTGGCTGGATCATGCTGCCGCTGGTGCTCCTGTTTGTTATTACCATCTACGTATTTGTGGAGCGCTACATCGCCATCCAAAAGGCCGGCCGTGTCGATCCTAACTTCATGAACATTATACGTGACCATATTTACAACGGCAACGTTACTGCAGCCAGGTCCTTTGCAAAAAACACTGCCAACCCCGTGGCCCGGATTATCGACAAGGGCATCCAACGCATTGGCAAACCCATCGACAGCATTGAAAAAAGCATGGAGAATGTAGGCAAGCTGGAACTGTATCGGCTGGAAAGAAACCTTTCCATTTTGTCTCTTATTGCAGGCATCGCACCTATGTTCGGGTTTTTGGGAACCATCATCGGTATGTTCCAGTTGTTTTACCGCCTGGCTTCTACCGGCGAGTTTACCATCCAAAGCATGGCCAACGGTATTTATACCAAAATGATCACATCAGCGGTGGGCCTTATCATTGGTTTGCTGGCTTACATTGCGCACAGCTACCTTAATACACAGGTAGATAAGAACGCCAATAAAATGGAAGCATCCAGCTCGGAGTTTATCGATATCCTGCAAGAACCAACACGTTAGTTTAGAGTTTATAGTTTGTAGTTCGTGGTTGTTTTTTAAACCGGCTGCAGTGCTGCTATGAAACTTTATTTGCGACGCTCCGTTCAGCGTCCCCGTCATTTTGGAACAAATCATATTAATCCCGCAAATCCATTAATCCGCGGTTATGAATATTAGAAGAAAATTAAGGTCGCATGCCGAAGTGCACACCGGCCCGCTTAACGATATTCTGTTTATCCTGCTGCTGTTTTTTTTGATTGCGGCTACGCTGGCCAACCCCAACGTCATCAAGCTGTCGCAGCCCAAGGCCAAAAGCGATACAAAATCCAAGCAAACGGTGGTGGTTTCCATTGATGCCAATAAAGTATACTATGTAGGCACCAACCGCGTGGAAGGCGACAGCGCCATGAAAGCGGCACTGCTGCCCCTGCTGCGCCGCGATACCCTTCAGGAGCCCACCATTGTGATCAATGCCGATAAATCGGTGCCGCTCGAGTACGTAGTAGGCGTAATGCGCCTGGGCCGCGAACTCAATGCCCGTACGGTACTTGCAGTGGACCGCAATGCACAGTAAAATGAACAAACACAGGTAAAGTTTTTTTAGCCAGTAACATTATTCACAGCCATGCCGACGCAGGTAGGCATCACTAAATAGCATCAGGGTTTACAAAAGTGGGGGATTGCCGAAACAACTTCGGTACGACACAATGCCGATATATTGAAGGATCAACACCTCAATTGCCAAATAAAAAAAGCCTGCAACACCAAATGTTTTGCAGGCTTTTTTTATTTCGTTTTTATTTATTGAACTGGCCAAAGTGCCACAGCACACCGGAAGGATCATGTAAAAAACATTCGCGGCCCCAGGTTTCATTTCTTATAGGCACCAGCCGCACCCCCTTATACCTGGCGCCAAGGTTAAGTGCAAGCAGTTCCGAATAGTACCGCTCCACATCGTCCACTTCTAAAAAAACCATCGTGTTGTCGATCCATTCCCGCACATAATAATCCTGCAGGTAAAACCCAATGGTACCGGTGGTTAACAGCGACATGGCCGGACCAATTACATGTTCCTCAAAACCCAGATCGCGGTAAAAACTACGCGATTGGTCAAAATCTTTGGCACCGATAAACGGCCTGATGGAAAGGGCTTTATGTTGCATGTAAAAGGTTTTTTATGATGTAGATTCAAAATAATTTGTAAGCAAATGCTCAATTTTTCCGCATTCGTTTGGGCCCGTACCAAAGCCAGAAACCGGTGATGGTAAAAATGAGCAGCGCCAATCCCATCACCGTAGTGTATATTAATTTAAAAGGTTCGCTGCCTGTTTTAAAGTAATAATCAAGAATAGACCCATCGTGGATTTTTTCAACGAAATCGGAGCGCCGCCTTTCAATGTGCAGCAACCTGCCCGTAGCGCCATCGAGTTGTATGCCCAGAAAATCTTCAATAAAAACAAACTTCACCATTCCCTTGTCTTTTCTTATGTCGATGCGGTCCAGTTCCAGCGACAGATCTTTCGACACGGAATCGTGCAACATGCGGCAAGCAATGCCGTGCAGGCTATCAATGGGTAACCAGTCTTTTAATTCAGTAGAAGTGCCCTGGTAGGATTTGGGATGGATTACACCGCCGCTATGTTTTTTCCAACCCAGCAACAAACTGGTGATGGCCACAATGCCAAAGAAAAAAAATAAAAGCACGCCGGTTTGGCGGTGTACCTGCCGGAACAGCCGCAACCATTTGGCCTGTTTCTGACGCTTGTTTGTTGGAGTCATTAACGGTGGTGTGCAGTATTTGCCTGCATCGGGTTAAATGTACCAATTAAAGCTGCCTCCTGTGTTATTGCCTCCATGCCTTAACCATCCGGTCTTTTCCCTGGATGTCTTTGCGCAATTCTGTTTGGTAACCAGCATGCTTAAATAATTGAATTACTTCGCTACCCAATGCTTCATGTATTTCCAGGTAAATGGCCCCACGTTCGTACAACCTTTCTGTTGCATACTGAAGAATGGCCTTGTAAAAGATCAAAGGGTCTTCGTTGGGTACAAACAGGGCCTGGTGCGGTTCGTAGGCAACCACATTGCGCGGCATACCGGCACTTTCCTGCAATGGTATATAGGGTGGGTTGCTTACAATAATATCAACCGTGGGCAACTGTCGCTGCTGGGCAGGATCCAGAAAATCTAACCCAGTAAAATCTACACGAATGTTTAGTTCGGAGCCGTTGCGGCGGGCAATGTTCAAGGCATCTTCGCTGGCATCGCAGGCCCACACTTCGGCAAGCGGCATTTTGCGCTTTAAAGCCAGGGCAATACAGCCACTACCAGTGCCCACATCCATTATCTTCAACAAGTTGGTTTGGTCGGCTTGTGCATTGCCCCGCTCAAAAAGCGGGAGGCCAGCTGCCTGTACATCTTTTACAATCCAGTACACAAGTTCTTCTGTTTCGGGCCGCGGAATAAGCACCGCATTATTTACATACAATTTAAAATCCCAAAACCAGGCTTCCTCCAGCACATATTGTATGGGCTCATGCTGCTGTAGCCGGTCTCTAATTTCCCCGAGGTTTTGCTGTTGCAGCGCATGCAGCAGGTCATTGCGGTGCATGCGCCTGTTGCCGCTGTTCATCCCGGTAAGGTGCTCCAGCACCATGGAGGCCATTTTAACGGCCTCCACTGCATCATAATCAAGTTGCAGCTGCTGCACCAGCCAGGCTTCCGCCTCACCAATATTCATGATATTTTTTATCTAAGGTTTTTACCCGACCATAGGCCATGCACCATAGTCTATTTTCCCTCCAAAGCAACTACATTCTTGTTACTTTTGGCGCCGCATATGCAACCTGTTCACCAACAATACATGTACCGTTGTTTACAGCTGGCCCGCCTGGGCCAGGGTAAGGTGGCGCCCAACCCCATGGTGGGGGCTGTGTTGGTGCATGCTGGGCGTATTATTGGAGAAGGATGGCACCAACAATGGGGCGGGCCGCATGCCGAAGTGGGCTGTGTGGCATCTGTAGCCAATAGCAACCGGCACCTCATTGCCGATGCTACCATGTATGTGTCGCTGGAGCCCTGTGCGCATTGGGGTAAAACACCTCCCTGCGCCGACCTGATTGTTGCACAGCAAATAAAAAAAGTGGTGGTTGGTTGCCGCGATCCCTTTCCGCTGGTGGCCGGCAAGGGCATAGAGCAACTGCAGGCAGCAGGCGTGGAAGTGATCATGGGGGCGTTGGAAAAAGAGTGCAGGGAATTGAACAGCCGCTTTTTTATGTTCCATACAGGACAACGGCCATACATTATTTTAAAGTGGGCACAAACCGCCGATGGAAAGATAGGAGGCAATGGTGGCCCGCGGCTCAGGATCAGCAACCAGTTTACCAACCGGCTGGTACACCGGTGGCGGTCAGAAGAGGCCTCCATTTTGGTGGGTACAAATACAGCTTTGTCCGATGATCCGGAACTTTCCACCAGGTTGTGGCCAGGCCCACATCCTGTACGGCTTGTAGTTGACTTGAACGGCCGGCTTCCTGCTAGTCTCAAACTTTTCGATGGCAACATCCCTACTGTTGTGTTCAACTTAAACAAGCACACTATTGATGATCCAGGTAACCTGCGGCAAGGAAAGGGAACTTTTTATTACAAGGTAAAAAAGGAGGCGCCGCTGGTGCGGCAGGTGGTTGATGCATTATTCGGCTTGGGTATTCAAAGCGTAATGGTAGAGGGCGGTGCACAATTGCTGCAGTCCTTTATCAACGAAGGCCTATGGGATGAAGCCCGCATCATCACCAACGAAACGCTGGTGGCAGGTTCCGGTGTGGATGCACCGGTATTGCAGGAGCAGCACTTTATAAAAAAGGAGCAGTTGGCGGATGATACGCTTCGTTATTATCGAAACCAGCAGCATCAGGAATCCTGAAATTAGATGCCAACGTTTTTTCTAAATAAAGCAGCCATTAAAGCCTCACCGTCAACATTTTTCACCATTATATCTTACTTATTTGCTATACCTGTTTTTAGCTATTTTTTTAAATGCATACCTGATCATTGCCCTTAAAGCAGTGGAGCGATTTGGTATACCCGTATTACAGGCCATCGTATTCAATTACATCACCTGTGTAATTACCGGCACCATTATCAACGGCAGTTTTCCCTTAACCTCTGCTGCGCCGCAGCACGCCTGGTTTTGGTGGGCCCTGTTGATGGGTTCACTTTTTATTTCCCTATTCAATTTGATTGGGTTTACCGCCCAGCGTATCTCGGTATCTGTTGCTTCGGTTGCCAATAAACTTTCCCTGGTCATCCCATTTGTTTTTTCGCTGTACCTCTATAATGAGCAGGCTTCTGCCCTTAAAATTGCGGGATTGATACTGGCACTGGTGGCTGTGGTTGCCACTTGTATGCCCCCCAAAGCAATAGGGCATAATTTTGGGGGAAGCCTTGCTCCAGCACTACGCATATTGGTCCCTGTAGTTTTATTTGCAGGCTCGGGGCTGCTGGATACACTAATCAAATACGTGGAGCAGCATTTTTTAAATGATACTAACAGTGATGCATACCTGATTACTTCTTTTGCCACTGCTGCAACGATAGGATTACTGGTATTAACGGTGTTGGTGGTTACGGGCAGGCAAAAGTTTGTGCCTGCCAGCATTATTGCCGGTGTGCTGATCGGTGTTCCCAATTATTTTTCCATCTGGAGCCTGGTACGGGTGCTGAAGTTGCACCCCGGAAATTCATCGGCCATCATTCCCATCAACAATATGGGCATCATCCTGGTGAGTACCGTAACGGCTTTTTTTCTATTCCGCGAACGGCTTTCCGCCATCAACCGCGCCGGTATTGCCCTTACACTGATTTCCATAGCACTCATTGCTTTTGGGTAGCTTGCAGGAGAGCATGCAGAGGGTTTAAGGTTTATAGTTTGATGATGCTGAATTTATCCCAAATCCAATTCACAGCAATCTGTACAAAGCCAAACCTTAAACTTCGAACCTTAAACTTTAAACTTATTTCATGACGCATTTTTTTACCATAGATAAACCATCTGTAGCCGAATACAAGGATCGGGGCAGCCGCTTTCTGGCCTATGCTTTTCCCATCCAGGCGGTGGAGGATTTTAAAAAACGCATCAGGGAAATAAAAGAGGAGCATCCAAAAGCGGTGCATCATTGTTTTGCTTACCGTATTGGCACGGATGGCAATACCTTTCGTGCGGGTGATGACGGTGAGCCGGCAGGGTCGGCTGGCAAACCAATTTTGAATGTGCTGGATAGTAAGCACCTCACCAACACTGCTATTGTTGTGGTGCGCTATTTTGGCGGTACGTTGTTGGGAGTACCCGGTTTGATTAATGCCTATAAAACCACTACCTCACTGGCGCTGCAACTAACCCCGATTGTACAAAAGCCCATTTTGGAAACCTACAGCCTGCATTTTTCTTACGATGGCATGAACGAGGTTATGACCGTAGTTAAGCGTTTTAACTGTGTTGTGCTGCAAAACGAAATGCAGTTGTTTTGCCATTTGGTGATTGGTGTTCCAAAGGCCGAGGAAGAAAATTTTTTGGAAAAAATGCATGATTACCACAATGTGGAAGTAAAGAAAGGCACGCAGTAATCAATTGCTTTTAGCCATTATATAAAATTGCACTGCTGCCAAATTCAAGGTTCAAGAATTTGTGCCGCAGGTTCTTTCTTTAATGCCCAAAAAATGGTTGCCAACATCAATCAGCGTGATATGGAAAGAATAAGTTGAGCTTTTCATTCAATCACATAATCAGTTTTTACTTTAGTTAAAAAATGCTCGAGTACATTTTGGTAAACCTTAAATAAGAATGCCGGCTACTGGAGCCGGCATTCTTATTTAAGGTTTAGGTTTGTTTTTCCTGATTAAACTATCAGTAATCGTTTTCCTTATCATTTTTGTTGCCGCTAAGCCACCTGCGTAATCTTCCCTTTTTTTCTTTCTTTTCTTCGGGCTGTGCTTCACCAATACGCGGGGCGTTTTTCTTAGCGGTATCCTTTTTAGAAGTGTTATTTGCGGGCCGCTGCCGGTTGTTTTCATCTACCGGCGGTTTAGATTCAGGCCGCATAAAATCGTACGAGGTATCCAGGCCAAAATCATCGGCACCGCCCATACCCATGTCATCACCTTCGGCACCGGGAGGTGGTGCATTTGGAATCACTTCCATAATATCGGCAGTGGAAATTTCATTTTCCAAATCGGCAGGTTTTACAAAAGTTGCCTTTTGGTCAATACCCAGCGATTTATCGGCATATACTTTTTTAAAGAAGGCTTCCCAAATGGGGCGTGCTGCCTGGCCGCCGTAACCCAGCCCGCTTTCGATGCGGATAAACCGGTCGTCGCAACCAATCCAGGTGCCGGCCAGTAATTGCGGGGTGTAGCCCATATACCAGGCATCTGAGTTTTCGTTGGTGGTTCCGGTTTTGCCACCCATTTCTGCAGCGCCCAGCCGGTACATCAACCCGGCGGCTGTGCCTTTGGTTACCGGGCCTTCCATCATTTTAGCCATTTTATAGGCCGTTACTTCGCTCACCACTTCCTTGCGGTTCTGGCTGTAGTCAAAGCGCTTCAGCACGTTGCCATTGCGGTCTTCTATGCGGGTAATGATGGTGGGCTTGGTGCTAAACCCGCGGCCTGGGAAAATGGTATACCCCCACATCATTTCGTACAGCGACAGGTCGCAGGAGCCCAATGCAATGGAAGGATAGGGGTCCACTTTTGTAGGAATGTTGATGCGCTCCAGGAAATTGGCAAACTGTGCCGGTCCCACCTGCTTCATAATGTAGGCGGTGGCGCAGTTGCGGCTCCAGGCCAGTGCTGAGGCCATGGTTACGGTACGTCCGGTGCAGGTTTTGCCGGTTGCCGGCACCAGTCCCAGCGAACCAAACGATTGTTGCACATCCTGAACCGGTGTTTCCATATCCATGCCCCTTTCTTCCATAGCCTGGCAATACAGTAGTGGCTTGATGGTGGAGCCCACCTGCCGTTTTGTTCTCAGGTTGGCGTGGTCGTATTTATAGGTTTTAAAATCAATGCCGCCCACCCATGCTTTTACTTCGCCGGTAATGGGGTCCATTACCATAAAAGAAGTTTGCAGCATTTGCCGGTGGTATTTAATCGAATCCATTGGCGTCATTACCGTGTCGGCTTCGCGTTTGGCATTCCAGGCAAAAATGCGCATGGGCACTTTGGTTTTAAATGCCTCCCGGATTTCCTCGTCGGAAGCGCCGTCTTCCTTCATATTCTGCCAGCGGTCGCTGTTCTTCATGGATGCTTCCAGCACGTTTTCGTGCCCCTTCCATACATTGCCGCTGCGAATATTGCCCTGGCGATTCAGTGCCTTTTGCAGTTGCGGCATTTGCTGTGCCACTGCTTCCTCTGCATAGTCCTGCATCTTGGGGTTGATGGTGGTGAAGATCTTCAGGCCATCGTCATAAATGTCGTAGTCCTCGCCATCCGTATTGGTCATGCCTTTCAATGCGGCACGCACTTCTTCTTTCAGCACTTCACGGAAGTAGGGCGCATAACCGGTGTTTTCGTCCAGCTTGCGGTAGTTCAGTTTTATCGGCGTAGCACTCAGGCGGTCAAATTCGGCCGGAGTTATGTATTTACTTTTCACCATTTGGTTCAGCACCACATCTCGCCGTTCCTTGGCCCTTACCGGAAAAACCCTTGGATTGTACAGGTAGTTGCCTTTAAGCATGCCAATCAATACGGCGGCTTCTTCGGGGTTGAGGCGGTCGGGTTCTTTTTGAAAAAAGGTCCGTGCAGCATTGCGGATACCATATACGTTATCACCATAAGGAACGGCATTGAGGTACAGCGAAATGATTTCCTCTTTGGTAAAATTCCGCTCAAGGCGCAGCGCAACAATGTACTCCTTCAATTTTTCCATGATGCGTTCCATCATGTTTTTGCTGCCTTGGTCCAATAAGGTTTTGGCCAGCTGCTGCGAAATGGTGGAGCCACCGCCTTCCTTGCCCAGCAACACTACTGCCCGCATGGTAGACTTTACATCGATACCTGCATGGTCGTAAAAACGTTCGTCTTCGGTGGCAATCAGTGCATGGATCACATGCTTCGAAATATCCCGGTAGGCCACATTGCTGCGGTTGCCCCGTTCGCGGTAGTATTTGCCCATGAGGGTGCCATCGGCGGCATACACTTCGGAGGATTGCAAAATGCTGGGATTTTCCAATTCCTTCAGGGAAGGCAGTTTGCCAAAAACACCTGCCATGGCCAGGATTACAATGAGGGCAAAAACGCCAAGCACGCCAAAAAGAATGCGCCAGAAAACCAGTACGGCTGTACTGGATCTTGGTTTTGCTTTTGTTTTGGGCTTGGCCTTAGGTTTCGTATTCATATTAAGTAGGTGAATGCTTTAAAAAATCGTTCCGCAACAGCACAATGGAACAAAGCTAAATAATAGTCCAAAGAAAGTGGGAAAAGACCGAGGTCCGAAGTCCCATGTCCGAAGACGGAGGCCGATTTATACCTGTACTTTTTCTTCCGCTTTCCGACTTCGGACCTCTAACTCCCTTAAAACTTCACCGGTGTGGTTTCCAAAAACTTCTGGTAGCCTTTAAGGTCCGGGGTGGCTTTTAATTTTTCCAGGTTGCCTTCCGAAATAACAGTAAAGGAAAACTTTTCCGCTTTCAGCCAGGGCACGATCTGCGATGCCGCAACGGGTTTTGTTTCCTGCACATAATTGATAGCACCCAGTACATCCGGGAAAGCGCCAATCAGCAACAATTTGTTTTCGCCATCCAGCGGCAGCAATTGCACGGCCGGGGCTGTGCCGGAACTTTGGCCCCGGTTGAAGCGGTCAAATGCAGTGCGGGCTTCGTTTCCAAAAATATTGTCCACTTTGTTCAGGATCACCACGGCGTAATGGGGCCGGTCGGCTTCGTACATGTAGCCATAGTTTTCCTGTTTGGGTAAAGCCACTTTTTGGCCGCCCGGCGCATTGGCTACACTATTGCGGTTGCCCCCTGCGGCAGCATTGGTGGTGGTTTGGGCCTGGGCCGTGTCCCTGCGCACCGTAGGCAATTGGGGTTCGGGTTCGGCAGGCGGGGGTTTGGGCTGTTTAGTTTGTGTTACCGGTGCCTGGGCCACTGGTTTTTGTACCGGTTGCTGAGGCGCGACTGTTTTGGGTTCCGGCTTGGGTTCTGGCACTTTTACAACCGTTGATGGCTGCACTTGGGCCGTATCTACCGGTGGTTTTGTTGCTGGTTCCTCTGTTACCAGCTTCGGGCTGGTACGTACCGCCACGGCCTGGTCCTCCTCTGACATGCGCTCAACATTCAGGTTGCGCAGCTCCTCTTCAATTTGTTTGCGGCGGGCCAGCACTTCCATCAGGTTGGCTGCTTTTTTAGCAATAGGCGCTTCCGGGTCCTGTTGCACCAGGCGGTTCAGGATGTCGGTAGCCGTGCTATCTTCCACCTGTTTAATGTGGTATACTGCTTCAATAAACAACAATTGCGGATTCCAGTAATTGGTTTGAAAAGTACTGTCGGCCACTTGCTTGGCCCTTTTGGCTTCGGTAAAACGGCCTTCCAAAAACATGTCGTACACCGCTTCGTAGGCTTTGGTGCTTTGCTCAGTGGGCCTGTTTGCTTCCGGGTCTATTCCGGTTTGCAGGGTTTGTGCCTGCCGGCTATGGGGATATTTTAACAACAGTTGCTGTTTGGTTGCTGCCGCTGCCGAGCTGTTGCCTGTCTGCAACTGAGCGAAATGGAGTTGGTATAGTGCATCGGGCATTATGGGGCTGTCCGGAAAACGCCGCCGCAATTCTTCAAGGGCTGCAATGGCTGCCGGGTAGTCTTCTATTTCATTAATGTATACCAGTGCGGATCCCAACAAAGCTCCGCGAATGGAGTCGTTGGAAACAGCCAGTTGCGGAGCCGTTAGCGGTAACGATTGCAGCAAGGTTTCGGCCGTAATGGCGCCACCGCCCAATGCATCGGCCTGTGCCACGGGGTTGCTGCGGGTAATTCCAGGAAGGTTGTTGCCCAATTGGGCTACGGCACTGGAAGCACGCCGCCAATTGTCCACGTTGGGGCGGGCACCCCAAACCTGTTTGAAGGTAGCAGCCCCGGAAGTGCGGGTGCTTTGGTTGTAAAAATACCATTCGCCTTTTGATTGCGACCGGAACGGATCGGTCAGGGCATCGGCATCCCTGATGGCACCTGAACCGGCCACTGGTGCATTTTCGTCCTCGCTCAGGCCTCGTTGGCGGCGGAGCTGGCGGGCCAGTTTTTTAAGGTAATCGCTGCGTTCATCCTCGGGGAGCGCAGCAATACGTTGCAGGCTGTCTTGCCGCTGCACAGTTGCCAGTTGGGGCAGCAGTTTGCCCAGGTAGCCTTTGCGTTCCGTTACCCTGGCAGCGTCTTCTGATGCCACCTGTGACAGGTCGAGGCTGTCGTAAAAAGAGGCTGCATCCCTGTACTGCTTTTGTTGGTAGGAAAGGTCGGCAAGGGTTAAAAAATTTGCATTTTTGGATAAGGGATTGTCCTGTGCCGCTTTGGTGGCTTTCAGCATGTAAGCTCTTGCTGCCGCTGGGTTGTTGCGCTCCAGCTCCATCCGGGCCAGCATAGCGTAGATCACGTCGCGCTGTTCCTGAAATTTTTCGCGGCGTGCCATTTTCTCCAGTTCTGCAATGTTTTGGGCAATGTAGTCTTCCCCGCCTTCCTTGTTGTTGCGCACCAGGGCCAAGCGGGCCCAGATATCAAGCACCGGGTCGGGGGTGTGGCCGATGGCCTTGTCATAAAAGTCTCGGGCAATTTCCGATTTGCCGGAAAGGTCGTACAACTGGCCGATCAGGTATTCCCAACGGGCTTTTTCAGCGGCATTTTGCGCATTGGGAAGGGCAGCGGAAAGGTGGTGGGCCGCACTGTCCCAAATTTGTTGTTTGTAAAACCAATATCCCTGCACTTCGGCAAGGTGTGGCAGCAGGCGTTCCGGAAAAGCGGGGTCCTGCCGCAAAGCTGCCAACAGGCTTCCTGCTTCCGAAAAAGCACCCTGCTCGGTAAGGGTGCGCACCTGCCAGATAAATGCGTTGTTGCGGCTGGGCGGGTCGGTAGTGAGGCGTTTCAGAAACGAGGCGTCTTCGGTGGTAACGATGGTTTGTGCATTGCCGCCATCCATTCGGCTGCCGATATAGCGGTAGTACCCGTCCTTTTCTTTGGGTGCAAAAGCGTGGTTGATGAACTGGAACATGCGCCGGGCCGAATCGTACTCCTGCTGCAGCAGGTAAGATGCGCCCCACAGCAGGTACAGATCGTCTATCCAATCGTTGCGCAGGTCGTGCATGACAATGCCCGTCTTGGCTTTGTAAATGATGGAATCGAGCTGGGTTTCGTCCTGCTTGGTGGTTTCCAGCGAATAATTATAGTAAGGCAACAGCTTGCTGAAGTCGTCGCGGTTGGCCTGTTTGGCACGTGCCAGCACTTCGTTCAGCTTATTGTTGGCGTTGAAGAAGTAGTTGTAGTGCGTGTAGGTATTTTGGAAAAAACGCCGCCGGGCAGAAAACTTTTTCTTGCCGCTTTTTTCGGCTTTCAACAAGCGGTTTTCGTAAGGTGCCGGTTTTTTTATTTCCAGGTCAAAGCCTTTTTGGGCCCACATGGAAAAGGAGCAGGTTACAAAGGATATCAGGAAAAGTATGCGGAGTACGTGCATCAGGATCGCGATCTAATGTGTAATAACTGAAAAACGGCAAATTTAGTATAGGCAGGGGAGGAAATTGGGAAAACTAATCCATCGTTCGTTGACCATCGACCATAGGCGATGTTCACTGGTCAATGGACTGTTCTCCGTCCTCCTTACCTTAGCCCCAAAATCTGCTGCATGGCCAAACTCGATGCCGGAACCACCCTCAGGCGGTTGCGTAACCGCTACCGGCTGGTAGTAATGAACGATGATACCTACGAAGAGGTGGTGACCTTTCACTTGTCGCGCCTGAGTGTATATATTGGCATGAGCACCATCATTGTGGTGCTGGTAAGCCTTACAGTGGGGCTGGTGGTGTTTACCCCGCTCAAATATTATATTCCCGGCTACGGCAGTGCCCGCATTGGCCGCGAGTACCGCGAACTTAAATACCTGACCGATTCGCTGGAAAAAGAGGTTTTTGAACAGGCACAGTATATTCAAAGTGTAAAAAGCGTGCTCGACGGCAGTGTGGAATTAAAACGCGATACGACCAAACTGGAGCTGCCGCCGGATGAGTATGAGAACAACTAAAGCATTTGGAATTTTTTTGAAGGTTCCAGTTTGCAATTTTCCTGTTTTCTGCCAAGTATAAAGCAATAAACAACCCTTTATAAAAGGTTCTTAAAAAGCCATTGAATCAAAAGTCATTGCATGGTTGAGGTCTGGTTACAAGTGTAGTTTGCCTCTGCCTATTGCATGATCAGTTTAATATTTTTCCGGAGGCTTTGTTTCAGGTTTTGTTTTAATACTTCACCCATGGTGTGGCACCGGTTAAACCGGTCGGTAAAGTGCAGGCTGTTGAGTTGCTCTTTCAGCGATTCGATTTTTTCAGGTTTCGATAATTCCTCTTTTACCATCAGGTTCATCAGGTCGAGCATGCGGCGCCGCGAAGAAAACAAGCGAAAGGCCATTAAGGTCCGTTCTTCCATGCGGTATTGCTCTATCGATTCTTTGTTCAGGTATTGCTGTACCAGCTCCACATAAGGCAGGTTCTCTTTAAAAAACTGGGGCCGGTACAGGTTGGCGCGGCCCTCGTAGCTTTGCTGGTCAAAATCAATGGGGCGCAACCGGTACTGAAAATCTTCAATATCGGGGGTTATATCCACTACGTAATTATAGCTGCGCATATCGCCCAGCAGCCGCACAAAACAGCGTTCGTTAAACTTGACCAGCTCTTTGGCTAGCCTTATTTTGTTGGAGGTAGTAGTGGTTTCAAAATAATCTTTGATAAACAAGTCGCCCGGGATGCCAGCAATATGTTCCTCCACCATGGTGCCGGGCCCGGCCAGGAACTTCATGCGGTGGGGCGAAAGAATGTGTTCAAGCTCCAGCCCATAAATCCGTGAAGCATCTTCTTTTTTAATATAAAAATAATCGGCGTTGTCGTTGAAGCGGTTGACGATGCGGACCCTAAACGGGTTGGAGTTGCCAAAAGGACAATAATCGATACGGGCCACCCGCAGGTGCTTGGTAAAAGTGTAATCCCCTTCAGTTTTCAGCAAGGCATACAACTTAATGAGGTCTTGCTGTAGTTCGTCCCAACTGCGCAGGTCGTAATGGGCTTCTTCCCAAAGCGTGTCTACGCCTGCTTTATCGAACAGGGGCGTTGAATAGGAAATCCGCTCCATATCGGCATAAGTAACCGGCAGCGGAATATCGCGGCCCCATTTTTTAAGGTAGGCCCGAAGGTTTTTACCAACAGGGTAAAATGGTTTTTTGCAGGAGGGTTTGATGGAAGTCGTTTCAAGCATGGGTGCAAGTTACCCTAGGAGTGGAGCGGGGAGATTGACCTCGGTCAAGCAGGAGTGGGAGATTTATTAGGTGAATTATTTGTAATGGAAGGATGGTTGGTTTTGATGGGCCTTGATGCTGGCCAGGCTTTTACTTTTTTGCACCAGTAAAAAAGGGCAATACAAGCATGTCTTCCATTAATGACAGCCTTATTTCGCGGGTGGGTCTTTGATCAAGCATTTTGTGCCCAGTTACATTCAGCATACTTTTTACGTATTTCATTCTTTGCAGGCTTTGTGCATTTTTTATGCCTTTAGGTGAAAATAGCGCTGCATAGCGAACCGGACGCACAAGTGTGCGACGCAACAGGCGCCGGTAAAAGCACTGTTGCCGGTTACCCAAAAAAAATATATCTTGATGCCGTTCCAATCCTTTTGTAAAACATTAAACCAAACAATCCTATGTTTTCGACCAAAGAAAAAACCCTGACCCCTGCAGTACGCAGCCAGGCCGGCAATGCCACACTTATAGCTGCCGGCACCACTTTCAAAGGCGACATTTCGAGCAGCAACGACCTTCGTATTGACGGCACCATCGTGGGCAATGTACAGTGCGCTGCCAAAGTAATTATTGGCACCGGCGGGCTGGTAGAGGGCAACATTGAAGGCGACAATGCCGAAGTTTCAGGGCGGGTGCAGGGCAATATCACCATCAAAGACCTGCTGCAACTAAAAGGCGCCTGTGCCGTAATCGGCAATATTGTGGCCGCCAAATTGCTGATAGAACCCACAGCCACCTTTAACGGCCAATGCCAAATGGGTGCCGCAGCCACTGCTGCTGCCCAGGTGGTACATATGAATGAAAACGAAAAGCCCCTTGCCAAAGCAAAATAGTAACAACCGCGACCTGATGCGTTATGCGGGCCTGGCATCACAACTCTTTGTATTGCTGGGTCTTTCCGTTTGGCTGGGGTACAAGGCAGATGGCTGGATGCGGATGCCCTTTCCGCTACTTGTGTGGGTATTGCCTTTTGTAGTACTTTGCCTCCTGATTTATAAACTCATTCAGGACACTTCCAAAAAGAAACAGGATGATGCGTAGCAGGATGCGGGATTTTGCACCGGTAGTTTTACTGTTTATTGTTCTAAATGCCTTGTTCGTGGCGGGCCGCACTTCGCTGGACAAGTGGGGCGCCGACCAAGGCGTACTCATAGCCGGCAACCTGCTGCTGTTTTTGATCACCCTTTTTTCTTTTTTAATGGCAAAAAGAGGGTTGGCCAATCCCAACCCGCACCGCTTTGTACGCAGCGTATATACCAGCATCCTCATCAAGCTGTTTGCCTGCATGATTGCTGCGGTGGTTTATATTGCTACCTACAAACAGGATTTAAATAAACCCGCCTTGTTTACGGTGATGGGATTGTACCTGGTGTACACGTTCCTGGAAGTATCGGTGCTGATGCGTATGCTGCGCAACAACAAGAACCATGGCTAAAAAGGAGGCGCCCCTACACGCATTGCAGCAGTTTCTGCCGCCTGGCACCCTCGAGCCGGTGCTGCATTACCTGCACCACTACAAGGTGCACCTAACGGTGGCGCGGGAACGAAAATCGATCCTGGGCGATTACCGCCACCGTACCCGCACCGAGGCGCACCGTATTTCGGTAAACGGCAGCCTCAATCCTTATGCTTTTCTCATCACCTTGCTGCACGAGTTGGCGCACCTGCTGACCTTTGAAGAATGGGGCGGAAGGGTGCAGGCCCATGGCCGCGAGTGGAAGACAACGTTTGGAAGATTGCTCGACCAGTTTATACAGCACGAAGTATTTCCAACCGATATAAAAGCGGCACTGCTGCGGTCGCTGCACAACCCGGCTGCTTCGTCCTGCGCTGATGAGGTGCTGTTGCGGGTGCTACGCAATTATGATAAAAAGCCGGAAGGCGTTGTATTTGTGGAGGCGGTGCCCGAAGGGGTGTTGTTTCAAACCAGCGATGGACGCATTTTTCGAAAAGGAGCAAAAATGCGGAAACGGTTTAAATGCGAAGAGGTAGCTACTAAACGGTTGTATCTATTCAGCCCGGTGTATGAGGTAAAGGTTTTGCAGGATTGACCTTTTCTAAAGCGTTGCTTTAGTTTTTTGGTAGGCTTTGGTGCTGCAACGCCCAACATAGATTAGGGAATAAATTTCTTGCATAAACAGGCTTTTAAAAAGAGCTATTCATTGTTTTCAACATTTGCTGCGCCGACCACTGAGGAAGCACAAGTATGCGCCTTATGGTGTAAAGCGGCTGCAAAGAATCTCTTTTTGCTGCAAGCTGGAAAGCAGATTTATAACCCCGTTGCTGCAACTCAGGTATCCCGGCAGCATTCCAAACGCCAAAAGGATACGCAAAATGTTCCACCGGTTTTCCGGTAATTTCTTCCAATTGTTTCCGAGTATTTGCAAGCTGCAGGTCATAGTCGTTCACCAACTTTTTCCTGCCACCTATTTCCTTTATGGTTTCTGATTGGTACTTATCAAATCGGCTATGGTCCCAGGTGTGCGAACCCACAGAGTGCCCATCATCAGCAAGTTGTTTAATTTGTTCACGGCTCATGTAATTGGGGCGGCCAATGGAAATGGTCATGATGTAAAAAGCTCCTTTAAAACCATGCTTTTCCAACTCCTTTTTTGCAATGGTGAATTGTTCTATGTGTGTATCGTCAAAACTGATCACGACTGGTTTAGCGGGCAGCGGGGTGCCAAAATTTAAGTAGGCATACAATTGTTCTGGGAGAATGGTGTGGTATCCACTATCTGCAAGTATTTGCAGCTGCGCCTTAAATTTATCTTCCATAACCTGGTACATGTTGGTGGCTTTGTGCGGCACAATATGGTGATAACACAAAACCGGCACTTGTTTTCGCGCCATTATTTCTGCAGGAGCTGCGGGCTTAGGGGCAATAGTAGTTTTTGTACTGTCCTGGCTGTTCTGTGTTTGGGGTGCTTTAGGTGCCGATTTAGCAGTTGGAGCTTGTTGGTTGCAGCCCAATGCCAGGCAGGTAAAAAAAAATCCAGAAAGGATGTACTTCATAGGGTTTCGGTGCCACATTAATATTGGTTGGCTTTTAGCGCAGGTGTCTTGCTTTTTATAGGTAGCTCCACTTGTAACCAAAGCAAATTAAGGTCCAGCATTAATGATCGTAGGGCCACACTATACCTGCTGGTTGAATTAATAGGGCAATTTGCAGGAGCCAACAACTTTTTTTTTCAAATGATTTCAAAGATTTTTTACCATCCATAATCCGCAGCCAAAATGACCCGAATTGCCCATAGGTCCATCCAGGTATTTAAATCCTAAATTTTCATAGGCCAATAATGCATTTTTTAATTCGGGCATGGTTTCCAAATACACTTTGCCGAAACCTTCTTCCCTTGCAGCTTCTAGGCTTTTTTCAATGAGCAACCTGCCCAATCCCAGCCCGCGGGCTTCGGGTCGCAGGTACATTTTTACCAATTCACAGGTATCTGCAGGTAAACCGTCGGTAGGGTAGATGCCGCCGCCGCCCAGTAACCCATTTTCATTTTCTGCAACAAAGTACCGCGACCGGGAGGTTTGAAAAAGTTGGAATAAGTCATCGGTGGTAGGGTCAAAATATACGGTTCCGGGTTTGTTGGCGCCGAATTCTTCCAGGGCTGCGCGGATTATAACGGCCAGTTGTTGATTGTCCTCAGGTTGTATGTTTCTGATGCTAACAGTTGCCTTATTCGGGTTCATGCGCTAAAGATAAGGAGGGGTTAATAACAGATCAATTTGCCTTTGTTAACCCCAATTATTAAAAATTATACTATTTGTTTTAAGTGTTTTACCTTATAAAAGGTGAGGTTTAAACCGTAAAAGTGTAAATGATACACCTGTTTTCTTTTTAGTTGGGTAAATGCGCTGCATCTTTGATCCATCAAATATCCAAATCCAAAGAAAGATCCAGCGTCCAACAATCCAAAAGAACAAACCGTAAATTTCCAGATCCACTGAAAGACCAAACAGGCCGATACCTTGTGAAAAAGTCAAACCGTCAAGCGCCTGAAAAAATTACTCCCCGCATTTGCGGGGAGTTCTATTTTGGGCATATGCCTATGTAGGATTGTTTCATTTTGCCAGCCTTTCCCCAATTTATTAGCTGCTGCACATGTATTGGTACCTCAAATATTTTGAGGAGATGCCGAATGGAATTTGGATTGACCCTAAGTATTTGGTGTAAAGCTATGAGCTAATTAAAATGATGGATGCTTTACATAATGCCCCAACATTGCCTTCGAAAAAAATGCGTCATTATGCAGCAACAAAAAAGCCACCCGGGGGCAGCTTTTTTTGTTATTTGAAAGTTTGCTTTGCTATGGGTTAAGCGGCGGCAAGGGCTTTGTTTACCAGGCCGGCTGCTTCTGAAAGCAAGATGGCCGATTGTACTTTCAGGCCGCTTTCGTCGATGAGTTTTTTAGCTTCTTCCGCATTGGTGCCCTGCAGGCGTACAATAATGGGGATTTCGATGTTGCCCATGTTTTTGTAGGCATCAATTACACCTTGTGCCACGCGGTCGCAACGAACGATACCGCCGAAGATGTTGATCAGGATGGCTTTTACCTTGGGATCCTTCATGATGATGCGGAAACCGGCTTCAACAGTTTGTGCGTTGGCTGTACCACCTACATCCAGGAAGTTGGCCGGCTCGCCGCCACTCAGTTTGATCATGTCCATGGTGGCCATGGCCAAACCGGCACCGTTTACCATACAGCCCACGTTGCCATCCAGTTTTACAAAGTTCAGGTTGTATTTTCCGGCTTCTACTTCGGTTGGGTCTTCTTCCGAAATGTCGCGCAGGTTAGCCAAGTCGGGATGGCGCATCAGTGCGTTGTCGTCGAGGTTCATTTTGCAATCCACGGCAACGATTTTGTCGTCCGATGCCTTGAACAGCGGGTTGATCTCGAGCATGGCGCAATCGAGGCCAACATATGCGTTGTAAAGGTTGGTCACAAACTTCACCATGTTCTTAAAGGCATCACCCTTAAGTCCGAAGTTAAAGGCAATTTTGCGTGCCTGGAATCCTTGCAGGCCACCACCTGGGTGCACCCACTCTTTGAAGATTTTTTCAGGAGTGTTGTGGGCCACTTCCTCAATGTCCATACCGCCTTCGGTGCTGTACATAATCACGTTTTGCCCTTTTGCCCGGTCCAGTAAAATGGACAGGTAAAACTCTTTACGTTCGCTGGGACCATCGTAGTACATGTCCTGCGCTACCAATATTTTGTTTACCACCTTGCCGGCGTCACCGGTTTGGATGGTTACCAGGGTGCCGCCGATCAGCTTTTGCGAAACCTCGGTTACTTCGTCCAGCGACTTGATCACCTTCACGCCATTGATGCCGTTTTCGCGGATCTTACCCTTGCCGCGGCCACCTGCGTGGATCTGGGCTTTGATCACAGCAAAGTTGCTGCCGTACTGGGTTTTGATCTGGCGGTAGGCTTCTTCCGCTTCGTGGGGTGTGCTGGCGGCAAAGCCTTCCTGCACCGGAACGTTGTATTTCTTCAACAGTTCTTTTGCCTGGTATTCGTGCAAGTTCATTCTCTAAAAAGTTTGGGCAAATATAAGATGATAGATGATAGATGGGGGAGGATAGTTAGGAGTTGACAGTTGGTGGTTCGCGGTTGATAGCAGGTTTGCGGGAATGGTTAGGATGATGGTACAAAATACTTTACGGCGTCATTGCGCGGCGCGGCCAGGTTTATATCCCAAGGTTACGTGGTGCACCGATGCAATTTCCAACATTTTTACAGATGTAAGTTGGTGACGTTTTAAGAATAATAAAGGTATTGGGGATTGCTTCGGCGCATTGAATGCAGGAACTTCAATAGTTACTGCTGCGCCTCGCAATGACGATAGCAAGGCCTTTTATTCATTTAATTTGCGCCTGTCAACGTGATGAAACTATTGGCTACAATCGCTCATCTACCACCTACCATCTATCATCCATCATCTATTCACTCGGCGGTATCAGGGGCTCATTCGCATTGCGGATCATTTCCTCAATATTGCGGTCTTCCGATTGGGGGATGTGGCCGGTTTCTTCGAGCATCCGCATGTCCTTGGCATCTTTTAAAAAGTCGGAGGCAAAAATGAAATCATTCAGCCGTTCGTTTTTACTAAAGATGATGTCCTTGCTGTTGCCTTCCCATTCTTTTTCGCCCTGGTACATGTATACAATGTGGTCGCCAATTTCCATTACCGAGTTCATGTCGTGGGTATTGATGACCGTGGTGATGCCGTATTCTTCGGTGATCTCTTTGATCAGTTGATCAATGAGCCCTGAGGTTTGCGGATCGAGCCCCGAGTTGGGTTCGTCAACAAAAAGGTATTTAGGGTTGAGCACAATTGCCCGGGCTATGCCTACCCGCTTCATCATGCCGCCACTAAGTTCACCCGGAAATTTTTTGTTGCTGCCTTTCAGGTTTACCCGTTCCAGCACTTCGTTTACCCGCTCCATCTTTTTCTTGCGGTTCCAGGTTGTAAACATATCCAGCGGGAAAATCACATTGTCTTCCACGTTCATGGAAGAAAAAAGTGCCGACCCCTGGAACAGCATGCCGATCTCTTTGCGGATTTCTTTTTTGTCATCTACCGACATTACGGTAAAATCACGGCCTCCATATAAAATATGCCCGCTGTCGGGTTGAAACAGGCCTACCAGGCATTTCATAAATACCGTTTTGCCGCTGCCGCTGGAACCAATTATAAGGTTGCACATGCCGGGGTTCATATTCACCGTCACGCCTTTCAGTACGGCCTTGCCGTCGAAGCCTTTTTGTAGGTCTTGAATTTCTATCATGTTATTTATTTAAAGCGGCCTAGTGCCAGCCTTACTCCTGAAAACAACCAGCTTCCTAATAAAAGTAACTTAAGATAATGCTTTGAATTTGAGCTGGCACCATCCAAATAAATATAATACCATGGATTAATACCAAAATAACGTATAACCTTGTTTTTAAAAGTATAAACCTGATTTAGGTTGGTTGTTTTGTAATAATGGTAAAGGTTCGCTTGGGTATGATTAGCTTTAATCGGCAGGAGATTTTTGTCCAGAATCCTTTCGTGAAAACTAGTTACATTGAATGCATTAATAATAACAGGTCTTGAACTGTTTATTTCTCTTCGAAATTCTAGCGCATTCAGGTATTTGCCTTTTTCATTTCGGGCAAACAAAATGTCATTATAGATATCTGTTAACACCCATTTTCCCCATTCTCGGATAAAAAACTCTGGAAAAACATGATGTTCATTTTGAAAAGCAACCTCAACCATTCTGCCCTTGATATTATGGACCGAAGCGAACAGCAACATCATATTGGCGAAATGGCTACAAAACAATTTATTGTCTTTTGATTCCAATAACCCGTAATAACTTTCAATTGGTCCAGATCTTAATAAATGGGGGGTAGGGTTGCCTCGTTGTGCATGAAATTGCGACAGGAGCAGTAAACTTAGCGCGGTAAGTTTTTCTTGTGTGCTTTGCGTTTCTTTTACAACTGAACCTGTCAATTCTAGTGCAGCTGAATGTTCCCTGTCTGAATACATGGTTTCAGTATGAGTGTACCATTCGTCCTGAGATTGATACAATTGCCGTTCAGTGGCATAAACTTTATACTGAAAGGTATCTCTGTTCAGGTATATGAATAGGTTTATTATACTTAAAAGAATAAAAATCGACCATTGAGTAAACCATTTACCATTTTGCTTCATGAAGAATTATTTACAACAACAACGCTGCCAATACATAATCTGCCAGCAAAATGGAGATACAGGTGACCACCACTGCCTTGGTAGAGGCCCGGCCAATTTCCAATGCGCCGCCTTTTACGTGGTATCCGTAATAAGCAGGAATGCTGGAAATAAGAAAGGCAAATGTGTAAGCTTTTATCAGCGCAAAAAAGACGTTGAACGGCACGAAAGCCGTAAACAGGCCTTTATCGAAAATAGTCGGTGAAACAATGCCCGTCATAGTGGAGGCCACCCGGCCGCCGTAAATGCCCAGTACCATGGAAATAACTACCAGCATCGGGATTACCACAAGGGCTGCCAAGATTTTGGGCATCACCAAATAGGCCTTTGAATTGACCCCCATGATCTCCAGGGCATCAATTTGTTCCGACACCCGCATGTTGCCCAGCTCGCCGGCAATTTTAGAACCAACCACACCAGCCAGCACAATACACACAAGGGTGGAGGAAAATTCTAGGATCACCGTATCGCGAACGATCTGTGAAATAGACTCGCGGGGAATAAGCGGCGACACCAGCTGGTAAGCCGTTTGTACCGCCGAAACCGCACCAATGAAAAAAGAAATAATGGCCACGATGGGCAGGGATCCAATACCTATTTCAGCACATTGGTGCATGAACTCCTTCCAGTACATCTTTGAATTTTCCGGCCTGGAAAACATGCCGCCGATCATCAGGAAATATTTGCCAAGCTCGCTTAGAAACTGCATATGCAATTAAGGGTTTGTGACTTGTTTGTTTCGTTTCAATCTTTTCCACCAGGGAGAGCGGCGAACCACTTCATCCGTGGCGGTTTTGTTTTTAATCTGTGCATCTACCACGGCAATCACACTCATGTTTACAATGCTGCGCACCGAACTGCCCAATTGTAATACATGCACTGGCTTGTTCAATCCCAACAAAATCGGGCCAATGGCATCGGCAGCACCCAGCGCCTGCAGTATATTGTAGGTAATGTTGCCTGCAGCCAGGTTGGGAAAAATCAGCGTATTTACATCCCGGTCCACCAACTCGCTAAATGGGTAGTTTTCCCGCATCAGTTCTTTATTGAAGGCAACTGATGCCTGCATTTCGCCATCCACAATCAGGTTGGGCATGCGTTGTTTTACTATTTGCCGGGCATCGGCCATCACCCGGGCTTCCACACCATCCGAAGAGCCAAAGTTGGAGTAGGAGAGCAGCGCTATGCGGGGCTCAATGTTGAAATGCCTCACCTCGCGGGCAGCCAGCAGCGTGATCTCGGCCAGTTCTTCGGCCGTGGGGTTGAAGTTTACGGTTGTATCAGCCAAAAACAGGGGGCCTTTTTTGGTGAGCATGAGGTACATGCCTGCAATTTTGCGAACGCCTTCCTCGGTGCCTATAACCTGGATGGCCGGGCGGATGGTATCTGCATAGTTTTTTGTAAGCCCTGAAATCATGGCATCGGCATCACCCATTTCCACCATCATGGCGCCAAAGTGGTTGCGGTTGCGCATCACTTTTTGGCTTTCGTAAAAATTAATGCCTTTACGTTTGCGTTTTTGAAAAAATACTTCGGCGTAGGTCAGCCGCTTTTGCCTCATTTCTGCACTTTTCGGGTCAAAAATGGGCAGGCCTTCGATGTCGATATTGTTGGCTGCGGCTATGGTTTTTATTTTCTCCACATCGCCGAGCAAAATGGGGTAGGCCACGCCATCGTCATATACAATTTGCGCGGCTTTTAAGATCTTGATGTTGTCGGCTTCGGCAAAAACAATCCGTTTAGGATCGCGGCGTGCTTTCGAACCCAGTACCCGCATTACCTGGTTGTCGAGTCCGAGGCGGCGGTTCAATTCGTTGGTATATCCTTCCCAGTCGGTAATAGGTTTTACCGCCACGCCGCTTTCCATGGCAGCCCGGGCTACGGCAGGTGCCACCGTTGCCAGCAGGCGTGGATCGAGGGGTTTGGGAATAATATAATCCGGGCCAAAAGAAATGGTTTTGGTGTTGTAAGCCAGGTTCACCATGTCGGGCACTGCGGTTTGTGCCAGGTCGGCAAGGGCACGTACGGCGGCCAGTTTCATCGGTTCGTTGATCTGGCGGGAACGTACATCCAGCGCTCCGCGAAAAATATACGGGAAGCCCAATACATTATTTACCTGGTTGGGAAAGTCGGTGCGGCCCGTGGCTATAATCACATCGTTGCGGGCGGCTTTTGCTTCAAGGTAAGGAATTTCGGGGTCGGGGTTGGCCAGGGCAAATACAATGGGATTTTTTGCCATGCTTTTTACCATTTCGCCGGTTACCACATTGCTTACACTTAAGCCAATAAATACATCGGCGCCACGCATTGCCGAACTCAAAGTAGCTTCGGCAGGAGCGTTGGCAAAAGGCACTTTAAACTCTTCCAGGTCGTTGCGGCCCCGGTGCAGGGGCCCTTTTATGTCAAATACATTAAAGTTTTCGGGTTTGGCGCCCAATGCTACATACAGCCTGATGCAGGCCATAGCGGCAGCCCCTGCTCCATTTACAACAAAGCGAACTTTATCGATCTTTTTTTTCTGCAATTGCAAGGCATTGAGCAGGGCGGCCGAGGAAATGATGGCCGTGCCATGCTGGTCGTCGTGCATAACCGGAATAGAGCATTGCTCTTTCAACGCCTTTTCAATATAAAAACATTCCGGCGCCTTGATGTCTTCGAGGTTGATGCCTCCAAAGGTTGGTTCCAGTGCTTTTACAATCTGCACAAACTTTTCCGGATCTTTTTCATTGATCTCGATGTCGAACACATCGATGTCGGCAAAGATTTTAAACAATACGCCTTTACCTTCCATCACCGGCTTGGAGGCTTCGGGGCCAATGTCGCCCAAGCCCAAAACCGCTGTTCCGTTGGAGATAACTGCCACCAGGTTTCCCTTGGCCGTGTATTTATATACTTGTTCGGTGTCGGCATGAATTTCTTTGCAGGGCTCTGCCACTCCGGGCGAATAAGCCAACGAAAGATCGCGTTGCGTTTTCGCCTCTTTGGTAGGTACTACTTCTATTTTTCCCGGGCGGCCTTTGGAGTGGTAATCCAGGGCGTCCAATTTCCTTGAGTCTTTCTGCATACAGGTTTATTGTTCCATTGCCCGTCCCTGGCATCAACAGCCATTTTACCGGACCGGGTAGCAAATAAGCAATCGGTTAAATATAAAGGGTGCAAGTTACGAAGAAATGAAAAGGCCAATTAAAGGATGCCACAACCACCCGTTATAAAAAGGATGTATTTACTACCAATATTTATATAAAAGAAAAAAGGTATTGTTTCCAACGAACCATTAACCTGCACCGCCACGTTTCCCTGGCCTGCAGGGCGCTGGTTAATCCGCACCACTTATACCAATTACTTGCATTTTAAAAAGAATGTGCACTACTTTGTCGGCACAAGCTACAGCTATATGGATACACTTGTTTTACAAACACAAAATCTTACACACCATTTTTCGGGGCGCAGGCCGGTGCTTAAAGAAATAAGCCTGGAGGTGCCGCAAGGGGCTATTTATGGCTTTCTGGGTCCGAACGGCGCCGGCAAAACAACCACCCTAAGGTTGGTGCTGGGACTGCTTTCGGTGCAGCAAGGCAGCATCAGCATTTTGGGAAAAGACCTTAAAACGCACCGGGAAGAAGTATTGCGCCAGGTGGGTTCGCTTATAGAGCAGCCTTCTTTATACGGTCACCTTACTGCAAAGGAAAACCTGGAAGTCTACCGCCGCATTTATGGTGTGCCGCCAGGCCGCCTTACCCAGGTGTTACAAAAGGTGGGGTTGCAAAATACCGGCAGCAAAAAGGCAAAGCAGTTTTCCCTGGGCATGAAACAGCGGTTATCCATTGCTGTGGCTCTGTTGCACCAACCCAGGCTACTGATCCTGGATGAACCCACCAACGGCCTCGATCCCAACGGCATTATCGAAACACGGCTGTTGATTCAGCAATTGAATGTTGAGGAAGGCGTTACTATTCTGGTGTCGAGCCATATACTGGCCGAGGTAGAAAAAATGGCCACGCATATGAGTATCATCCATGATGGATCCCTGTTGTTCCAAGGCACGCTGCGCGACCTGCAATCCATGAAACAAAAGCAGGCCTTTGTGCAGGTGGAGACCAGCAATAACGACGCAGCCATGGATTTGCTGCAGTCTTTTTCGCCACAACGGCAAAACGGCCACCTGTTGCTGCCTTTTACTTCTAAAGTAGATGTGGCTGCGGCCAACCGCCTGCTGGTGCAGCAAGGCATTGATGTATACCACCTGGAGCAACGCCACAATGACCTGGAACAAATGTTTATTGACCTGACAAACGAAGCCAAATGACTTTTGCAAATTCTTACCGATCCGAACTGCTCAAAACTAAACGTACTGCATCATTTTGGCTTAGCCTTGTTGGCGCCGGCTTGATACCTGCAATTTTTTTAACGGCATACCTGCTCAAGCCGGATGGTGCTGCCAAACAAATGGGGGTGCATCCCTGGAATGTGCATTTTTTTATGGGATGGCAGGCCATGGGATTTTTTTTGTTGCCCATGTTTGTGGTCCTGGTTTGTGCCTTGGTAATGCAGATCGAGTTTAAAAATAATACCTGGAAACAGGTTTATGCTTCACCGCAAAGCTATGGGCAGATATATTTTTCAAAGATGCTGATCATCCACACCATGCTGGTGTTTTTATTTTTTGCATTCAATCTGTTCATGCTTTGTACCGGGATAATTTCAGCGCTGGTGCACAAACAATTTACTTTTTTAGAACATGGTTTTGAAGTAAAAAAACTGCTGGCATTGAATGCTAAAATGTATATCGCAACGATGGGCATTGCGTCCATACAGTATTGGCTTTCCCTGCGCTTTAAGAACTTCATTGTTCCAGTTGGTATTGGGCTTGCCTTGTTGATTGCTTCTATTGTTGCCGCTAATTTGGGTTGGGAGCATATCTATAAAATTCCGTTTGCCCACCCTGGACTCACCCTTAAATACACGACACAGCCTGCCACAAGTTGGCTGCAACCTCACGAATGGAATGCCTTGATCACTTTTGTGTTGTTTACGGTTATTGGTTTTGTGGATACGGTGTACAAGAAAGAAAAAGGGTAAGGAAGCTTACCTCTAAAGACTAAATATTAATAAAACAAAAGGTGTTCTTTTTCAGAACACCTTTTGTTTTACTATCATGTCCAAGTATTTTTCTGATATCAGCCGTCCAGGGTCTGAGGTCTGCTTTCTACGTCTTGCCTTAAACACCTCCCAATGCACCAAAGGTGGCCATCATGCCAATGCCGGTTTCAATGGCACTTTCATCGATATTAAATACGGGTGTATGCACACCAGCCGTGATTCCTTTTTCCTGGTTGGCCGTGCCCAGCCGGAAAAAGCAACCAGGTATTTGCTGCGAATAATAGCCGAAATCTTCGGCGCCCATGCGCATTTCCGTTACCTGCACTTTGTCTATACCCATATATTCTTTTGCCAGCGCATCTGCTTTTGGGTACAGGGCTTCATTGTTGTACACACAGGGATAGCCCACATCGATATGCACATCGGCTTCGCAACCCATGCTGTGTACCAGTTCGGCAGTTATGCGCCGAATAATTTCATGTGCCTTAAACCGCCAGGCTTCATCCATTGCCCGGAATGTGCCCATCAATTTTACTTCTGTTGGAATTACGTTTGTAGTATAGCCACCCTGGAAAGATGTGATGGACAAAACGGAAGGGGAAAAAGGGTTGGCATTGCGGCTTACTACCTGTTGCAAGGCAACTACCAGGTGGGCGGCCACCAGGATGGTGTCTGTCGTCCAGTGCGGAGCGGCGGCATGCCCGCCTTTACCTTTTACGGTAATATAAATTTCGTCGGCCGATGCCATGGCAATGCCCGGCCGGAAAGACAGCAAACCAACTTCTAGTTGGGGATTCACATGCAGCGCATAAATAGCTTGCGGCACAGGATTTTGCAGCACGCCTTCTGCAATAAGCAACGAGGCGCCGCCCGGATTTTTTTCTTCTCCGGGTTGAAAAATAAGTTTCACCGTGCCTTCCCATTGGTCTTTTGTTTCGGACAAAATGCGGGCTGCACCCAACAGGCATGTGGTGTGTACATCATGACCGCAGGCATGCATCACACCGGCTTTGGTACTTTTATATGCAATATTATTTTCTTCTTGTATGGGCAGTGCATCCATATCGGCACGCAGCGCTACTATCCGGCTTCCAGGGTTGCGCCCCTCGATGATGCCCACCACACCTGTAGCTGCTTTTACTTCGAATGCAATGCCGTACTCGGTTAACTTTTGCTGCACAAATTTGGAGGTCTCAAACTCCTGGTAGCTAAGTTCGGGATGCATGTGCAGGTGGTGGCGTATCTCAATAAATTGCGGCGCATATTGTGCCGCAAGGTTTTTTATAGTGGATAGTTCCATTTATTTAGGTTCAATGGGTTCAAAATTCTATAGGTTCAAAGTTCGGGGTTGGAGGTTAAAGAAGGCCATTTTTTTAACATCACAAATGTGCCCTGGTCCCAACAAAATTTTTGTAACCAGGTGTTCAGGCCAAAAAAAATCCTGCACCATAAGGCGCAGGAAATCTATTTATTTTAGGCATAATTAATTTTCTTCTTCTTCCTCTTTTTCCGGCTTTATTTCAATAGTGTCATTGATGATAAACACCCCTTTGGGAAAATACGCATTCATTAATTTCTGGTACCGAACCGCTTCGTCTCTTGTTTGAAAGTTGCCTGCCTTCAGCCTGAAAAAAGGCGACTGGTACACCAGATAAGCTTTGAGTTCGGGAAAGGCAGTGTATACTTTTGTTTTTGCTGCAATGGCTTCATCGCGTTTATTGGTATTTACCACCATCAGCCGGTAGCCTCGCATGGTGCGTCCGTATTTTTTCTTTGTGGATGCATTAATGGATGCCTGTTTTTTTACCAACATATCAATCCGCGGGTCCTTATGCACCACCACGGTAGGGCCATACAAAGCACTGTCTCGTTGCGCAAAACTAAAATGCGTAATCAATAAAAAGGCAAAGAAAAATAGTGGCTTCATATATTCAGGTTGTTGCGGAAACAGTACCAAAAATAGTTCCATTATTGTTGAGGCACTGTTAATAGCTGCCCTCGCCGGCCGGTGCACCCTGCACAATGGCTACGCTGGCGCTGCATCCAAGTCGGGTGGCGCCTGCTGCAATCAATTGTTTTGCAAAATCAAAATCGCGGATGCCGCCGCTGGCTTTGATTTCTATGTTGCCGGGCAGGTTTTTGCGCATTAGTTGCACCGCTTCCACCGAAGCGCCCTTGGCGGCATAACCGGTGGAGGTTTTTAAAAATTGCACCGGGTATTGCAGGTACAGCTGGCAGCAGGCAATAATTTGTGCTTCGGTTAAAATGCCGGTTTCCAGTATTAGTTTTAGTGCTGCACCGCTGTTGCCGATCGCTTCGGTGGTGGCGGCTATTTCCTGTTGCAGCGTTTCCAGGTCGCTAGCCACAATGGCGGCAATATTTACAACCATATCCAATTCATCGGCACCGGCATTCAGCGCTTCTTTTACTTCGGCAACTTTGGCGGTATAATGGCTGTAGCCAAACGGAAAACCGATGACCGTTGCCACTTTTACACCGCTTCCAGAAACTGCTGTTTTTGCCTGGCGTACAAAATAAGGCGGCACACACACCGAGGCAAATCCGTGCTGCACGGCTTCCGTGCACAGCTTTTGTATTTCGGCAGCCGTTGTGTCGGGTTTTAATAAGGTATGATCTATAAAAGAAGCTATGTTCATATTTTTTATATTTATTTTTAAAGCCATCGAAACCGCACCTAAGGGTGCAAAGAAAACCCAAATAAGGATTACATGAGAAAACTACGAATGTGGCTGCTTTGTGGCGGAGCCTTGTTTTGGCTGCCTTCGCTGCATGCCCAAACTACCTTTCCAGAAAACGGCGTTGCAGATCCGCGCAGCGGATATTATGCCTTTACCCACGCTACGCTGGTAAAAGATGCATCTACCACTTTAAAAGACGCAACACTGGTTGTTCGCGACGGCCGTATTGTGTCTGTAGGCGTAGGCGGGGCGGTGCCAAAAGGTGCAGTAGAAGTAAACTGCAGCGGCAAATTTATTTATCCGTCTTTTCTGGATGCCTACAGCGATTATGGAACACCACCAGCGCCTCCACGCCAGGCAGGTTTCAACTTTTCGGCGCCAGCGCAGCTCACCTCTCCTACAAAAGGCGCCTATAGCTGGAACGCTGCCATCCGTCCGGAGCAGGCTGCTGCACGTGTGTTCACTGCCGACGAAACAAAGGCAAAAGCATTACGCGATGCCGGTTTTGGTACAGTGCTTACCCATGTAAAGGATGGTATTGCCCGTGGCACCGGTGCATTGGTTACCCTGGCCAGCGAAAAGGAAAACCTGACCCTGTTAAAAGAAAAAGCCTCAGCGCATTATTCTTTGAGCAAAGGGTCGTCTACCCAAAGTTATCCCGGATCCATGATGGGCATAATTGCCCTGCTGCGCCAAACCTACCTCGATGCACAATGGTATAAAGCCAACACCGACAAAGAAGGCAAAAACCTAAGTTTGCTTGCCTGGAACGAACTGCAGCAACTGCCCCAGATTTTTGAGGCCAACGATAAATGGAATGCCCTGCGTGCCGACCGAATCGGCGATGAGGCCGGTGTGCAATACATCATAAAAGGAGGCGGCAACGAATACCAGCGCATTGCTGAAATGAAGGCCACCGGCGCTACGTTTATCCTCCCACTCGCTTTTCCGCAGGCACAGGATGTAGAAGATCCCGCCGATGCCCGGATGGTTTCCATTTCGGACATGAAACATTGGGAATTGGCACCTGCCAACCCGGCGGCTTTTGAAAAGGCAGGCATTTCCTTTTGCCTCACTACTGCCGATTTGCGCGATAGCAAAGAGTTTTTAAGCAATGTGCGTAAGGCTATTGCCTATGGCTTGTCGGAAGCTGCAGCCCTCAATGCGCTGACCAAAACACCTGCCACCGTGCTGGGTGTGTACAATGAAGTGGGTAGCCTCGAGGCAGGCAAATGGGCCAACTTCTTTATCTCTTCCGGCCCTATTTTTAACGATGGCGCTACCATTTTTCAAAATTGGGTGCAGGGAAAAAAGCACAGTGTAAAAGAGGACAGCTGGGCCGAACCCCAAGGCATGTACAAAGTAGTATTCAACACCGCTACAGGCCCTGTTGAATATACCCTGAATGTAAAGTCGGGCACATCGGCAGCATTGGTGGCTGGTAAAGACACTGTTACCTCCCGCTTTTATTTTGATGGCCGCTCGGTACGCCTCAATGTGGCACCGGAGCGCAGCCCCGATACGCGTTTCCGCCTGAGCGGCACGGTGGGCACCGAAGGCTGGAGCGGATACGGCGAAGACAGTGTAGGCAACCGGTTTACCTGGACGGCCGTGAATATGCCGGCAAATGCGGCAGCAAAAAGCGACAGTGCCCGCCGCAAAGCGCCTGGAACGTTGGGTAAAGTAGTATTTCCTTTCGAGCCCTTTGGCTGGGAGGAAGGTGCTGCACCCAAACAGGAAACCATCCTGATTCAAAATGCAACCGTGTGGACCAACGAAGGCGAAGGCATTTTGCAAAATGCCGATGTGCTGCTGCGCAACGGTAAGATTGCACAGGTAGGCAAAGGCATTTCGGCAACGGGAGCCCGCGTAATTGATGGCACGGGCAAACACCTGACACCGGGCATCATCGACGAGCATTCGCATATTGCAGCTGCGTCCATTAACGAAGGTGGTCAGAGTGTGACCTCCGAAGTACGCATTGGCGATAACCTGGCGCCTGATGATATCAACATTTATCGGCAGCTAAGCGGCGGTGTTACCACATCGCATATCCTGCACGGATCGGCCAACACTATTGGCGGGCAAACGCAGTTGATCAAACTGCGCTGGGGCGCCAATGATGAAGGTTTGAAATTTAAAGGCGCCGATCCCTTTATCAAGTTTGCATTGGGCGAAAATGTAAAACGTACTTCGTCGCAGCAAAACAATCGTTTCCCCGATACCCGCATGGGCGTGGAGCAGGTGCTCACCGATGCATTTACCCGGGCAAAAGATTATGAAAAGGCATGGAAAGAATATGAAGCAGCAAAAGGTAAAAAAGGTGCTGTGGCGCCGCGCCGTGACCTGGAACTGGATGCCCTGGTAGAAATTCTGAATGAGAAGCGTTTTATTACCTGTCACTCGTATGTGCAAAGTGAAATTAATGCAGCCATGAAAGTGGCCGACAAATTGGGCTTTAAGTTCAACACTTTCACACACATTCTGGAAGGCTACAAAGTGGCTGACAAAATGAAGGAGCATGGAGCTGCTGCCTCTACCTTTTCCGACTGGTGGAATTACAAAATGGAAGTGATTGACGCCATTCCGCAAAACGCAGCCATCATGCAGCGGGTAGGACTCAATGTAGCTATCAATTCGGATGACGCTGAAATGGCCCGCCGCCTGAACCAGGAAGCAGCCAAAAGCGTGAAGTATGGCGGCATGAATGAAGAAGATGCGTTGAAGATGGTAACCCTGAATCCTGCTAGAATGATGCACATCGACAAGCAGGTAGGCTCCATTAAAGTAGGTAAAGATGGAGACGTGGTTTTGTGGAGCGATAACCCCCTGAGCATTTATGCAAAGTCGCTGTACACCATTGTTGATGGTACTATTTACTTCGACCGCGAAAAAGATGCGCAAATGCGCCAGTCGGTGGCAGCGGAGCGGCAGCGCCTGGTAAAGAAAATGGTGGGCGAAAAACGCAGCGGTGCCCCGGTATCGCCTGCACAACCCACTTACCAATTAATGCATACCTGCAGCGAGCATGCCCACAGCCATGGTCTTTTAACCATTGACGCGGAGGAAGCGGAGTAAACAATCATTTGCGATGTGCCAATCAAAAAGAATATAAATGAAAAAATATTTGCTTCTTTTTTGCATAGCTGCCTCACTGGCTGCCACGGCGCAGGAAACAGTATACCCTGCACCGAAACAAAAACTTCCTGTTGTTATTACCAATGCTACGGTGCATGTGGGCAACGGGCAGGTTTTAACCAATGCTTCCATTGCTATTGAAAATGGAAAGATTACGGCCGTAGGTAATGCGGTAACGCCGGCTGCTGGTGCAACCGTTATCAATGCGCAGGGAAAACATGTTTATCCCGGATTGATACAGGCTGTTAGCGACCTTGGATTAATTGAAATCAATTCGGTCCGTGCCACCAGCGATGTGCGGGAATTGGGCGAACTCAATCCGAATATTCGTTCCATTGTGGCTTATAATACCGATTCTAAAGTCACCAACACTTTGCGCACCAATGGCATTTTGCTGGCCAATATTGTGCCCAGGGGTGGCATCGTTTCTGGCCGTTCTTCGGTGGTGCAGCTCGATGCCTGGAACTGGGAAGATGCTGTGTATAAAATGGATGGCGGCGTGCATGTTAGCCTGCCCCTGCTGATGCCGCGGGCTTCGTTCCTGCCGGCAGCAGCTAATGCCCCCGATCCGGTAAAAGCGGGCATGGAAGCCATTGACCGGATGCGCAGTTTTTTGCGCGAAGCAAAAGCCTATCATGCCAGCGGGGTGCCAGCAACCGAAACCAACCTGAAGTTTGATGCAGTGAAAGGATTATTCAACGGCTCGCAAAAGCTGTTTGTTGAGGCCAATACTATCAAACAGATTTTGATTGCTTTGGACATTGCAAAAGAAATGGGAGCACCCCTGGTGATAGTAGGAGGTGCCGATAGCTGGCGTGTGGCCGATTTGCTGAAACAAAATAATGTTTCGGTGATCCTGAGCCAATCGCACAGCCTGCCCATACTCGACGACGACGATGTGGACCAGCCTTATAAAACACCGGCGCAATTGCAAAAAGCAGGCGTGCTATTTGCCATTTCCGACGAGGACGGAAATACCAGGGGCCGCAACCTGGCCTTTAATGCAGGAACGGCTGTAGCTTATGGTTTAACCAAAGAAGAAGCCTTGCAGTCGGTAACCCTGAATGCTGCAAAAATTTTGGGCATAGGTGATAAAACCGGCAGCATTGAAGTGGGCAAGGATGCCAACATCATTGTGGTAAAAGGTGATGTGCTCGACATGCGCAGTTCGGTGGTTACCGATGCTTTTATACAGGGCCGGAAAATTGACCTTACCGACAAGCACAAACAACTAAGCGACCGTTACGAACATAAATACGAACTGAAATAAAACTCAATTTAATTAAAGCAAAAGGGTCGATTCAAAAGAATCGACCCTTTTGTTTATGGAAACAATATGAAATAAGGATTGAGTAGGTTCCTAATTGGGTTCCATGTTTCGGTTGTATATAACCGGTAGTATTTTTTTGGATGGTTCTCAGCACCTGCGCCATCTTGAATTGAAACTTTCAGATATGTTCAACTTCCTGTTTATATTTTTAAAATTGTTGGCAGCAAGAGAGATTGAAATATTAAACAGGCATTTATCATGAACCACTTCGGTAATATATTTTATTACAAAGCTGTAGCGGCTCCTTAAAAATTTAATGAAACCAGGTGCATTTTTGTTTACATAAAAAACGCCGGCAAATAGCCGGCGTTTTTTAAAATTCCATCCAATGTTATGTTGGTACAGAAGCAGCTTTTGCTTCTGCAACATCAAAGGTGCACAGGCTGGCCACATAATCCCTGCTGCCATCTGTAACCCAGGTATCCAGTTGGGCAATGTCTTTCATTTGCTGGCCACGCTGCCGCGGTACGGCAATATAACCACACTTCACATCCTGCAATGCCGACATATCGCTCCAAAGTTTTTCGGTTTGCGCCACCGGGTAAATGTCTTCCTGCCCATGTCCCCAGCGATATTTTACATCCTTGATGGTCACATAAGTAGGAATGCGGTGTGCCACGCTACGTACTGCCTTGGCCAGTTGCGCTTCATCACCGCGTTGCAGGTCTTCGCGGGTAAGACCAAAAAGTTGCAGCAACGGATCTATTTGAATCCATGTGGTCATGGAGTTATAATAGCTCAGAGCCAGTTCATCTTCCTCGCGGGGTTGGGCCAAACCTTCCAGTAAACGCACCTGACCATTTACACGTGCAAGGCCACCGCCACGGTCTTCAATGCGGCGCGGAACCACTTCAAAGGTCAGCACATTGCCCGATTGAAGGTGGTAACCCAAAGCTGCCGGGTCTACATCGGCACCCAGCGTGTCAATGTTGTGCAGCATAATAGTTTGCAGTTGCGGCTGGTTGTCCAGCAGGCGGGCCAGGGTACCGTTGCGCAGCAAATTGGAAACCTCGTACCAGTGACCCAGCGGTGAAAAGCGCTGGCTGGCCACATTGTCTGCATAGTCGCTGCCTTCGCCTTTACCTTTGGCCCAGCCAATCATGGCCTGCCTTCCGGCTTCGCGAACCTTTTGCTTGTTTTCATCAAGCGTTTCCTGTGGCATTTCTTCCCAAAGAAAACGCAGGTCGCGTTCCATGGGCACATATCGTTGCCCTATAGAACGGCCGGGCGACAGGTAAGTGGGGCCTGTATAACCAAAGTTTGCAGTGTTTGCCAATTTCTTTTCAATGGGCTCATGGGTCAGGTAGCTGGTAGCTACAATGTGCGGAATGGTGCCGCCATATTGCCCCGCCACCCGGCGTGTTTTGGCCATGTGTATTTCCAGAAAGGAGCGGTGAACTCCATCAATTTCCACAAATGGGTTGATGGCTTTGATCACACCGGCACCCTTGGTCCAGCGGCTGCCCACACCGGCTGCAAGGCTCATCACGCCAACCTTACCTTCACGGATGGCTTCCTCACCCAGAAGAGCAAGAGGTTGCAAGTCTTCAAAATGCACCAGGTCGCCAGTTTGCACATCTTCAATGGTGGTTTCTGCATGCAGCCTGTTTCTCGAAAGGCCAATCAGGCCTTTTTGCAGTTCCTGCCTTATTTCTTCGTGCTGAATAAAGTCAAAACCATTTTCCTGTTTGATCTTATCTGCTTTTTCATTTTCCAGCCCACGGTTGCTGCCCGTTGCCGGGTCGGAAACTTTGAACAGGTTGGAAACGATGGTACGCAACAGGGGATAGGCCAGGTTATTTTTTTCGCAGTAGGTGGTAAACTGGTCTATCTCTGCCCGGCGGATGTAAGGCACTTGTGAAGGCTCCAGCCGCACCAGTTCCGACACATGGATGCCATAATACTGTTCAGGCATTAGTGCTTCGCCGCCCTGTTGCAGGGCCGCCCAACTGCCTTTGTGGTTGATGCTCCAGTTGTAAACCACTGGTTCCATGGCAAAAGGCAGCGAGTCGCTCAATTCCGACTTGGTGGTGCGCAGCAGGTCCAGCACTTTTAATTTATAATCATCATAACGCTCCGGGTTGACAAACATGCCCATGCCGCCGCCCGACATACCGCCCAACATCAGGAAACCGTAATAGTCCGGGCCAAACGCCTTTTTAGCTTTGGCTATCAGTTGTTCTGTAAAATAAGTGGACGCCCAGGGAATAATGGTTTTGATAGGGCCAAAGAAATTGGCTTCTGTTTGTGTCGCCAATTGCTTGATATCACCTGTACGGATAGCCGAAAGTATGTTGTCGAAAATCTGGTTGGTGCGTTGTCTTGCCTGCCATTCCTTTTCACCGCGCAACAGGTATTTTTCCGAAACCATTTCCAGAATGGGACCAACGTTGGACGCCATACCGCCGTGCATCAGCACCAGCGAATGCGTAAGCTGGTGTTCAAAATCGGGATGCACTTCCGCTTCGGTGAGAACGTGGTGCCGGGGAAGCAGTGTGCCGCGGCTGATGCCCCATTCGGGGTCGTTTTCTGCTGCAAGTGTGCCGGTAATAGCTTTGATACCGGGCCACACTCCACCGGAGTCCTGCCAGCCACCACCCGAGCCCCCAATCCATTCGCCCAGAATGGCGCGGGAAGCCACCAGGCGCCGTTCGCTTTCCTGGAGCGGGCCTTCGAGGTTTGCCGTTTGCCCGCTTGCCCGCATCAGCAGGCTGATGATGCAACCCAGCAGGTTGGTAGAAACTGCAAAGCGGCTTCCTTTGGGAATGTCGTTAACCTTGGTTACCAACTCAATGCCCATACCCGGGGCCACCATGCGGGCCAGTACTTCCTGCAAGGATTGGTTGGTGCCTTCAAATGATGGCGGGATTAAACCCGATGCAATCACGCCGGCTTTGATCAGGCTTAAATAATCGTTGCCGAAATTGAACAGGTCGGCAAGGTCGTGGACGTCTTTTGTAGTATTGAGATCAATAGATGTAAGGCGCAGTACCGGCTCGGTAATTACCCGAACATAAGCATGCAGGGGTGGCCTGATGTCTTTATCGCGGCCAAAAACACCGAGGTCAATTGATACGTTGATCACCCGGGCTCCTTCGGGGTAATCCATTCCCAGGAAAAAAATGTCCGACCAGCCGCTGTGTGTCAGGTCCATGCGCACCGAGGTTTGCTCGTGCAGTATGGGGTAAAAAAGGGAATCGGGCTGGCGTTGCAACAATTTAGCGTGCAGGCGGATGGGATGTTCTTCCAGATGTCCTACGCGGAACATCCATTGATTGCCCCTGCTGGAGCGAACGCTTTTCCGTACCTGCCCGGCAAGAATTTGAAAGGACAGGTGGTGGTAGCTATCGGCCAGTGCACTGTAGAGGGCGGCATTGGGGCCACTCTTTTCTATTTGTTTTAAAAAAATGGCAATGGCGGTTTCAAAACGCCGGCCCAGCAGGTCTTCAAATCCTTCATAAGGAATTTTTCCGGTTGTGGGCGTTTGGGGGGCTTCCTGTAAAAAAAAGCGGAAGCCGGCATGCAGGAACAAAATAGCCCGCACTTTATCGTACAGGCTGCCGGTGCTTTTTCTAAAATCATCGAGTTCCCGCAATTGTTGCCACAGCGCAGCGGCGCTCATGCTTTTGGCCAGCTCAAAAAATGAGCGGTTGCGCAGTTGCGGTTCCGTAGCAGTTATGGTTTGAATAAAAATGTTCATGATGTAAGGATTGGGGAAAGACAGAAGACCGAAGTCCGAAGTCCGCCGATGGAAGACAATCACTAGTGTAGTAATTGTCTCCGGACCTCGGACTTCCGACTTCAGACTCAATTAGCTATTTGCTTCAGCAAGCGATTCAACCAGTGTGGTCAGTGTTTCGTTGTGGGCTTCACCGGCAAGTCCAAGGGCTACCTGTGCCCGCAGCAAACCATTGCGGCGGCTAAGGTCGTAGCGGCGGCCTTTCATTTCCAGCGCCAGGTATTTTTCGGTTTCTGCCAGTTGCTGCAGAATGGGGGTAAGCAAAATATTGTTGTTGCCGCTTTCCACCTCGGTTTGCAACAACTGGAATACCGTTGGTGTAAACACGTGCATGCCAAAAAAGCAAAGGTAGTAACCAGCCCTTAGGCCAGGGGTTTGCAACTCCAGCTCGGCCTGGCTCAGCGATGGTTTTTCGATCAGTTTTTCGATGCTGTACATGCCGTTGTGCCCTGGCACTTGTTTGCCGGTAAGCGTACCGTACCGGGTAATCTGGTGCTCAATGGTGGGGTTTACCGCCGAAACCGAACATCCTTCCCGTGTGGCCAGATCAATGAGTTGGGCGGCACAACGTTTGGCGCCTTTTTGCGAAACGTATAGGTAGTCGCCCAGCATCAGCAGGAAAGGTTCACTGCCCACAAAATCTTTGGCGCAATAAACGGCATGGCCGTAACCGCGGGGTTCCGACTGCTCTACAAATGTTGTATTGGAAATAAAATGGTCGATTTTTTCGGCTTCCATACGGGCCCAATCGCTGCCCTGGTAAAACCGGATCAGGTTGTCGCGCAGCGATGCAAAGGCACCTGCGTATCGTTCGCCATCGCCGGGGGCGCACACAATACATATTTCTTCAATGCCCGACGAAAAAGCTTCTTCGGCAATGATCTGGATGACGGGCTTGTGCAAGCCATCCACGTCTACTACGGGCAGCATTGCTTTTTGAATAGTATCGGCAACAGGGTACAGTCGCTCGCCACGGGCTGCGGCGGTAATGACGGCTTTCTTAATCTTCATAATGGTGCAGTGGCTTTGAAAGGGGATAAATTTAGGCCATCGCCCCGGAGCTGTCAAATATTAAAAAGGAAATAAGCCACAGCCGCTCATTTGGAGCGATTTTACCGCCCCCCATTTGCTTTCAAATCCCTTTCACAATGGGCATCAAGTGCTGGAATATTACCACGGACCAGGTACCCGAAACGGTCCTGCGTACCGATGCTGTAATACATCAGGCAATCTTTATTGCTGCAATGGCTTTCATGGTCATCGTCTTTGTGGTCCGATTGCATATCGGTGCCTTTGTTGATCAGGCCCAGCAAGTGGCCCATTTCGTGCAGCAGCACGGTGGTTTCCAGCTTGGTGCGGTCGGGCTGGCCTATGCGACCGGAATGTTTCTGAATCATTTTGCCAAAAATTACCGCTGAAGTGTTCTGATAGGCCAGGCCCAATATCCTAGGATTTACATACTCGCCATTGGTGTACACCAAATGCACGGCCAGCGTGTTTTTATGGGTGTATTCCGACCGGGTTCTGCGTTCCAGCGCCACCAGGTCCTGGTGGTTCATCACCGTATCGGCCACCGCATCAATTTCTTTTGTATTGATAAAAATGCCTGCTGGTTTATTGAGGTACCGGGCCAGAAAAAGATGCAGGTTTCTTAATGCCTGTTCATCGGGTTTGTAACCCGCCATGTATTGCACTTCTATTTTAAGGGAGGTATATTGTTCGCTGCTTAAAAAATCGCGGGCCGAAGCGCCAAAGCGTTTATTATGCAGCGCAGAAACGTCTATTCGTTCTTCTTCACCGGCAATAACCTTTACACAACCGGTGGCCAGAAGGAGCAAGGCAAAAGCGTAAAAGTAACGTTTCATGGTGTGCAGTTTTGATAGGTAAAGCCGGAAAAACGAATCCTAATAAAATTCGGTAAAAGAAGGCGCATTTTCCCTACCGATAATGTTAAAAGCACAGCCGTACCAGCATGATTTTAGTTGGCTTCAAAACTGACCAAAATAAAAAGCCACCGGCTAAGCAGCCGGTGGCTTTTTTAGAAAGAGTGCATGCTTGAAGCGCAGTCAACCCTTGTTTTATTTCATTATACTACATCCCTGCCATGGCAGTTCTTGAATTTTTTGCCACTTCCGCAAGGGCAGGGATCATTGCGGCCAATTTTGGGCCCCACTTTTACTGGTTCCTGCCTGATGGCCGTTCCTGTATTGGGATCGAAGTAGTCTTTTTCATTGGCGGCATAATCATCGCCCACTGCATCAATTGATTCTTTATTGGCTTGCAGGTGGCTCAGGTCGGTGCGCTCTACATGGGCTTCCTGAACCTGTTCCGGTGCTTCTTCTGCCAGGGGCAGGTTGGCATGGCACAGGAAGGAAACAATATCCTTGTTTACCTCGCTGCTCAAGTTCTTGAACAGGTTGTAGGCTTCCATTTTGTAGATCACCAGCGGATCTTTCTGCTCCAGGTAGGCCGTTTGCACGCTTTGCTTCAGGTCGTCCATGGCCCGCAGGTGCTCTTTCCATTTTTCGTCAATAATGGCAAGGGTAATATTGCGCTCCATGGCGTTGGTAAGCTCTTCGCCGCCCGAGGTAACCGTTTTTTCCAGCGGTGCCAGCACATTGATGCCTTTGCGGCCATCGCTAAACGGCACGATCACGTTTTCGATATGTGCGCCCTGTGTGCTCCGGATATTTTGAAACACCGGTACTGCCTGTTGCTGCACGGCTACCTTGTGCGCCTGGTAGGCCTCGGTGGCTTCGTTGTACAAGGCATCGGCCAGTTTGCCGCTTTCGGTTCTGCGGAATTGCTCGTCGCTGATTTGGGTATCGAGGCCAAAGTTGATGATGCAGGCCAGCTTGAACCCTTCGAAGTCGTCCTGTTCGCGGTAAATGCTCACCAGTTCTTCGGCGGTTACCGAAAACGCATTGTCGATATCCAGCGCCAGGCGGTCGCCAAACAGGGCGTGGTTGCGGCGTTCGTAAATGGCGTTCCGCTGTTTGTTCATGACGTCGTCATATTCCAGCAGGCGCTTACGAATACCGAAGTTGTTTTCCTCTACTTTCTTTTGTGCCCGTTCAATAGAATTGGTGATCATGCTGTGCTGGATCACTTCTCCTTCTTTATAACCAAAGCGGTCCATCAGGCCGGCAATACGCTCCGAACCAAACATGCGCATCAGGTCGTCTTCCAGCGACACATAAAACTGCGAAGTACCGGGATCGCCCTGGCGGCCGGCACGACCACGCAACTGGCGGTCAACGCGGCGGCTTTCGTGGCGTTCGGTGCCAATGATGGCCAAACCACCAGCTTCTTTTACACCAGGCCCGAGCTTGATGTCGGTACCGCGACCGGCCATGTTGGTGGCAATGGTTACGGCACCCGGCAAACCGGCTTCGGCAACAATTTGTGCTTCACGGGAGTGCTGCTTGGCGTTGAGTACGTTGTGTGGAATCTTTTTTACCTGTAAGGCGCGGCTCAATAATTCACTTACCTCCACCGAAGTGGTACCCACCAGCACGGGGCGGCCTGCATTGCGCAGCGCTTCCACCTCGTCGATCACTGCACGGTATTTTTCGCGTTTGGTTTTATACACCAAATCCTGCGAGTCTTTACGCACCACCGGGATGTTGGTGGGAATGGTTACCACATCCAGTTTGTAAATGCTCCACAATTCACCTGCTTCGGTTTCGGCAGTACCGGTCATACCGGCCAGCTTGTGGTACATCCGGAAAAAGTTCTGCAGGGTAACGGTGGCGTAGGTTTGCGTAGCTGCTTCAATTTTCACCGCTTCCTTTGCTTCAATGGCCTGGTGCAAACCATCCGAATAACGGCGGCCTTCCATGATCCGGCCTGTTTGCTCGTCCACAATTTTTACCGCACCTTCTATCACCACATATTCCACGTCTTTTTCAAAAAGCGAATAGGCTTTCAGCAATTGCTGCACCGAGTGAATGCGGTCGGCTTTGGTGGAGTAGTCGTTGATGATGGCTTCTTTTTGCGCCAGCTTTTCTTCGGCAGGCACCTGCGACTCATCAATCTCACCCAATTTTACCGAAATGTCGGGCAACACAAAAAACTCGGGGTCTTCACCGGCTTTGGTGATGGTTTGAATACCCTTATCCGTGAGGTCAACCGATTTGTTTTTTTCGTCGATATGAAACAGCAATTCTTCATCCACGATGTGCATGTTGCGCTGCTGGTCGGCTATATAATAGTTTTCGGCTTTTTGCAATTTAACCCGCATGCCCGGTTCGCTCAGGAACTTGATGAGCGGGCCATATTTTGGCAGGCCACGGTAGGCACGGTACAGCATCAGGCCACCGGTTTTAGGATCATCGTCGCCAGCAGCAATCAGGCGTTTGGCTTCGTTTAAAAAGCCCCGCACTATTCGTTCCTGGGCTTCTACCAGGGATTGTACCCGCGGACGCAACGCCTGATATTGCTGGTCGTCGCCACGCGGCACCGGGCCGGAAATAATCAGGGGCGTACGGGCATCATCGATCAATACGGAGTCCACTTCATCCACCATGGCGAAATGGTGTTTGCGCTGCACCATTTCTTCGGGGGTGTGCACCATGTTGTCGCGGAGGTAATCAAAACCAAATTCGTTGTTGGTGCCATATGTAATATCGGCCATGTAGGCGCGGCGGCGCATTTCGGAGTTGGGCTGGTGTTTGTCGATGCAATCGACGCGCAGGCCAAGCCACTCGAAAATAGGACCGTTCCACTCGCTGTCGCGTCGGGCCAGGTAATCGTTCACTGTTACAATGTGCACTCCTTCGCCGGCCAATGCATTGAGGTAAGCAGGCAGTGTAGAAACAAGGGTTTTACCTTCACCGGTTGCCATTTCCGAAATCTTGCCCTGGTGCAGCACAATGCCACCAATCAATTGTACATCGTAATGCACCATGTTCCAGGTAATCTGTCCGCCGCCGGCAGTCCAGGTATTTTGGTAAATGGCCTGGTCGCCTTCTATGCGGATGTGGCCTTTGCCGGAGGCTGCCAGTTCTCGGTCCAGTTCGGTAGCAGCGGACACCACCTCAGTATTTTCCTTAAACCGGCGGGCCGTTTCTTTTACCACGGCAAAAGCCTCGGGCAGCAGTTCTTTAAGTGCTTCCTCGATTTTTTGGTCGCGGTCTTTTTTCAGGCGGTCCACCTCCTGGTATACCGCGTCCTTACCCACCAGGTCGTTAAAAGGCAGGTCTTCTGCCCGCTGGTTGGTGGCGGCAATTTCCGATTCAATGCCTTTGAGGTGTTCGGCAATGCGCTGGCGAAACTGCACCGTTTTATTGCGAAGCTCGTCGTTGGAAAGCGATTGGAACTGGTTGAAATTTTGGTTGATCTTGGCAACAAGGGGTGTGATGACCTTTACATCACGTTCCGATTTTGAGCCGCCAAATAACTTGGAAAAAAAACCCATAATATTCTATTGTCGTTGAGATTTTGTTCTTGTCAAAAATGGGGCAGAATTTTTATTCGGGCCATTTTGACAGGGGGCCAAAGATAACGGTATTTCTGGAGCCCTATAGCAGGGGGCAGCTTAAGAAAAGGCTGCTGGCATGGCCTTTTGTGTTTGTTTAACAGCAATGCGAAACCCGATCCAAAATTTCCGGAGATTGAATATGTATAATTATGTGCTATGGGCTGCCCTGCTGCTGTTGTTTTTATCCTGCTCCAACGAGCCGCGGCCACCGTCTGCTGGCCGGGTGCCCCCCAATTTGTGGGCGCAGTATAAGGTTTGGGGAGAGGAGGGCGACAGCACCGCTACCTGCATGCTGCAGTTTTATTCGGATGCCCAGATGAGGCAGACCCTATTGCTGGAGCCTCCTGCCGGTGTGCAAATAGATGGACAACACCTGGTGGCCGACAGTGCAGGAATCGTGGGTGCCTTTTACGAATACCAGGCTGCAGCACCCCGTTTTGCCGGAAGGCACACCATAAAGTTTACTGACCTGGAAGACCAGGTTTTCGAAGACAATTTTATTTTTCAGCCTTTTACCCTCAAAGGTGGCTTGCCTGCTGTTTTGTCGGGCGACGATCTGGAACTGCCGTTAAGTGGGTTGGCCAATGGCAGTGCTGTGCGCATTGTACTAATTGATACTACCGAAGCAGGAACCGGCATTAACGAGCTGGTGCGGGTGCAAAATGAAAAGATTATGTTACCGGCCCATTATTGGCAAGACCTGGCACCCGGGCCCATTATTTTGCACCTGACCGCAGAAGAAGAGCGGCCGCTGAAAAGCAGGCTGCAGGGACAAATATTAATTACTTATGGGCTGAGCCGGATTGTTGAGTTACAGAAATAGGGGATAGGCTCCATCCGGGCATGACTGTCTTACCAAAAATTGCCTTTTAAGGGCATAGGTTGCAGCCTCGTTAAACATTTATCCACACCCCGTTGGTGCTTATTTTGGTCTATGGAAGTTTCCCGCTGTACCCGTACCTTTGCGCACCGAAACTGCAAGTTGTGCAGTAGCGGTATTGTTGGGTTACCAACAGCAACTAAAAACTCCAAACTACAAACCACCCATGGCTGGTCAGTTAAAAGAAGTACGCAACAGGATTAAATCGGTGCAAAGCACCCAGCAGATTACCAAGGCAATGAAAATGGTGAGTGCGGCGAAGTTGCGCCGTGCCCAGGATGCCATTGTTCAAATGCGCCCTTATGCCCGCAAATTGCAGGAAATGCTCAGCAACATTGTGAGCAGCAGTGAAGGCGAGGGCACCATGGCCCTGGCTGCAGAACGCCCTGTGGAGCGGGTGTTGCTACTGGTAATTACTTCCGACCGCGGACTGGCAGGTGCCTACAACGCCAACGTTATAAAAACTGCCCGCCAGATGATGCGGGAACAATATGCCGCGCAGGCAGCTAAAGGAAATGTGGAAGTGTGGGCCATTGGTAAAAAAGGCTACGAGCATTTTGCAAAAGCCAACTTCCGGGTATTAGAAACCTACCGCGATATATTTCTGCAACTGAATTTTGAGAACGTGCAGAAGGCTGCACAAGCCGCCATGAAAGCCTTTGAGAAAAAGGAATTTGACGTGGTGGAAATTGTTTACTCCGAATTTAAAAATGCCGCAACCCAGCGTTTTGTTGCAGAGCGTTTTTTGCCCATTCCAAAAGTACAGCGCACCGAAGGCAAAGCTGTATCCGGCGAGTTTATTTTCGACCCGAATAAAGAAGAACTGATTGCCGAACTGATGCCCAAGATCCTGAATACGCAATTGTATAAGGCTGTGCTGGATGCCAATGCATCGGAGCATGGTGCCCGTATGACCGCTATGGATAAGGCTTCGGAAAATGCAAACGAGCTGTTGCGGTCGCTTAAAATATCTTACAACCGTGCCCGCCAAGCGGCCATCACCACCGAGCTTACCGAAATTGTAAGCGGTGCGGCTGCGCTGCAGGGGTAAGGATTATTTGAAAATTTGAACATGTGCAAATGAAACAATGAACGGGCCCGGTGCGGCGGCTTCATTTGTTTTGTTTGCACATTTTAATGTTCAGGCCTTTTCCAATGTTCAGGGGCACAAATCTTTAATTCGATTAATGGAACTTTCCGAACTGATACCACATATCGAGGCGCTCATTTTTGCTTCCGACAAACCGCTGTCCGGCACCGAAATAACGGAGCTGATCAACGGCGCTTTTGGTTTTATGGAAGACAAGATCACCGAAGAGCAGGTAGAGACGGCGCTGTCGGGGATTTCGGAAAAATATGACTCCGAGTTTTACCCATTCTCCATCAGGCAAAGTGGTGGTGGCTGGCAGTTTTTGACCAAAAAGGATTTTCATAAAACCATAGCGCAGCTCAATGGCGAAAAATACCTGAAGCGGCTGTCGCCGGCAGCACTGGAAACGCTGGCCATTATAGCCTACAAACAACCCATCACAAAAGGCGAAATAGAATTGATCCGCGGGGTGAGTGCCGATTACACTATTCAAAAGCTGCTGGAAAAAGAATTGATCGTGATTGCCGGCAGAAATGAAAATGCTGTGGGCCACCCGCTGGTGTATGCCACTTCAAAAACATTTATGGATTATTTTGGGCTCAACACCACTGCCGACCTGCCCAAAATAAGAGAAGTGCTGCAGGAAATGGTGACGCCTACCACCGTGAATGGCGCCGTAGTGGAACCCAGCGACGTGCTGGCCGTTTCGGACGATGGCGAGCTGGTGGCCCGTATGGAAGAACCGCCCATAGAAGGAGCCCGGTTGTTTGTAAATGGCTACCCGGTTGATACGGACGGAACCGATGAAGCCGACCTGCATGCAGACAAAGAAGACGAAGAAAGGGCACCTGTGGAAAGAAGAGATCCGGACAGTGAAGAACAAGACCCGGAACAACAGGCATAAACAACCGAAATTCATTTTGTTTTAAAAATAAAACCACCGCCAGGTGCGGTAAACATATATGTCGCAAAGCCTGACACACACCCAACTTGCAGAATTGGCCAACCGCTTTGGCACGCCCCTTTACGTGTACCATGCCGAAAAAATAAAGGAGCAATACGACGCCCTTCAAAAAGCATTTGATGGCACCAAAGCCCGGTTTTTTTATGCCTGCAAGGCGCTCACCAATATCAACATTTTAAAATACATTCAAAGCCTCGGTGCCAGCATCGACTGTGTAAGCATTAACGAGGTAAAGCTGGCCCTGCATGCAGGTTTTAGCCCCGATCGGATTCTTTTTACGCCTAATTGCGTTGATTTTGCCGAAATAGAAGCCGGCAAGGACCTGGGCGTAAACCTGAACATCGACAATATTTCTATACTGGAACATTTTGGAGCTAAATACGGCGGGTCTTACCCTATTTGCATCCGCTTTAACCCGCACATTATGGGCGGTGGCAATTACAAAATTTCTACCGGTCACATCGACAGCAAATTTGGTATTTCCATTCACCAGTTGCGCCACATTGAGCGGATTGTAAAAACCACCGGTCTTCAGGTAAAAGGCATCCATATGCATACCGGGTCCGACATTAAGGACATCAATGTGTTCATTGCCGGACTGGAAATTATGTTCGATGTGGCAGCCCATTTTCCCGAGCTGGAATTCATCGACCTGGGCAGCGGCTTTAAAGTGCCTTATTTTGAAGATGATGTGCGTACCGATGTGCAGGCGCTGGGCGCTAAGGTGCGTGATGCGTTTGAGCAATACGCTAAAGAGCACGGCAAAGAGCTGGAAGTGTGGTTTGAGCCGGGAAAATACATGGTGAGCGAAAGCGGGTATTTTATTGTTAAAGCCAATGTCGTAAAGCAAACAACCGCCACTGTTTTTGTAGGCGTCAACAGCGGTTTTAATCACCTGATTCGTCCCATGTTTTACGAAGCATACCACCGCATCGAAAACATTTCCAACCCCTTTGGTGCCCCCCGCATATACACCGTGGTTGGCCATATTTGCGAAACCGACACGTTTGCCTGGGACCGCACCCTGCCCGAAGTTAGGGAAGGCGACAACCTTGTTTTTTTTAATGCCGGTGCCTATGGTTTTGAAATGTCTTCCAACTTTAATTCAAGATTAAAGCCTGCAGAAGTGCTAGTAAAAGATGGGGAGGCCCTGCTGATCCGCAAACGGGAGGTATTTGAAGACCTTCTGCGCAACCAGGTTGAGGTGTTGTAAAGTCGGAAGTCTGAGGACCGAAGTCGGAAGACGTTAATTAAAAATTGAAAAGTCCTGCAGGTTTGAAAATGTTTTTTTAAATCTGCAGGACTTTTTTCTATTTAATAAAGGTCTTCCGACCTCTGTCTTCCGTCTTCGGACTTTCCTAACCTCCTTCCGGCAGCAACAGGTGAAAAACAGAACCTTCGCCGGGCACTGAAGTGGCCCAGATTGCGCCCTGGTGATTGAGCACTACCTTTTTGCACAAGGCCAGCCCAATGCCGGTACCTTCGTATGCCGAACGGGCATGCAGCCGTTGAAAAATGGTAAATATTTGCTCAGCATATTCCGGATTAAATCCAATGCCGTTGTCCTTTACCGTTATATGGTAAAGCGGCGATTCGTGCAATGACAGGCCATGTTCTGCTGCCAGGTTTTTACCTGCACGGCTGCAGTGCACCTCTACCAAAAGTGGGGTTCCTTCTTTAGCAAATTTTAAAGCATTACTTAGCAGGTTATAAAAAAGCTGGCTCATTTGCAGCGGGCTTGCCTGCACAACAGGAAGGTCATTGTATGAAATCTTTGCTTCTTTTTGATTAATAAGCAATTCCAGGTCATAAGTTACCTGGTGCACTATTTCATTAAGATTGGTAGGGGTAAAACTCTCTTGCTGTGTGCGGCTGAGGCGTGAAAAATCAAGCAGGTCTTTGATCAGTTCCTGCATACGGGAAGATGACTGCCAGATGCGTACTATAAAACTAGAAACCCGCTTGGGCTCAGGTAATGCCAGTTCGGCCTCCAGCATGCCGGTAAAGGTGCGAATCTTGCGCAAAGGCTCCTGCAGGTCGTGCGATGCTACATAGGCAAACTGTTCCAATTCACTGTTCGAACGTTCAAGGTTGCGGTTTACTTCCTGCAATTCAAAAGTGCGTTCCTGCACTTTTTGTTCCAGCACTTCATTCATTAGTTTCTGATCATGAATATCAGTGCAGGTGCCAAACCATTTTTTGATATTTCCTACGCTATCCATCATGGGCATGGCCCTTGCCAGGAACCAGCGGTACACGCCATCGTGGCGGCGCATGCGGTACTCCACCTGGTATACTTCACCGGTTAGGAGCGAATGGCTCCATACCTGCCAGGTACGTTCCATGTCATCCGGGTGCAGCACTATTGCCCATCCGTCGGCTTTTGTTTGTTCATAAGAAAGCCCGGTGTAATCGAACCATTGTTTGTTGAAAAAATCGTGAAAACCATCGGGCTTTGTAGCCCACACCATCTGGGGCATAAAATCGGTAACGAACTTAAACTCCTGTATGAGGCGTTCCAGTTCCCCGTTTTTTTGCTGCAGGCTTTCTTCTGCTTGTAACTGAGCGGTAATGTCCCGAAACTGCCAGGTCCATCCCAGATAAGTTCCTTCGCGGTTGCGAATAGGATACCCATACCTTTCAATGATACGGCCATCCATAAGTTCAATCTCATCGCGGCTGCGGGTGCCGGGGTTTGCATACAAATATTCTATCCGCTGTAAAAAGGCATCAAAATGCCGGATGGTTTTTTTAAAAATATCAAGTAATTCCTGCCGGGTTATTTTCTTAATACTTTCTTTTGAAAGATTAAAGATTTCGGCGTACCGCTCATTGAGGTAATAAATTTCCTTATTGGTATCTATACCTAAAATGCCCAGGGGCGAACCCTCGTTTTGGGCTTCAAAAAGTGCATTGCGCAGTTCCAGTTCCTCTTCAATTCTTTTTCGTTCCGATATATCCAGCACCGACCCGATATATCCCAGGAACGCACCCTTCGGATCAAACCGGGGCATGGCTGTATCCAGCATCCAGCGATAGGTTCCGTTGGCATAGCGCAGGCGGTATTCCATGCGAAACCCGGTTTTGGCCCTGTTGGCTGCCAGAAAATGCTGGTAGGCCATTTCCCGGTCATCGGGGTGTACTGCGGTAGTCCAGCCTATACCCGAACCTTCTTCCATGGTTTGACCGGTGGCATGCTGCCAGTTTTTATTAAGGTAAGTGCAGCCCCCTTCGGCATCTGTTACCCAAATCATTACCGGCGCATTGTCGGCCATATGCCTGAATCGCTCTTCGCTTTCCTGCAATTTATTCTCTGCTTCTTTTTGGTAGGTAATATCGGCAACGGTGCCAATAAAACGGTATGCTGTACCCTGTGCATCAAAGTATGCCTTTCCTGTAGACCTGATCCAGCGAAGAACACCATCCTGCTGGCCGATGGTGCGGAATTCGGCTTGGAAAGTGCCACCGTTTTCACCGGCAAATGCCTGTTGTACACAGTGGTCCGTTTTTTCGCGGTCGTCGGGGTGTAAGCCGGCCAAAAAATCGGCATAGGTAACGGGGAAAGGTTGCCGGATGCCAAACAGGTGGTAACACTGAGCCGACCACACCAGCTTTTTATTTTTTATATCAAAGTCCCAGGTGCCCACACCTGCCGCTTCCAGGGCAGATTCAAGGCGTTCTTTTTCCTGGTCTATGTTGTTTTCCGGTACCATAAGAGTTGGTGCTGTTTCCAGAAGTGATTAAAGAAAAAAAGCAAGGAAGGGCAGGCTTCACTTCTAGTTGCAGGTTAGCCAGCCGTCCGTTCTATTGAGGTAACAATGGTCCGGTAAATAAATACTGCACACTCCGGCATAAGATTGGCCTTTTTGGGCACCGGCAACCAGCCTTGGATCTTTTCTTAATAATACACCTGAAAAAGAGGTGAAATTAGGTAAATGAAATATTTATGCAATATACTGGGTGCGGCGCCATTTTCCCGCCCTGTGACCCACCAAAAATACCTTCCCTATTTTTGAGAGATAAAACCCGTCCATCCATGAAGTATCTGGTGCTGTTGTTGTTGCTTTTTTCGTTCCGGGCCCGTGGAGCAGACACCACCAAGTTGTATAATCCTTTTGCCAATGTTGCAAAAGATATGGCCCTATTGATGGCTACTGCTCAAGCCGAAAAGAAGCACATTTTAATCCAGGTGGGCGGTAACTGGTGCGTTTGGTGCTACAAATTCAATGCATTTGTACAAACCGACAGCACTCTGAAAAGAATGGTCGCCGGCAGTTATGTTTTGTACCACCTCAATTACAGCAAAGAAAATCGCAATGAAGCTACCATGGCCCGTTTGGGCTATCCGCAGCGTTTTGGTTTTCCGGTGCTCCTTGTGCTGGATGCCCAGGGCAACCGCCTGCACACACAAGACAATACCTTGTTGCAAAAAGGCAATGGTTATGATTTTGAAAAAGTAAAAAGCTTTTTATACAATTGGTCGCCGGTGGCACTGATGTCCCAAAATTATAAGGAGGGTTAGGGCCTATTTGACGCCAGGCTGTACAGCACCATTATGATAGGGCAGCATTTGTTTGATTCATTGTAGCGCCTTCTGCGGTAATTTCAGGTTATAACCTTTTTACATGCCCCATCAGCCCGGCCACCAACATACGGAAGCATTTTTTAAAACAATAAAAAACCCTGTCAAGCTGTGGCTGTTCTTGCTGCGCAGATTACCTGCGGCAGCATTTTCCGGCCTGCGCATTGTGGCTGCAAATAGGGAAGGGTGCACCGTTTCGGTACCTTACCGATGGTCCACAACCAATCCATTCCGGTCCACGTATTTTGCATGCCTGAGCATGGCTGCCGAATTGAGCACCGGGGTGCTGGCCATGGCACAGGTGCAGGGCAGCACCCCAGCGGTATCCATGCTGGTAACCGGCCTGGAAGCCCGGTTTTTTAAAAAAGCAACGGGCATAACGCTTTTTACTTGCAACGAAGGTCGATCTATTGAAGCCTCGGTGGCCAGGGCACAGCAAACAGGCGAAGCAGAAACCATTGCCGTGGAAAGCATTGGAAAAAATGAGGCAGGTGAAACCGTTGCCGTATTTTCTTTTGAGTGGTCCTTCAAGGTAAAAAGATCAGTGTAAGGCTGCCGCCATTACGAATTGCTTAAAAATTTTTCCATTTTTCAATACTCGCTTTCCTGCAACCTCCGAAATTTTGCACCTACTTTTTACCGCCTATCTCCAGTAACTTCAAGTTCTTAACGATAAGCATATGAAAATTGCATTTCATGGCGCAGCGCGGTCCGTAACAGGCTCCAAGCATTTAATATCGCTCAAGAATGGCAGGCAAATCCTGCTCGATTGCGGCCTGTTTCAAGGAATGGGCAAAGAAACGGATGCACTCAACCGTAAGTTTGGATTTGATCCTTCTGGTGTGGATGTACTGATTCTTTCTCACGGGCACATCGATCATTGCGGACTAATTCCAAAGCTTGTAAAAGATGGATTTTCCGGTCCCATTTATTGCACCCCTGCCACCCGCGATATTGCAGCAGTGCTGTTGGAAGATTCGGCACAAATTCAGGAAAGCGACATAAAATACAGCAATAAAAAGCGCCGCGCCGAAGGCAGGCCGCTTATAGAACCCCTTTATCGCAAAGAAGATGCAGCCGCAGCCATGCAAGCTTTCCAGGGCAGGGAGTACGGGCAATGGTTTGATGTAATGGAAGGAGTGGAGGCTATGTTTACAGATGCGGGCCACATCATTGGCAGTGCTGCAGTGCACCTGCGCATTACCGAAAACGGTGTGCAGCGGCAGCTTTCTTTTAGCGGCGACCTGGGTCGCTACCGCGATGTGATTCTACGGTCGCCGGCACCTTTTCCGCAAGCCGATTTTATTATTCTGGAATCCACTTACGGCAACAGCCTGCATAAAAGCGTGGCCTCCAGCGTAGACTTATTACTGCACTGGATTGAAAAAGTTTGTGTGCACCGAAAAGGCAAACTGATTGTTCCGGCATTCAGCCTGGGACGCACCCAGGAAATCTTGTATGCCCTCAACCAACTGGAACTGGAAAACAGGTTACCACAACTTGATTATTTTCTCGACAGCCCATTAAGCATTACTACAACGGCGCTGGTAAAAAAGTATACCAAGTATTTCAATAAAAATATTCAGCGGGTTTTGCAGGAAGACCATGATCCCTTTCACTTCAATGGCCTTCAATATGTGCAATCGGTGGAAGAATCTAAAATTCTCAACTACCGCAATGAGCCATGCGTCATTATTTCGGCAAGCGGTATGGCCGAGGCCGGCAGGGTAAAACACCATATTTCCAACAATATAGAAAACAGCCGCAATGGCATTTTAATGACCGGATATTGCGAGCCCCAGTCGTTGGGGGGCAGGCTTATGGACGGGCAAAAAGAGGTAAGCATTTTTGGGGTGCGCCACGAGGTGCATGCTGAAGTAGGTGCCATCAAAAGTATGAGTGCCCACGGCGATTATGAGGATATGTGCCAATGGCTTGCCGAACAAGACCCTGCACAGGTGCGACAATTATTTTTGGTTCATGGCGAGTATGATGTGCAACAGGATTTTAAAGAACGCCTGATAAGAAAGGGTTTTCTTGATGTAGCTATTCCGGAGCGCCACCAGGAAGTAGGCCTAGGGTAAATATGGCAGTAGGATGCCATAGGGTGATGCTTGTGATCTTTGGTGCTGTATGTTATACTGCCATCAAGTCAGTTGATATTTTTTAACAACTACCAATCTGTTCCCTTCCGATATTTCCGCTTTAAAATTTCCCTGTGAAATCTTTTCACATTCTCTTTGAAATAAGCGCATTGGATTTGCGTAATAAAGAGAAAAAAGGAGATAAAAATGAAGACTGTAAAACTGCTGGGAATTTTGTTTTTGGCAGCTTTTGTAGTAAGCGGTTGTGCAGCCGTGGCCCATGTGGAAAAAGACGATACGGTAAACTTCAGCAAGTACAAAACCTTTGCCTGGACAGAAACCTCTGATACGGATTCAGCAAATCAAAAAGCTACTTCAGACCTCACCGAACGCAACATCAAAGCGGCGGTAGCTGCCGAACTGGAAAAACAAGGATGGCGTGAAAGCAAAACAAAGCCCGATGTGTTGCTGGGGTATGATGTGCTGGTAGAGAAAAACCTGCGCGATAATAGCAGTGCTATGTATTCGCGGCCTTACACCAGGTACCTATTTAACCCTTACACCCGCAGGTGGATCGGTGTTTATTACCCATCTCAATTCATGGGTTACGACAATTATGCATACGAAGTACGCGAAGGCACCGTAACCATAACGATGGTCGATGCTGCAACGGAAAAAACCGTGTGGCAGGGTTGGACCACCTCAGAGATCAACAGCCGCAATCTTACCCGTAAGGAAATTGAGGCCAGCGTGAAGAGCATCTTCCGCAAATTCGATGTGGCTAAGCGATAGTGTATTTTTTGCTTATCATAATCCGGGCCCTATTTCTATAGGGCCTTTTTATTTTTGGCAAATTGGTAGCGGCCCTTATCTTTGCACTCCCAAAACACGAACGCCGCGTTCGTCTAAGGGCTAGGACACCTCCCTTTCACGGAGGCGATACGGGTTCGAATCCCGTACGCGGTACAAAAAAGCTTCACTTTAGTGAAGCTTTTTTTATGCATCTGCTTTCCATTTGTTTCCGGCTTTCATATTGGGGCTAAATGGGCTGGTGCAGCAGGTAAATTTTTTTTCGTGCAGCCATATTTTCCTTTGGGTCAAATAATGTCTGCCCTTATCTTTGCACTCCCAAAACACGAACGCCGCGTTCGTCTAAGGGCTAGGACACCTCCCTTTCACGGAGGCGATACGGGTTCGAATCCCGTACGCGGTACAAAAAAGCTTCACTTTAGTGAAGCTTTTTTTATGCGATAAATCGAAGTGTTGGTTTGTTATAATTGTTGGGTCGTTCGTGAAGGGTCGAATGTGTATGCTTGTATTTGTGACTGGAATAAAAATATTTGTAAACTCCGCAAAAAACATTCACCATTCACCATTGACATTTCACTACTTCCCGCCCCTTTATCCAAATAAATCAGAGCTTAAGTACCGATCGCCGCGATCGCAGCAAATAAAGACGATCACACCACTTTCCAGTTCCTGCGCCAGCCTTATGGCTGCCGATGCAGCACCACCGCTGCTCATGCCTGCAAAAATGCCTTCTTCGCGGGCCAGCCGGCGCGTCATTTCGGTGGCTTCTTTTTGCGACACGTCCATAATGCGGTCAACCCGTGAGGGTTCAAATATTTTTGGCAGGTATTCTTCCGGCCAGCGACGGATGCCGGGAATGGATGAATCTTCGGTGGGCTGGCAACCAACGATTTGAATGGAATTTCTTTTTTCTTTTAAAAAACGCGAACAGCCCATGATGGTACCGGTAGTGCCCATGGAGCTTACAAAATGCGTAATGGCCCCATCCGTATCATTCCATATTTCAGGACCTGTTGTTTTGTAGTGTGCTAAATAATTATCGGCATTGGCAAACTGGTTGAGCAAATGAAACTGTCCTCCCGCGGCCTTTTCTTCGGCATAGTCGCGGCAGGTTTCAATGTTTTCCAACAAGGTAACAGTGGCACCAAAAGCCTCCATGGTCAACACCCGTTCACGGGTACTGCTGGCGGGCATTACCAGTTCTATTTCTATACCATACAATTTGGCCATTAAGGCCAATGCAATACCCGTGTTGCCCGAAGTGGCTTCAATAAGTTTTGTTTCCTTGCCTATTTCCCCGCGTTCCAATGCACTGCGGATCATATTCAACGCAGGGCGGTCTTTAACACTGCCTCCAGGGTTGTTGCCTTCCAGCTTTGCGTATATGCGTACCCGTGGGTTAGGGTTTAATTGTAACAATTCTACTTGCGGTGTGTTGCCTACCGTGTCTAAAATGCCAGCCATTAAATCAAAATTTTTCCTTCCAGTACTGTAATCTCGGGATTGTGAAAAACCAGCGAACCGGGAGGCACGCTGGCAGTAAGCCACACGTTGCCGCCAATTACACTGTGGTGTCCTACTACCGTATCGCCACCCAAAATAGTAGCACCACTGTATATCACTACATGATCTTCTACGGTGGGGTGGCGTTTGGTATGTGCCAGTTCCTTGCTTACGCTGAGGGCGCCGAGGGTTACACCCTGGTACAGCTTTACATGGTTGCCAATAATGGTAGTTTCACCAATGACAATGCCGGTGCCATGGTCAATAAAAAAGTAAGCCCCTATTGTAGCTCCTGGGTGAATGTCGATGCCGGTTTTGGAATGGGCAAACTCAGTGAGGATGCGGGGCAGCAAGGGCACTTCCAACTGCAGTAACGCATGAGCAATGCGGTAAAAAGAAATAGCGAAAAAGCCAGGGTATGCCCTGATCACTTCAAATTCGTTGGTGGCGGCAGGGTCGCCCTCCAAAATAGCGGCTACATCGCGGTTCAGGGTTTCATAAAGTTGCGGTAAGCCCTGGAAAAAGCTGCGGCCGCGGACATCGTTATTACAGTCGGTGCAAGCCTGCGTGCCATTTAATATTTGCACCAGCTCATGTTCCAGCTCGCTAAACCGCGTTTCCATTTGCATCATCGAGAGGGTTCCCGATTCGGCCCTTTCCGGAAATAGCAGCGCAACTACATTCATTGCCCAGTCGGAAATAGCAGCATTGGAAGGCACGGCTTCCACCTGCCGCTGTTTATTGTACAGGTGTTGCAGGAAAGTTTTATCCATACAGGTGATTAGCCCCGGGCGGAATCAAAGACCCGGAAGCAACAATAAAATTAGCTTCCTTTTTGTTTTGGGCCGTCACAAATGTAGAGACGGCCCAGCAAAAGGCATTTTACTGCAGCGCAACCAACGCATCAAATAAAAATGTAAAAAGGAAAACCCTGCATTTGAACCAACAGTGCCCTTATTTAAGTGCTCACCTGCCAGCCACGGCTTTCAAAATAGGTCTTCATCAGCCTGTATTTATCAGCCACCTGGTGTTGCTGAAAAAACTGCTGGGCCAAGAATTCTTCGCACCTGGCCAGAGTGCGGCCTACAAGGTTCAGGTATTTTTTACCCGGACGGATACGAATGGTTTCTTCTTTTACCAGTACTTCCATTTCATAGGGTGCTTTTTCCACACGAAACATAAGCCACATTTTATGGTTGCTCCTTTTAAAACAAAGACAATACCATTTTAAAATGCATCAGCTAAAAGAAAAGGCCCCGAAATGCGGAGCCTCATGTATTAGTTTAAGTATAACTGATTGCTATTTGATGCGTAAAACAGGCCGGAGTCTGTACCCATCGCGTTCCTGTTTAACCGAAAGAGCTGCATCAAAATCTATCACCAGGGAATCAAGCGTAGTGCGCATAGGCTTGCTGATTTTAATTTTCAGGCCCGACTGGCTGCCGCTGGGGATGGTTAGGTCATGGGTTTCGCCATTTGCAACTACCGAATTATTATTGCCCAACACCAGCCTTATTTCTTTAACGGTGCCAGCGCCAACATCGCCTTCAGCAATAAGGGTATCCACGCCATTTTGCAGATCCAGCAAGTTGTAGATTCCAGCCTTGGTTGTAAGGGAAACCCAGGATGCCGAGTCGCGATCCATTTTTACCTGCACCTGTTGCAGGTCTACATTTACTTCGTCGAGGGCAGTGGGTGCATCAGTAAGGCGTACCCGCAAAGTATGGCCGCTTTCTTCTTTGTTGCATGCTGCAAATCCAAGAACAATCAACACCGTTACCAATAAAAGAGATTGTTTGTACATGGGGTACTGTTTAGTTTTTTAGGGTACTCCATGGACCTAAGCTGATGGGTAAGGTTTAACATTGCCCCAACTTTTATAAAAAAAATGTCCTGACCCGCATCAGGAAAAATATTCAACAAACTGAGCATAATCATTGAATAAAATTCATTGAACCAACCTCCTTTTAACAATTTTGCATCATTATTGTACCTTCGACCCGCATTTAAAAAAATCTAAATCAATAAAAGATGAGCACCGTAAAAGTCGCAATCAATGGTTTTGGACGTATCGGCCGGTTGGTTTACCGCCAGATCTATAAAATGGAAGGCATCGACGTTGTAGCGATCAACGATTTGACCAGCCCTAAAGTACTGGCACACCTGCTGAAATACGACACGGCACAAGGACGTTTTGAAGAAAAAGTAGAAGCTACTGAAAACGCAATCATTGTAAATGGCGACGAGATCAAAATTTACGCACAAAAAAATCCTGCTGAAATTCCTTGGGGACAGCACGAAGTGGATGTAGTGCTGGAATGTACCGGGTTTTTTACCGATAAGGCTAAAGCCGAAGCACACCTGCAGGCAGGCGCAAAAAAGGTAGTAATCTCCGCACCGGCTACCGGCGACCTTAAGACTATTGTATTTAATGTAAACCACGATATCCTCGACGGCTCGGAAACTATTATTTCCTGCGCGTCCTGCACCACCAACTGCCTGGCGCCAATGGCAAAAGTACTGGAAGACCAGTTTGGCATTGTTGCCGGTTTGATGACTACCGTGCATGCATACACGAACGACCAGAACACCCAGGATGCTCCACACGCCAAAGGCGATCTGCGCCGTGCCCGTGCCGCTTCGCAAAACATTGTGCCCAACAGCACCGGTGCTGCAAAAGCAATCGGCCTTGTACTTCCAAGCCTGAAAGGTAAACTGGATGGTTCTGCACAGCGGGTACCTACCCTCACCGGTTCGCTTACCGAGTTGACCGTTTTGTTGGGTAAAAAGACCTCTGTAGAAGAAATCAATGGTGCAATGAAGGCCGCTGCTAACGAAAGCTTTGGCTACACCGAAGACGAGATCGTTAGCTCGGACATCATTGGTATTAGCTTTGGTTCTCTTTTCGACGGCACACAAACAAGAGTGTTGACCGTAGGCGATCAGCAAATGGTTAAAACTGTTAGCTGGTACGACAACGAAATGAGCTACGTGATGCAGCTGGTTCGCACAGTTAAATACTTTGCACAGCTGATTCAGAAATAAATGAAAGGCTCCTGCGGGGGCCTTTTTTTATCTTTACCAAACCTTTCTTTTGAACATGAACAAATTTGAACAATACAATTTTGCGGGCAAAAAGGCCCTGATCCGCGTTGACTTTAACGTGCCGCTGGATGCGCAGTTCCAGGTTTCCGACGACAATAGGATGCGTGCAGCTATTCCTACAATTGAAAAGATTTTGAATGAGGGCGGCAGCGTTATTTTGATGTCGCACCTGGGCCGCCCTAAAGAGGGCCCTACCGAAAAGTATTCGCTGAAGCACCTGGTGGCGCACCTGAGCCAATTGCTGGGTGGCCGCAACGTACAATTTGCCAATGATTGCATTGGCGAGGAAGCCGAACAAAAGGCTGCCGCCCTGCAACCCGGAGAAGTATTGCTGCTGGAAAACCTGCGCTTTTACAAGCAGGAAGAAAAAGGCGATGCTGCTTTTGCAGAAAAGCTGTCGAAGCTGGGCGACATTTATATCAATGATGCCTTTGGTACAGCACACCGGGCACATGCGTCTACCGCAGTAATTGCCCAGTATTTTGCTCCGGAAGCCCGCATGTTTGGCCTGCTGATGGAAGGAGAGGTGAGCAGTGCGGAAAAAGTAATGCATGCTTCAGAAAAACCATTTACTGCCATTATTGGCGGAGCGAAGGTTTCGGATAAGATCCTGATCATCGAAAACCTGCTGGAGCGGGCTACCGATATTATTATTGGCGGTGGCATGGCGTATACTTTTTACAAGGCCATGGACGGAAAGATCGGCAACTCGCTGTGCGAAGAAGACCGGCTTGATACCGCCAAGGAACTGTTGAAAAAAGCGGAAGCCAAAGGTGTTACCATTCACCTGCCTTCCGATTCAATTATTGCAGACAAGTTTGCCGAAGACGCAGAAGTTTCCTCTGCATTAAGCAACAACATCCCGGAAGGTTGGATGGGCCTTGATATTGGTGCGCTGGCCTGCGCCATGTTTGCAAAAGTGATCGGCAATTCCAAAACCATTTTATGGAATGGCCCTATGGGTGTTTTTGAAATGGAAAAATTTCAGCACGGCACCAAAGCAGTGGCTGATGCCATTGCAAAGGCTACCGAAAACGGCGCTTTTTCTTTGGTAGGTGGTGGCGACAGCGTTGCTGCCGTCAACAAATTTGGCTATACCGATAAGGTGAGCTACGTTTCTACCGGTGGTGGCGCCATGCTCGAGTTTTTTGAAGGCAAAGAACTACCTGGTATCGCTGCTGTTAAAGCCTAGCTTTTTTATACTACCAATAGTAATGGCTGTACTTCGGTGCGGCCATTTTTGTTTGCTCCATGCTGCCCTCATTTTGTTTAAAATTCATTTATGGCTATTCACCAGTTTCGGGTAGCCGTCAAGGTGGGACTGTCCGACATATTGTCGGGTTGTGGTTCGTGGAATAAAAATTGTGTACTCCTAAATGCTTAGTTTACTTTTAAAAAGAAAAAGATAGATATGAAAGGACGTTCGCTTACTACCATTATTATAGTTGGTGTGCTGGCCCTGCTGCTTTTTTGGGGGTGTGGCTCCTACAACGGCCTGGTACAACAGGATGAAACCGTTAAAAACGCATGGAACAAAGTGCAAAGCGATTACCAGCGCCGCGCCGATCTTATTCCAAACCTAGTAAACACCGTAAAAGGCGAAGCTAGTTTTGAACGCGGTACCCTCAACGATGTAATCAATGCCCGTGCTCGGGCCACTTCTACCCAATTAAATGCCGACGATCTGACGCCGGAAAACATCCAACGCTTTCAACAGGCACAGTCGCAGCTTTCCGGTTCGTTGAGCCGCCTGTTGGTAACCGTGGAGCAATACCCGCAATTGCGTGCAAATGATGCCTTTCGCACTTTACAGGCACAACTGGAGGGAACTGAAAACAGGATCAAGGTTTCGCGCAACGATTTCAACGATGCGGTGCAAACCTATAATACGCAGGTACGCCGTTTTCCTACTGCCTTGTTTGCAGGCATCATGGGCTTCCGGCCACGCCAGGGCTTTACTGCCGATGCTGGCGCCGAGAATGCACCCAATGTTGACTTCAGTGACCAGCAACGGCAGCCTTCTGTGAACTTTTCCGATACTAACACTACAACCCGTTAATTGTGCGGCTATTTCCCTGGCAAAAGCAACCTGAATTTTTCAGCCATACCGAGCAGGAACAAATCCTTGCTGCGCTAAGGGCTGCAGAACAACGCACCAGTGGCGAGGTGCGCATTTTCGTAGAGTCGCGCTGCCGTTACGTGGATGCCATTGACCGCGCTGCTGAATTGTTTTTTCAGTTGCACATGGATGCAACTGAGCAACGCAATGGTGTATTGTTGTACCTGGCGGTTGCCGATCACCAGGTAGCCATTTATGGTGATGCATGCATTCACGAAAAAGTGGGACAGGGATACTGGGAGGCTGAAGTGGCCAAAATGCTGCGTCATTTCCGGGAACATCATCCTGCAGAAGGCATTGTTGAATGCCTTGCCGACATAGGCGAGGCCCTGCACCACTATTTTCCTTTCGACCAGCGCACCGATAAAAACGAGTTGCCCGACGACATCATTTTTGGAAGGTAACCCGGCATGCACTACCCGTCACGTGTCAATCAATCAATGAAGTATTTTCTTTTTGTAATATCCCTTACCTGTTCGCTAATGGTTGGTGCCCAAAGCATCGACCGGATAGTGCCGTCAAGGCCTTCGCCGGCAAGGTTGGTAAACGACCTGGCTGATGTACTGACCCCGGAGCAGGAAGCGGCGCTGGAACAAAAGCTGGTGGCATATGATGACAGCACTTCCACGCAAATAGTGGTGGTAACCATGACAACGCTTCAGGATTTTCCTATTGAAGATGTAGGCTTGCAAATTCTACGGAAATGGGGGGTAGGCAACAAAGAAAAGGACAATGGCATTGTGCTTTTGGCTGCTATCCAGGACCGCAAGATCAACATACAAACCGGCTACGGCATGGAAGGCGTGGTGCCCGATGCCATTGCCCGCACCATCATTGAAAATGATGTTATCCCTTCTTTTCGGACGGAAAATTTCTACCGTGGTTTTGATGAAGCAACCACTTCCATTTTTAAGGCTGCTGCCGGCGAATACCAGGCCCCTCCAGGCTATGCCGACCGGGGCAATCGGGGTGGTGGTGGCGGCATCAGCATTGGTAAAATCATTGTAGGTATCATCATCCTGTTCTTTATCATGAACATGTTCGGTGGTGGTGGCGGCGGCCGCGGCGGTGGTTTTATGAGCCGCAGGGGTTACCGCCGGTTTGGCGGTCCCATCATTTTCCCCGGCGGTTTTGGCGGTGGTGGATTTGGCGGCGGCTTCGGTGGAGGCGGCGGAGGATTTGGTGGTGGCGGATTTGGTGGATTTGGTGGTGGAAGCGGCGGCGGTGGCGGTGCCAGTGGTTCGTGGTAAGGTTTCTTTAGAGCTTTTTGTTTGCTTGAGCCAATTGTAAAAAGTTGCTTTAAGTAAATTATTAATTAGTTTACCCTTGGAGTGTTGATTGGAATGTAAACAGAGGTAGTTGCCACATAAAAAAAGCAAAGGGCCGTTTAATACGGCCCTTTGCTTTTTTTATGATGCTTGTATTTCGTTGTTCCAGCTTTTGCTTAGAAGCTTTTCTTTTGAAAATTGTCTGCAACCTTGCTGGCTATATAATCTGCATGTTCTTTTTGCCCGGCGCCGGTTTTTGCTTGCTGCAGGTTGCGCAGCATATTTTCAACAAAACCCTGCACCTGCCCCCGGTAAGCTTCGGGAATGGCCATTACAAATCCAACTACGTCATCAATGCCGCGCTTAAACATGGGTAAGGATTGTACTTTGCCCAGGTATTGGATCAAGGGAACCATGCTTTCAAATTTAGCCTGGTTCAGCGGCATGGCTTCAAAATTAGAAAGAATCGTTTCTGCATTGCTTTCATCGCCTGTCTGTATCATGATCCTGGTGGCTGCGCCTGCCAAAGGGCCTTTGAGTCCTGTTTTAGGTAGTTTTGCCAGTTCTGCTGCTGCTGCTGCAGTATCTACCTGGCTCAGGGCATCCAATCCACTGGCAGCAACACTGTACGATGAATCGTTGATGGCATTGCGGAAAAGGGGCACATACTTGGCAAATCCGTATTCACCCAACTTGCTGATGGCAGCCGCTTTAACGGTGCGCTTTGGATCGTTTTGTGCAAGGGCATACAGTTTTTCTTCGGCAAGGGTTTTCACCGCCTGTTTGTCCAGGTCTAAGCTTTGAATTGCCATGCTGCGCAGTTCATGATAAGGGTCGTTCAGGGCCTGCATTAAAATTTCAACGCCCTTTTGTTCTGCCTGCGCTTTGGCTGCAGCGGCCACTGCTTCATAGCGGTCCATAAAGTTGCGGCCATGCTGGTACTGGAAGGCATATTCCTGCAACGATTTGGATTCTTTTTTCTGTGCCAGTAAAACTTTTTCTGCATCAAAATTTACCAAGTCGGGCCTGCGCTGTGCCGCAAAAACAAAAGTGTCAACCTTATTTTTTACCCACATATTGTAGCGCATCCGGTCGTTGCCCTGGTACACATCAATAGCGGCGGGCAGTTGAAACAGGTTGGTGCTGTCCTGCGTTTGCCGCACTATCACCTGCACCTGCTTTGCTGCATCATTGTAGTTGTAGGTGATGTCAAGCTGTGGATGGCCTTTGCCAAAATACCACTGGTTAAAAAATGGGTTCAGGTCTTTGCCGGTTACTTCTTCAAAGGCAAGGCGCAACTGGTGTGCCTCTGCCGATTTGAATTTGTTGGCAGTTAGGAACAGGTTCATGCCCTTAAAAAAGGCGCTGTCGCCAATATGGTTGCGCAGCATGTGCAGGATGCGGCCGCCTTTATTATAACTCACAGCATCAAACATGTCTTCCTTATCGCGGTAGTGAAAGCGAACCAGGTCTTTTTCTTCACTTCCGCTCATCAGGTAGCCTTGCATGTCTTCGTAGTTATGGGCATCCGCCGCTTCTTTTCCGTATTTATATTCCCGCCACAGGTATTCGCTGTAGTTGGCAAATGACTCATTCAATGTAAGGTTGCTCCAGCTTTCGCTGGTTACATAATCGCCAAACCAGTGGTGAAACAATTCGTGTGCAATCACATCTTCCCAGGCATTTCCATCGGCAAGCTGGCGCGCATCCTGCTGTGCCGATTCGCCGTGCAGGGTGGCCGTAGTATTTTCCATGGCGCCGCTTACATAATCACGCACCACCATTTGGGCATACTTCACCCAAGGGTATTCCACGCCGGTGATCCTGGAAAAATATTGCATCATTTCCGGCGTCATGCCAAAAATGCGGCGGGCCACCTGTGCATATTCTTTCTCTACAAAATAACTTACCTCCTTGCCTTTATAGGTGTCTTTCACCACGGCAAAATCGCCAACACCCATAAAAAACAGGTAGGGTGCATGCGGCTGGTCCATTTTCCAGTAATCGGTGCGGGTTCCATCCGCATTGGCCTTTTGGCTTACCAGCTTGCCATTGCTCAGGGAAACATATTTTGCAGGAACCGTCAGGTAAAATTCCTGAGTGGTTTTCTGGTTGGGCCTGTCGATGGTGGGCACCCAAACAGATGTGGCTTCTGTTTCGCCCTGGGTCCATATCTGGGTGGGTTTATTTTTTTCGGTGCCTAGCGGGTTTATAAAGTATAATCCTTTTGCGTCGGTGATGGCTGCGCTGCCCTTTGTTTTAAAATCATTAGGTTTAGCAGTGTATTCCACGTAAATAGTATACGATTCGCCACGGCGGTAGCTGCGGTCCAGGTCAATGTCCAGTTGCAGGCTGTCGTACGTGTATTTAAGAGGCGTATTCTTACCATTGCGTACCAGTGCTACTGCTTTTATATCCATGCCTTTGGCATCTAGCCGCAACGAATCGGTGGGGTAAAAATGGGGTTGCAGCGTCAGCCATACTTTTCCTGGCAGTTGTGATTTCGTATAGTCAAACCTGGCTTCCAGTTTTGTGTGCACCAGGTTGTTAATTTTCTCGGGTGTGGCCTGGTAGGTTTGAGGTGTTTTAGGTATGGCGGCAGGTGGGGTTTCCTGTGCCTGCAGGGTACCTGCGGCTGTCAGCAAAAAAAAAGCAATAGCAAATCGATTCATAAAAAGAAATTGTTGGGTGTAAATTTAGGGGTAACCTTTGTTCTGCCCTTTTATTTGAAAAGGGCAGGTAAAATAAAGCGCTGATGTTTTCTGTAACTTTGAGTGCCATGAAAAAAGCTTTTTTGCTGGTGATGCTGCTTTGTGTAGGTACAGCGCTCTGGGCCCAAAAAACCTATTTTATATATATACAGTCCGAAACACAAACGCCCTTTTATGTAAAAATGGGCGGAAAGGTGTTTAGCGCCTCTTCATCGGGGTATCTTATCATGGCCCAATTGCCCGACAGTACTTATACCTTTCAACTCGGGCCTTCTGCAGTGGATGGCGAACTGCAGTTTTCGGTAGTTGTGCGTCAGGCAGACCGTGGCTTTTTACTTAAAAAATTTGCCGAAGGCTGGGGGCTTTTCGATTTGCAAAGCCTGCAGGTTATAAGGCCTTCAAATAGTTCCACAGGTTTTTCCTATGGGCAGCGGGTTCGCGACGATCGGTTCACCCATTTGCTTGCAGAAGCTGCCGACGACACCACCTTATTTTATCAGCCGATAATGGCCAGTACGGTGGCAGCCAAAAATTTGGACCGCCCAAAAGCTACCGAAGCGGTTAATAAAAAAGAGGGGCAGGAGCCTTCAAATGCACTTGCTGTTGCTGTAGAAAATGTACCGGTTGGGAGTGATTCAACCAATGTGGCTGCCAGCGAAAATGCCAACGGGGTATCCCTGAAAACGGATGGGGCAACCATAGCCGTACAAACACCTTTGGCCACAACAGATTCGGGTGGACAAAAGGATACGGTAGCAAGCCAGCTACCTATAGCGGAAAAGTTGGCTGCTAACATTGCAATAGTTGACTCCGGGGCCATCACTGCTCCATTGGATACGGCATTTAAAAGCCAGGAGCCACTGGTTGAGGATGTTGTTTATAAGAAATCTAAAATTACCCGTCGCGCCGAAAGTTCTACCGTGGATGGATTTGGGCTGGTGTATTGGGATGAAAACGATGGGGTAGTGGATACCATTCAGATTTTTATACCGAACCAGAAATTTGTTTTTGCAGAACCCATTAGCAGGAACGAAGACAGTGCAGGCAATAGGGAGGAAAACAAGGTGCAACCTGCCGCAGCTGAGGTAAACGCAAAAAAAGCAGCGGCCACTAAAACATGCAATGGTAAAGCCACCGACAAAGATTTTTTCCGTATTCGTAAAAGCCTTGTTGCCTTTGATAGCGAAACACAAATGGTAATTGCCGCCCGCAGCAGTTTTAGAAACAAATGTTTTTCTGCCGAGCAGATCAAAAATTTAAGTACGCTGTTTTTAACCCAGGAGGGTAAATGGCAATTTCTGGAAGCGGCATTTCCACATGTGCCTGATAAGGCTTCTTTTTCCGGTTTGCAATCCGAGCTTCGGGATGAACCTTATGTTTCTCGTTTTAAAGCTTTGGTTGAACATTAAGCATGGCCCGATACTTTTTGGAAGTGGCCTATAAAGGCACACGCTACAGCGGATTTCAAATTCAGGAGAATGCCATTACCGTGCAATCCGAAATGGAGCAGGCCCTGGCATTGATACAACGGCAGCCTGTTTCGCTGACCGGTTCCTCCCGCACCGATGCAGGCGTTCATGCCTGGCAAAATTATTTTCATTTTGACCTGGAGGAAAACCTTCACCCGCAGCTTTTATATAAAACGAATGCGGTGTTGCCATCGGATATCGTATTGAAAGCGGTGCAAAAGATGCCGGATGGGGCCCATTCTCGCTTTGATGCGGTTAGCCGCGAGTATGAATATTATACGTACCGGTTTAAAGATCCATTTCGCCGGGACCTTGCTTATTACTTTCCTTATTCGCTGGATATAAATGCACTTTCCGAAGCTGCTGCATATATAAAGGACCAAACTAATTTTGCTGCTTTCAGTAAAACCAACACCCAGGTCAGGAATTTCCGGTGTACTATTTTGAAAAGCGAATGGCGGGAAGAAAACGGACTACTTATTTATAACATCAAAGGAAATAGGTTTTTAAGAGGAATGGTACGCCTGCTTACTGCTACCCAGTTAAAAATTGCCCGTGGTAAATTTGATATGCCTGCTTTTAAGGAGCTTTTTATAACGGAGCGAAAATGCGGGTTTTCAGTTCCGGGTCATGGGTTATTTTTAAAAGAAGTGGCTTTCCCACCTGGGTACTTTAATGATAGTGAATGAAAGTAGGGAGTTAGATATTTATAAATGATCACTTTCTGAGAGCCCGAATATTTTTCTTTTATTTTTTTGTTTTTGTGGTTATAATTGTTTTATCTTTGCCCTCCCAAAATGGTTGGGGTGTTGTTCTTTAAGTTTTTGGTTGTCAATTGGTTATGGGTTTGTTAAGGGTGAATAATCTTTACAGATTTTGAAAAAACATTTGGCTGGTAATTGTG